>Ga0209159_1000544_pt1 | contig 34016 bp, 35 predicted proteins | sample GraSoiAngelo_144_FD_185901 | JGI IMG/M metagenome (GOLD analysis project Ga0209159, IMG submission 185901) | Grasslands soil microbial communities from the Angelo Coastal Reserve, California, USA - 14_1009_02_40cm (SPAdes) (version 2) | ecosystem: Environmental > Terrestrial > Soil > Grasslands ...
GTCGGCGCGCGGCTCGAGCGCCTCCGCCTGGTGAACCCCTTCGTCTTGCGCTCCGTCGATCCGCCGCTCTCCGACGTCGTCGGCCGCGCGGTGACCGGCGTGAGCCGGCTCGGCAAGCGGATCGTGCTCGGTCTTCAAGATCAGCGCTTCGTCGTCATCCACCTGATGATCGCGGGACGCCTGCACTGGAAGGCGGCGGGGGCGCGGCCGCCGGGCAAGATCGGCGTGGCGGCGTTCGACTTCAGTACGGGCACGCTCGTCATGACGGAGGCGGGGACGAAGAAGCGCGCGGCCATCCACCTCGTGCGGGGCGCGGACGCGCTGGCCGAGCACGACCCCGGCGGCCTCGAGCCGCTGACGGCGAGCCTCGAGGAGTTCCGCGCGGCGCTCACGACCGAGAGCCACACGCTCAAGCGCGCGCTCACCGACCCGACGATCTTCTCCGGCATCGGCAACGCGTACGGCGACGAGATCCTGCATCGAGCGCGGCTGTCGCCGGTGAAGCTGACGCGCGCGCTGTCCGACGACGAGACGAAGCGCCTCTACGAAGCCACGCGCGCGACGCTCGCCGACTGGATCGAGCGCCTGCGCCGCGAGGCCGGCGGCGAGTTCCCCGAGGGCGTGACCGCGTTCCGTCCCGCCATGGCCGTGCACGGCCGCTTCCGCCAGCCGTGTCCCGACTGCGGCGCCCCCGTGCAGCGTATCGTGTACGCGGAGAACGAGACCAACTACTGCCCGCGCTGCCAGACCGGCGACCGGCTGCTCGCCGATCGCGGGCTCTCGCGTCTGCTCAAGCAGGACTGGCCGCGCACGCTCGACGAGCTGGAGCGCCACGTGGCGGCCCGGCGAGGAGGAGGAGACCGACCGTGAGCTTTCGCTTCGTGACCCAGCCCGAGATTCGCCGCGAGGCCCGCAAGATCTTGCCGCTCGAGGTGTGGAACTTCGGCGACGGCGCTTCGGAGACCGAGTTGACCAAGCACCGCAACCGCCGGGCGCTCGACCGGCTCGCCATCCGCCAGGACATCCTGGTGGACGCGCGCGAGATCGACACGACGACGTCGCTCTGCGGCGTGCCGCTGTCGTGGCCGGTGGTCATCGCGCCGATGGGCGGGCTCGTGCTGTTCCACGACGAGGGCGACGTCGAGATGGGCCGCGGCGCCGAGCGCGCCGACACGCTGCAGTTCCTGTCGGGCGCCAGCGGCTGGTCCGTGGAGGCGGTGGCCGCGGCCAGCAAGGGCCCGAAGATGTTCCAGCTCTACCATCACGGCGATCGTGCGTGGGTGGCGGACCTGCTCGCACGGGTGGAGGCGTCCGGCTACCTCTCCGTCTGCCTGACCGTCGACGTGCAGGTGTACAGCCGGCGCGAGCGTGACATCCTCGCGCGCTGGAGTCCGCGCGAGGCGATGAAGAAGGCGCCGAACCCGCGTGGGCCCGACGCCAACTATCCGACGCGGCTCACGTGGAGCGACGTCGAATTTCTCCAAAAGACGACGCGGCTCCCGATCGGCCTCAAGGGGGTCATGACCGCGCGCGACGCCAAGCGCGCCGTCGACATGGGCGTGAAGATCGTCTGGGTCTCCAATCACGGCGGCCGCCAGCTCGACAGCACCCAGGCGTCCATCGACGCGCTGCCCGCCATCGCCGACGCCGTCGGGGACCGCGCCGAGGTCATCATCGACGGCGGCTTCAGCCGCGGCACCGCCGTGCTCAAGGGGCTGGCGTGGGGCGCGCGCGTGGTGGCCGTCGGGCGCACCGTGCTCTGGGGTCTCGCCGTCGGCGGCGCCGAGGGCGTGCACAATTCGCTCGACATCCTGCGCGACGAGCTGCGGCGAGACATGGCCCTCTGTGGCCAGACGAGCGTGAAGCGCCTGACCTCCGACTGCGTCTTTCGCGTGGATTAGGGCTCTTCCGCGGGCTGGCAGCAGTCGCGGGCGAAGACGAAGCGGTGACCGCGTCGAAAGAGATGCGGCGCGGCGTGACGCCACCAGGCGGCGGCGTCGGGCCGCGCCTTCGCCAGGATGTCGATGGCGGTGGCGACGTCCACCGCGTAGCCCTCGTGCACCTGCATGCGGAAGGTGACGAGGCGCCACAGGAGCTCGAGGATGCTCTTCGGGCCGGTCAGCACGCCGGAGCCGAAGCCCGTCATCGGGCCGCGGCCGACGATGGGCAGGGTCAGGCCGACCCAGGCGCGCCGGATGTCCGCGGGCGCCTCGCCGGGCGGAACCGATATGATGCGGACGCGTGCGGGCGGCATGGAACGGAGGATGATCTTCGCACGTTTGACAGCCGGCGCGGGGCCCCACACGTTGCAACGGAGGCGGTCATGACGGCACCCTGGCGACGCATCGCATGGATCTTCGTGACAGTCCTGCTCCTGCCTGCGCTGGCGCTGGCCGACGGCGGCGGCGGTGGTGGTGGTGGTGGTGGTGGCGACGGGGCGATGACGAAGAAGCAGACGGCCGAGTACACGGCGGGCGTGCAGGCCATCGAGTCCAGGCAGTTCGCGCGCGCGATCACGCTGCTGGAGGTTGCCGTGCAGCGGACCCCGGACGACGCTGACGCGTGGAACTGGCTGGCCTACGCCACGCGCCGCGGCGGCGACGCGGCAAAGTCCATCCCGCTCTACCAGAAGGCGCTGGCGCTCGATCCGCGCCACCTCGGCGCCCACGAGTACATCGGCGAGGCCTACCTGGCGCTCGACAACCTCCCGAAGGCCAAGGAGCACCTCGCGCGGCTCAACCGCCTGTGCCTCTTCAGCTGCGAGCAGTACCGCGACCTCAAGAAGGCCGTCGAGTCGTACGAGAAATCCGGCGGGAAGGTCAAGCCGACCGCGTCGAATTAATTTCGGAGGGGGCCTCGACGGCCCCCTCCGACGGTCGTCGCACGCCTTCGGCGTCTCCTTCCTGCCTCCCCCAGATCCGGATTGCGCCGGCAAAGCCGGCGCTCGAACAGTATGCCGGACCGCTCTAACGGCCGGTTAGGCGCCGGAAGTGGCATGGCCCTTTGGCTGCCAAGTAAATTCGATGTCAGACGCCTCGATGAGCCAATGCGCTATCGCGCCACGGCCCGACCACTCTATCTCGTGAAGGAGATTGCCGTCGTCAGTCAAACGGAACTCGTCGTAGCACCAGTCCCGATGACCGTCGACCCCCGAATCGAGATGAAGCTGATACCGAAACACGCGCGGGTAACGGAGTTCGATGTGTCCATCATGGTAGGAACCGAGCAATCGTATGTGCATGGCCACTGTCCGTATCTCTTGCCGCGAGCCGATTGCGGGCTCGGACAGCGTTACACTCTCAAGCCATGCGTCATGCGGACACCTGTGATCGTCGCCATCGTAGTACCAGTCTGACGTCGCAAGACTATAGGCGCCTCGCGGAAAGTCTGGCCGCCGACGCTCAAGATACTCGCCGTAGCGCCGAAACGCCGCTTCGACATCTGTAGCCCGCTGATCGGAAAGGATGAAGGCCATAGTCGCTTGGTGCGCCTAACGATACTGCGGCTCAGCGGCGGAGGGGAGAGGGAGCGCAGCGACCGACCCCTCCGTCCGTCTGCAACGGCGGGTTATCCGGCGACCCGGTGCGCTCTGAAGGCGAGAAGGGCCACGGCCGCTCCCACAGGCTGACGAACTGCTCGCGGTCGAGGATGTTCGCCAGTTGCGGGACGACCTCTACGGTGTCCTCCTCGGCGACCTAGCGGCGCTGGTCGCGAAGTTCGGTTGCAAAACGCCGGCGACGGGTAAAAGTGACGTTCTGGCGGCAGGCCGCTCAGCCTGCGCGTTATGGGTGAGGGAGTGCAGCGCTTGGCTTGCAGCCCGGCAGCCTCGGCTAGCCGCACGCATCCTTGCCCCCGAAATGGTCGGGCTCGTCGGACCAACCCTCCCACCCGTCCTTGCTTCTCACCTTTACCCACCAACTCGACTTGAGCTCAGTTTTGAGCTGGCCCCAGCACTGCTCCGTATTTTCGCAGCGCGAGCCTGCTGAGCCTCCATAGGGACTGAAGCCCAGGTCTTCTTCGTGCATGACTCCATTGCGCCACACCTTGAAGTGGCCCTCTCCGAGGTAGGTGTAAACCCACAGGACGTCGCCAGGCTTGTATGCGGCGTGCGGCCTGTTGACGACGAAGCGAGCGGGACTCGTATGAACTTCGCCGGTGATCGCGTCGACGCTGGCGCCGGCCTTCAAGAGCCCGACCACCTTCGCGCTCCTATCGGGCGTGGCGCGGATGACAGTATCTGCCTTCGCAGTCCAGGCGCCGTACGTGCAGCACTCGGAGGGGCATGCGCCTTTATCGATGTACCTGGCCGGTGGCGAGTCCGCGCTCGTTGCGATGCCTGGCGATAGGGCCACGACGACCGCGACCATCAGTGTCCTCATCCGCCCTCCCTCATTCCGATTGATGTCCCGTTTCGGCGGCGGGCCGGGCAACGCGAGGTGTCGCGTCCTTCACAAGCGAGTCGCAGTCCACGGCACACTGCGGATCAATTCTTCCGTCTGTTTCGAGACATCGAGAGCTTTTACCCACTTGGCTCCCACGAATGGGAACAGGTAGAGCTCCGATCTGAGCGACTGCCGGCGGCCGGCGAAGACGTCCTCGAACTCGAATACGACCCTCTTGCCGGCGTGGGTCTGGATCGGTTCGCATCCAGAAGAAGTCGTCGGCGTCCAAATGACGGTGGCGATATTTCGCGCAGCGACTGCGATGGCGAGTGACGTCGTGCCGCTTCCTGAAGCCCCGAGGATATGGATACGATCGGCTAACGGCATTCTGTCCTTCTAACGGCTCCGCGCTGAGCGGTCGGCGGCCATTACTGGCGCTTCATGGGCGAAAATGACTGAAGAAGCGCCTGAAACGCAGGCCGATGTTCTTCTAGCGCCTGCGGATTCCTGGCGGAGAGAACCACGATGAAGTACGCGGTCGGGCCTTCTGTGTAAGCGACCAACTCGTGGTTCTGGCCGAGATCGCCCGAGAGTCGAACAACCAGCGCGCGCTTTCCGTTGGCGGCCACCATCGGCCCGGCAGGCATGACCTTCACCTTTGGCGCGATCGCGCGAAAGCGCTGCTGCTCCGCCGCTGCGAAGGCCTCCAACGACGGATCTTCTTTGCCGTTTACCGTGACATACATGACCGCCGGAGCGTCAGCGAACGTAGTTCCGTCCGGCCAGAGGGCCAACGCCGCGCCGGTTTGACGCTCGGCGCGGCACTGGGAAACCCACCGCTCGGGCGTAGCGAACAGAAACGCCCAGTTGTCTCCGTACACGATGGCGCAGCCACTTTGCGCGTGAGCCACCGACACGATCGTGACAAGAACTGACGCGAAAACGGTGGCGAGCCGAGGGACGAGCATGCTCGTATCTCCTATCGAACTGACGGCTCGGCGCTGAGCGGCCGGCGCTTGCGGTCCCGGCATCCCAGGCGGGTTAGCCGGACCGCTCGAGCGATCCTCAATGCGGCGGAAATCGCAGTGGTTGAACAGCGCGGGAACTCGTCTCGTAGAGCAGGATCGGGTTCGTGCCAGGAGCAAACCGTACGAAGTCTACGGGAAGCTTTTCGACATGGACTTCCTTTCGAAGGAGGCCGCTCGGAAGGAACTCGGAGATGTGATACAGCCACAGCTCGGGACCCACACGAGCCACGAGATAGACTTTCGTCGGATCTGCCTGTAGAGCGCCTGCTGCGATGCCGTCGACGTGTGAGAACTCGAACTCTTCACAATTCATCTTCCCACGCGGCACGTCCACGTGTCGCATGTCGACGTACGCCGGTTCACCGGTGCGTCCGTCGGCGTGGACGAAGGACCGATATTCGACGATGCCGCCGAATTTTGACTGGAACAGGCCTTTCAGGGTCTTCTCACGGTCGATCGGACCGTCCTTCGCGTTCAGCGTGAAGTCGACTCCTTGACCGAGTGAGTGACTGTCGAGGTAGGCGCCGCTCAGCGGAACCAAGGGACCAGGAGCCAGGCCTTCCTTCACGCGGGTCACCTCGAGCGTCTTCGACAAGCGGTAAATGACGATCGGCGCGGACTGCCGATAGTGCGGCGCGAAGAGGACGACGAGCTCCCGATTGCCATCCCGGTCGAGGTCGACATTCAGTATCTTCTCGATCTTCGTCCGATAGGCTGTTGAACCGAAGAGCTCGGGATAGTCCTTCTCGACGATGTGCTTCTGAAGTGCTGCGAGATCTCGCGGCGACTGCTCCTCTTGCGCGGATACGACGGCGGCTACGAGACATAGCCCGAATGCTGCAGTGCCGACGACCAGGAGTGTCTTCATCCGCCTCTATTCGGTTGGAACAACTCGCCCGGGATCGGGCTTGGAGTGACGCGCCGGCGTCCAGCGGACAGCCAGCCTATCTGACCATAGCGTGCTTGCCCCGTGCCGAGCAAGGAAAACGACACGACGGAAGTCACCGAAAGATCACATGGCCCAGAAGCAGCTACGATGCGGAGATAAGCTGAGAGGCGACCGCCAGCGCCGGCAGCCGGCCGCGGCCAGTGCCCCGAGGGCGACGCCCTGCGAACAGCGGGAAAAGTGCAGCTCACCGCAGGCGGCAGGACCGGTAAACATCGTCACGTCGGGGATACGTGTTTCCGCAGCCAATCCAGGCTCGCGTCCCACGCGCGCCGCGCTTCTTCCGGCTGCCGGAAGTTGAACACGTGCCCCGCGCCCGAAACGACAATGAGCTGGACTTCGCGCCCTCGATCCCTGAGCGCGCGCTCGAGGCGCCTCGATTCCTCAGCGTGCTCAGCAACATTCCACGATAGTGATGTAGCGCTGACGATTGGCAAGGGAAGACGCAAACTCGACCCCGGGAAACCAGATCACACCCAGCAGCATGAGATCTATCGCGTCCGATCGGCCCTGAAAGAACGCGACGAGACTTCCTAGTAGAAAGAGGAACGATCGCACCGCGAGGGTTGCCTTGGTGATGCACCATCCGAACGCGGCCTGACGATAGCGAGGCATTCTGAGGATAAGCCTGAAGAAGAAGAAGAAGACGAAGATTCCGGCCAAGACGATCTTCGCGAGCAAGATGCCCCATGGTTCGTTGAGCGCCAATACAACAGCAAGCAACGGAACTGAGACCAGCAGCCAGCCAAAATCGAGGCGACGAGCGAACCAGCCAAAAACCAGGTGCGTCTCAACCTGCCGACGCAGCCAGGACTCGTCGAGAAAACTCGGCTCTTGTGCGTCGGCGCGTCGCTCGCTCGCCATGCCGCTAACCAGATCCTTGGGTCAGTACCAAGATGTATATCCGTTGGCGGTAACGTCATCGTCGCCATGACCGCTGGCCGCGATTAATGATAGATGCGGAAGTAATGTCCTACTCTAGACACGAAAAGGCAAGGCCGAGTGGCGGAAGGCCGTCCTCCCGGGTGTCTCCATCACCGGCACGACCGACGATCGCGCTCAGGCGGGCGCGTAGCTCACCCGAGGCGGTACTTCTTCTCGGCGTCTGGTCCGAGCGCGATACCGTGGCCCGGCCGGTCGGGCACGCGGAAGGCGCCGCCCTCGCACTTCGGCAGCCCCTCGAAGAGATCGCCGGGCGTCCAGTCGATGAACTCGACGAGGAACGAGTTCGGCAGCGCGGCAGCCACGTGCACCGACAGCTCGTGGACGACGTGGGGCGAGAGCGCAACCTGGTGCGCGGCGGCCAGTGCGCCGATACGCAGCGTCTCCGTGAATCCGTTGGCGCGGCAGACGTCGGGCATCAGGTAGCGCGCGGCGCCGCGCTCGATCAGCTCGCGGAACTCGAAGCGCGTGTAGTTGTTCTCGCCGGTGGCGACGGGAATGCGGATGGCGCGCGCGACCTCCGCGCAGCCCGCGGGGTCGTCGGCGAGCGTCGGCTCCTCGTACCACACGAGGTCGAAGTCCTCGAGCGCGCGCGCCTGGCGGATGGCGGCGTCGACGTCGAGCTTCTGGTTGACGTCCACCATGAGCCGCACGCCGTCGCCCACGGCCTTCTTCACGGCCTCCACGCGCTTGCGGTTGGCGACCGGGTCCGGGTCGTGGATCTTCATCTTGTAGTAGCGGCACCCCATGGCGACGTAGCGCTTGGCCTCGCCGATCAGGTCCTCGACCGTGTACGAGCCCCAGCCGCCGCTGCCGTAGGCGGCCACGCGGTCGGTGACGGCGCCCCACATCTTCGCCAGCGGCAGGCCCGCGGCCTTGCCCGCGACGTCCCACAGCCCGATGTCGAGCGCGGAGAGCGCGTAGCCGGCGACGCCGACCTTCCGGATCCCGCGATCGGCGCGGTACATCTTGTCCCAGAGCCGCCCGACCTGTGTGGGATCCTCGCCGACGAGCAGGACGGCCAGCCGCCGCGCGTAAGCCTCGACGGCCTCCGAGCCGGCGCCGCCGAAGACCAGCGAATAGCCGAGGCCGTCGAGGCCCGCGTCGGTGCGCACGCGCGTGACGACGAGGCGGTGCTCGGGCAGGTCCAGCGCGATGGGCTTGGCGGTCGGGATGCGCAGCGTGAACGTGTCGATCGCCGTGATTTTCATGGCGCCATCCTACCGCGCACGGCCACCGTTGAGCGGGCCGAAGAGATAGTGCGCGACCTTGACGGACGCTCGCACGTAGCCCGGCTCGAGGTTCTCGATCTCGCCGCGCACCCGCGCGTGCAGACGGGGGAGCGCGTGGAACGGGATCGCAGGATAGGCGTGATGCTCGGCGTGGTACGGCATGTTCCACGCGAACAGCCTCACGAGTGGCCATGTCAGCGTCGTGCGCGTGTTCTCCAGGCAGTCACGCGTGAACGCGCAGGCCGTGTGCTCGGCCAGCAGATACGGCCGCAGGAACGCCTGCCCGACCATCCACGGAACGATCCACACGACGAGCGCGGCGGGCGAGCCGACGGCGACCGAGACCGCCGCCACCGCGAGGTACACGGTCAGGTACGCGCGCGCCTCGATGATGAGCGGCCGCCGCTCCGACGGCGCCATCCAGGGTCGCTCCGCCTGGCCGGAAGCGAGTCGCAGAATGTCGCCGATCCGACGAACGGCATTTGGAATCCCGGTCAACACGAAGAGGTACATGGGCAGGGAGGCGGGCTTCGGGAAGTAGAGCTCGGGATCCCGCTCCAGGTCTTGCGTGAATCGGTGGTGCTCCCAGTGGTACACGCGATAGTTCCGATAGGGCCAGAAACCCAGGAGCCCGGCCAGCGTCCCCAGCACCGGATTGAGCCAGCGGGTCTGGAAGGCCGTCCGATGCGCGGTCTCGTGCAGCGCGCAGAAGATGAAGGCGAGCATGTACCCCTGCACCACGACCAGGGGAAGGGCCCAGGCGGTCGACCTCAGCCTCCAGAGCGCCGCGCCGATGAGGACCAGCATGCCGAGATGCCACACGCCCCGGCGAAGGGCCGGCCCGTCGGAGCGGGCCATCAAGGCATGAAGATCTTCACGGGGAATCTCGTGGGCGGTGAACCGGACGAGGGCGTCGTCTCGCATAGCGGGGTTCTTTAGACCTGCTATCCTAGCGCGCATGAAGACCATCGAACAGGACTACGCCGACGCCCGCGCCAAGTCGAAAGCGCTGCACGAGCGCGCCGTCCAGTGCATGCCGAGCGGGGTCGCCCACGACGGGCGCTCCTTCGCGCCGTTTCCGTTCTACGTGGCCCGCGCCGACGGCGCGCGCAAGTGGGACGTCGACGGCCACGAGTACATCGACTGCTGGAGCGGCCACGGCGCGCTCATGCTCGGCCATAACCACCCGGCCGTACTCAAGGCCATCCAGGAGCAGGCGCGGCTCGGCACACACTACAGCGCGTGCTCGGAGATCGAGGTGCGCTGGGCGGAGCTGATCTGCTCGATCGTGCCGGGCGCCGAGCGCGTACGCTTCATGATGACGGGAACCGAGACGACCGCGCTGGCCATCCGCGTCGCGCGCGCCGTCACCGGGCGCCGGCACCTCGTGAAGTTCGAGGCGCACTTCCACGGGCTGCACGACGCGGTGATGGCGGCAGTGAAGGACCCGTTCGAGATTCCCGTCTCGGCGGGCGTGCCGCCCTCCACGCTCTCGACCACGCTGGTGGCGCGCAACAACGACCTCGCCCACGTGAAGGAGCTGCTCGACGATCACGACGTGGCCGCGCTGATCCTCGAGCCCGCGGGGGGCCGCTCGATGACGGTGCCGACCGATCCCGCGTTCCTGAAGGCGCTGCGCCAGCTCACGCGCGAGCGCGGCGTCGTGCTGATCTTCGACGAGGTGGTGACGGGCTTCCGCATGGCCCCGGGCGGCGCGCAGGAATACTTCGGCGTCACCGCCGACCTCACGTGCCTGGCCAAGGCGGTCGCCGGCGGGCTGCCGGGCGCGGCGCTCGTCGGGCGCGCCGACCTGCTCGATTCCATCGCGCTGACCGGCGACGCCAGGCGCGATCGCACGCGGCGCGTCGCCGACCAGGGCACGTACAGCGGCACGCCGCTCATCGCCGCCGCCGGCGTGGCCGCGCTCGAGATCCTCAGGACGGGCGAGGTGCAGCGCGAGCTCAACCGCAAGGGTGACCGGCTCCGCGAGGGCATGAACCAGGTGCTGAAGACGCGCGGCGTGCTCGGCTGCGTCTACGGCGCCTCGTCGATGTTCCGCATCTTCCTCGGCGCCAGCGCCGAGGAGCTCGGCATCCCGACGTACACCATGGACGCCACGCGGCTCGACCGCGGCATGGGCCCGCTCGGTGGCCCCCTGCACCTCGCCATGCTGATCAACGGCGTGGACTACAGCCGCGGCGGCGGAAACGGCTGGATGAACGGCGCCATGACCGACAGGGACGTCGACCTGGTGGTGGAGGCGTTCGACCGGTCGATCGTGCGGCTGCGCGAGGACAGGCGCGTCTAGCGGCCCGGCAGCTCGATCGGCTGGCCGTGCGGCGTCGCGCGCGCCGCGCGGTCCCACTCGTGCTTGCGCGTCGCCAATTCGTCCTCGAGGACGAGGCGCTTGTCGGCGACGAGCCTCTCGAGCGCGGCGAGCCAGAAGTAGTAGTAGCGCGTGCCGTCGTCGGACTCGCCGCGCGCCTGCGCCGCCGCGATCTCGCCGGCCAGCCGCTCCGCCCACTCTTTCCACGTGAAGTGGCCGCGCTCGTGGAGCATCACGGCCATCCCGAAGGCCTGCGCCTCCCAGGGCGCGCGGAACACGGGACCCTCGGCGTCGCGCGGGATCGCGGGCAGCGCGTCGAGATCGGCGCTCATGTATGCCCCCCCTCGGGGTACGCGGGCTCCAGATAGGGCTCGAACAGGTCGATGTAAATGGCGTCGCGCGGGCCGGCGTCCGGCCCCCAGAGCTCCCGCCCCTCGAAGCGAACGCTGTAGCAGCGCTGCGGGACCTTCTGGCCGGTGACGGCGTGGGCGTCGGCGAAGATGAACACGCCGTGGTCGCGATCGATCACGCCGACCTTGTCGCGCGCGTAGCGCGGCAGCCGCGTGTGGCCGGTCGGGTTCAGGTTCTTCGTGCGCACGCGGTCGCCCGCCTTGAAGCGCGGCGTCGCGAGGTGATCGTCCATGCGCGCGGCGCGGCGGTTGCGCAGCGCCTTCGGCAGGTCGTCGACGCCGAGCGCCTTGACGCCCGCGACGGGTCCCTGTGGCCGCATCGCCTCCAGTTCCTTCCCCGTGACGAGGCCCTTCTCGACGAGCAGGCGCTCGAGGCCGTAGAGCCAATGCTCGTAGTAGGTCGTGGCCAGGTACTCCGCGGGTGGCATGTGCTCGCGCGCGTAGCGGCCCATGTCGATGTTCCAGCGGCCGAGGAACCCGGCGGCGAGGTTGAGCGCGAAAGCGCGCCGCTCCCAGTCGTGGTGGAAGACGGGCTCGTTCGGCTCGGGGTCGACGGGGCCGAAGCCGTGCATGCCGCCGAGGTCGTGGATGCCGTTCATCGTAATAGGCTCGCCTCGGACGGCGGGGCCCCAGCCCCGCGAAATTTCAATGGTCGCACTACCATCGCCGCGGCGCCTTCACCTGGGCGACGCCGATCATCGCGTCGCGCGTGACGAGATCCGCCAGCTGCTCCTCGGTCATGCCTTCCGTGCCCTGCGGGCGCTCGGGCAGCACGAGATAGCGCAGCTCGGCCGTGCTGTCCCACACGCGCACCTCGACGTCGTCGCCGACGTCCACGCCGAACTCGCGCAGCACGCCGCGCGGGTCGATCACCGTGCGGGCGCGGTACGGGCCCGACTTGTACCACACGGGCGGCAGCCCGAGCACCGGCCACGGATAGCAGGAGCAGAGCGTGCACACGACCACGTTGTGGACCTTCGGCGTGTTCTCGAGCACGACCATGTCCTCGCCCTGGCGGCCGATGTAGCCCAGCTCCGCGATGGCGGCGGTGGAGTCGGCGAGCAGACGCTGCTTGAACGCCGGATCGACCCAGGCCTTCGCGACGACGCGGGCGCCGTTGCGCGGACCGACCTTCGTCTCGTAGGTGTCGATCAGCGTGTCGAGCGCCTTCGGGTCGACGAGCCCCTTGTCCACCAGCAGCGATTCCAGCGCGCGGACGCGCAGCTGGATGTCCGTGAGCGGCGCGCCGTGCGCTCCCGGGCGGTCGTCGTGCTCGTGCTCGTGGGCGTGATCGTGGCCGTGGTGGTGGTCGCTCATGGCGGATAGGCTATCATCGTTCTCCGAATGAGACCGCTCGAGACCGAGTACAAAGGCTGGACGATCCGCGTCATCACGCGCTCCACGGGGCGCGCGTGGTCGGCGCTGGTCGAGGTGTGGGCGCCGGGCAAGTCCGGGGACAAGGCCGCCGAGCTCGTTCCCTACAACGCGACGTCGCAGAACGAGAAGGCGGCGCAGGAGGCGGGCCGCCTGGCCGCCGTGCGCCTCATCGACCTGAAGGCCGCCAAGAAATAGTCAGCGCGCGCGTCGGGCGGCCGTGCGCGCGTCCGCGCCCGTCCAGCCGGCGTCGAACGCGTGCCCCGGCTGATCGAGGTCGATGACCAGGGGCGCGTGATCCGACGGCACCGGCTTCCCCTTGCGCGCCTCGCGGTCGATCTCCGCGGCCACCACGCGTTTGCCGACCGGCGGGCTCACGAGCAGGTGGTCGATCCGCATCCCGAAGTTCTTGTGGAAGTTGCCGGCGCGATAGTCCCACCACGTGTAGCGGCCGGGCTCCGGGTGGTGGAGCCGGTACGCGTCGAGGAGACCCCAGCCGCAGAGCCGCGCGAACGCCGCGCGCTCGGGCGGCGAGACGTGCGTCCCGCCGTGGCAGGCCGTGGGGTCCCAGACGTCGGCGTCCTCGGGGGCGACGTTGAAGTCGCCGCCGACGACCAGCGGCTCCGTCGGATGGCGCGCCTCGCTGAGCCAGCGCGCGAGCCGCTCGTACCACACGAGCTTGGCCGCGTAGAATGGCGAGCCGACCACGCGGCCGTTGGGCGCGTAGACCGCCACGACGCGTACGCCGCCGCAGACCGCCGAGAGCATCCGTGCCTCGGCCAGGGGTTCGTCGTCGGGAACGTCCGGCGTCTTCTGGGGCCGCAGCGGCTGACCGAAGTTCGCCACCACGTCCGAAATGCCCACGCGGCTGGCCACGGCCACGCCGTTCCAGCGGCCCTCGCCGTGGTGCGCCAGCTCGTAGCCGGCCGCGCGGAAGACGTCGGCCGGCACGTCGTCGTCGGCGAGCTTCGTCTCCTGCATCAGCAGCACGTCGGGCTTCGCGCGCTCGAGCCACCAGCCGACCTTCTCGAGCCGGGCCTTGAGCGAGTTCACGTTCCAGGTCGCGATCCGCATCTCAGAACACCGCGAGCGGGTTCGCCGGCGAGCCGGTGCCGCCCAGCACGGGCAGCGGCGAGATCACCAGCATGAACTCGTCGCGCCCTTCCTCCACGCACGCCTTCGCCAGCGGCTCGAGCAGCGCGTTGTCGAGCAGCGCCACGCCGTACGCGAAGATCGCCGCGTGCACGGCCCAGGGAATGTCGTAGCCGATCGGCAGGTGATCCAGCATGTCCCACACGAGCACGCTCACGTCGTGGTCGCGCAGGAAGGGCAGGCAGGAGACGTGCAGGCCCGGTCGCTGCAGCGTGGCCACGGGGCCGAACGGCCGGCTGTACGGCCGCTCGGGATCCTGCGCCTGCCACGCCTCGCGGCCGGAGTAGACGCACACCGCGTCGCCGGGCTCGAGCCTGAGATTGCGCTTCGTGAGGATGTCATCCAGCTCCCAGCCGTGCACCGGCGTCTCGTGCGTCACGCACGGCACCCCGCGGTGGCGCGGCACGTCGAGCATCACGCCGCGCACGACGATGCCCTCCTGCCAGTGTTCGATCGCGCCGAAACGCGCGCCATCGAACGTGATCTCCTTCTTCGGATCGCGGCCGTTCCACATCGCCTCGTCGTCCCACGTGTGGCAGAGGGCGTCGATGTGGGTGGAGGCGACGCCGTGGTAGAAGATGCCGTAGTAGTCGGCCGAGAACCCGCCCTTGCCGCGCGTGGCCGTCTTCATGTAGTGCTGCGCGGGCAGCGTGTTGTTCGGCCCCGGCTCCTTCGGGAACGGCCGGCTCAGCGAGACGCTGCGGCCGCTCTTCACGAGCCGCGCCGCGGCTACGCGCTTGGCCGGCGTGACGAGGTTGATCGCCCCTTTCTGGTCGTCCTTCCCCCAGCGGCCCCAGTTGCGGCGCTCGCGGATCCAGGACGTCACTTCTTTCTCGGTGGGCAGCGGTCGCTGGGGCATGGCGTCCTCCCGGTGGTGAGGGGTGGTGGCGTGAGCCTCGCATGGTAGCATCCGCCCACCATGAAGATCACCGACGTGCGCCTCACCCTCTTCGCCTGGGACGACATTCCCGCCACGCAGTACGGCCGCCACACGGGCAGGTTCAGCGGCAGCAGCCAGCTCGGGCTCCTCACCATCGGCACCGACGAGGGCGTGCAGGGCCACGCCTTCCTCGGCTCGGCGATGCGCGGCGCGCAGATGGACGGCCAGTCGCTGATCCACTACCTCAAGCCCATCGTGCTCGGCCAGGACCCGCTCGACCGCGAGCGGCTCTATCAGGCGATGTGGCAGAAGAGCCGCCAGACCACGCTGCGGGCGATCGGCGCCATGGACATCGCGCTGTGGGACATCGCGGGCAAGATCGCCGGCCTGCCGATCCACAGGCTGCTCGGCTCGTATCGCACGAGCGTGCCCGCCTACGCGTCGTCCGCGGTGCTGCCCTCGAAGGAGGCGTACGCGGAGGAGGCCGGGCGCTTCAAGGCCGACGGCTGGACGGCGTACAAGATCCACCCGCCCACCGATCCCGCCGTGGACATCGAGGTCTGCCGCGCCGTGCGGCGCGTCGTCGGCGACGGCTTCACCGTCATGCTCGACTCGACGTGGGCGTACCAGTATCCGGAGGCGCTGCGGGTGGGCAAGGCGATCGAGGGGCTGGGCTTCTACTGGTACGAGGACCCCCTCGCGGACGACGATCTCTTGAGCTACGTGAAGCTCAAGCAGCATCTCGCGATCCCGATCCTCGCGACGGAGTACGCGCCGGGCGGGCTCACCGCGTACGCGCCGTGGCTCACGCACCAGGCGACGGACTACCTGCGCGGCGACGTGGCGGTGAAGGGCGGCATCACGGCGCTCGTCAAGGCCGCCCACCTCGCGGAAGCCTTCCACATGAACTACGAGGTCCACCACGGCGGCAACTCGCTGAACAACGTGGCCAACCTGCACGTGATCATGGCCATCCGCAACTGCGAGTTCTTCGAGGTGCTGCTGCCGGCCGGCGCGCAGAAGTACGGGCTCGCCCAGGACATCGAGGTGGACCCGCGCGGGCTGGTGCACGCGTTCGACGGCGCCGGCGTCGGCGCGGCCATCGACTTTCCGCTCATCGAGCGCAAAAAGACGGCGGTGCTCAGCTAGGGCGCGTGATCGAGGAGCGCCACGGCTTTGCCGGGGCGCTCCGAGCGTTGGGGGGTGTGGGGGGGGGGCCATTTCGGGGCCCCCCACGTCACTAGGTGAACCTGAACCGTTCCTGGGTGCGCAAGCCGACGAGCCCGTCCGTCACGTGCCGCACCTCCGCCGTGCACGAGATGGTCTGGCTCCGGCTCAGCACCATCAGGATGTGGTACGACCGGCCTTGCTTCAGCGCGTCGGTCGGCGCCGTGAGCACGCACAAGCCTTCCTCGCTCACGTCCAGCGCGCGGCCGAGCAGCCGCGTGTCGTCGAGGAGAAAACGGACGGGCCACGACACCGGGATGCGGGCGTGCGCGCGTCGGTTCGTGGGGGTCCGGGTCGTCAGAATGGAAAGATGATACCTCGTATTCAGCGGTCGCCGAGGGGCAGGTCGACGAAGAAGGTGCTGCCGTCGTCCTCGGCGCTCTCGACGCGCACGCGGCCGCGGTGCAGATCGACGATGCTCTTCACGATGGCGAGGCCGAGCCCGGTGCCGGGCGTGCCGGCGGTGGCGCGGCTCTCGACGCGGTAGAACTTGTCGAAGACGTGCGGCAGGTCGGCGGCGGAAATGCCGTGACCCGTGTCGCTCACCGCGATGGTGGCGGTGTCGCCCGCGTCGGAGACGGTGAGCGCGACGCGCACGTGGCCGCCGGGCGGCGTGTACTTGATCGCGTTGCCGATCAGGTTCAGCAGCGCCTGGCGCAGGCGCGACGCCGACATGGAGAGCCACGCGTCCTTGGGCAGAGCCGTCTCCAGCGTGATCTGCTTGGCCTCCGCCTCCGGCGTGAGCGTCGCCACCGCGGCCGTGATCAGCGGCACGACGTCGTCGCGCTCGGTCGCCGGGTCCAGCCCGGCCTCGATGCGGCCCAGGTCGAGCAGGTCGCTGACGAGCTCCCCCATCGCCTGCGCGGTGTCGCGAAGGCGGCGGACGCGGTCCTGGTACTGCGCGTCCTCGGCGCGGTCGTGCTGCAGGAGATAGGCGACACCCGCGATGGCGGAGATGGGGCCCTTGAGGTCGTGCGACACCGCGTGCACGAAATCGTCCTTCATCTGCTGGAGCTCCTTCAGCAGCGTGATGTCGCGCAGCACGGCGGCCGCGCCGACGGTCTCGCCGTACGGCGTGACCACCGGCACCACCGTGGCCTGGGCCGTGCGCCCGTCCGCGAGCGCCAGCTCCACGGGGCGCGCGGGTGGCGACTCGAAGAGCCGGCGCAGGTCTTCGTTCTCGACGGCCTCAGCGAGCAGCCGGCCCAGCAGGGTCTCCGGCACGAGCCCGAGCATCGGGCGCACAGCGGGATTGGCCAGCAGCACGATGCCGTCGAGATTGACCATGAGGACGGCGTCGGCGGTGCTGCCGAGGACGGCGGCCAGCGTGCTGCGCTCGTCGGCCAGCGCCTGGTACGCGCGTGATGTTTCCAGCGCCGCCGACAGCCCGCTGGCGATGAGCGTCGCGATCTGGACGTCCTCCTGCGCGTAGGCGTCGGGCGCGCGTCTCGCGAAGAGCAGCGCGCCGAGCATCTCGAGGCCGCGGCGGACGGGCACCACGAGGCCGGCGCGCAGCCCGGCGCGCGCCAGCGCGCCCTCGAGGTCGGCGACGCCTCCGTCGGCGCCACCGAGGTCGCCGACCACGCACGGCTGTCCGGTGCGCATGGCGCGCCCGGGCAGGCCCTCGTGCGGTCCGAAGACGCGAGCGGCGAGCGTGCTCCGATCCGGCAGCGCCGCCAGCGAGTGCACGAGGTAGCCGCCCTGCTCGGCGTCGGCCAGGCACACCGCCAGGTAGTCGTTCGGCAGCGGACCACCGGCGTTGTCGGCCAGCGTCTGGAAGAGGTGGGTCGGCACCGGCGAGCCGGACATCGTCACGAGCAGCTCGCCCAACCGCGTGAGCCGCTCGGCGAGGCTCACGTCGGCTGGGCCTCGAGCCCGCAGTGCTCGCGCACCAGGTCGGTCAGCTGCGCGCCGTCCGGGACCGGGTCGATCGGGCCGACGATGGAGACGTAGCGGATGATGCCCTGCCGGTCCACGACGAAGACGCCCTGCTCGAGCGCGGTCATCGCGTGGTGGTGGAGGCGGCGTACGAAGTTGCGGTTCACGACGTCGAGCCAGGCCCCGCGCGTCCACGTCCCGCCGTCGCCCGACGCGAGGGCGCGCGAGAAGCTCACCACCGCCGCGCGGCTCGCGTCCAGCGCGCCGCGATCGCCGAGCCCGTACATCGCGTAGAGCCGCTTGTCGGGATCGCAGACGAAGGGAAAGGGCGCCGCCGAGTCGGCGAAGAAGTGGCGGGCGGATTCGAGCAGGTTGGGGGCCACCTGGATGACCTCGCTCCCCGTGCCCAGCAGCTGCTCGTAGCCGGCGCGGATGCCGTCCATGTACATCAGGCAGAACGGACACGTGAAGCCGCGGGAGAGCCAGACGATGACGTTGAGCCGGCCGCGATACGCGGCGAGGTCCACCGTCGCCCCCTGGATCGAGGGCAGCGCGAAGAGCGGCGCGGGCTCGCCGACCCCGATTCGCGGCGCCGTTGCCTGCATCATTCCACTCTAACCCAAGCGCTAGCGGATCCCCGCGCGCATGAACGACTGCACGAACTGGCGCTGGAAGAGCAGGAAGGCGCCCAGCAGGGGGGCCGAGGTCAGCAGGGTGGCGGCCGTGATGATGGACCAGTCCACCCCCTGATCGGTGGACGAGAAGACCTGGAGGCCGACCGTCAGCGGGCGCGAGGTGACCGAGTTGGTGACAATGAGCGGCCAGAGGAAGTTGTTCCAGTGATACGAGACGGACACGAGCGCGTAGGCGATGTAGACCGGCCGCGCCAGCGGCACGTAGACCTTCCAGAGCGTCTGCAGCGCGCCGGCGCCCTCCACGCGCGCGGCCTCGTCCAGCTCCTTCGGCACCGTCTTGAAGGTCTGCCGCAGCAGGAAGATGCCGAAGGCCGAGGCCATGTACGGCAGGCCGATGGCGACGATCGTGTCGACGAGACCGAGGCGATTCATCGTCCGATAGTTCTCGACGATGAGCACGTCCGGCATGATCATCAGCTGCACCAGCACGAGCAGGAACGCGAGGTCGCGCCCGACGAACTCGTAGCGGGCGAAGGCGTAGGCGGCCAGCGTGCACAGCAGCAGCTGAGCGACCAGGATGATCGTGACCAGGGCGACCGTGTTGATCAGATACCGCGCGAACGGCGCCGCGTTCCACGCCTCCACGAAGTTGAGCAGCGTCAGCGGCGCCGTCGGGACGAAGCGCGCGGAGAACTCGCGCGGATGGAACGCCGTCCACACCGCGTACGCCAGCGGCAGCAGCCACAGCGCGCCCAGCAGCCAGGCGGCCAGCGTCTCGACGAGGCGGCCCGGCGCGCTCACCGGCTGACGTGGGGGGCCCCGATATGGCCCCCCTGATTGTTCAAGCGAAGGGGGCTACGCCCCCCTCGGACTCCCACGGCCGACGCTCGGGCGCGCCCCGGCGGAGCCGTGGCGCGCCTCGGGGTTGATACAGGCTGTCTCACCGGTAGTGGACCCGGCGATCGAGCAGCACGAACTGCCCGAGCGCGAACGCGGCCAGGATCACCAGCAGCACCATGGTCAGCGCCGCCGCGTACGCCGTGTCCCAGAACTTGAAGCCGACGTCGTAGATGTAATAGAGAAGCAGCTGGGACGCGTTGTCGGGGCCGCCGCGCGTCATCACCACGATGTGGTCCACCAGCCGGAACGAGTTGATCACGGCGTTCACGAGGACGAAGAGGGTCGTGGGCATCAGCAGCGGGAACGTCACCCGGCGGAAGAAGTACCAGCGCCCCGCGCCCTCGAGCGACGCCGCCTCGCCCAGCACGGGCGCGATCGACTGCAGCGCCGCCAGGTAGAAGATCATGAAGAAGCCGGCCTCCTTCCAGATCGTCACCGCGATCAGGCAGGCGAGGGCGGTGTCGCGACTGCCGAGCCAGTTGTGGGTGGGCAGGCCGAAGAGGCCCGTGACCTGCTCGAGCAGCCCGTAGCCGGGCGTGAAGAAGAACAGCCAGATGTTGGCGACGGCGATCATCGGCAGGATCGTCGGCGTGAAGTACGACAGGCGCAAGAACGCGCGCCCGCGAAGCTTGCCGTTGACCAGCAGCGCCATCGCGAGCGCCAGCGCGATCGACGTCGGGATCGTGCCGAGCGCGAAGAGCAGGTTGTTCTTCAGCGACTGCCAGAAGACCGGATCGGCCGCCATCGCCTGGTAGTTATCGAGGCCGACCCACACGGCCGCGCGCCCGGCCTTCGGCGTCGAGAAGAGCGAGTGATACAGCGTGCCGAGGGCGGGGTAGTGCGTGAACGTGACGAGCAACAGGGCGGCGGGCAGCAAGAGCAGCCAGCCGGTGAGGTTGCGGTTCATCAGCGGCGGTACGGCCTCAGGATCCGCTCGGCCTCGGCCTGCGCGTCTTTCATCGCCTGCGCCGGCGACTTGGCGCCCGTCAGCGCGGCCTGCAGTCCGTCGTTGAGCGCCTTGGTCACGCGCTGGTTCTCGTGCGTCGAGAGCTCGGCCACGGCGTACTGCAGCTGGTCGCGCGCGACGGCGGCGGCGGGGAAGTCGGCCACGTACTTCTTCATCGCCGCCGTCTGCCAGGCGTCGGGCCGCACGGCGACGTAGCCGGTGTCGATGCCCCACTGCGCCGCGCGCTCGGGCGACGTCATCCACTTCGCGAACTTCACGGCGGCCTGCTGCTGCGCCGCCGGGGCCTTCTTGAACACGTAGAAGTTGCCGCCGCCCGTCGGCGAGCCACGGTGCCGTCCGGCGGGCAGCATCGCCACGCCGAACTCGAACCTGGCGTTGTTGCGGACGTTGGTGAGGTTGCCGGTGGTCGTCCACATCATCGCGGTCTTTTTCTCGAAGAAGTCCTTCGGCGTCGTGCCCCACTCGATCACGCCCGGCGCCATGACCTTGTGCCTGGCGCTCAGGTCCACCCAGTACTGGAGCGCCTCGATGACCTTCGGGTCGTCGAAGTGCGTCTGCGTGCCCGCCTCGTTCATCAGGAGCACGTCGTTCTGGGTCGTGAAGCCCTGGAAGAGCCAGTACGGGAAGCCCGACGACGGGACCTGGACGCCCCAGCGCGTGACGTTGCCGCTCGCGTCGCGCTTCGTCAGCTTCTTCGCGAGCTCGACCTGCTCGGCCCAGGTGGCCGGCGGCTTGTTGGGATCGAGGCCGGCCTCCTTGAAGATCTCCTTGTTCCAGTAGAGGACGATCGTCGAGCGCTGGAAGGGGATGCCCCACGTCTTGCCGCCCGTCTGGCTGTTCTTCATGAACGCGGGGAAGAACGCCTTCATCCACGCCGCCTCGTCCGCGGCCTTCGCCAGCTCGTCCCACGGCACGATCGCGTCTTCGTCGATCAGCGTGAACATGTCGGTCGAGAGCAAGATCGCCGTCGTCGGGGGCTCGCCGCTCCGGTAGGCGGTGAGCGCCTTGACGATGGACTCCTGATAGGTGCCCGTGTACACGGGCTTCACGCGGATCGAGGGGTGCTCCTTGCTGAACTGCTCGGCGTAGCCGTCGACGATCCTGGTGATCGGGCCGCCGACGGCGATCGGATAGTAGAACGTGATCTCGGTCGTCGGCTGGGCCAGCGCGATGCCGGCGAGCAGGGCGAGGCCGAGCGCCAGCGTCGTCGCCGCCGCTCTCGCGAATGTCATGGGATTGTCCTCCCCGTCTCGAGGTCGAACAGATGCTGGGCTTCGGGCGCCCACGCCACGTGCGCGTGCTTGCCCTCGGCCAGCTCGACGCGGCCGGCCACGCGCACGGCCAGGGTTTCGGCCCCCGCTGCGCAGGCCACGATGGAGTCCGCGCCCAGGTACTCCACGCTCGTCACGCGCACCGGCAGGCCGCCGTCGGCGAACCGCACCTCTTCCGGGCGCACGCCGACCAGATGACCGGGTGAGCTCGCGAGACGCAGCAGGTTCATCGGCGGCGTGCCGATGAAGCGCGCGGCGAAGGCGGTGGCCGGGCGTGCGTACAGCTCGGCCGGCGGCGCGTCCTGCTCGACGCGGCCGCTCCGGAGCAGCACGACCTGGTCGGCCATGGTCATGGCTTCCGTCTGGTCGTGGGTGACGTAGACCATCGTCATCCCGAGCTTCTGCTGGAGCGCCCGGATCTCGCGCCGCATCTCCACGCGCAATTGCGCGTCGAGGTTGGAGAGCGGCTCGTCCATCAGGCACACGGGCTTCTCGGCGATGATGGCGCGCCCGAGCGCCACGCGCTGCTGCTGGCCGCCCGAGAGCTGCGAGGGCTTGCGCTCGAGCAATTGCTCGAGCCCGAGCAGCTCGGCCACGCGCGCCAGCCGCCGCGCGCGCTCGGCCGAGGGCACGCGCCGCACGCGCAGCCCGAAGACGATGTTCTCGGCCACGCTGAGGTGCGGGAAGAGCGCGTAGGACTGGAAGACCATCGCGAGGTTGCGACGGACGGGCGGCAGCGCGGTGACGTCGACGTCACCGATGAGGATGCGCCCGGCGCTGACCTGCTCGAGCCCGGCGATCAGCCGCAGCGTCGTGGACTTGCCGCAGCCCGAGGGCCCGAGCAAGACGGCGAGCGTGCCCACGCCCACCTCGAACGAGACCTCGTCGACCGCGCGCGTCTGGCCCCACGCCTTGCTGACTCCGCGGACGGAGATCGCCGACACGCGCCGAGGCTAGACGAGCGTCGGGCGTGGCGTCAAGGCAAGCCCGGCGCCAGCGCTTTCAGATAGGCGCGGCTCTCCTCGGCGCGCGCCGCGGCCTCGGTCTCGAGACTCATGAAGTTGACGACCGGCACCGTCACGCCGCTGGCGACGTAGCGTCGCAGCGTCTCGCGGCAGTGCGCGGGCGTGCCGATCACCGCCAGCTCGTCGATCGCGCGCTCGGGGACGGCGGCGAGCGCGCCCTTGCGGTCGCCGGCGTCCCACTTCGCGTTCATCTCGCCCAGCGCCGGGCCACGGCCGAGCCACTGGTGGAAGCGCCGATAGACCGGCACGTTCAAATACGCGGTCACCGCGCGGCGGAACTGCTCGCGGGCCCGCGCCTCGCTGCCCGGCTGCATCGTCGGGCAGACGCTGATCCGGCACACGATCGGATAGGTCTCGGGATCCTTGCCCACCTTGCGAGCTTCGTCGCGCACGACCGCGGCCACCTGCCTGACGTCCTCGGCCGAAAGCCAGTTGGTGATGACGCCATCGGCGACGCGCACGGCCTGCCGCACCATCCGCTCCTGGAGGGCCGCCACGTAGATCGGCACGCGCGCCGGCAGCGGGCGGCCGAGCCTGAAGCCGGAGACGCTCAGCGTCTCGCCCTGCACGGCCATCGCCTCGCCGTCGAGCGCCTGCCGCACGGCCTTCACCACCTCCGTGACGCGCGTGAGCGGCTTTTCGAAGCGCCCGCCGTTCCAGCGCTCGACGGTGACGTTGCTGCCGGAGCCGATGCCGAGCACGAACCGTCCGGGCGCGGCCTCGCCCATGGCGGCGGCGCCGATCGCGATGATGGCGGGGCCGCGCGTGAACGCCCCGACGATCGCGGTGCCGAGCGTGGCGCGCGTCGTCCACGCCGCGCCGAGCCCCAGCACGATCCACGGATCGACGTCGGACTCGGCGGACCAGAAATCGGTGTAGCCGAGCGCCTCCGCCTCGCGGAAGACGGGCTCGTGCGCCGCCAGCGGGATGCCGTTGAGGGGGACGGTGAGGCCCCAGCGGGGTGTCACGGCCGCGAGGATACCGGGAACGCCGGCCTCCGGGAAGCCGTTGGACCGATAGGAGCGCAGTTCGTACTAACGTTCGAGCGGGAATGTTTGCTATGGTGGTTGATAGGAGATGGCGACGATGAAAATTCTCGCCATGATTCATTGACGGAGCCCATCAGGGATACACCTTCCGTCGCTCGGCCGTACTGTCCCGCCTGCGAGCCCGATACCGATCCGGGTCTGGAGATTCTCGACGTACGCTGGTGCTCCGCGCACACTCCGGCCTCGGGCGGCCTCGACGACGAGGCCGTTGCGATGGAAAGCTATCCAGCTGGCAGCGGTGAGGCCGGCGGCGAAGACAACCGCCGCTGGTGCGCCCTGTTCCATCGCCAGGCGAGACCGACGACGGTCACGCGAGGCTTGGGCCCTGCGCTCCGTCCGACCCGAGCGCGCGCCTGATCCGGTCGCGCGCTTCGGCGCGCGGCCGCGAACATGGGGGCTTCGCACGGTCAGGGGACGACTCGCCCCGAAATGGCCCCCACGCCCCTCGATGCTACGCCAATTCGTTCGAGGCGAATCCCCGGCGCAGCGTGTTCTCGGTGACCACGCGCGTCTCGATGAACTGCACGAGGTAGTCCGGACCACCCGCCTGCCAGCCTATGCCTGAGAGCTGCCGCCCGCCGAACGGCTGGCGGCCGACCCGGGCGCCGGTGGTGGCGCGGTTGATGTAGAGGTTGCCGACGCGGAAGGCCTGGCGCGCGCGCGCCAGCCGCACCGGGCTCCGTGAGAAGACGCCGCCCGTCAGCGCGTAGTCCAGGCCCGTGGCGATCTCCAGCGCCTCCTCGAAGGTCGCCGCCGGCAGGCAGGAGAGCACGGGCCCGAAGATCTCCTCGCGCGCCAGCGCGCAGCTCACCGGCACCTCGGCGAAGATCGCCGGCGCGACGTAGAAGCCGCCGAGCGCGTCGAGCGCGGCATCCGGCTCGCGTAGCAGCACGGGCCGCGCCAGCCGCTTGCCGAGATCGACGTAGGACAGGATGCGCTCGCGCGACGCCTCGTCGATCACGGGGCCGACCACGATCCCCGGGACCTCGGCCGGGCCCATCGGCAGCGTCCGCGCCGCCTCCGCCAGCCGCTCGACGAGCCGCGGGTACACGCGGCCGACACCGATCACGCGCGAGCACGCCGAGCACTTCTGGCCGGCGTAACTGAAGGCCGAGGTGAGGATGCCCTGCACCGTCTCGTCGAGGTCGGCGTCGTCGTCCACGATGATCGCGTTCTTGCCGCCCATCTCGGCGACGACACGCTTGAGCATCCTGGTCCCCGGCGTCGCCGCCGCGGTCGCGTAGATGCGCGTGCCGACCTCCTGCGAGCCGGTGAAGGCGATCAGCGCGACGTCGGGATGCCTCACGAGCCGGTCGCCGGCCACCTCGCCGCGCCCGGGCGCGTAGTTCACGACCCCGGGCGGCAGCCCCGCCGCCTCGAACACCTCCATCAGCCGCGCCGCGATCACCGGCGTCTGCTCGGCGGGCTTCATGACGACGGTGTTGCCCGTGGCGAGGGCGGCGGAGGTCATCCCGGTGAGAATCGCGAGGGGGAAGTTCCAGGGCGCGATCACGCCCACCACGCCGCGCCCCTCGCGCGTGTAGTGGTTGACCTCGCCGCGGCGCCGTCCGAGGGTCTGAGGCCGCTGGAGCTGCCGGGCCTGGGCGCGGTAGTACTCGACGAAATCGATCGCCTCGGCGACGTCGCTGTCGGCCTCGGCCCAGGGCTTGCCCGCCTCGTAGACGATCCAGGCCGCCAGCTCGTAGCGGCGCTCGCGCAGCCCGACCGCCACGCGCCCCAGCGCTTCGGCGCGCGCCTCGGCGCCGGCGTCGCGCCAGGCGGGGAACGCGCGGGCCGCCGCCGCCACCGCGCGGTCGACCTCGGCGGCGCCGGCGTCCGCCACGCGCCCCACGACTTCGCCGGCGCGCGAGGGGTTGACGGAGACGATGAATTCGGCCGTTGGTACGCGTCGGCCGTCGATCACGAGCGGGTGATCGCCGCCCAGACGTGAGCGCACGGCGGCCAGGGCGGCGGCGAAGTCGTCGCGGACGGCCGCGCGCGTGAAGTCGGCGTGCGGCTCGCTCTCGAAATCCTGAGGCACCCTGGGCGGGGGCGCGACGCGGATCTGCTCCGGGTCGGCCAGCAGCGCGTCGGGCGACTCGTGCTCGGCGAAGCCGCGGCGCAGGAACGACTCGTTGGACGTGTTCTCGAGCAGCCGGCGCACGAGGTACGCCATGCCCGGGATCAGCTCACCGAACGGCATGTAGATCCGCACGCGCTCGCCGCGTTCCGTCAAGGCGCGGACCAGCGGCTGAGCCATCCCGTAGAGCGCCTGGAACTCGACCTGGCCCTGGGACAGCCCGTGCGCCTCGCGAGCGGCCAGCGCGTGGGCGATCGAGCGGATGTTGTGGCTGCCGACGGCGAGGTCGATCGCCTCGGCGTGCTCCAGGAACAGCCGGGTCAGGCGCTCGAACGAGGCGTCGGTCTCCGACTTCGTTTCGAAGACGGGCACCGGCCAGTGTTCGAGCTCGGCGTGGGCCGTCTCGTAGTCCCAGTACGCGCCTTTCACGAGCCGCACGCTGACCGGCGTGCCGCGCCGCCGCGCCCACGCGATGAGCCGTCGCGCGTCGGCCTCGGCGTCCTTCAAGTAGGCCTGGAGCACGATCCCGAGGTTGCGCTCGTGGCGGAACTCCGCTTCGTCGGCCAGCTCCATGAAGATACGCAGCGTGAGGTCGCGCAGGCGGCGGTCTTCCATGTCGACGTGGATGTGCGCGCCGCGCGCGCGCGCCGCCCGGAGGATCGGGCGCAGCCGCGCCCTCACCGCCGCCGCCGAGCCCTCGGGATCGGCGGGCTCGAGCCAGGGGTGGAGCGCCGAGATCTTCACGGAGACGTTCACGCGCGGTACCGGGCCCCACGGCGCCGTGTCGAGCCGCGGCGCCGACGGCCAGCGCGGGGCCTCGCGGCCGAGCGTCTCGACCAGCTCGACGTAGCGCGCCTCGTAGGCATCGGCCTCGACGTCGTTCAGGCACGCCTCGCCGAGGAGATCGAGCGTGAACGCCTGCCCGGCGCGCCGGGCGTCGAGGGCCGCGCGGCGCGCCTCCTCCGGCGTGCTGCCCGCGATGAAGCGCCGGGCCAGGCGGCGCACGGTCTCGCGCAGCATCATGCCGACGACGGCGTCGCCGAGCCGGCCGGCCACGCGCGCGACGCCGAGCGCCGTGTGGAGGAGCCCGGCGTACGGCGCGTCACGCCCCTCGAAGTACTCGCGCAGGTGGCGGACGAGATCGCGGTCGCTGTCGAGGGCGGGGAGCACGTCGACGAAACGGAAGAGCTGGAGCTTGGCCTCCTCGTGAGCGAGCGACCACGCGAAGAGCGCGGCGGTCCAGCGGTCGGCAGAATAGAACGCCTGGCGGTCGGCGGCGACGCGATCAAAGATCTCGCGGCCGATTTCCTGCACGCGCGCCTCGCGGGGCCGGACGCTCATGACCACCTCTCTCTCACACCTTACCCCTGCCACACCCACCAGACGAAGAGCGCCACCATGACGAGCGCCAGCGCGAAGTGCGCGACGACGCCCGTGAGCACGCCGAGCGCGGCGCCCACGCCGGTGCGCACGCTGGGGCCGGGCGCGCGGCCGGCCAGGAGCTCGCCGGCGATCGCGCCGATGAGCGGTCCGAGCAGCAGGCCGATCGGCGCCACCATCACGCCGACCAGCAGGCCGAGCGTCGCGCCGACGACGGCGGCGCGGCTGCCGCCGGCTCGGCGGGCTCCCACCACGCCCGCCACATGCTCGAGAGCCCACGCCAGCACGCCGAGCGCGGCGAGGATCGCGAGCCGGCCGGCGCCGATGGGCGTGAAGTCGGTGGCGAGGGCGTAGAGCAGCGCGCCGGCGAAGATCAGCGGCGCCCCGGGCAGGAAGGGCAGGATCGCGCCGACGAGGCCGGCGAGCATCAGGATGGCGACGACGACGTCGACGATCGTCACCTGGGCTCCCGCTGGACGAGCTGCGCCGGCCGCGGCAGCGTCGCGGCTACGCCGAGGCCGATGGCGGCCAGCCCCAGCCATGGCCACGCGTAGGAGCCCGTGCGGTCCACCAGCAGGCCGAAGACGGGCGGCCCGACGAGGACGCCGCTCCACGCGAACGCGACGGCGACGCCCGTGAGCAGCCCGGCGTAGCGCGCGCCGCCGATCTCCGCCACCAGCGCGAAGTAGAGCCCGACCCAGCCGAACGCCCCCACGCCGGCGACGAGCGCCAGCGGCACCAGGCCCGCGGCGGGCAGCCGGTCGCCGAGCGAGAGCAGCGCGTAGGCGCCGGCGCCGATCAGCGCATTGACGACGACGCCCGGTCGGCGGCGCCCGCCGAATGACCGGTCGCTGATCGCGCCCCAGGCGAGCCGGCTGGCGGTGCCGCCCGCCTGGGCGAGCGCCAGCATCTGGCCGGCGGCGACGGGCGAGAGCGCGAACGTCTCGCGCGCGTAGATGGCCAGGTGCGCGAGCACGGAGGACTGCGCCACCGAGAGCGCGAGCCCCGAGAGGAACACGACGATCACGCCCGGCCGGCGCAGGAAGACGCGCAGCTCGCCGAGTCGCGGCCACGGCGCCGGCGCCGCAGGGCTCCGGGCGGCGGGCGTGCGATACGCGACCAGCGTCACCGCCGCCGACACGAGCGCGAGCGCGCCGCCCGCCGCAAGCGCCGAGCGCCAGCCGGCGCCGAGCGCCAGCGGCGGCAGCGCCAGCGCGCCGACGAGGCCGCCGAGCGTGAGGCCCGTCTGCTTGATGCCCATGGCGAGACCGCGTCCGTGCGGCGGAAACCACTCGAGCACCGCTTTGCCCGTGGCGGGGTTGAGCACGCTGAAACCGAAGCCCGCCAGCACGAGGCAGGCGAGGAGCGTGCCGAGGCTGCCGGCCAGCGCGGCGACGAGCACGAGGACGCCGATGACGGCCTGGCCGACGCCGAGCGTGACGCGCACGCCGAGCCGATCGGTGAGCCAGCCCGCCGGCAGCGACATCAGCACGCCGCCGAGGTAGACAGCGGGCAGCAGGAGCCCGACCTGCGCGCGGCTCAGGTGCAGCGCGTCCAGCAGGAACGGTGAGAGCGGCGCGACGGAGAGCACGGCCAGCGCGCCGAGCGCATGGGCCAGCGTGACGAGGACCAGGACGGCCCAGCGGGACAATCGGACGTGGGGGGCCCCGGATGGCCCCCCACACCCCCCAACGCTCGTCACGCCCCGGCGAAGCCGGGGCGCTCCTCGACCCGCTCTGCGCCCGACTTCTCGAGGGTAGCGTCGAAGAGGGTATAGGGGTTCACGTTGCCGAGCGCGGCGGTGACGGAGTCTGCCACGCCCGGGTGCCGCGCGCGCAGCGTCCGCAGAAACGCGCGGATCTCACCGCGCACGCTCGGCTTGTCCGAGCACGCGCAGCCCACCGTCGCCAGCCCGCGCGCGCGGGTGTAGGCGGCGGTCAGATCCTCGGTGACGAACACGAGCGGCCGCACCAGGCGCAGCATGCCCTTGCGCGAGACGGCCACGGGCGGCAGCGAGGCGATCCGGCCGTTGAAGAGGATGTTGCGCAGCAGCGACTCCGCGCAGTCGTCCGCTGTGTGCCCGAGCGCCAGCGTCGTGCATTCCAGCTCCGCGGCCAGCCGGTAGAGCGCGCGGCGGCGGTGGCGGCTGCACACGTCACAGCCGTGGGGGACGCCGTCCTTCACGAGCGCCAGCGTCGCGGGCTCGTCGCTCACGACCCAGCGCACGCCCATGTCGCGGATCGCGGGCTCCAGAGCGCGGATGTCGCTCTTGAATTTTCCCTGCTCGATCGTGACCGCGACCACGTCGTAGGCGAACGGCGCGCGCGTCCGATAGGCCAGGAGCGCGTCGAGCAGGCAGAGGCTGTCCTTGCCGCCCGACACGCCCACGGCCACGCGGTCGCCGGGACGCAGCATCGAGAAGCGACCCATCGCGCGCCCGATCAGCTCGAGGACTCGCGCCGGCGCGTCCATCACGTCTTGTACTTGTCGGGCGCCTTGAGCGGCATGAAGAACGGCGGGCGCGGCATGCGGCCCACGCGCACCTCGATCAGCGCCGGACGGTTGAGCGCGATCGCTCGGCGCACGAGATCGCCGACCTCGGTCGGTTTCTCGGTGCGCAGGCCGGCCACACCGTAGGCGTCGGCGAGCTTCATGAAGTCGGGGTTGCGGAAATCGGCCTCCCACGCGCCGCCCCACGCCTCGTCGAGGTCGCGCGCGACGTTGCCGTAGGCCTCGTCGTTGAACACCACGGCGACGACGTTGATGCCGTACTTCACCGCCGTCGACATCTCCTGCGCGTTGTACATGAAGCCGCCGTCGCCGCAGATGGCGACCACGGGCCGGTCGGGCTGCGCGACCTTGGCGCCCAGCGCGGTCGGGTACTCGAAGCCGAGGTTCCCGGAGTACGACGAGTTCAGGTACGTGCGCGGCCGGAAGACCGGCCAGAACGGCCGCGAGTAGTAGCCGATCTGGGTCATGCCGGCGATGACGATCGCGTCCTCCGGCGTGCCCGCGCGCAGCGACTTCAAGATGGGCGCGTTGGGCTCGGTCGTGTCGAGCGCCGCCATCTCCGCGCGCAGCGCCTCGCGCTCGGCCTTGCGCGAGGGCCGCGGGGCCGAGGCGCGCAGCCGCTCGAGCAGGCGCTCGAGCGTCAGCCGCGCGTCGCCCACGAGGCCGAACGTCAGGCCGTGGCTGCGTCCGATCTCGTCGGGGTCGACGTCGACCTGGATCACCTGCTGAGTCGGCTGGAACCCCGAAACTTGAAGCCGCGAGCCGACGACGAGGATGAGGTCGGCGGCGTCGAGCCAGCGCCGCAGCGGATTCTTGGGCCACAGCCCGGCGCCGAGCGAGAGGTCGTTGGCGTCGTTCACCACGCCCTTGCCCTCGGCGGTGGTGGCGATCCCTGCCTGCAGGTGCTCGGCGATGGCGACGAGCGCCTCGTGCGCGTCGCCCGTCACCGCGCCGCCGCCCGCGTAGATCACGGCGCGCTGCGCGGCCAGCAGCATCTGCGCCGCGCGCGCGATCGTGGGCTCGGGCGCCGCCGCGCGGTCGATCTCGGCGGGCGGCAGGAGCGTCGCCTCGCCTTCCTCCTCGAGCACGTCCGGCGGGAACTCCAGGTGCACGGGGCGCGGCCGTCCGGTCTTGAGCTGTCGCACCGCCGCGCGCACGGCGCCCGGCACGTCGGAGACCTCCAGCACACGGCGTCGCCACTTCGTGACGGGCGCGATCGCGTCCATCTGGTCGTTGACCTCGTGGAGGACGCCGACGTCGCGGCCGATGTTCCGCTTCGGCACCTGGCCGCAGAGCATCAGCACGGGCGAGCTGGCCGCGTACGCGGTGGACAGCCCCGCCGCCGCGTTGAGCAGGCCGGGCCCCGGCACCACGAGGGCGGTGCCGAAGCCACCGCCGGCGCGCGCGTAGCCGTCGGCCATGTAGGTGGTGGCCTGCTCGTGCCGCGTGGTGATGAAGCGCACGCGCTCGTCGCGCAGCCCCGCCAGCGCCCCGTAGAGCTGCACGCCGGGCAGGCCGAACACGATCTTGACGCCTTCGCGAACGAGCTGCCGGGCGAGCGCTTCACCGCCGGTCATCCGTGGCATGGTCTCATCGCTCCTTTCATCGACTCGCACTACTTGCTGTCGCGCGACAGCGGGTCGAGGTAACGACGCGCGAGCGGGTTCTTGGGATTTTGCTCGAGCGCGCGCTCCGCATAGTAGCGGGCAACATCGTGCCGGTCCATCTGGTCATAGGCCCGCATGAGGTACGACAGCGCCTGGTCTACGGCAAGGGGCTCCCACATGAAGCCGCCCGCGAGGGCACGGCTGATCTCGAAGGCCGCGCGTTCCCATTCCGCGCGGTCGATGTGCAGCGTGCCGACCTTCCAGTATGCATCGACGAACCACAAGTCAATCGTCACGGCCTTCGCGGCATCGGTCGACCACTCCGCGTCCAGCAGGTCGACCAGCGTTCGATAGACTTCGAAGGCGCGCTCGCGCTCGCGCTGGCGATAGAGGGCACGACCGTAGGCCTCGAGCACGAACGGATTTTTCGGCTCGTCACGGTACACGGGCTCGAGCACGGCGAGCGCGGCGGCGTAGTCCTGTCTGGCGTAGAGCCGCTCCGCCTCCATCAGCGCCGCCTGGTGATGATCCGAGACCACGACGGGCAGGGGCTGAACGTCGCCGACCGGTCGGCCCGCGCTGAGGACCGTACGCGCCGCGGTGGGGCTGGTGGTGCGGCCGAGATGGGCGAGCCGCACGTCGCGATCGAGGATCGCATAGAGGATGAGCGCGTGCGGCGCCTTCGTCTCGCGCGGGATGGCCTTGGGCGTGCGCGGCGCCGCCGAGCAGCCCGCGACCGCGAGCAGTGCGAGCGCTGCCGCGACGTACGGCGCGTGGCTCACCGCCCCGCCCTCAGGAATGCTTGCGCAGCTCGAGGCGCCCGATCTGGCGCCGATGCACCTCGTCCGGCCCGTCCGCGAAGCGCAGCGTCCGCGAGTGCGCCCACATGAACGCCAGCGGAAACTCCTGGCTCACGCCGCCCCCGCCGTGGACCTGCATCGCCCAGTCGACGACCTGGCCGGTCATGTTCGGCACCGCCACCTTGATCTCGGCGATGGCCTGCTTGGCCGCCTTGTTGCCGACGGTGTCCATCATGTACGCCGCGTGCAGGACGAGCAGGCGCGCCTGGTCGATCTTGATCCGCGCCTCCGCGATGCGCTCGAGGGTGACGTCGTGGTCGGCGATGCGCTTGCCGAAGGCCACGCGGCTCATCGAGCGCCTGCACATCAGCTCGAGCGCGCGCTCGGCCACGCCGATCTGGCGCATGCAGTGGTGGATGCGACCCGGCCCGAGGCGCCCCTGGGCGATCTCGAAGCCGCGCCCCTCGCCCAGCAGGAGATTGCCGGCGGGCACGCGCACGTTCTCGAAGAGGACCTCGCCGTGGCCGTGCGGCGCGTCGTCGTAGCCGAAGACCGTCAGCATCCGCTTGACCGTGATGCCCTTGCTGTCGCGCGGCACCACGATCATCGACTGCTGCTTGTACTTGTCGGGATTCTTGGGATCCGTCTTGCCCATGAAGATCAGGACCTTGCAGCGCGGGTCGCCGATGCCCGAGGTCCACCACTTGTGGCCGTTGATCACGTACTCGGCGCCGTCGCGCACGATGGACGATTCGATGTTGGTGGCGTCGGACGACGCGACCTTCGGCTCCGTCATCGCGAAGGCCGAGCGGATCTTGCCCTCCAGCAGGGGCTGCAGCCACTGCTTCTTGTGCTCCTCGGTGCCGTAGCGCTCGAAGACCTCCATGTTGCCGGTGTCGGGGGCGGAGCAGTTGAAGACTTCCGGCGCGATGTGCGAGCGGCCCATCACCTCGCAGAGGGGCGCGTACTCGAGGTTGGTGAGGCCGGCGCCCCGCTGGCTCTCGGGCAGGAACAGGTTCCAGAGGCCGCGCTCGCGCGCCGTGTCCTTCAGCTCCTCCATGATCGGGGGGATCTGCCAGCGGGTGGGCCCGGCGTCGAGCTGCGCGTGGAAGACGTGCTCGTTGGGGTAGATGTACTTGCTCATGAAGTCGGTGAGCTGCTCCATGTACATCTTCGTCTTCTTGGAGTACTCGAAGTCCATGACAGCCCCCTCTGGCGTTGTCGAGCACCCGATTGTATCCTCCGCGGCGAGCAAAGTCATGGCGGGCAGGATGCGCGGCAAGGTGGCGCTGATCACCGGCGCCGGCTCGGGCATCGGCGCGGCGACGGCGCGCCGGTTCGCCGCCGAGGGCGCGCGCGTCGCGTGCGTCGATCGCCTCGGCGAGCGCGCGAAGGAAACGGCGCGCGTGGTCAGCGCGGCGGGCGGCGAGGCGTTCGCGCTGGAGACCGACGTCACCGACGCCGCGGCGTGCGAGCGGATGGTGGACCAGGTGGTCGCGCACTTCGCCGCCCTCACCACCCTCGTGAACTCCGCCGGCGTACGCCCCGAGGGCCGCGACCGCGCGCCCGCCCCCGCGGAATGGGAGCGCGTGGTGGACACCAACCTGACCGGCACCTATTTCCCGTCTCGGGCCGCCCTGCCGGCGCTCAGCGCGAGCGGCCACGGAGCCGTCGTGAACCTCTCGTCGGTCTACGGCATGGTCGGTGGCTCGCTCTCGCCCGCCTACGCGGCGTCGAAGGGCGCGGTGGTGAACCTCACGCGCCAGATGGCCATGCAGTGGGCGCCGGCCGTGCGCGTCAACTGCGTCTGCCCGGGGATGATCGAGACGCCGATGACGCGCGCGCTGCTCGACGACCCTGCGTTCCGTGAGGCCGTGCTCCTGAAGTACCCGCTCCAGCGCTTCGGCCAGCCCGACGAGGTCGCCTCCGCCATCCTCTACCTCGCCAGCGACGAGGCCAGCTTCGTGACCGGCGTCTCGCTGCCGGTGGACGGGGGATACACGGCGGGGTGAGG
>Ga0209159_1000550_pt1 | contig 33751 bp, 28 predicted proteins | sample GraSoiAngelo_144_FD_185901 | JGI IMG/M metagenome (GOLD analysis project Ga0209159, IMG submission 185901) | Grasslands soil microbial communities from the Angelo Coastal Reserve, California, USA - 14_1009_02_40cm (SPAdes) (version 2) | ecosystem: Environmental > Terrestrial > Soil > Grasslands ...
GCCTGGACAAGCCGACGGGGGCGATGATCGAGCTGGGACAGGTCATCGGGCAGTCCACCCGTCTCCTCAAAGACGCCGTCGGCATGATCCGCAACATGCGGCAAGCGAGCGAGGTCGAACGGATCGCAATCGAGGTCCACCGCCTCGAAAATGTCGCCGACGACCTCATGAACGCCGGCGTCGCAATCCTTTTCAGGGGAGGAGACGCGGTCCGGATCATCAAGTGCAAAGAAATCATTGAGCGCCTGGAAGAGGCTACCGATTTCTGCGAGGATGTCGCGAATGTGCTGAGCGACATCGTGGCCAAGAACCAGTAAGGTCGGGCAGCGCGGATGTCATCCACCTCTCCTCGAAGCGAAAGCCCGCCGAGGGCCGGGTCCCGAGTCCGACGACGCGCGGCGGTGGCGAAACCGCGGTAGGGAGGCCTGCGGATGGTTATAGAGCTCCTTGCGATTGCAATCGCGATCGTCTTTTCGTTCGATTTCTTCAACGGATTCCACGACGCCGCGAATGCGATCGCGACCGTCGTTGCCACGAAGGTGTTGACCCCGGTGAAGGCGGTGGGGCTCGCGGCGGTCGGTAACTTTGTGGGGATGGTGTTCATCACGAACGCGATCGCCGAAACGATCGGCAAGGGAATCATCGACACCCGCGTCCTGGGGGTAGGGTCGGGCACCTTGACGGACCCCCAAATCCTCCACTCGATGGCCATCATCATGGGAGGGGTCTTGGGCGCAATCGCATGGGACATCCTCACGTGGCTGTGGGGTTTGCCCGTCTCCAGCAGCCACGCCCTGATCGGAGGCATCGTCGGCTCCACGAGTCTCGCGGCCGGCGTGGGGGCCGTCCTCCTCCCGAGCGCCGAGAACATGATTTTGTTCCTCGGACTCACCGGCAGCGTGTTCGGCGTTGGCGTCGCGGCGTTCGTCGCATGGAGTTGGCGGGCGAAACGTCCCTTGACGCTTGGGACCACCTTGCTCGCGGGGTTGATCGCCGGCCTCCTCCCCTCCGTGTTCCTGGGACGCATCCTGCTCCGAGGGCTTGTCCAGATCGTCGTGTACATGGTGGCGGCGCCGCTCGTCGGCTTGATCGCCGCCTTCGGCCTCGCCTTGCTCCTGATCCGATTGTTCCGGAAGTCGACCCCGTCGAGGGTGAACCACGAGTTCCGCCGCCTCCAGCTGGTCTCGAGTTTCTTTTACAGCGTCACGCACGGGACGAATGACGCGCAGAAAGGCATGGGCATCATCACGCTCCTCCTGATCGTCTTCGCGATCGGGCCGCCTCTCGGTCCTCCGGCGGGGGAGTTCCGCGTCCCCTTCTGGGTGATCTTGGGCGCGCACGCGTCGATCTCCCTCGGCACGTTCTTCGGCGGATGGCGCATCGTCCGGACGATGTCTCAGCGGGTCACCGCGCTCCGTCCCTGGCAAGGCTTCGCCGCCGAAACCGGAGGCGGCATCGCCCTGGTGGGGACCGCCATCGCGGGCATCCCGGTGAGCACCACCCACGTGATCGCCAGCGCCATCATGGGGGTCGGGGCGACGAAGCGGCTCTCCGCCGTCCGGTGGGGCGTCGCGCGACGGATCTTCTGGGCCTGGATCATCACGATCCCCGCGTCGGCGGCCGTCGGCATGGCCGCCTACGCCGCAATCCGCCTCGCCCTTGGCCTGTGACCCCACCCCGGGGACCGATCTCCGTGGCGAGCGCTCCCCCCGGGGTCTCGCAGTTTCGTCCTACCCTTCCGACTCAATCCGGGGGGCCAGGAGGAACTTGACGTCTCCCTTCCCGCCGGCGATCTTGAACTCGATCTTCACCGGGTAATCCGATCCCAGGTACAGGGTCACCGTCGGCGCGGAGCTGATCGCCTTCACCATGTTCGAGAAGTAGTCGAGCGGGAAGAGCGAGCGGACCGCCTCCTTCGCCTGCAGCTCGTCGAGGAGGTCCTTCGGGACCATGTGCGTGACGTTGTCGGTGTCCCCCTCCGACACGATCTCGAAGCCTTCGGGAGAGGCCTTCAGCGCAATGTGGTCGCTGATGCTCTCCGACGCCCGGATCGCCTGGCGAAGCTCCTCCGTCCGGACGACGAGTTTCGCGGGCAGGTTCAGGCTCGGGACCTTCGGATCGCTCATCCCGGCCGTGTCGACGAGGGCCATCCGGCGGGTCGTGTTCCCCACGTGGACCACGAGGCGGTTCTTGTCCTCGTCGTGGCTGATGGAGATCGTCTCCCCTCCCTTCGCGAGGCGCAGGATCTCCTTCATCTTGTCCAAGTCCACGCCGAGCTCGCCTTCGTCGGCCTTGTAGGCCTCGAACGAACCGCGGTCCAGCGTGAGGTCGACCATCGCGACGTGCGCCGGATCGACCGCCTTGACGGTGATCGAATCCTTGCCGACGTTGAACTTCGCTTCGTCCACGAGGGTCGAGACGACGTCGACGACCTCCTTGAGGACATCCGCTTTGACCTTCCCCTCGAACAATCCTCGCTCCCCCGGAATTCCCTCGGAAATCCGGTCACCTGTTATAAAGGTTCCCGGGGTTGGTCGTCGACCTCAGTATTCCCGCCAGGTGTGTTGACACTTCACGCATCGATAGATGCGTGTCGTCGGTTCGTCCGCGGCCCGAGTCTGCCTCATCACCCAGTAGGCCTCGTAGTGTCCGCACTTCGGGCACTCGACCCGCGTCTTCGGCAGCGTCTCCGTGATCTCATCGAGGACGAGGGTCTCGCTCGGCTTCTCCTTCCCCGGCCGCGCGACCTTCGCGATCGCCGTGTCTTTGCCGGAGACCGACCGCTCATACCCGCAGGAATTACAGTGCAGTTTCCCATTCGCGGGGAACATGAGGGAGCTACACTTCGGACAGAACATGGGGGAGACAGCAAGACAGGAGGGGCGTGCGATAAAAAGGTTCCTGGGAATCTAGAGCTTGGCGTGGTCGTAGTTCCGAAGGGCGCGCTCGACGAACTTCTGGATCGCGCGCTCCTCGGCCTGGCTGCGGACCGGGGACGGGCGGGCCGGTGGCTCGGGCTGCGCTTCTTCCTCGTCCTCCCGGTCTTCCCGGGCATGCGAGGGCCGCCGATGCTCGCGGGGCTCGCGAGGTTCCTCGTCGCGGCCGTGGGAGATCCGATGGGTCCGGGTCGCGACGAATTCGTCGCCGTCGTCGTCTTCGTCCTCATCGGCACGCCGTCGGCTCCGACCCGAGCGGCGCTCGCGGTACTCGTCCGTGTCCGCGGAAAGTTTCCGGTAGGATTCGAAGTGGACGCCCCGATCGCGTCGTCGATGGCGGCCCTCGACGGCGATCGCGGGACGGCCGCGGGCCCTCGCCCGATGGGGCCGGTGGGACCGGTGGATCTCCTCGTCCTCTTCGTAGGCCTCTTCTTCGTCGTCCACGTACGGGCGGGCCCCGATGACCGGCTGGACGAGGTTCACGCCGACCGAGGAACCGGACCCGGTCCGGTAGGAGAGCTCGCGGCGGGTTTGTTCTCCGATGAGCCCGCCGATGTACGCGAAGATCACGACCATCAGGTAGCCGTTCGTCCCCATGCCGAACGTGGTCGCCAGGCCCTGCACGAAGCCCTGCAGGTAGGAGATCATGAACTGCTTGTACGGAATCAGGAACGGCAGGATGCTCGCGGCCGCATCGCCCACCGCCATCGGCAGCTGGGCCACGAAGTCGGCCGGATGGGACGCGAAGTTGTGCGCGTAGGTGACGTTCGCGATGTAGATCGCGAAGACCGGCATCAGGGCGGCGATGACCGCCTTGATCGGCGAGCCCGCGCGGCGGCCGCCGACGTAGCCGGCGATCATGGGGCCGGCCGGCGGGATCCACCAGAGCAGGAAGGAGAGGATCAGGATGATCCGGGAAGAGGACCAGAACGAAAACGGGGCGCCATCCCCGTGAAACCGTCCGGCCTCGCCGTCGACCTCGATCCGATAGACGCCGGGACGATGGGACTGTGGCCGTCGTCGGGGTTGGCTCCGCGACCTCCTCCTCGGCGGCTCGTCCTCCTCGTATTTCGGGCGCCGCGGCCAGAGGAGCCATCGAAGTAATCCCATGCCCATCCCAGCAAGGTCAAGTCGGACCTTTGTCTGACGTCAATCAAGGCCCCGAACCGTATTAATAGATTTGGTCACGCACCCGAATTGACAAATGCGGGCGACCTTGATCTCCGGCGCCGTGAAAGAGTCCCGCGTCTGTTCCTTCGAAGGCGGCAAGGCTAAGACGCTCCATCCCCATTCGCTGGTGTCCATGGTCCTCTACGCAAAGGACATCGTCGAGACCGACTTCCTTTCCCTGCCGCCGGACACCTCCGTCCTCCAGGCCGCGAAGGCGATGGCGACGCGACACCAGGGTTTCGCGGTCGTGACGGCTCCGGACAAGGGGCCCGTGGGAATCGTGACGGAGTGGGACGTGCTCGCGAAAGTCGTCGCACAAGCCCGCGATCCCGCGCACGTCCACCTCGGCGAGATCATGACGTCCGCGCTCGTGTCCGTCGATCCGAACGAAGGGATCGACCGCGTCGCACGGCTCATGGCGAAAGACGGGACGCGTCGGGTCCTCGTCGTGAAGAACGCCAAGGTCCTGGGCGTCATCCGCGCACGGACGATCCTCGCTCGGATGCGAGACTACATCGACTCCGTCAGCGCGCAGATCGCGCGGTCCCAGTTGCCGCTATTCTAGCCCCGATCCATCAACGCGCTTTGGGTCGGTATCGATTCGGATCATCGAAGAAATCGATCACGCGGACGCCGGCCTTCAGTTTCGCCGCATGCGGCACGCCCGCGGGGATGAAGTACTCCTCGCCGGGCCGGTAGGTCCGCGTCTTGTCTCCGATCGTCAGGGTCATCTCGCCCGCCACGACGAACCCCCATTGCGCTCCATGGGAGTGGCTCGGGACCTCGGAGTCTTTCTGCGCTTCGACGAAGATCAAGGAGGCGGTCGACCCGCGGAGCAGCCACAGGGTGATGTCTCGGAACGGCGCGTCGGCCTCCGGAAGATTCCGGACGATGTTCGGGAAACCCGGCATGAGCGCTCCGAAGCAGGATGCGTTCTTGAAGCTGGCGTCGTCCCTTTGGAGGAGCGGCGAGAAGGGCTAGCCTCCGTAGTGCCACTTGAGTTCGTCGAGGGGCATGAGCTTGCCCGGCCCGCTCCCGACGTCGACGACCTCGGCCAAGCCGATGCGGTGGTCCCCCTTGTCGAGGATGTCGAGCACCTGGCAATCGATCCATCCCGCGCCGCCGGCCACGACCGGGAGGCCTGACGGAGTGCGCTCCGTCTTCACCTTCGCGAACGAACCGTCCACGATGCTCTCGGCAACCCCCTTCATGCCGCTCGCGAGGAACGAGACCGCGAATCGCTTCGATCGGCGGACGTTGGCCAAGGTGCGGCTGTCCTCGGACAACGCAAAGGCGACGAGCGCCGGCTTAAACGAGGTCTGCATTAACCACGTCCCGAACATCAGGTGGTCCGTCCCTTCGGGGGTCTTCGTTCCGACGACGTACGCGCCGTACGGGATCATCTGGAGGACTTTCTTCTTCGCCTTCTTGTCCACAGCACCACCGCTCCGGGCGATTGCATCGGTGTCTAATGAAGGTCCACGATTCGGCCCGTTCGGTGGGACGTGGACAGGAGAGTCCCGCCTGCTTCGCAAGGCCAGACTGGCCTCGTCAGGGGCGTCCTCGGGTATTTGAGACTGCCCGTGAACCGAAGTCACAGACTCACGCGCCAAGCCTATCGATACCCGAACAGTCGATCGTATTCCCTGTGGGAAAGAACCTCGAGGATCAGGACCATGGTGCCAACACCCGGAGCGGACTGGACGGTGTAGACGCCTCGGTACGCGAGCGGCAGCTCGAAGCGCCAGGCATTCGTGAGAGTGGCGGGAAGGCCGCTACGCGTCGAGAGTTGAGGCGGAATCCGATCCTTCGGAATTTGGTCTCCCGCGAAAACGTCTTCCTTCAGCCGCGCGATCCACCACTGGAGCTTCTTCCGTTGTTTCGGCTGAAGCTCCGCTTCGGCGGAACGCGCACGAGGTCCCATTCTGACCTCGCCAGCGGTGAAGCGAGCCAGGTCAACGGCCCTCCCACGTCTCCACGACCTTCCAGAACTCGGGCTCGACGTTCAGTGTCCACATGACGCCTTTCGAACCTTCGGCGACGCACCCAAGGCGCTTGTAGTGGTCAATGGCCTGCCTGAGAGCGGGATGCATCATCTTCCGCGGCAGGAGGCCCTTGACCCGGTTGAGGCTGAGCGGTTCGTCGAACTTCCGAAGTACAGACTCCACCATGTGAAGCGTTTCCAGAGTTGGCCCCTTATGTTCGAGCTTCGGGGGCATGGCGGGTGCGCGCATCGGTGATAGGTATGACTCCATATAGTATATGAACCTATACCTGGGATTCGCGAAAGCGCTCTGCCAGCAGATCGGAAAGGGAGATCCCGCCTGCCGGATTTGAACCGGCGGCCTGATGATGGCAGCGGGCACCGCACACATGCGCATGCGGGAGCACTCTACAGTCACCCGCTCTGACCAGGCTGAGCTAAGGCGGGACGCGCGACGAACGGGTCCCGCAGTAAAAAGCTTGCGAGCCTCCCCAACCGGTCGGGTGCCGGCAACGTCCCAGGATAAATATCGGACGTCCGCTGCCGTCCCCGTTGACGATTTCCCGCCGCCTGCGGAACTGGCTCTTGAGCGACGACGCGGATCCGAGCCTTCGATATCGCGTCCTCCGAGAATTGCTCGACCGGCCGTCCGACGATCCCGAGGTCCTCTCCGCGAAGATGCAGATCGGCCGGGAAGGATGGGGCGCGAAGATCCTCCAGCTCCAGCACCCCGCGGGTCAGTGGGACACCGCCGGCAACTCCGCGGGCGAGCTGTACCGGCCGAAGTACGTCGCGACGAACTGGCGGCTCCTCGTCCTCTCCGACCTGGGAGTCCGTGGGACTCACCCGCGGATCGCCAAAGCAGTGAAGCTGTTCCTCCGACGGTTTGGTGGTCCGGCGGGGGATCTGGGCGGTCGGAAGAGCGAGGTTTGTTTCACCGGCAACGCCGTCCGAATGCTCACCCGATTCGGATCCCTCAACGATGCGTCGGTGCAATCCTCGATCGATTGGCTCTTGCGTCATCAGAAATCCGACGGCGGTTGGCACTGCTTCCGGTCCCGAACGGGGACCCTGGACGGCTGGGAGGCCTTAGCGGGCTTCGCCGCGATTCCGGAGGCGAAGCGTTCGGCCGCGATGCATCGGGCCATCGAACGGGGGGCGGAGTTCTACCTCGAACGCGGCCTTCTTCGCGAAGGGCGAACGCCGTATGCACCGTGGATGCGACTGCACTACCCCGTCCACTACTACTACGATCTCTTGGTCGGCGTCGACATGCTAACGGCGCTGGGATACGGCGACGATCCTCGCATGCGCTCGCCGCTCGGCCGACTGGAGGGAAAGCGGAACCGGGACGGGACATGGAATCTCGACGCCCTCCACCCGGACACGGAGGACCCGAACTACCAAATCCGGGGGCCCTTCTACCCGTTCGGCCTCGAAGTGCCCGGCCGCCCGAGTCGATGGATCACCGCGACGGCCCTGATCGCCTTGCAACGGGCGGGCCGATAGATCCCGGCGCCGCACGCCGATCCGTAAGAAATCATGCCGCGGGCCGGGCTCGAACCGGCGACTTCGAGATCTTCAGTCTCGCACTCTCCCAAACTGAGTTACCGCGGCGCAATACGAGCGATACTGCCGCCTTGATAAATCCTTTCCCTCGAGGGCAGAAATCCACGTCGGCAGGCGGAACAGGAATGACGCCGAAGGTTCTTCATGGCCGCTGCCCTTTGTTGCCGCGGCAGGAGGTTTCGCCCATTCGCGCAACGACCGGACCAGGCTCGATTTTGAGAAGCCTTCGTGCCCGCCCGTTTGCGGTCCTTGCGCTGCTCACCGCAATCGTGATGTCCACGACGTTGGGCGGATTGGCGACCGTGGGCATCTGGTCGACTCATCCGTTTGGGGCCGGGAAAGGAGGCGCGCCATCCATCGTGGTCGATTCCCGCGGGCAGGCACACATCTTTGTCCCCTGGGGGCAGCTCCGCTATTACACGACGGCGGGAGGACAATGGGCCGAGTACGTCCTGCCGGAGACGGACTTCGTATTCCACGGCTCGATCGCCATTGACCGGGAGGACCGACTGCACGTCGCTTACGCGACCGCAAAGGTCGTCGATAATCGGATCGTCTCAAACACGACCCTGAGGTATGCGACGAACCGCGCGGGCGACTGGTCGTTTCAGACTGTAGACTCGGAAGGTTTCGACCCATCCTTGGCCGCGGAGTCCATTGCGGTCGACTCCACGGGCAACGCTCGTCTCAGCTACTCGACCGCGACCCTCGAGGGTAGTGACTACTACCTCACGCGCAAGTATGCGGCGAGAGACGGGGAGGTATGGAAAATCGATGAACTCGAACTTTATCCGTATGCAATATGGTCGCATGGAGGAGCCGTCACCGGGATCGGTGTTGACGCGCAGGGGAGGCCACACATCGTGTATGCCTTCGATTCGTTCACGATGGGCTATGCGACGAATCGAACCGGATCGTGGGAGTTCGCCTTGATTCCGACCATCGAAGGGAGCTCGGACCTATCGGCTCCGATCGCATTGGATTCGATGGATCGGGTCCACATCGCCTTTTTTAGAGACCGGGAGGTGGTTCATGCGGTCCGGGAGGGGGCGGGCTGGCGCAACGAGACGATCGAACAAACGGGCGGGATCGGCGCTCGGTCGATCTCCCTTACGATTGATCGCTCGGACACCGTTCATATAGGATTCGTGAATCGGGACCTCGCACAGGTCGTCTACGTCACAAATTCTGGGGGATCTTGGAAGTCGACGATCGTCGACCGAGGTCGGGACGCACCGTATGGAACCACCTGGGTCTCGATTGCGGTGGGGCCCGATGCGCGGCCTCGCATGGTGTACAATCTGGACTCCGACCGCAAGTACGCGACCACGTCCGTCGATTCAGCCCTTCTCGCCGATTTCACGGTTGGGGCAATTCCGTATCTTCTCGGCGAGGCTGTGGTGGCAGTGACGGCCGCGGCTTTTGTCTGGCGGAGCTCTCGAAAGCGCCGGGCACCCCGGCCCGCCGAAGGCCAGCCGGAATCGTGAGCCTTATTCTCGAAGGGGCGTTCCGGCCGCCATGGTCTTCCTCGCCCCACCCGAAGTGACTCGGGCCCTCGAGACAAGGTTTGCTGAGGCCCTCGAGCAGGCGCGGTCGCTTCTACGTCAACCCTCAGTCAGCGCCACCGGCGAGGGAATCCCGGAATGCGCAGAGATGGTCCGCCAGATGATGACAGACATCGGCTGCAAGACCCGGCTATGGTCGAAGGGCGGCCATCCCCTGGTGGTCGGGGACCTTGACGTGGGCGCCCCCGTCACCCTCGTGGAGTACGAGATGTACGACGTCCAGCCCGTCGGCGACCTCACCGCATGGAAGGCCCCACCGTTCGCAGCGGAGATCCACGACATCCCTTCGGTTGGGCGATCGATCATCGCCCGGGGTTCGACCAATTCCAAGGGGGCCCTCGCGAATCATCTGTTCACGTGGAAGACGATCCGGGACGTCGACGAGATGCCCGTGAACTTGAAGATCCTCGCGGAAGGCGAGGAGGAGATCAGCAGCGCGAACTTCATCGAGTACATCCGGACGCATCGTCGGGAACTCCGGGCGCAGGGTGCGATCGCGAACGACTATTCGGAGGACCTGCGCGGCGTGCCGACCGTGTACCTGGGCGTCAAGGGATGCCTCTACCTGACGATCTGGTCCCGCGGCAACCGCACCGCGGGCGGACCGATGGAGGGGGAGATTCACAGCTCGGAGGCGGTCTGGATTGCCTCGCCGGTCTGGCGACTCCTCCAAGCCTTGGACACGCTCGTCGACGACGATCAGAGGCCGGTCATCGATGGAATCTGGGACGACGTCCGGCCGCCGGGGAAGGCCGAGGTCGCGATGGTCCGACGCCTCGCGAAGAAGTTCGACCCGAAGACGTGGTTGCGGGAGGGGAGGGTCGCGAAATTCAAGTACGATCTGCCGAAGGTCGACCTGCTCCTCCGGTACCTCTACGAACCGACGGTGAACATCTGCGGCATCCACTCCGGGTACGTCGACCATGGCGGGACGAAGACGGTCCTGCCGCACGAGGCGTATGCCAAGGTCGACATCCGGCTCGTGAAGGACATGACGGTCGCGGGCACCCTTCGGAAACTCCGAGCTCACCTCGCGAAACGCGGCTTCGGCGATTTGCGGATCGACGTGCACGGTCCCTACGGGCCGGCGCGGACCGACCCGACCTCGTGGATCGCGCGCACCGCGATCGAGACGGTCGAGGCCCACGGTAAGGAGCCCGAGGTGTGGCCGTCGAGCGGGGGCACGATGCCCGCGTTCGCCTTCGATGAGTACCTGCACCTGCCTTGGGTCGCGACCGGTTTGGGCCACGGGGCTCACGCGCATGCACCGAACGAGTATGCGTCGATCGACGGCATGCGCCGGTTCATCGCGGCCGAAGCGACCCTCGTCTATACGGCGGCGAAACGCGGCAAGACCGTCGCGAAATGACCCCCGCCGGGCCGAAAAAAGACGGCCAAAATTCGCGTCGAAAATTGGTCCGTTCTACATGGAGAAATCGACTCATTCTCAAGGCCAGATTTTCAGCGCGACACATATAAATAGCGTCATCCAGGATGGACCGATGAAAATGTCCACGGAGGATTCTCCTCAGGTGATTTCATGCGCACGCTGATCCGCGACCTCCGGTCGGACGATCGCGGCGTGGCATCGACGGTGGGGACGATCATGGCCCTGCTCGTCTTCCTCACGTTCCTCAGCGTGATCGTGAATCAATACGTCCCGATCTGGATGACGGACTCCGAAGCTTCCCACATGAACACGGTCTTGGGCCAGTTTGGGGGGTTCAAAGGCGAGGTTGACATCCAGATGTTGGCGGCGCAGGCCGCCCAGGATGCGGGGACGTTCAGCATCCCCGTGACGACCTCGACGGCCGTCTCCCTCGGCGTCGATGGCGTGCCGATCTTCTCGGCCGGGACGCCCGGCACGTTGGAACTGAATCCCGACGCAGCCCCCTTCACCATTGCTTTCGATTACATGGTCAACGGACAGCGCCGGTCCGTCACGGACCAGGCGAGCGGCTCCGTTGAATTGACCGCTCCGAACCGATACTACACGCCCCAGATGATCGCCTACGAGAACGGGGCGGTGATCCGGTACCAGACCGACGGGCAGTTCATCCGTGTCCATCCGACGTTCTCGGTCCTGATGTCGAACAAGACGCTGGACATCTCCTTCGCCCTGTTGAGCCTCTATGGGAAGGGGATCGTCAGCGGCACGACGACCGAGCTCGTCAGCTCGGAACTGTTCGCATTTGACCGCCAGGAATACTCCGGCTTCCCGAGCAACGCGGTCATCTGGGTCAACCACACCGCCTCCCGGTACGGCCTGTCCTGGTTCCGGTTCATGAATCAGACCCTCGCGGACACGCTGAAGCTGGGCGGGTCGTACACACGGACGTCCCTCGACGAGCGATTCATCGCGAAGTCCGGCGGAGTGACGGTCTACGACATCCGGGCGACCTTGAACCCGACGACGGGGCTTTACATCATGCGGCTCGCGATCTACAACAACCCGGGCATCATGGGGCTCTCCTACTTCCGGCTCCAGCACGCCCAAATCCAGGTCAGCGTCGGCGACGCGACGACCCAGGTGCAGTTCTGAGGTGCCCAAGATGCCGAAGCGACGCAAGGTGATGGTGCCACGCGGCGGGATCCAACAGAAGGCCGAATGGTCCGGGAGCCGCGGATCGTACCTGACCCGAATCCCCAACTTGGCCCGCGACACCCTCGAGGAGATCGAGGTGATGCCGATCCGCGAGCCCTTCACGTACGCCCGAATCCTCTACGATCACGATCGGTCGGAGTACATCTACGAAGTCTGGGAGCCCCACCTCGACGCGCGGGAGAAGGAGTTCCTGGACATGATCAAGGACTCCCTGAACCGCACCCTCGAGTACGAATGGGAGAAGATGGCGGAGAAGGACAAGAAGGAATACATCGAGGAAGCCATCGACTCGTTCATCAGCTCCCGGGGTATACGCCTCGAGCCCGCGTCGAAGGACAAGATCGTCTACTACATCATCCGCGACTTCGTCGGCTACGGCCCGGTCGACGTCCTCATGGCGGACCTGCGGATCGAAGACGTCTCCTGCGACGGGACCGGCATCCCGCTCTTCGTGTTCCACCAGAAGTACGAGTCGATCAAGACGAACGTCATCTTCGACGATGACGACGCCCTCAACTCGTTCGTCGTCCTGCTCGGCCAGCGATGTGCGAAGCAAATCTCGGTGGCGAACCCGATCCTCGACGGGACGTCCTTCGAGGGCCACCGGGTCCAAGCCACGTACGCCCGCGAGGTCACGACCCGCGGTTCCTCGTTCACGATCCGGCGGTACAAGGAGAAGCCCTTCACCCCCGTCGAGCTGGTGAAGTTCGGCACCGCGAGCGCCGAGATGGTCGCTTACCTGTGGGTGGCCGTCGAGAGCGGCAAATCCATGATGGTCTGCGGCGGGACCGCCTCCGGCAAGACGGCGACGCTCAACAGCGCCGCGCTGTTCATCCGACCCGGCGCCAAGATCGTGTCGATCGAGGACACGCGGGAGATCAACCTGCCCCACGAGAACTGGATCCCCGGCACGACTCGGTCCGGCGTGGGCGAACGCGGACCCGACGGCAAGGCCGGCGGCGAGATCGACATGTACGACCTCGTGCGCGCCGCGCTGCGGCAACGGCCGAACTACATCGTCGTCGGGGAAGTGCGCGGCAAAGAGACATACACGATGTTCCAAGCGATGGCCACGGGCCACCCGACGATGTCCACAATGCACGCGGACTCCGTCAAGTCGATGGTCAACCGGTTGGAGAACCCGCCGATCAACACGCCGCGGATCCTGCTCACCGCCCTGAACTTCGTCGTCATCCAGACCCACGCCCGGATCGGCGACTCGATCGTCCGGCGGATCAAGCAGGTCGTCGAGCTCGTCGGGTTCGAGCCGGAGACGAACGAGCTGATCACGAACACGGTGTACGAATGGGACGCCGCGACGGACACGTTCGTCTACAAGGGGCACTCGTTCCTGTTCGATGAGATCATGGAAATGAGGAACATGACGCATGAGGAGATGGAGGCCGAGTTCCAGCGGCGCGTCGACATTCTCAACTACATGTTGCAGAAGGGCCTCACCGACTTCCGAGAGATCGCGAAGATCGTCGTCCAGTATTACCAGTACCCTGACGAGACGGCGAAGCGCGTCCGTGAGGAGATGGGCCTGCCCGAGCAGGGAACCCCGAAGGCCGTCGAGGCCGGAGGTGAGACGGTTGGCTAGTACCTTCGACAAGCTGGAGACCCGCGGGACCCTGACGAAGACGAAGCGGTTCCGGCCCGGGGACCAGCCGGGCAAGGCCAACCACCTCGTGAAGTTGCCGAAGGGAGCGAAGCCGGTGACGGTGAGCCTGTCCCCGAAAGAACAGGTCGCGTGGCGCATGTTCGGGAAGTTCGTTCAGGCCCGACGCGGCGAGAACCCCGAGCTCGAGGACAACCTGCTGAAGGCCCACATCAAGCTGCGGCCGGAGGAGTATCTCGCGGTCGCCTGGATGAACACGACCTTCGCCGCAGTCGGCTCCGTCGTCGCGGCTTTCGCGCTCGCCATCTTCCTGTTCATCCTGCGAATCGACATCTTCTCCCTCCTGATCTTCCTGGGCCTCGTGGCCGCCCTTCCGATCTTCTTCTCCTACATGTATTACTTCGGCCTCCCGGTTGGATACAAAGGGAAGCCGCGATCCCGCGCGAAGAAGCGCGGCACGAAGATCGACAAGCGGATCTCCGGCGCGATGTCGTTCATCTCCGCCATGGCTTCCGCGGACGTCCCGGTGGACGTGATCTTCAAGGAGCTGTCCAAGCAGACCGTCTACGGCGAGGTCGCCCGCGAGGCGGAGTGGATCACGCGAGACACGGAGCTCCTTGGCCTGGACATCCTGAGCGCGATCCGGAAAGCGGCGCAGCGCTCGCCCTCCAGCAAGTTCCAGGACTTCCTCCAGGGCGTCGTCACGACGTCCACGAGCGGCGGCCAGCTCAAACCGTACTTCCTCGTCAAGGCGGAGCAGTTCGAGAAGGAGGACCGCCTCGAGATGCGGAAGAAGATGGAGACGCTCGGCATGCTCGCCGAGTCCTTCGTGACGGTCGTCGTGGCCTTCCCTCTTTTCCTGGTCGTCATCATGGCGATTATGGCCCTCATCAGCAAGGGAAGCTCGGGCTCCGTGCTCGTGCTCCTCTACGTCGTGGTCGCCCTGATGATCCCCCTCAGCCAGTTCGGCTTCATCTTCGTGATCTGGAATATGGAACAGGAGGCCTGAGATGGCGAACCCCGATCTGGAGAAAGCCCGCGTCCGCCTCTACGAGAAGGCCGACCGAAAGCCCGCCATCATCGCGACCGGCACCGTCCTGATGGTGCTCGCAGGATTCATCGCGTTCCTGAACTTGATCAACTCGATCAGCCTCGGCTTCCGGGCGGACCAGCGGCCGATCGAGAGGTTCCTCTTCTGGCTCATCGTCGCGACCCTCGGGTTCATCGGCCCGTACGGATTCTTCCTGGCGAAGAAGCAGCGCGAGATCAAACAGATCGAGCGACGGCTGCCGGACTTCCTGCGCGACGTCGCGGAAGCGGGCCGGTTCGGGATGACCCTGGCCGACGCGATCGTCGTGTCGGGCGGGGGCCGCTACGGCAAGCTCACGCCGGAGATCAAGAAGATGGCCGCCCAAATCACTTGGGGCGTCCCCGCGACCGAAGCCCTCCGCCTGTTCGCGACGCGCGTCAAGACCCCCATGGTCGAGCGAGTCGTCGCGATCATCGTGAAGTCCTCCGACGCTGGTGGCGACGTCGCCGATGTCCTGACGATGGTCAGTCACGACACGAAGGAGAACCAGCTCACTGAGGACGAGCGGCGAATCGCGATGTCGACGTACATCGCGGTCATCTACATCTCGTTCATGGTGTTCCTGGTGACGATCTGGATCCTGAACGTGACCTTCCTCCCGAAGATGCTCGAGGCGAGCGGGGCTCTGGAGGGAGGCGCGGGCGGCGCGGCCCTCGCGGGGGCCAGCCCTCTCGCGAATAACCTACCCGAGGTCGTCTTCAACGTCAAGATCGCGTTCTTCGTGGCCGTGATCGTGCATGCCCTCGGGGACGGTATCCTCGCGGGCGTCCTCGACACGGGGAAGATCGCGAATGGCCTCCGGCACAGCTTCATCATGCTCGTGATCGCCATGTTCGCGTTCCTGGTCATCTGAGGTGAACGAATGGCCCAATCCACCGGCAAGGAGATTCAACAGATCGAGGAGCTGAACCGAAGGAAGGCCGCGCAGAGCAGCCGGGTGGCCGACCTCGACCGGGAGCGGAGCGAGGCCAAGCAGGAGCTCGACAGCATCGAGACGAACCGCAAGGCCGCGGTCTTCGGCGCCCTCGACTCGATGAAGAAGCGGTATTTCAGCCGCCTCCTCGGGGACCGCGGCGTCAAGGTCAAGGCCCCGAAGGTCAGCAGCGTCGTCGAGTCGAGCCTCGGCAAGATCACGACGATCCCCAAGATCGTCCAGCGGAACATGAATGAAATCGAGATTCAGCCGATCCTCAAGAACTTCGCCTACGTGCGCATCCTGTACGACACGATGGCGAACGAATACTTCTACGAGGCCATCGAGCCGAAGCTGACCGAGGAGGAGTCAGAACTGCTCGACGTCCTCAAGGAGATCCTCGTGGAGAACCTGGAACTCCTCGATGATGCGGAGAAGGCCCAGAAGGAGAACTACCTCCGGCGCCAGGCCGACGGGGTGCTCCGCGAGCTCGGCGTGGAACTCCATCCGGTCTCGAAGGAGCGGATCATGTACTACGTCAACCGCGATTTCACCCGGTACGGACCGATCGACGTCGTGATGACGGACCCGCAGGTCGAAGATGTATCATGCGACGGCGTCCGAGTCCCGTTCTACATCTACCACCGCAAGTACGGTTCAATCCCCTCGAACCTGAAGTTCGATTCGGCGGAGGAATTGGATTCCTTCGTCGTCTGGCTCGCCCAGCGGTCCGGCAAACACATCTCCGTCGCGCAACCGATGCTCGACGCGACGATCCCGGACGGCTCGCGTCTCCAGGCGACGTTGGGCATGCACGTGACGAAGCGCGGTTCCTCCTTCACGATCCGGCGGTTCCGGGAGAACCCCTTCACCCCGCTCGACCTGGTCCGATTCAAGACGATGTCGCCGGAGATGATGGCCTACCTGTGGCTCGCGATCGAGAACGGGCAGAGCATGCTCATCTGCGGCGGCACGGCGTCCGGCAAGACGACGACGCTCAATGCGATCCTGCTGTTCATCCCGCCCCAGATGAAGATCGTCTCCATCGAAGACACCCGCGAGCTCAACCTGCCGCACGAGAACTGGGTGCCTCTCCTGACCCGCGCGGGGTTCGGCGGGAAATCGACCCACACCGGCAAGGCCGCCGGCGAGATCGACATGTTCGACCTGCTCACCGCGGCCCTCCGGCAGCGCCCGCAATACATGATGATCGGAGAAGTCCGTGGACCCGAGGCGTTCGTCGTGTTCCAGGCGATGGCCACCGGCAAATCCGCGTACACGACGTTCCACGCGGACGACGTCCAGGCGATGGTCCACCGCCTCGAGAACGACCCAATCAATCTCCCGCGGGCCCTCGTGGCCGCGCTGGATATCGTGCTGCTTCAGGCGCAGGTGAAGGTCGGGACGGACATGACGCGCCGTGTGAAGGCGTTGGTCGAGGTCGTCGGGACGGATCCGGAGTCGAACGAGCTGATCACGAACTCGGCGTACACCTGGAACCCGGCGGATGACACGTTCAATTACAGCGGCCACTCGTACGTCTACGAGAAGATCTCCCTCGCCCGCAACTGGAACCAGCGGCGGATGGAGCAGGAAGTCAAGCGCCGCCTCGACCTCTTCGACTACATGAAACGGAACGACATCAAGAACTACCGCGACGTCGCGAAGATCGTCTCGTCGTACTACAAGGACCCGGACGGGATGATCAAGATCGTCCGCGACACCTTGGCCTCCCAAGGGATTCAGACGGCCGCGAGCTAGTCCGCTTCACGTCTTCTCGACCGTCGCCCCGATGCCGTAGGCGATCACGCCGGAAGAGGCGATTGCCGCGGAGAGGACCAGGAACATGGCCGCGGGCTGACCTTGGTCCAGGAGCCATCCCGCCAGCACGGCGCCGATCGAGCCGAGCCCGAAGACGCTGAAGAAGGACAGGCCGAAGGCGAGGCCTCGGGATTCATGCGGGGCGGTCCGCGTCACGAGGGTGTTCTGCAGCGCCTCGAGCGAGAAAAGGACGAAGCCGAAGGCGAGGCCTCCGACCAGGAACGCGGCCGAACCGAGGAATGCCGCGAGGAGAGAGAGCAGGACGGCCGCGGTCAGGCTGAGCGAGGTCAGGATCCGATCGGGTCGTCGCCGATCGGCCAGGGTGCCTGCGACGACTTGCCCCACGGCCCCGAGGCCCAGGGCGACCGCGAACAGGCCGCCGCCGAGGAACCGCGGGAGGGGGAGGAAACTCAGCGCGCCCTGGTACGCGATCCCCGCGAAGAAGTAGACCAGGAGCACCCGAACGAACGAGACGGAGGCGAGGGAACGACTGGGGGTCGCGACGACCGCGGGAGGGCGCGTCCCCACGGGCGGGAAGCGCGTGGCGAGCAAGGCGAGGCCGACCAGGGGCGGGAGGACCAACACCGCGACGGCGTCGCGCCAGGGCCATCCGGACGCGAGCGTCGCCGCCACGAACGCCGGGCCGAGCGCGATGCCGAGGCTCCCTCCCATCCCATGCCATCCCATCGCCGCGCCTTGCGCCTCCACGGAGCGGGAGATCGCCGCGAGGGCCGTCGGGTGGTAGATCCCCGACGAGAGGCCCAGGCCCGCGAGGGAGAGGGCCAACCAAGGGAGGTTCGGGCTGAGCCCGAGGGATCCAAGGGAGACCGCGATGCCGCCAGCGCTGAGCATCAGCAGCCTCGTGGGGGAGCGACGGTCCGCGAGGAATCCGAACGGCACGCTGCTGAAGCCGAAACACGCGTAGGTCGTCGCCGCGAGCAATCCGACGACCACGCTATCGGCCTGGAACTCGCTGCGCCACGGGAGGTTCAGGAAGACGGGGATGGCGAGGAGGTTCGCGTGGACCGCCCCGTGGAGGAACCCCAACAGGCCCACGACGGCCCGATCCTCCCGGCGCATCTCCGCGGCATCCCCCCGCGAAGATAAGGACTTCTGCGGGGCCTTAGGCGCGGACGATCGCGCGAATCGCCCCCGGGATCACGAACACGAGGCTGATCACCAGCGCCCGCAACCAGGGGGTCAGGTCCCGGAGGTGCACGATACGGAAGCCGCGACGGACCGCATGGCTCCTTGGAAATCGTTCGGCGCGGACCGAACGAGCTCCCGCTGACGGAGGAAAGGTGAAAAGGGAAAGGGGGTGAGGGGAGGCGAACTCAGAGCTCGTCTTCCGTTCCGGTGTCGCCGCTCGATTCCGACTGGCCGTCGCCACCCTCGCCGCCATCGGAAGGCTTCTTGATGACCTTCTTCTGGACGACGGGCTGGGGTGCGATCGGCTTGCGGATCACCCGGCGCGGGATCGCTTCGGTCCCGCTCGGTGCGCCCGATTGGCCGCCCGCGGCCCCGAACGACGAGGCTTGCCCTCCGGAGGATCCCTCCGGGCCCGGGCTTCCGCCGGTCCGGCGCGCCTGGATCACGGGGGCGGATCCGCCGCCGCCTCCACCGCCGCTCGGCGGTCGGGCGGTCTCGCGCATCAGGGACCCGCACTTGTGGCAGACGGTGGCCGTCACGGAGTTGAGAGTGCCGCAGGTCGGGCACGGCTTCGAGCCCATCTTGCGCATCTCCTCTTCCTCGCGGAGCCAGTCCTCGAACGTCACGAAGGTCGGCTGCTTGCGCCACCACTCCTGGAATTCGCGGTCGGACAGCGCTCGGCCGAGTTGCCGGGAGGCTTCCTCCTTGAACTTCGTTACGACCTCGTCGTACTGGAGGCGCATCTTCTCCTGGTAGTCGGCCATCTCGACTTCGCCGGTCGCGAACTCGACGCCGCACTCCGGGCACTGTTTCACGTCGACCGGGATCCAGGCCTGGCAGTTCGAGCACTTCGCCATGTCCTTCTCGAACTCGACGCCGCACTTCGGGCAGGACGTCGAGTCCTCGGGGATGAAGGCGCCGCACTCGCCGCACTCGACCATCTTGCCGAGGCCGTAGATCTTCCAGTACAGCGTGACGCCGATCACGGCGGCGGCCGCCGCGGCCAGGATGATGAAGAACAGCCAGTACGGCAGGCCGAGGATCGGCACGGTCCGGTTCAGGAAGGGCACGGTTTTCGCGACCGTGATCGACTGCGTCTGCGGGGTAATCGTCCCTGCGGTCGGCGTCACGACGACCGAGTACGGTCCGTCCTGGACGTCGGGCACGTTGATCACGCCGACGAAAAGGCCATCCGTCCCGGAGCTGGTCGTGTTCGTCGCGATGACGGCCGACGGGGAGCGCAACTCAATCGTCAGCTGGATGCCGGAGATCCCGTTGTCGTTGGTCGAGTCCCGGACATATCCGGTCACGCCGAGCGCCGCTCCCGGGCCCACGGTCTGGCCGGAACTCGGCGTCCCGATCGCCACGTAGCCGTTGGGCGGAGGGGTCACGTCGAGCGTCAGGTTCGCGTAGTTGTTCGCTTCCTGCGCTGGGCCTCCCTCGTTGATCGAGTTGGCCGGATCGACGACGAGCATGATGTGCTCGGTGCCGAGCGTCGCCAGCCCGTTGATGCTCAGGGACTGGTTCACCTGCGCGCCCTGCGCTACGTTGAGGTTGTTGACGCGGGCCAGCTGGTTCGCCAAGTCGCCGTTCAGGTAGGCCGCGATGGCCACCCCGGAGGCGTCCGTCTGCCCTCGGTTGTAGATCTTCGCGACGACCGCGAAGGGCTGGCTCTGGATCACGTTCATGGTCGAGGTGTAGTCGCTCGGTCGCAGCTCGAGGTCCGGCAGCGTCCGCACCTGGAGGTTGAACGGGTAGGCGCTCCACTGGTTGTTGTCGGCCACGCTGACCGCCGGGTACGGGTTGAAGAACGCCCCTCCCGTGACGGTCGAGGTCGAGTAAGTCACGGTCTCCTGATAGTTCCCGAACGACTGTCCGTTCGGCAGGGTCGCGCTCGTGATCTGGTCCGTGTAGAGCGGGATCTGCGCGAACCCGTTGAGGTCCGTCCGGTTCCACGCGTTGACGCCGCTCGCGCCTCTTCCGAGGTACCAGAGCGTGCGCGCGCTGGGGGTCGTCGACGCGCCGTTGTCCGGATACTGCGCGGTCGCTCCCGTCGGGCTGGACGCCGACCAGATGGTGGCGCCCGCGATTGCAAAGCTCGTGCGGTCCACGACGGAAGCCCGGAGCCAGCGGAACAGATTGATCGATCCGCCGGCGGCCGTCGGCACGAACGCCGAGGTCCAGTTCGACATGTACAGCGGGTCCTGCGTGCGGTCGATCGTCACGTTGTAAAGATACGCGCTCGAGGTGCCGTCGACATGCAGCTCGTTGTGGATTCCGACGACGTTCGAGTAATCGACCGACAGATACGTGTCATAGGCGTAGAGAGTGCTCGAAGCAGTGAGGGTGACGTTGAAGAGCGATCCTCCCGGCCTGCTTCCCTCCGTGAAACGACCGTCCTGGTAGACGCGGTCAATCGTCGAATGGAACACGGTGGCGGTCGTCGACGCCCACGTGATGACCGGGCTGTCGTCGTTGAACTCCGTGTCGAGACCTGTGCTCGAGATCTCTTGAGACGTGAATCCGGTGATCGTCGAGTCCGTGACGTTCAGGGACGCGCCGGTCGCGTTGAACCATCCGGGGAACTTCAGCTTCGCTCCGTTCATCAGGACGAGCTGGCTGCCCGCGCCCGACACCGTCAGGGCGAGCTTGAGGTACGGGTTGATCGCCGTCGTCTGCGTCGTGACGATGGAGTTGTCGAGAATCAGTGCGCCGCCGGCGTTCACGTTGAGCGCATAGCCGGCATGGGCGGCATCCTTCGAGAAGCTCAGGCCGCCGTTCACGAGCCTTAGGCTTCCGCCGGAGTTGATGTTGATCGATCCGTCAACGGTGAATGTGATCCCGGTGCAGACCTGGGCCGTGGTGATCGTCCAGTCTCCGGAGATCACACCGACTTGGTCGCATGGACCGGCCCGCACGGCAGGGCTGAGTGCCACGATCGCCGCGAAGATCCCGCCCAAGGCGATGGACCAAACGATCAAGAGGCTGAGGGCCTTCGCATTCCGTCGGGCTCGGTTCGACATCCGATGACCTCCCAAGGTCGAGCCATCGAGAACCTCGGAAAGACTGCGACCGGTGGGCATGTTGCGCGACCCATGCCGGCCCGGTTTATAAATAGGTTACCCAGCGATTATCTATCGCGATACGGACTCGTTCTCGCGCAGGAGAACGAGGCCTTTGCATGGAGAAATTATTATTATTCATCGGCTATTATTGAAATCACGAAATTGGGCGAAAAATGGGTCCAAATTTCGTCGATATTTGCGGTCGGTGGGGCCTCGGCGCGGCGGATCGAAGGCGCGGACGAGACGGCTCAAATCACCTTCTTCTTGAGGACCTTCTTGACGCTCACGGGCGCCTTCTTCGCGCCCTTGTCGTCCTCGCTCGCGAGCCGGTGGCCGCAGGCGTAGCACATGATCGCATCCGCGGAGATCATCGTCCCGCAGGCCGGACACGGGATCTCGGATTCGCCTTCGGAATCGGACGTTTCCTCGGCCGCGGATTCCTCGTGGAGTCTGTGGCCGCAGGCGTAGCACATGATCGCATCCGCGGAGATCATCGTCCCGCAGGCCGGACAGGGCATCTCGGACTCGCCTCCCGATACCGGCTCGGCGGCGACGGTCGGCTTCGCGGTGGGCTTCGCAACTTGGACGGGGACAGCGGCCGCGGCCGGTTTCGAAGCCACCGGCTGAGGCGTCACGACGACAGGTTGCGGCCGAAGCGCGGTCGCCGCCGGAGTCGGGCTCACGACGGGACGCGCCGCGGGGGCCTGGGCGGGCATCGGTCCAATGGGGCGCCCGGTCTGTTCCTGGAGGAGGAGTTGCTTCTCTCGCTCCAGGAGCCGCCTCCCTTCTTCGGACAGCTTCGCGCGGGCGGTGGCGATGGCTTCCTCTTCGCCGATCAGCTTCTTCTCCCGCTCCATCAGGACGTGGTTCCTTTCAATCTGCGCCTCCAACGTGGCCTTCTGGTCCTCGAGCAGCTTGACGATCTGTTCCTGGCGGCCCGCGATCTCGGCCTTGCGGGCGGAAATGTCCCGCGCGTGGGCGAGCGCCTCGGAGTCCCTATGGGCAATCTCTTCCTCGCGCTTCAGGAGTGTGTCGAGGCGTTTCGCAAGGTCTTGCTCCCGACCAATGAGCTGGTTCTCTTTTGCGAGGACTTGCTGCCGCGATCCCTCGAACTCCTGCTCCTTCTGGGTGATCTCCCGTTCCTTCAGCTCGAGTTCCTTCTCGCGCGCTCGAAGCCCTTTCTCCCGGCCGACGAGGGAGTCGCGCTCGTCCGCGAGCGAGGTGCGCTCCTGCTCGACGACGCGGCGGTCTTCCTCGATCCGCGTCGCTTGATCCTGGAGGGACGTCTCGCGTTCCTTGAACTCCGCGTCTCGGGACTTCAGGCTTTCTTCGAGCTTTTTCAATGCGTCCAGCGCGTCTAGGATTGACGATTCAGCCATTGCGGCAGCCTCCGGTATTCGTTCGACGAGCCGAGCCTCTCAGGCGTCGACTGTGAAAGGGACATGGGAGCAATTACCCTCCCGCTTCGAAGATCGGGCCGAGGACGGTGAGTCCGCCCTTGCGGACTTCGATCGCGTGCTTCTCCATCGAGTGGTCGGTGGACCTCATCTTCTCCACCTGCAGGTAGCGAATGAGCTTGCCGCGGGAATGGTCGAGTCCGAGCAACACGATCCCGTCGACGAGGAACCCCTCGTTCCCGAGGAGCTGGCTGTCGCCTTCCGCATTCCGTTCCATCACGACGAGCGACGTGAGTTCGTTGTCGCGGAGCATCTTGAAGAAGTAGAACATCCGCTTGCGCATGTTCGTCGTGTTCTCCATCAGGGAGTACAGCGCGCCGAGCGAGTCGAGCGTGAAGAGCTTGAACTTCGGACCGTGGACCTTCCGATAGTGCGTGATCATTCGCTCGATGAACGCGAGGTAGTCGGTCTGATCCTCCGGTCCCACGACGGCATCGATCTCCCGAAGGTCGGTGAAGTCGCTGATCTGCATGTTCATGGACAGTTCGACCCCGAGCGACTCCATGTTCCGCAGATGGGATTGGACCGTTTCCTCCAACGTCGTGTAGAGCCCGAACTCGCCCGTGTCCTTCAGGTACCGGGACATCAGCGTGTAGCAGAAGGAGGTCTTCATCGAGCCGGGAGGTCCCGTGACGAGGATGACCTTGGGGGGCGTAATGTCGGTGCGGATCACTTTCTCAAGTCCGTCAATTGCATCGCGGAAGGCCATGGCATTGCCGTATGGAGACTCGACGGGACACGGCCGGACTTAATCGTTTTGCGCTGATTATCTGGCTGATGACTTATCATTCTCTGGACTGAGTACGGAAAGTCTTTGTACGCTGTTTAGGGATGAAAACCATGTCGACAGGATTCGAGGTGTCGGCTTACGCTACCGAAGGAAACGAAAGTCTGCCCCGTCTGCGATTCGTCGATCGCCGCAGACGCGCGCGTGTGTCCTTCGTGTCAAACGGACCTGACCTTGTTCGACCTGGCGGGCGGGTCGCCGGATCCCGTCGAACTCCCGGTCAAGGACGGCCGGAGCATCGACGACATCCTCGCCTCGATCATGGACGGCAAGGAAGACCATCGCGAGATCATTGAGTCCCTGAAGAGCGTGGCGCGCAGCTCGCCGGAATCAGGAGAAGTCGAGGCGGCGTCCGCGACCTCCGTGTCCCGCGAACTCGGCGAGAAATTCCTCTGTCCCGTCTGCGAGACCCTCGTCGCCGCCGATGCGACGGTGTGTCCGGCCTGCGGCGCGGAATTTTCCGAGGGCGAGTCGACGGAATACGAGTGTCCCGTGTGCAAGGCCTCCGTGCCGGCGGACGCAGATGTGTGTCCGAACTGCGGGGTGCGATTCGCCGAAGAAACGGTCTCCGCGAAGGCGGCCCCGGAGATCGCTCGTCCGCGCCCGCCCCCGCAAGTCCTGGAGGTACCGACGCCGACGGCCACGAGGATCGTCTCCGCTCCGATCCCGCCCGCGAGGCCGTCTCGCTCGGCCCTCCAGGGTCGCCTGGACGCGTTGCGGGACGCCCGCAAGGAGGCGGAGCGCCGCATCCCGTCGGGCGATCGCAAACTCTTGTACCGCGAACTCCCCAAGCTCGTGAACGAAGTCAAGCCGCTCCTCGTCTCCGCGAAACGGATCGGCCTCGAGATCGAGGAAGGGAAGCGGATCATCAACGACGCGATCCAAGCAGGAAAAGGGCGAGATATCGAACGCGCGGTCGCGTTGATCGCCGACGCCCGTCGCGCCCTCGACATTGCGTTCGTCGACTTCATTGGAGGCGGCATCGAACGCTTCGTCCAAGAAATCCGAGCGGCCAAGGGAGAGGCGGGCGCGAACGCCGTCACCCCGGGCCTCCTCGAGGCGGTCGGTCGCATGGAGGCGGGCGACTACGACAGCGCCTGGGACCTTTACCAGAGCGTCCTGACTCGGTTCGAGTCCGAGGCGAAGGACTTCCATGACGCCCGGAGGACGATCGACGAGGGAGATCGACTCGTCCAAGAGGTGCGGGCGATGGGCATGGAGGTCCAAGGCTCCGAACGCATGCTCCGTCAGGCCCGCGACTCCTTGGAGCGCCGGGATGTGGCGACCGCGACGCGGATCGGGAAGCAGGCGTACGATCGACTGGCGCGCGACGTGCCCGAGTTCGTCCAGGAGGAGATGCGAAAGGCGCGGAGCCAGCTTTTGGACCTGAAGCTCCGGGGGAACGATCTGGCCAAGCCAATCGGGATCCTGAAGGGGGCCAGCGCGTCCGTCAAGCAGGAGAATTGGGCCGAAGCCCTGCGGCAGCTGCGAACGTTCTACAAGGAAATCGAACGAATCGGGTGACGGCCCGATCACGGGATTCGGATGACTTCCATCTCCCGCTCGAGGACCCTGAGTTCCTGCTCCTTGACCGTGGCGGGTCCGATCGAAATGATCAGCGCGTAGCGGCTCTCGGACACGGCATCGAGCAACCGTCGGACGAACTTGAGGACGGCGTCGAAAGAGTTGTTGGATACCAGGTACTCGACCCCGTCGATCAGGATCGCGCCGCTCGCCTGCTTCGTCATGAAGTCCTCGAGCTCGTACACGATGCGCTCCAGGGCGGGCGCAATCGTCTCCTCCGGCGACCCTTGGCGATCCGTCAACCAGAGGATCTTCTCCGAGGCGAGGTCGTACGTCTCGCGGATGCGCTTCGGATTCGTGCGCGTGATGATGAGCCCGCCGCCGCGACCCGCGAGGAACGCCGCGAGTCGCCGGTAAGCTTCCGACGGTCGATCCTCCTCGATCAGGTAGCTGCGACCCGGATGGAGTCCCTGGAAGCTCGGCGCCTCGCTCGGCTTCGGCTCCACCGCCGAGGCCGGCGTCGGTGCCGCGACGGATTCGGACAAGACGTCCCGCACGAGTTCCTCGGTGATCGGCCGCCCCATCATCGACGAGAATGCGACGACGCGGTTGAGGGCTCCCCCCAGCTCCCGGACGTTGTTCGGGGCGAGCGTCGCGATGACCTTGAGGATGTCCGGGTCGATCGTGGCGCTCCCGTCCTTCGCTCGGCGCTCCAGGATCGCGACCCTCGTCGCCAGGTCCGGCGGTTCCATCCCTGCGACGAGTCCGGCCTCGAAGCGCGACACGAGCCGTTCGTCCAGGTTCGGAATGACCTTCGGGGGACGATCGCTCGCGAGGACGATTTGTTTCTCCGCGGCGTGCAGCTCGTTGAACGCGTGGAACAGCTCCTCGTGGACCTCCGGCATGCCGCCCAGGAATTGGATGTCGTCGAGCAGGAGGCAGTCGACGCCGCGGACGCGTTCCCGCCATCCGGCGAGGCCGCCGTTCGCTCGGCCCTCGGCCAAGCCGGACGCGAAGGCCTCGCAGGTGAGGTAGAGGACCTTCGCCCCCTTATCGTGCGCCACGATGTAGTTGCCGATCGCGTGGAGCAGATGCGTCTTCCCGAGCCCGGGACCCGAGGTAATCAGCAGCGGGTTGTAGGCCTTGGCGGGCTGCTTCGCCACGGAGACCGATGCGGTGTGCGCGAAGCGGTTGCTCTCGCCGACGGTGAAGCCTTCGAAGGTGAAGCCGGCCGCGAGATTTGTCGGGAGTTCGTTCGGGGGCGATGCGTCGTTGATGGCCTTGTCGACCTCCTCCGGCGTGGGCAACGATCCCGGCGATTTGTCCTCCTGGCGCTGTTTGAGGACGAGCTCCAGGACCTTCTTCGTCCGTTCCTTGAAGTCGCGGTCGCGCGATCGCTCGAGGCGATTCTGGGACTCCATGCGTTGGCGGCTCTCCAGGGCCTCGCGAAGGATCTCCACCTCGGCATCGATGTCGGGATGACGGATCGGATCCCGGAGTTTCTCACGGAGGATGGCCGCCCGGGATTCGAAGCCCCTCACGTCCAAATTCGCGAGGACATCCGACGCGGCCTCAGCTTTCTTCACGGCGTCCCGCATCGCGAGGAGCGACGCCGTCAGGATTCCGGGTTCCCCGTCCAGGTTCGCCTCGACCGCGGAGACGTCGTAGAATTTTTCCTTCCAGATTCGGAGCTGTCTCTCGATGTCCGCCCGATCGATCGGTTGCGGCACCCGCGATCGCTTGAGGATTTTCGCGGGTCGTTCGAGGACCGCGTCCGCGTATTCCCGCACGAGGCCGTCCATATCCACGCGGGCGTGGAGTTCGAGGACGCAGGATTCGTCGTAGGAGTCTTGCCACACCTTCTTGAGCGCGTTCCGTCCGCGATCCTGGGAATCGCCCCGTTGATGCAAGCTCGCTTCCGGATTGCCGCTGCGCAAGAGTACGATGCCCTCCGAACGCCTCCCGCCCGCATTCCGGACGGTCCGGACGTAGCCCGAAAACGAGTACTTCTTGAGATCGAGGAGGAGTTGCTTGAGCGCGTTCGACCCGCCCCGGGTCGTGCGGATGAGTTTGCCCTCTGGAAGAAGGAGGTCTTGGGGCGTGAGGTTCCCTCGGCGGGCGTCCATCGGGCGGGCCCCCCTAAAAAGGTTCCAACCTAGTTTCCCTGGTTGAGAACACAGGCCTATTTCGAAAGAGGAGAACGAGCCGCCAGAGGCGTTCGATCGCACTCTCTTCAATGGTGTTCCCGTGTCCCATCCCTCGGATTCGGGCCCTGCGCCTCGTCCCTTCCCGCCGGGGCAAAATGTCGTCCACGGCACCGTGGGATCGATCCACGGAGTGGGCTCCTTCCTCGTGTATTCGACCGGGGTCAGCACCGGCTTGGGACTGCGTTAAGGGCGCATTCGACCGCCCGATGCCCTGCGTCCTCGCCCCGATGCAAAAAGACTATTACGTTCCGTCTTTCTGTCACACTTGAATGGCCCGGGATTTCTTCACGATGGACGACTTCGACCTCTCGGGCCGGACCGTTCTCCTCCGGGTGGACATCAACTCGCCGGTCGATCCCGCGACCGGACAGCTCCTGAACGACGCCCGGATCCGGGAGCACATGACGACGATCCGCGAGCTCCGGCATTCAAAGACCGTTGTGCTCGCCCATCAGTCCCGACCGGGAAGGGACGACTTCACCACGCTCGAGGCGCATGCGGAACGCATCGGCGCCCTGCTCGGACGCCCGGTCCGCTACGTTTCGAGCCTCTTCGGACGGCCCGCCATCGAGGCGGTCGAGGCGATGCATCCCGGCGACGTCGTCGTCCTCGAGAACACACGCTTCTACGCCGAGGAAGAGTCCCTCGCCGACGCGAAGCTCGACAAGATGGCGAAGACCCACATCGTCCGGCGGCTCGCGCCCCTTGCGGAGTACTTCATCCTCGATGCCTTTGCGGCCGCCCACCGCGCGCAGCCGAGCTTGGTGGGCTTCTGCGAAGTCCTCCCCTCCCTGGCGGGCCGCGTCATGGAGCGAGAGCTGACGATGCTCACCCAGGCGGTCCAGGAGCCCGCGCGCCCGAAGGTCGCGCACCTCGGCGGGGTGAAGGCCGACGATTCGATCGCCGTCACCAGGCACATGCTCGAGAAGGACATCGTGGACACCGTCCTCACGTCCGGAGGGGTCGGCAACTTGTTCCTCGATGCGTCGGGGATCGACCTCGGCGAGCCCACCACCGATTTCATGCGCCGCGAGGTCGAAGATTACGACCGGCTCCGCGGCGAATGCAAGGAGCTGCTTCGAAAATATTCGCGGCGAATCCTCGTCCCCACGGACGTGGTCTTGAACGACAACGGCGAGCGCCGGCCAGCGACGGTCTCGGGGCTGCCCGCGAAGTTCCTCGTGTACGACATCGGCCTTGACACGATCGCTCACTACGTGGACGTGATCGGCCGGGCCAAGACGATCTTCTTCAACGGGCCGGCGGGGGTCTTCGAACTGGAGCCCTTCTCCGTTGGAACCCGGGAGCTCCTAACCGCGGTCGCGGACGCCGATGGGCTCTCGGTCGTCGGAGGCGGCCACACGGTTGCGGCGGTCGAGCAATTTGGCCTTCAAGATCGGATCGACCACGTGAGCACCGGCGGCGGCGCGTTAATCAACTTCCTCGCCGGGAGGGAGTTACCGCTCGTCACCGCCCTCCGGTATTCGTACAAGAAGTTCGCGAAGGGCGGCGTCAAAGCCTGACCGATCGGCGCGCTCCGCCAACGGGTTATAGCTCATTTGCTTAGGGACCGCCGATGGTTCGGTTGCGGAGGCCTCCCGAATGGGGGGTGGAACCCGTCCCCGACTCCCTCCGCGTCCTGAGGACGTTCGACCTCTTCGTCCTCTGGTCCAGCCTCGGCGCCGGGCTCCTCGTCTTCGCGGCGGGCGCGCTGCTCGTGCAGCTGTTCGGACTAACTTTGTGGGAGGCCTTCCTCGTCTCCCTCGTCGGCTCGGTCCTCGGGAGCGTCCTCTTGGCCGCCGCGGGTCACCACGGAAGTCAGGCGGGCGTGCCGACGATGGTCAGCCTGCGGCCGATCCTCGGTCGTTCCGGATCCTACGCCCCTACCGTCCTAAACATCGTGCAGCTCCTCGGGTGGACGGCCTTTGAGCTCCTGGTGATGGCCCAGGCCACCGCCATCGTCACGGCGAATTTTCTCGGCCCATGGACCGCGGTGGTCTTCGTGCCGGCGTGGGGGGTGGTCACGATGGCCTTGGCCCTCGGAGGGCCTTTGGCCGTGGTCCGAAACTGGCTCGAACGATTCGCGATCTGGATCGTCTACGGATCGACGATCGCCGTCGCGATTGCCTTGCTTCTCCATCCGCTGGATGCGGGCCTTCGGTTGCCCGCCTTGACGGGTTCGTTCGGCGGACCTGGTTCGCTCCTCCTCGGCCTTGATCTCGTGGTCGCGATGCCGATCTCCTGGTGGCCGTTGATCTCCGACTACAATCGGTTCGCGCGGGCTCCGAGGGACGCCGCCGCGGGCACCACCCTCGGCTACATCGCCGCGAACACCTCCTTCTACGCCCTCGGTGCGGCCTTGGCCTTCTTCGGCGTCACCGCGTTCGGGATCGACGCTTCGAATCCCTACGCCTTCCTGATTACCCTGGGCGTCCTCGGCCTCGGCCCCCTCCCGTTGATCGCGATCTTGGTCGATGAGACCGACAATGCCTTTGCCGACGTCTATTCAGCAGCGGTTTCGGTCCAGAATCTTTCCCCTCGGCGCCGCCAAGCCGCGACGATCGTCGCAGCATCCCTGCTTGGAATCGCCGGGGCGGGATACCTCGTCGCCACGGGCCAAGGCATCGGCGGACCTTACGAGTCGTTCCTGCTCCTGATCGGAGGGCTGTTCGTGCCGCTCCTCGGCGTCGTGATCGCGCAAACGTTCGCCGTGCGCCGCGGAACCTACGCGCGGGCCGACTTCTTCGAAGCCGCGCCGCGGTGGCGGTGGCCCGCCTTCGCGAGCTGGATCCCAGGCTCGGCGTTGTACTTCGCCATCGTCCTGTTCGGCCTCCCGATTGGCGCCACCCTCCCGTCGTTCGCTCTGGCCGCCGGCCTCCAGGTCGTCTTCGCGAAGGTCGACCAGGGCCTTGCGAGGCCGTCAGCGACCTCGTCGGGAGGAGACCCCTGAGGCACGAAATCGGCCGATTTGCACCCAGGTCTTATTCGGGCAACGCATCGGCGAGGGCCGCTGGGACCGTTTCGTAGCCCATCCGTTTCAGGAACGCATCGCGGCCAAGGAACTCGTAATCGCGTTCGAGCATGGCCACAACGTTCCCCTGTTCGTCCGCGGCCTCGATCTCCGCTTTGGCCGAATCGACCGCCGACGAGGTGAGCCGTCCCCGAAGGACCAGCGTCTCCCCCGTCGCGATCCACCGTTTCGCATCGAGGGCGCCCGCGCGCACCGGAACCCCCACGCGACCCCGAAGCCCGTACACGGTCCAATTGGCGGTCTCCAGCATCGCCAGGTAGAGGATGCCGGAGTGAAGGCGCTCCGGCCAGCCCTGAAAGCGTCCCGATGCGACGAAGGTGGTCGTGACGATATCTCCCTCGCGACGGAAGGCGAGCCGGAGCCCCGTTGGGTGGTCGGGTCCGCAGCCGATGCAGGGATTGCGGGGATCGTTTTCGAGCGCAAGGGGGCCGGGCGGCGATGCCATGGGGAACGCAAGACGGCCCGTTCCAAGAGCTTTTCGAGGGGGCCTGCGATCGCCGAGAATCTCCGAAGCCACCGCAGGGATTCGAACCCCGGACCTGCAGTTTACGAAACTGTCGTTTGGCCGCACACCCACAAGTTTGAGGGGAGCCGCCTGAGGGCTTTGCTCCCTCGACCTGCAGTTCCTCCGGTGCAAGCGTCTTCCGCCTGCGCATACGAAACTGCCGCTCTGCTGGGCTGAGCTAAGGCGGCGCAAGTCGCCCAGAATCCTGCGGTGGTTATCAAGGCTACGGCACGAGGAACCGCCGGACGAGGGCCCAGTCCTCCACGACCCGCCGGCCGATGACACCGCCAAGCTAGAGCGAGATTGTCCATCATGCTGGAACGAGGTCGAACGTCGCGCCAAGATGCGGCCCGGCTAACGGCGCCGCTCCAACCTCTCGCCCCTGCGACGCTGCGACTTCTCCCACCTTCGCTGGTACCACGCCGCGTATCGTCGCGACCAAATGGAGGTTGCGCCGCTCACCACTAGCGCACATCCCAAGACCATGTTGACCACGCTTACCAGGGTGAGAGGATCGGTCCCGCTCCCCAGTCCTGCGCTGATGTTCTGCAGGGAATAGGCTAGAGCCCCTGGTCCGATAGCGAGGCCCACGATTCCCGTGCTCCGGCGGGCGGTATCCGGGCCCGCCGAGTAGCGTTGGGCCAAGAGCGAGGTGCCGCCGATGAAAAGAGCCGCGGCCACAATCGCCGCGAACATCGCCCGACCTAGGTTCCCTGCAACAGAATACAAGACGGTCGTGGCGAGGTACAGAGTTCCCGCCACGATAAGCAAGCCTCCAGTGACGCGCCATATCGCACGGATCGTGTCCGGGTCCGTGCGAAAGTCTATGGGGTGGGTAGATAGGGCGGGTGGCTCAGGGGCGCCTCCGTGCATCCCGACAGCCATGATTCCAAAAGAGTGTTGAGAGTATAACTATTTTCAGAATACACCCGGCATTGGTCCGAGGCGCCCCTCCTGGAACTAGAATGGGACGCCATCCGAGGCAAAGGTCTATTCGACCCAATGACCCATCCGACCTTAGGTCAGGGCACCAGGAGCCGCCGCACGAACCTCCGCGGCAAGATCAGGCCCGCGGCCTTCGGCTTCGGGACTCGCGGAGGGATCCTCACATTGACCTGTGACATTTCGACTTCCGAGAATGAGTCCGTCAGGAGGGAAAAGACTTGAAGGAACCGTTCGGACAAATTACGAAACTGCCGCTCTAACCGGCTGAGCTACGGTGGCGCAACCGCGAGGAAAAGCTCCCACGCCATAAAGATTCCGAGGCCGCTCGGTGTTGGCCCGCCAACATTTAAGGCGATTCGGTGGTTCGCGCGAATGTGCAACGGGTCGCGGGTTGGTTCTACGACGGACGGAGGTTCCGCGACGGGACGATCGGATGGGAGGACGACGTCATCGTCGAAGTCCGGCAAGGGAGGGCCCGCAACGTGATCGCGACCGGCCTGATCGTCCCCGGCCTGAGGAACGCCCACACGCACTTGGGGGACGCCCTCGTTACGCAGGAACTCCGAGGGACCATCGAAGAGCTCGTCGCTCCTCCCCATGGGCTGAAGCATCGGATCCTCGCGAAGGCCAAGGACGGCGCGGTCGTCGCCGCGATGCGCCGCGCGATGGCGACGATGCTCCGGACCGGGACGACCGGGTTCTCCGACTTTCGGGAGGGCGGGCTCAAAGGACTCAAACTCCTCTATGCGGCCCTTGCGGCGATGCCGCTCCAGGGAACCGCCCTAGGTCGGCCCGCGGCTCTCGCGTACGACGCGAAGGAGGTCTCCGCGATTCTACGCGCGTCGGATGGGGTCGCCGTCAGCTCGTATGTCGATTGGCCCTCCGATCAACTCGGAAAACTCGCCGCGCATGTTCGACGGGAGCGAAAGATGTTCGCCATCCACTGCTCGGAGCGAATCCGCGAAGATATCGACAAGGTCCTCGACCTGTCCCCGGCCTTCCTCGTCCACATGGTCCAAGCGACCGACGCAGATCTGGCGCGTTGCGCGGAGGCCGGTGTACCGATCGTGCTTTGCCCGCGCTCCAACGCATTCTTCGGGATGACTCCCGATATTCCACGGCTCCTCCGAGCCGGCGTGGAGCTCCACCTCGGGACCGACAATGCAATGATCAACACGCCGTCGATGTTGCGGGAAATGGAGTTCGCGTACCGAATCGGGCGACTGAAAGGCGGCGTCTCCGCGAAAGCGATATTTGAGATGGCGTTGCGGGCGCGACGTCTCGAGGATCCGAAGGCGTCCGTCGGGATCCGCGTCGGAGAGCGAGCCGACCTCGTTGTGCTCGACCTCCCAGGAGGGACGAGCGGGTTCGCGTCCATGATGCGCGCCTCCGCGAGCGATGTGAGCCTCGTGGTCTCAGGAGGCGTCCTGTGGCCCGGCAAGGGGGCGGTGATGCCACAGCCCCCGCGCCGTCGACGGTCATCCTAGATCCCGATCGCCTTCTGCGGAGTCGACGCGAAACCTCACGCACCCCATCCTTTATCATCGGACCTCCCCTTCGGGCCCGCGATGGCCTCCTATGAGGACGTCCTGTCGTTGTCCGTGCGCCGCGGGTTCATCTGGCCGGCCGTGGACTTGTACGGCGGATTCGCAGGCTTCTATGACTACGGCCACAACGGCGTCCTCCTCCGCCGGCACTGGGAGGACGTATGGGTCGAGTCGTTCCTCGGCCTGAGCGACAACTACCACCTCATCGACACGACGACGATCCTCCCGGAGGCGGCGCTGAAGGCAAGCGGTCACGTTGACCA
>Ga0209159_1000552_pt1 | contig 33627 bp, 33 predicted proteins | sample GraSoiAngelo_144_FD_185901 | JGI IMG/M metagenome (GOLD analysis project Ga0209159, IMG submission 185901) | Grasslands soil microbial communities from the Angelo Coastal Reserve, California, USA - 14_1009_02_40cm (SPAdes) (version 2) | ecosystem: Environmental > Terrestrial > Soil > Grasslands ...
ACTAATTAGAAGGCACCTTAAGATTCCAAGTGTCCCATCCTTCGCGCAATCAATCCTGCCTAATAGAGAGGAGACTGTGTCTGCTGAGGAACCTCCAGTGGCTGCCCATGAGAGTGACGAAAAGGAAACTGCGGACACGCAGGTTTCAGACGCGAACCAGGACACTCCAACTGACGACAGAGGTTCCAGAACAGAAGACGTCGAAGAGGCTGAATCTGACTCAAGCGAAGCCTCCCGATGGGAGACTTAGCGTTCGGTTTCTTGCTGGAAGATTCTTCTACTACTAATCGCTCCTGCCACCTCTCATGTCAACTGTCCAGCTAGCCCAGATCAAAACCGACTCGAAGACAAGCGCGATTCAGTCTGAGCTGAGAATAGGCCAACTCAGAATTCCTCTACCGAACAGATTTCCGATAAGCCCAGAACGAAACGCGTTGAAGCCAGCGGGCGTCAAGGAGCCACTACCAGGCGAGGTTGCAGTATTGGCTCGCTTAGCGCCACCGGAGACAGTCAAGAAGATCCTAACGCAAGAGGAAGCACTGAAGTCAATGGCTAGGTTCCTTTCCAAGGAGACAACGGCCGATGCTGTACGAATGCTCTACCTTGCATTCAGAGGAGGAGCAGTGATCAACCAGACACAGGATCTGAAGACCATCCTCGACCTTCAATATCTCGCCGGGCTAGACATCATCACGGTCCAACACTCGCTTAACATTTCCCTTGACGACTACGAGTCTCACCTACACTTTGCCGAGCGATGGGCCGACGAACGAGGAGTGGACAAACCGATCATGCCTATCATCCAAGCCTCAGACAACAAAGAAACCGCCGCGAAACTGCTTGCGCTAGTCGAAAAGCACGAACCGTCAATGCTTGGATTCGACCTCCGAGGCGGATTCTACTATCACGCACTGCGAGCCATAGAGGAATTCAAGAAACGAAAACCCGAGATCTGGATCCACGCGTTCCAGACACCCCCAAAGATCCGATTCGGCCGTGGACTGCTGACTTGTAGCGAAGGCATGGTGCTTCCCATGTTCGGGATAGACAGCTTCTCCAGATGGATCGTCCCACCACCACCCACCCCATTGACCAAGGAGGTCATCAACGTTTTCGACCGCAAAGGCTGGGGGAGTTTGAAGAAGAAAGATTACGAGGCGATAAGAGAGAACACAACGAGCTGCAACTGCGCCGTCTGCCAAGGAAAAGACCTGGAGCCATTCTATGAAGGAAAAGTCCTAGACGTTCTCGCTCGGGCAAAGGTTCACGATCATCTGTCGCAGAGGAAGGAGCTAGAGGCTGCTAGAGACTCGATTAAGAAAGGCGAATTCCTCTCTTTGCTGAACACAAAAGAGTACCCACGAGAGTTTCTCAAACAGATTCCAAAGGATAAAGAGACGGCAAAGTAATTGGAAAACAACTAGGAAGGTCATAACGGCTCTGGACAGATTGAACCAGGAAGCGCTAGAATGTATTGCATGAAATGCGGCGCACAGCTACCGGATGACGCCGTTTTCTGCTCCAGATGCGGCGCAAGTCAGTCCAACCAGACGAGAATTGCTCAACAAAGCGGTAGTTTATCGAATTCTGTTCAAGTGCTTGCGCCTTCGACAGCGACATCTCTGAAGTGTCCGAGTTGTGGGGCCCCTATAGCTCCCAAGTTTGGGGAGATGATTATCACGTGCGAGTACTGCGGTAGCAGTGTAACGCTCGGAAGCTCTGGCTGGGCGAATATTCAGAAGCAGACGATGCTCCCGTTGAGAATCCAGAGCACTGACGACATATCTGCCCGAGTCAGATCGATGATGGACACAGGCCTACTCCATAGACACCTGCAAGAGTCCTCGACTCTCGAAGAAATGAACTTGTCAGTCGTGCCGTACTGGCTCGTCGCCACTTCGGCAAGAACCGCCCTAATAGCCACGGACATGGTCGCAGAAGGCGCAACGGTCGCCACAACAGCCGCATTATTTGGGGTGATGGCCGGGATGGGTGGCCGAAGAGGCGGGTTCGGCGGTCCCCTACTAACAGGGGCGGTCCTCGGTTCTATGATGGGAGGAGGAATGGGCGGCGGAGGCCAGAGGAGAGCGATACAGATGGATACCAACTATAACTTCCCCATCGTCGCGCTGAAAGCTCTGACAATGTATCAGCCTCACGACTACCAGTTCGCTCTCCAAGAGAGGACGCTCTTCGACATTTCGCAGTATCCTAAAGGCATCAAGGTCCTGAACGGAGATATCAGCGAGGACTCGGCAAGATATCAAGCCAAGACACTTGTGGATGAACTCCAGTCGCAGAAGGCTCACGCCAAATACCATATGATACAGCAGATCCAATCTCAGGTAGACGTTTCTGACACCGAACTCCTGCACGTGCCAATCTGGTTTGTCAGATACGATCATAAGGGAAACAAGATCGTCCTGGTCGTCGATGGAAATTCAGGAAACACGATCAACAGCATAGGACTATGATTTAGCGAAAAGACCTGATCAAGATGATGGTCCCCCCGGGGAGGGGGGTGAGAGGATAGACTCTTCCGATTCCAGCGATTTACGGCTCTTGGTAGCGTTTTGAACCGGAAATGCGCGAATATAGAGCGCCGAAAACGAGCAGGAACCGCAAGGAAAACGAGCACCTGTGATGCGACGGTGCGATCTGAAGAATTCTCTGCGAGCGTCTACGATAAGCTCGCTCCGAACAGAGTTGGATTAACGCCGAACCCGGGGCGTCTGATTGGTGCGGCCGCCGGGATTCGAACCCGGGTTCCCGGCTGTTTCCTTATTCGAATGGGAAGCCGGTGTCATAGACCAGGTTGCCCACCAGCACTCCTAGAAGTGGAAAGTCTAGGGTGGCTGGCTCTGGACCACGGCCGCCGGAAGGACTGTTTTACGGACGACTTGTAAGGCTTACTTAGCCTGATGATGAGGAGGGAGCAGCCAGCGCGAATTATCGAGAAGCGAGGAATGCATCGGGTTGAGACTCAGGAGTATGGGACAGACCCGAGCAGTTATCTGGTTTCCCCGATCGCACCCTCTCAGTCCGAATAATGTCACTCTCAATCTGTGGATATCCACCACGCCAGTCCACGTATCGCAACCCGCAATGCCTATTACTTGAAGCAACCTTGCTATCGTGTGGGATCACCTACGCAGCCGATAGTAAAGCTAGCATTTCTTCTTGGATCATTCCTGATCTTGTTCCCCCTACTGCTCCGGACGATTGACGCTGTCGACAACAGTATGTCGTTCACAATCATCGCGATTGGCATACTGATTGTGATCATAGGAGAACTGAACAGGGTCCGAGTCGAAGAAGCCTCGCCCTTCAACTAGCTGACTTAATGAGTGAAAACCCTTCCTTAACGGTTGCTTTTGGATGAGATAGCTATCGTAAGGTCAAGATAGCTTGAGCTGGACACATCAGGTAGTAGAGCCTCGCAACACTTTTGGCTCAGTGTGACATCCATTATACCGTGCGCGGTTGCTGGAGGCACCAACAGATTCTCAAAGGAGTCGCAGCAGACGCTATAGCGGACTCGTCTCCTTAGTCACGTTCGGATCCATACTCGCTATCTTAGCCGTTTGGCTGAGGAGCGCAGAGGGAACCCTGTTCTGGACTTATTCGGTCTCGATTACCGTCTTTCTCATCCTCATGTACACAGCGACGAGAGGTTACACTCCGGTGGAAGACACAGGTTTCCGGCCAAGAATTACTGTCGTCGTCCCTGCGAAGAATGAGGAGGGCGTCATCGAGTCCGTGGTCAGAACGGTCTTCCAGAGCGATTATCCATCATCCAAGATGGAAGTGATCGTTGTAGATGATGGAAGTACGGACAAGACATGGGAAAGGATTCAGCGGGTCCAGAACGATTCGCGATTCTCTGAGAGGCTTGTTCTGCTTCGCCACGAGAAGAATTATGGTAAACGCGTCGCCCTCGCCTCGGCTGTCGCGAGGGCCCGGGGCGAGATGATCGTCTGTATAGATAGCGACAGTTTCGTTGAGCGCGACGCCATCAAGCTTCTCGTCCAACCTCTTGAAGACTCTTCAGTTACAGCAGTGTGCGGCCATGGCGAGGCTGCTAACAGGGACGAAGGGTTCCTTCCTAAGCTCCAACATTACTGGTACGCTGAGATGTTTCGACTTGTGAAGGGCATGGAGTCTCGTCTGGGAGTTGTCGGGTGCTGTTCTGGAATGCTGGCTGCTTACAGGAGATCCGCAATCCTTCCTCTCGTCAATCAATGGCTCGGCGAAAAGGATGGCTCGAGCGCGAGGTTAGTTGAGAGTGGCCGGAGCGATGCCTCCTGGTTGGGTCGAGGATTAACCGGGAGGCTGATCAAGTCTCCTGGCGAGGATAGAATTCTGACTGCCTTCGCGCTGTCCGGCGAGAATGCGAGAGTGGTCTATCAGTCGAATGCCATAGTCCATACCATTGTTCCTAGAACACTTAGACAGTTTGTGAAGCAGCAACTGCGCTGGAATAGAGCATGGATGCATGGCTCTCTCCTCGCGGGGAGATTCATGTGGAAAAAATCGTTGGCAGCATCAACTATCTTCTATCTCCACCAGTTTCTCACGTTTCTCACTCCCGTCATCGTCATCTACTGGCTGATCCTCGACCCGCTTCAAAGCGCTTGGATGGGGACGATCGGCTTTCTGTCCGGGACTCTCTATATGGGGCTAGTTCACGGATTGAATACGTGGAGCTACCGCAAGACGTCCCTGGCGTCTGTCCCTTATCTGATGATGTTTGTACCTGTCTCGCTCTTTCTGACATTGACAGTCCTTCTGTATGCTTGGGCGACGCCCTGGAAGATGGGCTGGGTTACGAGAACAGGAAAGGCCGTGAAGACGCCATCGGTTCCAGAGGCAGTGCTGTTGGAGAGCGTCCCCGCGTCGAATTAACGAACCTACAGTTGACCGAGTTGTCTACTCGGCAAAGTCGGAGGCTTTAGGCGGTTCTAACGAGAGACCCTTCCGTTTTCTTATTCCTTCCACGACGCTCTGGAGTAGCGATTGTGGCACCGGCGACCAGCGGGCGAACTCCAATCCCCAGAAGGCCCTGCCCTGCGTCTGACTCCTCATCACCTCGGACAGGTCGAAACTCTCAGCTGTTGGAATATCGCCGACAACTGAAACCAAGTTGCCTTTCTGGTCAACGGCAACAATCTTTCCTCGTTTCTGGGTGATAACGCTGGTCACGGCTCCTAGGAAGTCGTTCGGGACCCTCGTGGTTATCTTCTGGACAGGCTCCAACAATGTTGGCTGAGCTTCTAGGAAGCCTGTGAACATCGCCCTTCGGGTCATTGGCATTATCTGGGCTGGGCCTCGGTGGACAGGGTCCTCGTGCAGCGCTACGTCAGTAATCTTGACCTTTAGTCCTCTGATCTGTTCGTAGGCGATCGGGCCCTCCTTTATTCCCCAGCGATATCCTGCGAGAATCATGTCGCGGACCTCTTGCATGTACTGCGCCCCCTTCGTCACGTCGAGTATCATATTGTAAGGTTCGTCGATGCTCCAGACTCCCCTCGCCTCCTCCGGCTCCCAGCCAACCGCCCGCAGCTGCTTGGCCATGTCTGCCTTATCCATGTACTCGCTGATCTTGCCCGCCTTGATCAGCTCCATGACCTGCTCCTCAAGAGGCTCGACTTCGAGGTAGATCTTATTGTGCCGGTTGGGCGACTTGCCTTCGATAGGTCCGGCCTTTCCGCGGATTGCTTCACGGTAGATTACGATCGGCTTAGAGGTGACGATCTCCAGACCGGTCTTGGTGATGAGTGTATTTGCGATCTCCAGATGGAGTGTTCCCATGCCCGAGATGAGATACTCCCCCGTCTCCTCGTTGATGCTCGTGACGAGGTTAGGGTCCTCCAATGACAATTTCCTGAGAGTGTCGACGAGCTTCGGTAGGTCTCTGTTGAACTTGGGCTCGACAGCTATCGTCACGACTGGCTCGGTGACGTAGTGGACTGCTTCGAAAGGTATGACCTGCTTGACCGAAGCGATCGTCTCTCCTGCCTTCACGTTTTCGAGACCGAGGAGTGCTGGGATGTTTCCCGCGCTGAGCTTCCCAACGATTTCTCGCTGTGGACCCATGTAGATGGCCACCTGCTGGACTCGTCCTTGGGCGTGGGAGTTGATCAGGTAAACAGGCGCCCCGTCGGTGACGGTGCCTGAGAACAATCGTCCAGTGGCGACGACGCCGGCTTGTGGGTCCACCACGATATTGACGACCGACATTAGCACTGGGCCCTTGTCGTCGCATTTGATCATGGCTTGGCCGAACTCGCTTGTCGGGTCGCCATGCCATATCTTGGGGATCCTGTAGACCTGAGCCAGGTGGGGCGGAGGCATTACCTCTATGGCCATCCCGAGGATCGCTTCGTGGATCGGTGCGTTGGTCTTCAAGTCCTCAACCTTGTTGTTGAGATACGCGTCCACAACGTCGGTGAACTTGATCCCCTTCTTCCGAGCAACTTCGAAGTTGAATCCCCACCGGTCTTTCGCGCTACCCATTGCGACTGTGTTGCTGGCGAAGCTGACCTTCCACTTCTCCTTGAATTCGGGCTCCGCGTAGAGGTCAAGAAGTCCGTTGAAGTCTTTGATGATCCGCGCGATTCTCTCCTGGATCTGTTCGGGGCTCAGTTTCAACTCCTTGATCAGACGGTCAATCTTGTTGATGTAGAGAACCGGCCGGACCCGTTCCTCGAGTGCCTGGCGAGTCACGGTCTCGGTCTGGACCATGACCTCCTCGACAGAGTCAACGACTACTACAGCCCCATCGATCGCTCGGAGCGATCGGGTTACCTTTCCCGAGAAATCAACGTGCCCCGGGGTATCAATGAGATTAATGACATAGGGTGTTCCTCCATGCTCGTAGTAGAGGCTGACATTTGCAGCCTTGATCGTCATCTGACGCTTCTGTTCCTCTTCCATGAAGTCCATAGCGAGCGCGGTCCCCGCGAGTGACGGGGACAGCAATCCAGCCCCTGCGAGCAAGCTGTCAGTCATCGTCGTCTTGCCATGGTCTACGTGTGCGATGATGCCGATATTGCGGATCTGGTCTTTGTTGGAAACGATTTTGAGAATGTCCGCTGAGCTCTTGAATCGGGGCAACGGTTCTACCTATCTTCTTGAAGAGAACGGTCGAGTTCCCGGACTCTCTATTATTTGTTTCCCGGAACAGATCTAAGAACTAATACCGACCAGACACTTGTCTTCTGATGAAGGACAGGGGGTCGTAGTGTCAAGCTGTTGAAGGTGATTACTGGTTGGAAATAGATCACTGTATCTTCCCCGACGAACTTCTCTACGACGTAGGGAATAACACGTGGCTCAGAATCGACAGCGATAAGGAAGTGACCGTAGGTGTGACAAGCCTTCTCTCTGCAGTAGCTGGTAAGCTAATCAGAGTAAAGCTGAAGCCATCAGGAGCCACGATCAAGAGAGGGCAGAGTCTGGGAACTCTGGAGAGCGAAAGGTTTGTTGGCCCGGTCCCATCACCAGTATCCGGGGAGTTGGTTCAGACCAATCAGAGATCTGTTGATCTACCGAGAACAATCAACGATTCACCGTATGAACAGGGCTGGATCGCAAGGATAAAGCCCATGCAGTTTTTCACAGAGAAGATCCTACTGTCGAAGATCCAAGACGCCAAGGTTCCACTTACTGAGAAGATAGTCCAACTCCGGGTGCGATGTTTCAAAGCTTTTCCTGATCGCGAGATGTACGAGATAGGAACAGAGTGCTCAGCCGTCCTTGTCCGGCTCAGCGAGGAACTGTCAGCAATGAGGATTGGAGAGGCGATTCACCTCGTCTCAGATGATCCAACCGCCTACGTTGAGATGATCGCCTGGACCGACAGAACGGGACAGAGCCTCGCCGACTGGAGGAAAGAGGGAGAGCTGTTCCATTTCATTGTGAAGAAAGTTCGGTAAAAAAAAAGCCGCCGAGAAAAAGTGGCAGGGTATTCTTGGGATCTGGAGTGTTATGCTGGAATGGTCTGTGGTGTCGTCGGGGCTGGTTTCTCGATGGGATTTCGGACGAGATTACCCCATTCCGTCCAGGAGCCGTCGTAGTTGCGAACCTTCGGGTATCCTAGCAGGTACTTGAGTACGAACCATGTGAAGCTGGACCGTTCTCCGATTCTGCAGTAGGCTATGACGTCCTTGTCGGCCGTGACTCCTTGGGCCTCGTAGAGTCTCTTGATCTCATCGTAGGGTTTGAAGACCCCGTCTGCGTTGACTGCCTGGCTCCAGGGTATGTTTACTGCTCCGGGAATGTGTCCGCCTCGCTGTGCGTGCTCTGTTGGATATTCAGGCGGAGCCAAGATTTCTCCAGTGTATTCTTTGGGGCTACGTACATCTACTAGCTTGACGCCGGGCTTGTTGTAGAGGTCGAGGGCCTGGCGTAGGTAGACGCGGATGCTCTCGTCAGGGTTGGAGGCTTTGAACGTGGCTCGGGCGTATTGTGGGGTGTCCTTTGTGAGGGGCTTGTCTTCGTCGATCCATTTCTTGCGTCCGCCGTTCATGAGGACCGTGTTCTTGACGCCGTAGTATTGGAGGTCCCAGAATGCGTATGCTGCGAACCAGTTGTTGAAGTCGCCGTAGAGGACTATCTTCGTGTCGTTCGAGATTCCATGCCGGCCGAATAGCTCCTCTATCTGCTCCTTCGTTGGTATGTCGCGTTGGAGGGGATGGTTGAGGTCTTTGCGCCAGTCGAAGAGCACCGCGCCGGGGATATGTCCGAGCTGATAGTTTGCTGTCGGGTCATAGTCGACTTCCACGATTCTAGTCTTGGGGTCGTTGAGGTGTTCATGTACCCATTCGGTGTTTACCAGCACTTCGGGCTGTGCATATGACATATGTTATATCAACCGCCGAGCATAACATACGTCATATTAAGCACTTTCCATGATACGATTAGGATCGCAACTTCGCGCTGCTGGGAGTCTGCTCCTCACACAGTCTTTTAGGAGAGTAGCCCGCGTTTGTCTACAAGCTTCTGGAGCGAACTTGCGATCGAGCCAGCCTCAGGTCTATCCTCGGGATCTCTCGCAAGCATCTCTTTCAGATCCGAGACTGCGGCTGAGAATTTGGAGTCTATTCGTCCGAAGTCAGGTTTGAACGAGTCCCAGACCGACTCTAGATCCTTCTCCGCCCTGCTCAAGTCGGAGCTTGTGGTAATATTGTTCATGGCCTCGATCAGCTTCGGAGAGTGAACAGGTGTCCGCGTTAGCATGGTGTACAACGCGGCTCCTAGCGCGTAGACGTCCATGCTCGACTCGGCCGGGTCTCCAAGAACCTGTTCGCCTGGCGCATACTCAGATGTGAACTGGACGACCTTCCCGCCCTTTTTGACGGCTGAGCCCAGATCTGCCAGCTTGGGCAGGAGTGATCCGGAGACGATCCGGTCTAGCATCTCCTGACCGGTTGACGGTGGTTTTGTGTTGAAGAGTATGTTCTGTGGTTTGACGTCTAGATGAACGAAGCCTGCCTTGTGGATCATGTCCAAAGCCATAGCTATCATCTGGCCAACTAGGATGACGAGTCCTCCCCACTTCTCGGAGTAGTAGAGCGGCTCATACTCCGGGTCCTCGATGAGCTTCTTCGCAGTGCCTCCGTTCATGAACTCCATGACTATGGCCGGGGGGCTGCGATAATAGAGGGCGGTATCGCCCTTCATGATCTCCTGCACGTTCAACCGGTCCACCAGTATCCCTCTGATCTGGACTACATACTTTGACTGGCCGGATAGTTCCAGGAGTCGCGTTGCCTCGGACATGGTCTCGTTGAGAGTCATCGTTCCTGCCGTGGGTTCGTTCACGGATTTCGGCCGGGTCGTCTTTAGGATGGGTATCTTCAGTGCAACCTCCGTCCCGGCCTGACCGAACGTTGCTCGGAGAACGTAGCCGCTGGCTCCCGTTGCGATATGGTCCACAACTCGATAGCCGTGCACGTCTTGGCCGACCCAGACCTTCGGGTCCCAGGTGTTGAGGGTGAGAGCCGGGACCCCCTGTCGAGTGTAGGTAATCGAAGGCGGCTTAGCCACAGGCGGGGGCGGCGAGGGCCTTGAGAGTTGAGGTAGAGGCTGGACACGCGGGGCAGGAACGGGTGGAGGTGCCGGGTGTGGATGAGTAATCACGGGCTGTGGACGGGGTGGAGGAGGTGGGGGGGCTTGTACTGTAAAGGAGAACGATTCCTTCGAGCTGTGACGCGTCTTGCTTGTGACGCTCACATGCAGGTTGTAGTTTCCCGGTTTCGTTGTCTGGTATGACGCGTTATATTTTCCGGTGGAGACATGCGACAGCCTCACAGGTTCCCGCCTTCCGTTGGGTGTCTGCAATACCGCGCTGATGCTAGCCATGTCTCTGGGTCCACCATCTCCCTCCGTAGTGATCTTGACTAACTCGGTCTGTCCTTGTCTGACAGAATGGTCACCTGAAAGAGATATCCTCGGGGGCGAAGCGGGTGTCGATACCGGGGATGTTCTAGAGGGTCCGGCAGTTGGCCTGGTGGGCGCTTTCAGCATCTTGACGGCGATGCTGGAGGAACCGATTCCCGCGATGATCAGAAGCGGGAGAAACCCGAGTGATGAGAAGAAGAGGTACGCGAGGGTCGAAGTCTGAGAGGTGAAATATTCGTAGCCTACTATCGCGTTGTACGAGAAGAAGGCCGTGGGCAGAACAGCCATCGATTGCCTCTTGGTCTGCCAGAATTTATCCAGAAAGAATAGAAGCATCATCTGGACACAATTTCCTCCGAGGCCTAGCAGGATGAAGAGTGATGAGGATACGAGGTTCCCTCCTATCAGACCCGCCTCCTGGGCGGTTGATGCCCCGATTATGAGCCCGATTCCCATCGAGAGCGTCGCCAAGACATTCTGTTTCAGAATCCTGTAGCGCTGCCGGCGTGAGAAGAGGATGGTGGAGAAGAAGACCCCGACTGCTGGAGGAATGGCGACGAGTAGGGACGAGAAGCCTGTAGATGGAGCGATCCCAGGCAGCAGAGCAGAGTTTTGAAGGATATACGACAGGGTCAGAAAAGTGACAGCGGATCCGAGTCCTGCTCTCAAGAGACCCGTCTTGAGATCAAGAGCCGTTAGCAGTCCGAACCCGGTGATGCTGATCACGAATGAGAGCGGGGTTCCCTGGACCCCAAGAGCGAAGAGAAAACCCAGCGGGAGAGAGATCACTGTTACAAGTGCTGGGGCGAAGAAGCCCGGCGTTACCGGGAGATTGTGGTGGGGTTTAGCTGGGACGGAGGTCTGGGGCTGTTTTCCTCCCACTGAATCCACCATTGAGCATGCGGGACAATCTTTCGGGCGAGGTTCTTCGAGTCTCTCGACGTGATCGGATCAGTCTCATGCAAATCCGGAATGTCTCTCGCGTCTCAGACCGGTGGTACTGTCAGAGTTTAACCCGTGTGATACATGTATGGGCCGGTTTCGTCTATGAAACTGCGTCATTCCAAACGCTCATCTGACGATGAGATTGAGCCGACGACTGAGAGTCTGGCTGAGCCCAAGATCGAGAGCACGGGCACAAACTGGAAGTGTGCCTCCTGCGGTGCGGAGAACGAGGACTTTCGCAAGTTCTGCGATGGTTGTGGTGACAAGAGGCCCGGAGCCAATGTCACTGCCAAGGGTATCGCGATCGAGGATCTGCTCGGCTCGGGATCATCCGACGACTCTTCAACCTTCGAAGATAACAGCGGCAAAAAGGCGAAAGGCAAGAAGAGCAAGAAGGGTAAGAAATCGGATGAGGACGATGAGACTCTTGAGCCGGAGAGACTCGAACCGGCAAATCCAGAGCCTGAACCGTTCCAGCCCGCAAGTAGTGCAAGCACGGACGATTTTGAATCCAAGCCTTCGGGTGATCTTGGACCTAAGCCTTCGTTCGTCGTGTCCGGGCCCGAGCCGACTCCCAGCCGCGAGAACCTGTCTAGTCCGAAGGATTCTTTCAGCTCGTTCGGGGAAACCACTATGCCATCAAGCCCGCATATCTCTGGTCAGCGCTACTACATGGTCTTCGTGAACACACCCGCGGCCTCTCTCATCAAGACGAAGGTCGCTATCGAGTTCGACGACTTTCCCACAGTCTCTATCGGACGCAGCCCGGAGAATGTGATAGTGATTCCAGACCCTGAGGTGTCGCGGAAGCATGCCTCGCTGCACTTCGACGGGAGCAAAATGGTCTTGAAGGATCTGGGGAGCTCGAACGGTAGCTTCATCTATAATGGTAAAGAGTTTGAGCGAGTGAGCGATAGTGTCGAGGTTAGGCCGAATACCGTGCTGAAATTCGGGACGGGCACTATCGTGAAGCTCGTGAGTGAATGATCGACGCCGCGGAGGCGCTCCGGGTGATCGGTGAAGCCGAAGAACAGCTCGCCGGACCCTTACTAGATCGTAGGGAGGAGAATCGAGTGATATTCGTCGGAGACACACATGGAGCGGTGGATGTAACGGAAGCTGTGATAGACAAGTTCTGGGACGACGCTGACCTCATCGTCTTCCTAGGCGACTACGTCGACCGGAGCGATACGAGCCTCGAGAACCTTGGAACCGTTGCCGCAAGCCTCCTAGAGGATCCGCACCGTACGATCATGCTCCGAGGAAACCATGAGAGTCCCCTGACCAATCCCTACTACGGGTTCACGGACGAGGTTACAAAGAAGCTGGGAGAGGGTAGCTATGACAAGTTCAAAGAATTCTTCCAGAAGATGCCGTACGCGGTGGTTGTCAACGACTACCTCTGCCTCCACGGCGGAATCGCAAAAGGCCTAACAAGCGTAGACCAGATCGCCGGGCTACCCTGGCCGGACCTTAATCCAGACGATCCGGTCGCATTCCAGCTCCTCTGGAACGACCCGCGCGAGATGATAGAAGAATTCGTCCCCAGCACTCGCGGAGAGGGAGCCTTCTACTTCGGCTCAGATGCAACGACAGCCTTCCTCGACGGCAACGCGCTGAAGGGAATCATCCGCGGCCACGAGGTTGTCGACGGGTTCCGAGACGATATGGGCGGCAGAGTAATCACGGTCTTCTCAAGCCGATACCACCACAAATCCGCCGGCGTCCTCATCCTAGACAATGGCAAGATGGAGAGGGTCACAGTATGACGATATCGGTAAGAACCGAGATCAGCCATCCATACTCGTATGATTCCAGGGTTGATGCCGTCTTCAAGATCACGCTTGTAGCGGAGAAGCAGGTCGAAGCCAAAGGCTTCCACCACATTATCGTACTCGACACGAGCCACTCGATGGCAGGCACCAAAATCGATCTCGCAAAGAAGGGAGCCCAAGAGTACTGGAGCAGAATCCCGTCCGGAAACAAGATCTCGTTCATCACCTTCTCAGACGCTGTCCACACATATCCCGACGCTGCCCTAGACAAGGTGCTGCCTCAGGTAAAGGCTACTGGGATGACTGCACTGTTCAGCGCTCTAACCGCTGCGTTTGACATCGCGGAAAAGAGTGGCGGCCAAGGATGGATCCTCCTCCTCACGGACGGACATCCGACTGATGTTACAAAGCCCGAACCGTACTCGACGATGAAGGTTCCCCCTGGGTTTAAGATGATCGAGTTCGGGATCGGCGACGACTATCGCGAGGATATTCTGAAAGCCCTCGCCGACGCGTCCGGCGGCCTACTCTACCACATCACAGACGCTTCGAAGCTGCCGGTCCTGATGCAGGAGAACGCGGTCAGCCAAGTGTCCGGCCAGAACATTACGGTAGACTTTGGATCCTCGGATGTGCGGATCCTCAACTATCCTGGACCACCTGTCGTGATCAACGCGCTCGAGAATATCGCAAAGATCTGGGGCCAGATTACTATCCCCGAGGGTTTCAAGGGAGACCCGTTGAACATCAAGATCACATACGGTGACGCTGTGGACGGTGCTAAGAGAACGATTAATTCTCCAGTCAATATCCGGCCGGCTAAGAGCGACGAGGAGTATCAGAACAGCATCCGTAACAATCTGTTATCAGAATTCCGCTACTATCAGGGCTTGGAGGAGTACTACAAGCAACTGTCGGGAGGACACTGGAAGGAAGCGACTAAGACGATGGGACTATTGTCGGCGAATGCGCAGCAGACAATGCGTGCGGACCTGATAGAGTCGACCAAGCGCCTGTCGGAGCAGCACGAGCAGACCCTCCGCCTAGGCGGATCGAGCGAGAACACTAACAGGCTGATGAAAGAGGTCGCCAGCGAGTCTACGAAGAAGACGAGAGGAAAATAACCTTCGCGCTTTTTAGTTAGACTCTTTCTTTTCGCCCATCTCTGCCAGTAATAGAGTACCACAAGCCCTACTGCAGACCATGCGATGCCATAGGTGTAGGATCGACAGTTCGACGGTCAAGTATAGGGAGAGGCACAGCCTCCACCTCTGCTCTGCCTGTTCAGCTCATTATGATGAGACTGATGGAATCTTGTATCGAGCTGTGAGCGCGGTTAGCTACCCGCCAGCGCGACAATAGGATAGAACTTGGGGACTAACCGTGCTGGAGGCTCAGCCGAAGACTGCTTTCTTCGCGCAATCGTAGCATCTGTAACTCGTCTCTCTCTTCCACTGTCCCGAATTGTCGAGCACTAGCTTCTCGTCAGTGTTGAGTTCGCTGTTCTCGAAGGTCTCTCCGCAACGCTCGCAGATGTGAGAAATGGTGAACCACCTCGGTCTCTGCGGTTACATTCCGCCCATCATGCCTGGAGGCATGCCGCCCATCCCGCCCATTCCAGGGGGCATTCCTCCGGATCCGCCTGGGCTTGGCATTGGCCCGGGTGACTTGCTGGCGATAACGTCGTCGACTCGCAGCAGCATCGTGACCGCTTCCACGGCGGACTTGATGACCTGCTTCTTCACCCGTAGAGGCTCGATCACGTTCATCTTCCACATGTCCGCCGTCTTTCCCTCGTACACGTTTACCCCATACCATTTGTTGGCTGGAGTGTTGTGTTTCTGTCTGAGTTCGACCATGATGTCTATCGGGTCGATTCCAGCGTTCTGGGCTATTGTGACGGGGATTGCCTCCAAGGCTTCTGCGAAGGCTTTGATTGCGAGCTGTTCTCTGCCCTCTGTCTTGGTCGCGAGCGTGTTGAGTCTCTTGCTGAGCTCTGCCTCGGGTGCGCCTCCCCCAGCTACGACCTTGCCGTCTTCGACGGCGTTCCGCACGACGCATAGGGCATCGTGGAGGGCGCGTTCTGCCTCGTCAATGACATGGTCTGAGCCGCCTCGGATCATGATCGTGACCGCCTTGGGGTTTTTTCCCTCTCGGACGTAGACATGCTTGTCGTCTCCTATCTTTACCTCTTCGACCTTTTTGGCTTGGCCGAGCCCTGTCTTTGGTAGATCTTTCAATGTTCCGGCGATGGTTCCGCCGGTTGCTTTGGCGAGCTTTTCCATGTCTTTGCTACTGACGTTCTTTACCGTGAGGATTCCTTTCTTGGCTAGGACAGCTAGTGCCTCGTCGTCTGCGCCTTTCTCTGTAAAGAGCACGTTGGCTCCCGTGGCCGCGACCTCGTCGGCCATCTCCTTGAGCATCCTCTCTTCCTCGTCTAGGAATTGTTCGAGTTCCTCGGGTTTGTTGATTCTGATCTCGGCGCTCATCTCTGGCTTGTCGATCTCAAGCTTGGCGTTCAGCAGGGCTATTCTGGCGTCTGCTATGTTCTTCGGCATCTGGCTGTGGGCTACTTCTTTGTCGATGACTATTCCGTTGATGAGTTCTGTCTCGTCTAGGCTCTTTCCGTGTTTCTTCATGACTTTGACGAGATCGATGTCAGCTGTGATCTTGTCGTCGCTCTTCTCCATGACTTGGAGGACTGCCTTGACGGCAAGGTCTGCGAAGTGTTCCTGTGATCCAAAGATTCCTTTCGTGTTGAGAGACGTGAGCGCGACGCGCTTCAGCTGTTCGGTGTCTTCTGGTTTTATCGTGACTGCTATCTCGTCCAAGATTTCTTGCGCTTTTTCCGCGGCGTTTCTGTAACCGTCGATGATGATGTTGGGATGAACGTCCTTGTCGAGTAATGTCTCTGCTCCTGACAATAGCTCGCCAGCGAGCACTACCGCGGTCGTGGTTCCGTCTCCGACCTCGCTGTCCTGGGTCTTCGAGACTTCGACGAGCATCTTGGCTGCGGGGTTCTGGACATCCATCTCCTTCATTATTGTCGCGCCGTCGTTTGTGATGACGATGTCGCCGATGGTTCCGACCATCATCTTGTCCATTCCTCGTGGTCCGAGGGTTGAGCGGACGGTCTCAGCAAGGATCTTGGCGGCTGTGATGTTGCTCCTCTGAGCGTCTCTTCCTCTCGACCGGCTGGTTCCTTCTTTCAGAATTATGACTGGTATCTGTTGCGATGACGTTCCTGATCACTCTATGGAGAGCGGGCGTGTGTGGCCTTGTGATAAACGTATGCAGTATCCAGAAGTAAACACACTCCTAACCGGGGCGCGCTTGTTCGACCTATGAAAAAGACCGATGTAATCCCGCTCCCATAGCCCTATTCCCGCGCCGAGTGTGTAGATTGTGTTTGGGTGTCTGAGTGTCCGTGGTCCTGGCTGAGGGGGTAGCGGCAATGGTTACTAAGTAGATTCCACGACGACGAGGACTAGTCCAAGCAGTGTGCTTGCTACGTCGGCTCGCCTTGGGTGTTCAGACAGTTGCAGGCGTTGTTCGGGCATTTCGTTTCCGATCTTGAAGCCCGATACGAATGGTTTGCCCGCCTGTTCGTGGTTGGTGAATGTTAGACTATCGGGGCTGACAGCGTTGACCAGATGAGTACTATGCTGGGCCATGACTCAGCTAGTAGTCAGCACAATGATCGTTGTTCCGCAAAATAGGAGGATTTCGAAAATCGAAATTTTCGAACTGCGATATTTTCGAAGGATGTCCTTCGATATGCCGATCTTGTTTATTGTTTGAATAAAAGAGACGGCCCTCAGCTATTCTGACGGGGTGGAACCCGAAAATCGTACGTCTTTCTCACGCCTCGATCAGTGAGGGCCGCTAATATTCGTCCTTGAGGATAGATTGCTATCCTCCCTTTTGCGAGGAGCTCGCCTTATGCCTCTGTTCTGGCTGTTCACCCCTTGTCTCTGTTGTGGGCCGCCTCAATGGAACAATAGGATGAGACGGCTATGCATAGTAGGGGTCGAGGATGGATATGAGTTCCATGTATACAACTGATTCTAGTCATGAAAGGTAGTGTTCTCTTGCACTCACGCCAAAAGATCTTTGTACGCTGAGCAAGGTGGCTTTTTCCCTCGAGTTACTCTGGTGAGAGGGTAGAGCTACGAGGAAAGAGAATAAAGTCTGATACGGATATGGACCTTGAGGTCTCGAGATTGTGCCGAAACATCAGAGTACTCTTCAACTTCGACCCGCCGGCTACTGAGGAGGAGATTCGGGCTGCTTCGCTCCAGTTCGTCCGGAAGATCAGCGGCTTCAGCAAGCCTTCGAGGATAAACGAGCGATCGTTTCTCGTTGCGGTCGATGAAGTAGTCCGAGCTTCAACCAGGCTCTTGGGCTCCCTCGAAACCGAAGCGGGGGCCAAGAGCCGAGAGGAGGAGGCTGCGAAGGCGAAGGCTCGATCTGTGGAAAGGTTCGGGAGGACTCTAGCATAAGCTATTTGGAAGCGGCGTCTTCTGGAGTTTAACCTAGGTTCCTCTTCTCTCTGCTACCGACTAACTGTTTTCAGCCTGCTCTGGTCCTAGGTGATTCCTCGTGCCTTAGGGGGCAATTTCGTGACACATACTACTGTCCCAATCAGGTTACTTTCCGCTCTATTCTACGATTTGGGGGCCGATTCTCTAGCGTACCTTTCCTTTCTTTGGGCCTTCTCTGCCGGACATTTTCTTCCGTTTCTTCTGCCAATCGGGACGAGTCATGTCGATCCTCTCGAAGAATCCGTTGAGTGATTGTATATAACGCATTGAGCCTCAACTCTTTTTCTGGGTCTGGAAAGAGATAGACGGTTGCTCTGTTCGCTGCGTTCTAAACGCTCTCTGAAATTGTATGTGCGAATCGTCTTCGTGATCACGCTTTCGCTGGGTCCTGTGATGTTTTTTCGGGCGCACGCGTCGTCTCCTGTGTCGACTTTTCTGGCTGGCGTCAATTTTCCGGTCTCGCTCTCTTTCGCGCCTGATGGCAGAATTTTCTTTACGGAGAAAGACACGGGCAGCATCCGAATCATCCAATCCAACGGCACGCTTCTGGCCACACCTTTCGCCACGGTCTCGAATCTATTCCACGTCGCCGAAGCGGGGCTCCTAGGCATAGCTCTGGATCCGGCATTTGCGACTAACCAGTATGTTTACGTCTATTACACGTATCGCGACAGCGGGTTCTATACGCATGGACGCATCGTCCGCTACACCGCCGCGGGCAATACTGGCACTGCTGCTTTTGACTTGTTTGACGTTGTCAGCTCTGCGCCGAACACGGTCTACCATAACGGTGGTTACATCAAGTTCGGGCCTGATGGCAAGCTGTACGCTGTGGTTGGCGAGTTCCATCAAGATCAGCAGGCCCAGAACCCGGCGTCGATGACTGGGAAGATGTTGCGGATGAACAGCGATGGGTCTGTGCCGAGTGACAATCCTTTTGTTGGGAGTCTAGATTATGCCTTGGGCATACGGAATAGTTTCGGCTTTGACTTTGACCTGTCCAATAATCGTCTCGTTGCGACGATGGCTGGGCTGAATAGTGATGATAAGATTCTGATCATTGTCAAGGGTGGAAATTATGGCTGGCCGACTTGTGTCGGAATCTGTCATGATTCCCAGTTTATCGATCCGGTCGTCGACTTGAATCCGGTAGTCACACCAACGGGCATAGCCACTGTCGCGCCGGACACGTATGTCTTCGGCGAGTATAACACTCACAACCTCGTCGAGCTCCAGCTCAGCGCGAGCGGCGGATTCGTGGGCATGAGTCAGATCGACCATGAATCTGGCGGGATCATAGCGGTCGAACATGGACCCAACAACAAGCTCTACTACACTACACCAGACACGATATACACGTACAGTCTGCCGGTGACGGGCGGCTCGAATGTCATGGACTCTTGGATTATCCTGTTTGGGGTTGGCGTGGCGACGGTCGCGGCCCTGGTCCTGGTTTACGTGGTTTTTCGATATCGAAGCAGGTCCGCCGTCAACGCCAACTCATAACTCCGATCTGAGTATCGGAGAGAGTGGTTATTAGATCCAGGGTTCTCATGGGATTATAGCTGATGGATGCTGAAGCTTGCCAAGACTGAGCAGATACTCGTCTCCGAGGAGGAGATGCAGCGGCTGGCTCTTGACAATAGACCCGTACGGCGTTACTGTCTTCAGTGTCGGGGCCCGAAGTATATGGCTCCGTTCAAGCCGAATCCGTCCTATCGGGATGGACTGGCAGACTTCAAGACTCCGGAGAAGTTTGCGATAGTCTGTAAGAGCTGCCATACGAAATACGTTGCCAAGCTAAGCTCGCCCTAGCGTTCATGCAATCAACGGCTCGTGAGTTCCTGCCATATTAGACGGCTCTCATGGAAAGTCCCTAAGAAAACGGGGGAGGGTTGCCAGCCAGGCCGGAGATGCTGGGGCCGGACCTAGTCTGTGTCTATGTCGGTCTCGTTCTCGTTGGCGTCGTCGAGGTCCGCGTGGGTCACTGAATTATCATCGGAGGTCTCACTATCATCATGGTCTTGTTCGTGATGGTTCTGATCATGATGATCGTTATCATTGTCAGCGGTATCGTTGCTGGGGGTCTGTGTTGCGTGGAGGATTGCTACTGTTGGTAGGAGGACTGCGGCCGCGATCAAGAGGACGACCACTATCTTCTTCGAGGCTATTCACCCCCAAGAGGACAATTCTGGACACGGTACGCGAGACAAGGTTGAGCCTTGGTTGCGGGATGCCTTGACGACTGCTTCAGTAGAGGCACCGAACCTACTGGGGGATGGGATATGAGAGATAAGTCAACGGTTTTGAACACAGAATTTCTATGAAGATGAAAGATGCAGCGGCCTGTTGCAGCTCTTCGAGTCCATTCTAGAAAATCAAGGGCACGTCGTGGGGAGATGTTCTGAACGGTTTCCCAATCACGAATATCTTTCCAAAGAGCACGTTTGTGTCGCGGGAATTTTTTTATTTCTAAATCCTGGGAGGGGTCGTCCCGCTATCCGAAACCGTTCTGGGCGAAAATATCTGTTTATCGCGCAGAACGGGCTGGTTGGCGTTTTTCAGTAGTTGCTGCGTGGCGGCCCTCCAAGCGTGCGAAACCAGCCGCCTGGGACCCCCCTCCCGGATTGCTGATCTAGGCTTATTCTGGGCGATTACTCCATTAGGCTAAGTGAGAAATCGTTCTTCCTCGGCGAATGAGCTCGGGTCTGGGTACTTCCAAGAAAACTTCCCGGTACGAGTAGCACCGGGCCTCAGATTGAACCACATGAAACGACAGATTTCGTGTCCTAGATCTGACCTATTTCGAGGGTGGATTGTTGGGAGCAGTCGGTTCCGGTGGGTTTCCGGCTCGCATTCGCTCTCGCTGCTGGTCTCGGTACGTGTATTGCTCCTGCCACGTGAGGCCTTTGGGGATGGCGTAGAACGTCCCTATCCAGGCTCCTTCCCAATGAATCTCTTTTCCTTTCTTCAACTCCCAGCTTCGGAATGTCACGACGCCTCCGAGGTAGAGGGCCGGTAGGGCCGTGTACACGGAGTAGAATTGCGTCAGTATGTTCAATGGTACCGTCTCTGAAACGATCAAGTAGAAAAGTATCGCTAGAATTACTGACACCGCTCCGAGTCCCAATCCGAACCATAGTAAGATTCTCTTTCGGCTTTGACGATATTCTCCTTTCTTCTCAATTCCCTGTATTATGCTACGAGCAGCGCTTGCTCCAGCAAGAAACCCTCCAATGCCGCTCACGGACGCAATGCCAACGTTCAACGGATAAAAGGCAGCAACTTGCACTGCTGCGATGAATGACCAAAATATTGTGAACGAAAGGTACGAAAGATAGGCTCGCGACACCTAAGTTCGCTGCATAATGGCCGTAGTCTGCCCGAAAAATAGTTTTCGGATTTCACCGTTCGGACTATTCTCGCGGTTAGCCTTAACGCGCGCCAATGTGAGTCTCAAGGAATTTTGCGGCTCTCTTGATCGAGTCTATCTCATTCTCCTTCCGGACGAATTCGTGGCCCTCGTTCTCGTACACTTTTACCTCCACCGTGACTCCGTTCTTCCGCGCCGCTTCGGCCATCTGCATCGTCTCCTCGACCGGACAACGAATATCGTTCTTGCCCGCGAGCAATAGTAGGGGTGCGCGTATCTTGTCGGCGAAGAATATTGGGGACCGGTCGCGCCAGAGTTCGCGGTCTGTGACGGGATCACCCATCAACCATTCATCATTCTTCTGCAGCACTGGATCCTCGTTCTCGTGTGCTGTGAACCAGTTGGCGAGTGGCACGATGCTCACGCCGGCGGCCCAGATCTCGGGGGTTTTGGTCAAGGCCATGAGTGTGAGGTAGCCTCCCCATGAGCCGCCCATTATCGCGATCCGATCCGGATCAACGTAGCTGGTTCTCTTGAGATACTCGGTCGCCGCGACCAGATCCTTCAGGTCGCCTCCTCCGCAATCCTTCCTCAACGACTCTGTGAACTCTCGGCCGAAACCGGTAGAACCGCGAAAGTTGGGCGCCATCACGACATAGCCGTGGCTGACGAAGTATTGCAGTCGAGGATACCAGCTGTTGAAGTGCTCCCACTGCGGCCCTCCATGTGGATAGATGATGGCTGGGTGCGAATTGTCCTGTTTGATGTTGGCTGGGATGTAGAGAAAGCTGGCGATAGGAGTCTCGTCGTAGGACGGATAGACGACGAGATGCGGGTTGACGAAATTGTCTTGGTGCAGCCCGCCGACAAGCGATGATGTGATCTGTTTCAATGTCCGGGCTTTGATATCGTAGACCCAGATATCGTGGGGGCTGTCTCCCTGCGCATGTATGATAGCGAGACGCTTCCCGTCGGGCGAGAACCTTGCTGCTCGGACTACTCCTTGCGCGGGCGGAATCTCCTCTTCTTCCCCATTGAGGTCTCGGAGGAGTAGTCTCAGGTTTCCTGCGCGGTTCACGATGTAGGCGAACTTGTCCTCGGCGTCGGAGACGGCCACCATTTGGCTGTCCCATTGGCCGAGGGTCAGCCACTTGAACTCGGGGTTCTCTTTCAGCTCGAGAAGCGCGACTGCCTCGATCCCTTGCTGGTTTGCGTTGCTCGTGACGTAGACCCTCTTGCTGTCACGGGTCCAACCCTGGACGATTGTTGTCGACTTGTCGTCTATCGGGGCGAGAACTGTTTCCGCGCCCGCTTCTAGGTCTTTGACTCTGACGCCGGTGTACTGGTAGTTCCGGGTGGTTGAGTAGGCGATCTTCTTCCCGTCGGGGCTGTACTCAAGATACTCGCAGTCGCCTGCCTCGTTGGTGACGATCTTCTTGACCGTCCCGGTCGCGGGGTCCATCTGCCAGATCGGATAGGCGCCCGGCGATTCTCGCTCGGCTGCGAAGATGAGTGATCTTCCGTCGGGGGACCATCTCATGTCCCTGTAGCCTATCTTGTCTGTCTGGGTGAGGTTCTTGACGGTGTAGTCGTCGAGGCTGAGTAGGTAGAGGTTGGGCTTCTCGTTGCCCTGTTCGTCTTGTGCGTATAGGAGGTGTCGGCCGTCGGGGGAGGGGTCTTCGAGCATGTTGCGCTCGTCGGAGACCGTCAGCTGGGCGGGCCAGCCGCCGTTGCTTGGGACCTGCCAGATGTTGTACCGGCCGGTTATGTTCGTGTCGAAGTAGAGGAATTCTCCGTCGACCGACCATCGGAGGGAGTTGATGGCGCGCGTATGGTAGAGCGTGTCGATGTCTAGGGGTCTAAAGCTGGGATTGTCCGGGCTGACGAGCTTGTCGCTGGACAGCTTGGAAGCGGGGGTGGGGAGCATGACGGATTCTCGTCCCTTTGGGTACTACTCATATTTCTTCCGAATGTTCCGAGTGCTGGCCTTCGAAGCCGTTGTCAGGTGTGGAAGATGTGGTGTGCCTCTCTTCCAAAGAGCAGTCTTGTGTCGCGAGGATCAACGTTTTTGAGATTTTTGGAGAGGGGTCCCTCCAGTTGAAACCAATACGGGCGAGTCTTGCGACTCTGGGCGTAGAATGGGCTTGTCAGGTGTTTTCGTTATCGTGTAGGTCAGCGTGCAGGTCAACGTGCAAAGTGGGCGAGGTCAAATCACAGGCTTGAATTCCTAATCAGGGCTTACTCCGGGCGAGATTGCCGGGTGTGGGCTAGTTCCAGGCTTTGGCTAGAGGGTCTACCGTGATGGGGCGGGTTACGGTTCTACGTATTAGCCAGAGGCTGGTCAGGGCTGTGACGACTCCGTAGACGAGGTGGAAGATGAAGCTGCCCCCTGCGAACATCGGGTTCGACAGGTCTGTGGGGACGAGTAGGTCTGTGATTGGGACGTAGACGACTATCCAGATGACTATTCCTGCGAGTAGGCCGACCCAGAAGCTCTTCCGGCGAGTGTCGAGCGCGAACCGCTGGATGAGGGCTGTTGTGGCGATGAAGAGGCTGCCGGCGATGATTCCTACGGCGAAGTGGAGTGCCCAGCCGGATACTTCCGGCGAAGCGAGGCCGAGCTTCTGCGCGATGGTCACGTAGAAGACTTCCTGGTCGAGGACGAACGCGCTGACACCAGCGAGGACCCCCAGGACCAGAGCGCCCACTACACCGCCTAGAGCGCCTATCTTTAGACCATGAATGGCTGTGTACCGGTTGAACTGCATGGCATCATGACAGGGCATCGTAGAATATCAGCGAATAGGCACCATTGGCCTGTGGACCGAGTACCAGACCGATCTGGGCCCTCCCAAGAGAACTTGGATATTTTGGGCCAGCGGGGCAGAAGCAAACCGTAAACTCGCCGAGGAAAGATCCCCTCCCAGCAACATGTAAACTGAGATTGTTGACGGCCGCAAACTGAGCCTATGAGTTCAAGTTTCGCATCGTCAAGTTATCCCGGCACCTTGCCGGCTTTCGAGGCTTCGCTGCTTGTTCACAATTATCAAACCGAGGAATGTTAGAACAAACAGAGGCAGCACGAGGTCGCGGCTAAGCCTTCCCTCCAGGGGCATAGACCCAGCCCCGGCCCAAAAGAGGAAATTAGCCACAGCCAAGGAGAGACAAAATGCCGCGAGCACAAGGACAAAGATTCTAAGAAGCCTGGTCTTCCTCTTGCTTAACGTCTGCATATCACTTCGTCCCGGCGCGATTGTGATGTAACCTCAGAAGTCGCACCGCAACATACGGGGAAAACAGCAAAGCAAGAAGAAATAGCAAACTAAAGTCGTCTTTCAGAGACAACCGCAAGGGCAAGAACACGATGCCCATGGATCCAAGCGAGCTTGCTACCAGCAAGTAGAGCGGAAAGATGCTGTAGACCTCAATCACGAGCGTGAGTCCGAGGGTTCGGGTTCGCATAAGACTCAATCCGTTTGTACGTCTAAGAATGTTCTGGACTTCTTTTGATTCCCTGGCTGTCTCCGCTTTCGCTCGCGTAGTGTAAGTTCGATCAGAACGAACCAGCCCACCCAAAACAGCGCAAACGATGTCATTCCCCACCAAGTAGTAGGGGCAAGGAGCCAGAACGCGAACTTTCCTAAAGGGAATCCAAAGGTTCCTGCAACCCACAAGTACACGATTGTCAGAACGACGGCGATAGAGATGGTCGTGAAGGGTTGGGAACGCAATCCCATTTGCGATAAGAATGGCAAAGTAAGACTTAGGTGTTTCCTAAGCCCCAAGTGGCTTTGTTCGCAATCGTTTCCATTGTCTGTTCACGTATGTCCAACCAATTAGTCCGAGAGCTGACACAAGAATGGAAACCGAAGTGGTGGCAAGAAGTGCGAAGAATCCGTTGTTGGTTGCGATTAAGGGAATCAGAGGCAGAGATTGAACGCCGGTCAAAGCGAGCAGATCGGCTATGTCAAGGTAGAGCCATAGCACGAGGTAGACAAACATGATTCGTCTCAGGAGCTTAATCGTTTCTGGTCTCAATACTACGAAAGGATAGGACAACCCAAGCTTAGGCGTTTTGCAAGACCTGGCACGCCGCGTGGGTGTGTAGACAAGAAAGCTATTTCAGCTACGCAGCACGTAATTCTAGTAGGATGCATGATCAGGCGGTCCACACTCAGCCGGTACAACAGACTGGCTTGGCTCAGGCGGTAAGCCAGACAACGACTATGGGCCTTATCCTCGCCATCCCGCAACAAACCTACCATGATATCTGCCCGGTATGCGGAAACCGTCAACTTCCCGGCGGAAGATACTGCAGCCAGTGCGGGATCCGACTACGCTGCCCAGCGTGTGGAACTGCATCCTGGGGAAAGAACTACTGCCACAACTGCGGCCAGAGCCTCAAACCCTAACCGAAGTTTAGCAAGTGATTGTTAACACTCTTCGCCGAGTGTGCCCCAGAGATGACATGGAGAGTCATTTTACAACATGCCTAGACAGAGTCGACCTTCAGTGCTATTCTTTGTCTACATCCGATGCGCTCAACGGTTCTCGATCAGTCCCAGTTGGTTTCAAACGCTGGGCGATCTCCACTGCGATAACCAAGGCTCCCCCTGCAACGCTCAAGATCAGGCCAATGCTGCCAGTCTGAGTCAATTGGCACGGGGTCCCGACCAATATTGGTGGAAACAGGATGAAGAAGGGACAGCCGCCCGAAGCTATCAGGAAGAGCCCAATGAGACCAAGGCTGACACCACAAGCAAGAAGGTATGTCCGACCCCTCATCTCTTTCTCAAGCCTATCATGAACCACGTTAGCTGACTCGCCCTGCTAAACGGGGTAATCTCGCGGAGTGTCTTACACCGAAGCAGTTTTAACAAGTGATTGTTACTTTCAGTTCTCCACGACGACTCTTGAGTTCCTCTTCAGGTTCATTATCCTCTCGGCCAAGGTGGGCCTACCGCTCATAATCTCTGACGAGAATGTAAAACCGTTAAACCTGAGACCTGCATACTCGTCGGCTAGTCCCAGGGCTTCCATCTTCTCAAGCACTCTTCCAAGCGCTTCTCTGCCAACGTGCTCTGTTGCTAGCGTATCGGCTCTTAGCCGCAATCTCTTTGAGAACCACTTGGCCATGAACCCCATAAGAAAAAAAGCGGCGAATAAGCCGACGAAGTCTAAGACAAACAAAAGAGCGGGTATGCCCGCCTCAGGCGTCGAAACAGCAAATAGCTCCAACCAACCTAGACCATCGATAATGACCGGGGTTGAAACGAGGACGACTCCTAGATCGCGTCTAGTCTTGAGCTTTGACTCATAGATGAGAGAAGAGGCCAACAGCGGGCGCCACTCCTCGGGGTCGAGTTTTCCCTTCATCCCGGTAGGTAGGAGGACTCTGTCCCACGTGAAGACACACCAGCCGATCGGGACATTCCGTTTGACGATGCCGGTCAACTCCGGGATCGTGCTTTCGGAGTCGGCCAGTGTCCAAGGGAGCTCATCGGTCCAAGAAACCGAGACGGGTCTAAAACTGGATATGCCGAGCTCTTCTATGACTTCTTTTGCGATTCTGACAATGTCTTGTTCGCCGGCGGTGCTATTTGCTGAGCCCAAACACTTGTCCAGTACGTGACAGGTTGGGGCGGCTTCGAAGTAAGCCTTTCGGACTCCCAACGTAGGCGGCTTACGAATATTTCTTCTCGATTTCGGCGAAGAATGCTTTGGAGAGCCGGACGAAATCCACTTCCGTTAGCCTAACCTCGTCACCCACCTGGAGCTTCAGTAACGACTTTTCCTGTGGAAGCTTGAGTCCGGAGACGGCCGAGTTCGGCCACCCTTGGAGCCTGTCGACCTGCAACTTGCCCTTGTTGAGCAGGGTCGAGTTGCACAGGACCCGGACCTCGTTCAGCGGATTGCCGTCCCGACCCTCGATGCCCGAGAGTCGGTGCACGAACATGTAGTCTAAGAGTAGGACCTGGTCTTTGAAGAAACGATCTTCGAACTCCTTGGCTGGGGCCTTGCCGACTTGTTTTCGGTAGGCGCGCAGGTCGGCCTCGACCCTCGCGCGGCAGGCGTCGATGTAGTCTTGGCTGTAGGTCTTCATTCCCAGCATGGGCTAGTTGACTACTGTCTCTCGAGCAGGGTAGTTTGCCTGGACTTCCGCAAAGCGCTGCTTCATGTCAGGCATGGGACGCCCATCCAATTTGGCCCCAAGGCGGTCTAGGAGGACATGCATGGCCGGTGCGATGCCGCTCGCGGTTGGACGAGTTACGTTCTTGTGTGTCAGCGTAAGTAGAGTATTCGGCCCGTCTCTGACGAGTTCCCAGCGGACCACAGCGTCCTCTCCATTAGGCATTCCTTGGCGCGGACCGATCTTCCACTCGTACTCGAAGACGAATGGTGGGTCCCACTGGAGAATACGACCCGTGATGTGGACGTCGCCTGGACCACCGCTGAAGTCGATTGACCCTCCTGGCCGGCCGTCGACCGAGGCCCGCATCATGTACCACGACGAGAGCTGCTTGGGGTCAGTGAGGGCCTGCCAGACCACTTCGAGTGGATGCGGAAGAACGCGATGGAATACGAGTGTGGCGAGCGCGCCGTCGTACGAAACTTTGCCGACTGGAGATAGTTCTTGTCTTGACATTGTTCAGGCTCCTGCTTTGGCCTTTCCTGATCTTCGAGTCTGGTCGAGGTGTCTAGCGAGCGCGTCTAGCTGCTGGGGCCAGAATTGCCGGTACGTGGCTAGCCACTGGTCCAGCTCGCGCAGTTGATCTGGACGAAGGGTGTAGATCCGGCGCTGGGCGTTCACGCGTACGTCGACGAGGCCGGACTCTCGCAGTACTCTCAGGTGGCGAGAGACGGCTGGTTGGGTCAGACGGGGAAACGCCTTCACCAAGTCACCTGCGGGCCTCTCTCCCATCGCCAACATGTCTAGCATGCTGCGCCGGGACGGATCAGCGATGGCCGAGAAGACGTCCATTAGTCTACTTCTTCCATGCTGTCTTCTGGGCCGGCTGGAGCAGGGACAAGTGATTGCCATCCGGGTCGGTGAAGTAGGCCGTGATGCCGTAGGGCGACTCCAAAGGTGCAGGATCTTTGAAGTTTACACCGCGGGCTTTGAGCGTCTCGAAGTCTTTGCGGCAGTCGTCCGTTAGGAATACCCAGTGATTCCCGCCGCTGTCGGCCTCGGGCGGAGGTCGGGGATCGACCGTATAGTCGCCTTTTACTAAGATGAATTCTAGTTCCTGTCCTTTGGGTGCAATGGTAAGCCACCGCGGGCGTCCTGGCTGCTGGTAGTCCTGGCGTTTCTCGAACCCGAGCACTTGGGTGTAGAACTTGAGAGCTCTGTCTTGATCGCGGACGACTACGGGCACGTGAGTTGTCTTCTCGATCAACTTGTCATAACCTCTGTTTCTTTCGGTTGGGGTTGGATCAGCGCGAACTGGTTCCCATCAGGGTCTTTGAAGTACGCCGAGGTACCCCATGTCTGCTTCTGAGGCTCAGTGTAGGTTCCAACCTTGAAGTTCACTCCTCGAGCCTTGAGTCGCTCGTAGTCTCCTTGACAGTTGTCGGTGGTAAACGCCCAATGGATGCCTCCTGTTCCAGCTTCTGGGGGTAGGTGAGACTCGATCTTGAACTTGCCCTGGACGAGGATGAATTCGAGGTCCTGCCCTTTGGGTGCGACTGTGAGCCAGCGGGGCTTTCCTGGTTGCTGGTAGTCCGCTCGTTTCTCGAAGCCGAGGGTTTCAGTGTAGAACTTGAGTGCCTTATCCTGGTCACTTACGACTACGGGTGCATGAGTCAATTTCTGAATCATAAGCTATCATATAGCTAAACTGTTATATAACCGTTACTACATATGATGGCAAGGGATTACCAATCGTTAATCCATTTGCGGACGCTTCAACTCGCAAGATTTACCCTCGAGTAGAAGATAGTGCTTGCTCAATGCAGAGATAATCTGAAGAAATGCAAAGTCCGACGGGCCTAGTGGTTTGTCTAGGGAATACGGCTGATGACTAAGCCTCTTGGTGTCTGGGACCTGCTCCTCATCGGATTGCTAGTGTCTCCTATACTCTCAGGCTTGTTATTCCTCAATACGATGAACACCATTCTAACCGTCGAAGTTGTCCCGGCAGACCAAGCTACAGTACCAATCCCAGATGTCGGTGATAGTGTGGAAGTCTATGGAACCTGGGTCAGAGATCAGCATATTTTTGGGCAGATTACATGGAACGAAATACACCCCGCGGTATTCGTCAGAAACAATCGGACGGGTCTGGAAGGAGGAACTGCCGCGTGCAGAATGCTTGAGAATGTTCACGATCCGGAGAGACTGTCGATAATCGATAGTTCACAACCATGCAGGTGGGCGCATGGAACGGTTGAATACAAGTTTCAGTGGTCCGACGGTGACTGGCATCTCGACCTGGCCCTTGACCCAGAGGATAGATACCTCATGAGAGGTGGAATCCCCCTGATCCCGGTATATCTCATTCCTCTGCAGGGGCTCCTTGTCGCTACAACCGCTGGTTTTGGCATCACCTACCTCTTGGCTACAATTCTTGATCCCGAGAAGACTCTGCTAGGACGAGTGATCAAAAGATTATCGTAGAGCGACAGAGACATTAGGGGGGAACTTCAATCATTATTTTCCCAAGAAGCTCCTCGTACATGTTCGGGGTAGTCATCTCTGTCATGTTCGCAATCTTTGCAGTCTCACGCCTCTACAACGTAGACATCGATTGCTCGCTCGATCTCGAGCGGGTCCTACGCATTCTTTGACAGACTGTAGACCTTCCATCCGAAGAGAAGAGGGAAGACCATGAATGCGAGAATGGCGAAAGGAGCGAATGAAACAGAGTCGACCGCGAACAGAGATATCCCCAAGACTCCAGCCACTCCTAGCACAACGCTCACCCCGCCAAAGATCTTGCCAAAGGACGGGGCCTTGAGCATGGCCAATCCGAGGACGATGATACCTAAGTTCATGAATACGAATCCCATTGTGTCCGTCTCATTGAATATGCCTTGGGTCGCCTGCCACAAGAGGACGAGTGTCGCTTGATCTACGGGGGTCGCCCCAGGAGCATGATAGAGGTCCGAGATCCTGGAGAAAGCAACAGGGGGCAGAGCTCCAACAGAGTCCGATACAAGACCCATAATGGCCAAGCCGCTCCCGAAAAGTCCGGGCGCAAGGCTCGTACCCCGGAGAGCTCGAAACAGAGCGAGGAAGAGTGGGACCCACAGGATGACGGCCGCCACGTAGAGGGCATCTCCCAGTGTAATGGCCGCTCTGTGGTCGGGGTAACTCATGACGAATGCCGTCGTGGTGGCAGGCGGGGGAGCCAGCCCCACGAGTACGACGATGCTGAAAATGAAGATGACGCCGCCTAGCATACCGGCCAGACCCCCCCATCGCAGAACGATCTTCTCCATGATCAACGACTCTCCTTCGGCTGGCATTACGGCGAAGGAATCGGACCTTCTTTTAAAAGGCTAACGAGTCTTATCTAACAGTTACGACTACATTTCCTATCTTTTGTCCTGTGTCGACGTACCTGTGAGCTTCGGCAACTTGCTCCAACGGATAGCGTCTGTCTATTACCGTTCTTATCTTTCCTGCTTCAACAAGCTCCCGCAGGAAAATCAGATCCTCGGTCCTGTACGACACCATTCCGCCTACTATTTTCTTGCGGCTCATCATTGAAGTCCATAGCCCGCGAAACTGCTGCGACAGACCAGGATTACCCAACAGATAGTATCCGTTTTCCTTTAGGGACCTTATGCAGCCCGAATACGAGGCCTTGCCTACCACGTCAAAAATCACGTCATAGGTTTCTCCGCTTTTTGTAAAATCGTCTTTGGTATAGTCAATGACTTTGTCTGCTCCAACGGAGCGTAGCATGTCCAATTTCCCAACGCTGTCCACGCCAGTTACTTCCGCTCCGAACGACTTGGCAAGCTGAACTGCACAAGTGCCAACGGTTCCGCCCGCACCATTGATCAGAACTTTCTGTCCGCTCTGGAGGTTCGCTTTTCTAAGAAGGTGCCATGCATGAAGTCCGCCTACAGGAACAGCGGCGGCTTCCTCATAGGTCATGTTGGCCGGTTTTGTTGCGATCAGCCCTGTTTCAGGAAGACAGCTGTACTCTGCCCAAGCGCCGAGACGAAGACCGGTATTTGCGAAGACTTGGTCACCTTTCTTGAACAGTCGTACGGCTTTGCCTACTGATTCAACTTCCCCGGCTAGCTCTTGCCCTAGTATTTTCTTTCTTGGTCTCCTGAATCCGAATCCGATTCGCACAAAGAGCTTCCACAATAGAGGAAGTTTGAGACTTCGGAGTTCGCAATCCCCCTTTGTTACCGTTGCCGCGTGGACTCTGATCAGTACTTCATTGTCCTTTGGAGTAGGTTTCTTCACTTCTTTGAGCTGAAGAACATCCGGGGGCCCGTATCTCGTGCATACAATTGCTTTCATGAGTCTCCTCCAAAATGTCCTGGTTCGATCAATGCCGTTGTGATATGCTAGTTGGGAGAACCAAGTCGTCAATACGTGGTCGCAGACGCTGACAATCCGGGGAGAGTCGCAGGAGACCTTGTTCAGTAAGGCAGTCGTTATTATGATTCTACAGTGATGACTACTTTTCCTTGGGCGTGTCCAGCTTCAAGATACCGAATAGCGTCAGCGGTTTCGCTTAGCGGGAAGTGTCTATCGATCACGGGTCTGACTTTTTGCGTCTCCACTAGCTGTTTCAGAAAAACCAAGTCGTTCTGGTTTATTTTCGCCATTCCCATGCCACCGACTTTCTTGTTCCCAGTCTTGGATCTTAATGGTCCCAGAGCCGAATGTTCGAACATGCGCGACATGGATGAGAAGCCGGCGACGGCACAAGTCCCCCCGGGTTTCAATGCACGCTTGTAATCGGAAACCGAACGATTTCCCACCGCGTCAAAAATGAGATCATAACGCTGTTGCTCGTTCTTGGTGAAATCTTCTTGCGTGTAGTCAACAACATGGTCTGCTCCAATCTTGCGCACTAGGTCCAAATTCCGCGTACTGCACACGCCAGTGACTTCGGTCCCATATGATTTGGCAATCTGCACCGCAAACGTACCGACGCCACCAGACGCACCGTTAACCAGAACCTTCTGCCCGGGCTGAATCTGTCCCTTGTTGCGGAGACCCTGCAACGCGGTGGTTGCCGCCACGGGGATGGCCGCAGCCTCCTCAAACGATACATTGGCCGGTTTCAACGCCAATCGATCTTCTCTGGCACACGCGTACTCGGCAAAGGACCCATTGCACGTGCCGAACACCTCGTCGCCCGGTTTGAATTGCGTTACATCTTTGCCAACCGCTTCAACCCGCCCCGCTACGTCAGCGCCAACTTTCGAGCTTCTTGGTTTCAGAAGCCCAGTGCCCATTAGGCGGGCAATGAATGGTTCACCTCTCATCAGATGCCAGTCAAGCGGATTTGCCGATGCCGCTTGAACCTTTACCAGTACTTGATTATCCTTGGGGGTAGGTCTTTCCACTTCTTTGAACTGAAGTACATCAGGCGATCCGTATTTTTCGATCACTATCGCTTTCATGCGTTTCGCTCCAGGTTCGCTAACACCAGTTCGGACCTCTAGAGCGGCACTTCGATCATGAGCTTCTCGAGAAGCTCCTTGTACCGATTCCGAATCGTCACTTCGGTCACGTTTGCAATCTCCGCAATCTCCCTCTGCGTCTTCCGCTCATTCGTCAGGACAGTCGCAATATACGTGGAGGCGGCAGCGATGCCGGCGGGACCACGCCCACTTGTGAGTTTCATCTGTCGGGCGATCTCTAGGATTCTGATGGCTATGCCTTCCGCCTTCCCTGAAATCACGAGCCTGTTGGAAAAGCGTGCAGCATAGCTGCGATTTGCGGATGGCGGAACGAACATCTCCAACTCTCGCAGCATGAACCTGTAGCTGCGTCCAATGTCCTTCTTGTTAAGCGTCGATACGGTCGCAATCTCGTCAAGCGTTCGAGGCACACCACACTGGCGGCATGACATGTAGATGGCAGCCGCGGTCACATTGTGAATCGACCGTCCACGGATCAATCGTTTTCTGATCGCTCGTCGATAGATGACGGAAGCCGTCTCCAGAATATTCTTGGGCAGTGATAATGAGGCTGCGAGCTTACTCAGCTCAGACAGTGCTACGGCTAGATTCCTCTCGGTGGCGTCTGAAACCCGGACTCTACGCTGCCATTTGCGCAGCTTGTAGAGTTCGATGCGCTGGTCCGCTGTGACGGATTTTGTGCCAGAGGGACGATCCCGCCAGTCAATGATGGTGGATAATCCCTTATCGTGAATCGTAAAAGTCATTGGCGCGCCGGTCCGGGCTCGTTTTGCGCGCTGCTCATCGTCAAACGCCCGCCACTCGGGTCGAGAGTCTGCTATCTTCTCAGCAACAACATATCCGCACAGCATGCAGACGACCTCGGCGTTGTCGTAGTCGCGGATTAGCTTCGAGCCGCCGCACTCGGGGCATGCTCGTGCTGGACGTGGCCCTGTTGGCGCCCTACGTACCTGCTCCAGGGTCTCCG
>Ga0209159_1000557_pt1 | contig 33519 bp, 25 predicted proteins | sample GraSoiAngelo_144_FD_185901 | JGI IMG/M metagenome (GOLD analysis project Ga0209159, IMG submission 185901) | Grasslands soil microbial communities from the Angelo Coastal Reserve, California, USA - 14_1009_02_40cm (SPAdes) (version 2) | ecosystem: Environmental > Terrestrial > Soil > Grasslands ...
CCCCGGGTTCGACGTGTTCGCACTGGCCATCCGGGGACTTGCGGACGAGGTCGCGGTCCGACCCGCAGAACACGATTCCCTCCGGGTCCAAGGGGTCGACGCAGCGGACCTCCCGTCCACCTTCTCCAGCAACACGGCCGGAATCGTGATCGAGGCGCTTCGGGCGGCGACGGGGATCACGCAATCCCTCGAAGTCCGCGTCACAAAGGGGATCCCTTCCGGCCGCGGCCTGGGCAGTTCCGCCGCTTCCTGTGCCGCGGCGGCCCTCGTGTTCCTGAGAGCCTTCCCCAAGTCACGCGATCTCGGTATCGCGGGGGTCGTCCGGGCGGCGGTCGAGGGTGAGGCCGCGGTTTCCGGGCGGCACTACGACAACCTTGCGGCCGCGCTCCTCGGCGGCTTCGTGACCCTCGGATCAAGCGAACCAGTCCTGCTCTCGCGCATACCCGTGAATCCGCGGATCGCCCTGGCCATCGCGATCCCCCGGTTCGTCCTGCGGACCGCGGACATGCGGGGGATTCTGCCGTCCGTCGTACCGCTCCGGGACGCCGTTTCGAACGTGGGGCACGCGGCGATCCTCGCCCTCGCACTCGCACGCGGCGATTCGGCCCTCGCCGGCCGTTGCCTGGAAGATCGGTTCGCAGAGCCCGTGCGAGCGCCGTCCCTGCCCGGGTACGCCGAGGCGCGGTCCGCGAGCCAAAGGGCGGGCGCCCCCGGCTTCGCCCTCTGCGGCTCCGGGTCCAGCGTCTTCGCCTTCGCTCCGGATCGGACGGTCGCGGGCGACCTGGCCGAGGCGATGTGCGATGGGTTCCGGTCCGCGGGCCAAGCCGCAAGCCCGTTCGTGACCTCCGTCGACAATCGCGTGCCCATCGCAGGCCTCCTTCCCGCCTTGGGCCGCCGATTCTACGTCCTCACCGGGCGCGGTCCTGCCATGAGTCAATTGGGTCGTCCCGCTCCAATTCCTCCGATCGAGGCCTGACTTCCTCCGTTCCGACAGGCCGCACTACTTGTGTACCTTGGCGACCTCGGACGCGAGTTCCGCAGCCCGGGCAGATGCCGCGACGATGACATCGCTAATGGCGGACGGGACGCCCCGCTCTTCCATCACCTTCCAGCCGGCCTCCGTGGTCCCGTTCGGCGTCGCGACCATCCGGAACAATTGCATCGGCTCGAGTCCATCGATCAGGAGGAGTTCCGCGGTCCCCTTCATCGTCTGAAGGACGAGCTTGTATGCCACGTCCCTGGGCAGCCCCGATCTCGCCCCACCCTCGATCATCGCATGTGCGAGGGCCCCGATGAATCCCGGTCCGCTGCCGCTGAGGCCCGTGACCGCGTCGAGCATCCGCTCCTCGACCATCGTCACCCGTCCGATCGCACCAAAGATCTCCTCCATGGTTAGCGCATCGTGCTCCGTGGCGGTCTCGCCCAGCGCGAAGGCCGTGGCCCCCTCGCCGACCGCGCAGGGAAGGTTCGGCATGATCCGCACGACCCGACCTCGACCGGCGAGGACCTTCTCGACGAACGCCGTCCTGACGCCGGCGGCCAGCGTGATGACGAGGCTGTCCCGCTTGATGTGTGCGGCGATTCCCTCGACGAGCGCAGCCATGTCCTTCGGTTTCGCCGCGAGGAAGAGGACGTTGGATTTCGCCGCGAGTTCGCCGATTGATTCTGTGTGTCCGACGCCGTGCTTCGCGGCGACTTCCTTGGCACGAGACGGAACCGCATCGCTCACGAGGATCCGGGTGGCCGGCACGACGCGGCCGACGAGGAGTCCGCGCACAAGGGCCTCGCCCATTTTCCCAACCCCTGCGATCCCGATTGTCTCTTGTCCGTCCATCGCTCCACCTCCGCCGCGACCGGGCACCTTGCATGTTGGCCGGCTCGCCGCGGATCTGCAACAGGACTTCGAGGGGTTACTTGAACCTTGGTCGCGGAGATTCTTGGAGCTATTCCGAGCGATCGCACGCCCGAGTCCCACCCGATTCCTCGATATTGTATAAATGGAGGAGTGATATCGGCTTCGACCGTGACGAACGTCGACGTGCCGTACGAGGATCTGATCGACCTTCTCGGCAAGCGGCTGAGCCTCGAAGAATGCGTCGATCGGATCACGTTCATGGGTGCGGGCCCGGAAGGCGTCCAAGACGGGACGATGACGTTCGACATTTTTCCGAATCGGCCGGACCTGTACTCCGTCGAAGGGATCGCCCGCGGCCTGCGCGGATTCCTCGGGCTCGAACTCGGCCTTCCCCGCTATTCCGTTGGATCGGCGACGACGGACTTCATTGTCAATCCGAACGTCGCGGACGTCCGCCCCTTCGCCCTGGGGGGAATCGTCAGAGGTCTCGATCTAGACACCGCCCTTCTCCGGTCCCTAGTCGATCTCCAGGAAAAACTCCACCTGACCGTCGGGCGCAAACGGAGGAAGGTCGCGATCGGGATTCACGACCTCGATCGGGTGACCGCGCCCTTCACGTACAAGGCGGTCCTTCCTCCGGAGGTCCGCTTCACGCCGTTAGGCCTGGCCGAGGAAATGGACCTGCTGGACATCCTCGTGAAGCACGAAAAGGGGCGGGAGTACGCGCACCTGGTCGCCTCGCAACCGGTCTTCCCGATCATCACGGATGCGAAGGGGAACGTGTTGAGCTTCCCTCCAATCATCAACGGAGTCCTGACCCAGCTCACACCTGACACCCGGAACGTCTTCATCGATATCACGGGGACGGAACTCGAGGCCGTCGGGGGCTGCCTCACCATCATCGCCACGTCGCTCGCCGAGCGCGGTGGCAAAATCGAACTGGTCCGCACGAAATATCACGACCGGACAATTGAGACGCCGGACCTCACACCACGACCGCACACGCTAGACGTGCGCCGCGCGAACGATCTTCTCGGACTTTCGTTGAAACCGAACGAGGCGGTCGAATTCCTCCAAAGGATGCGACACGATGCACGGGCCGAAGGGGATGTCATCATGGCCAGCTCGCCGGCCTACCGACTCGATCTGTTGCACGAAGTAGACCTGTCCGAGGATCTCGCGATCGCATCGGGCTACGACCGCTACCCTCGCGGCTTGCCACAAGGCATGACGATCGGAGCGCCGCTCGCCGCGAACGAGTTCGGGGAGACGCTCCGGACGCTCCTCATCGGGTACGGCTACCAAGAGGTGATGTCGCTGACGATCGCCTCGGCGAAGGAGCCTGTCCAGACGCCTCCTCGGGTCGAAGTGCTCAACCCGCTGGGGGAGGAGTTCACCACCCTGAGGTCCTCGTTGCTTCCGGCCCTTCTGAACATCTTTCGCTTGAACAAACATCGGGAGCTGCCACAGCGGGTCTTCGAGACGGCCGACGTCGTCCTCGGCGCAAAGAACGTTCGACGAATCGCCGCCGCGGCGATGCACCACAAGGCCGCATTCACTGAGGCGAAGTCTTTGGTCCTGAGCCTCCTGCGCGACGTTGGGCAATCGGGGGAGGTGACCGCCGTCGACGACGCGAATTTCATCCCGGGCCGAGCCGCCTCCGTCCTCCTCCACGGGCGGGATGTGGGCCGATTCGGCGAGGTCCATCCGAGGATCCTCGAAGCCTACACACTCGTCCAGCCCGTGGTCGCCTTCGAGCTGGACGTGGCCCCATTGCGGTCGTCCCGCCTCGGAGGAGAGAAGGTATTTCCGGGTTCCGGCGATGGCGAACCGCTGAGGTAGCGAAGCCCGGTCCAACGCGCCAGACTTGAGATCTGGTGGGCCGCAAGGCCCTCGGGAGTTCGAATCTCCCCCTCAGCGTTCTTCCCGAGCACCGAATCCGCTGTTTCCCCTGGAGCTCGATCCGGACCTCCACTAGCCCAGGCACGCGTCTCTGGGGAGAAAGCTGCTCCTTCCGGAGGCGCGGGCCTTGGGGCGTGCACAGTTCCTGGACATGCCTTCGCAACTTTGATTGCCCGGCTTTCGCATCCACGGTTCGTGGAAGTGTCGGCCGGAGAATGGGGCCAACTGGCGGAAGTCTTGAAAGGAGTGCCAGGACCGACTCATTGGTTCACTCCTGAATTCCCGAACTTCGAGGGCCCATCGGGCATAACTCTTCGCTGGGCCAAGACCGGAAGTTCTACTTGGGGTTCAGCGCTCTTACCTGAGGGCCAAAACACTCCGCGGTACCTGGGCTTGGGGTTCTACTGCTACGTAGCAAGGGCTACCAATGACCAACTTCTTTTGTGGAGGCATGTCGGCGAGCAGCGAAAGCCCCGCCGGTGGGACCTCGTCCGGATGAGCGTCTTCGATACAGGCGAACTAGGACCGATTGACTGGCTTCCTGACGTCGAGCCGGGCGACCCGGTCTGCTACACTACCGGTCTTGTCGCGAATGTAGACTTACCGGCCACTTGGCAACGGGGTCGCTATTCGTTCGAGTTCCCGGAGGCCTTTAAAGCGACTCCGGAAGTCATCATGTTGGTCTCCGTCTATCACAACTTGGGCGGGCTCGAACAGGCCCTCTACATCGTGCATCCGCAGGAGAACGCTATTGATGTCGTCCTTTTGGACTGGTGGAATGAAGGCGATTTCGACTTCGGCTATCAGTGGATCACAAAGGTCGGTCGAGGACCGGGAGGACGGCTATTCGGGACCGGGTTCCGAATCAATCCCTTTGTCGTGAAGGAAACCGGGGAATTCATAGAGTGGATACAACCGCCTTCGGATTCCCTAGGGTCGCAGAGAATCCCGTCGTAAGCGAAACATGGATCGCGGGCCGACACATCCTCATGCGCAATGCTCACTTTCGCGTCGGCAAACCGCCGGAATGAGGTCGTACGATCGGCAGATAGTTCTTCGTTGTGCCGATTTCGCTTCGGAACACCGGAAGCTGCATTTTCCGCCGTCGACCGGTCGCGGGTTCGCAACAGGGACAAATATGGCAAACTCTTAGATTCGGTCCTCAGCAGATGTGCTCATCCCCTCAGCGTTCTCTCGGCGCCGTCTTCGTAGCCGGACGCATCGCGCCTAACAAAATGCTGAGATTGTCGACCTCGGCATTCGAGTCGATGGAGGATCCGCTGCGGACGATCGAGCCTGCCCCGGACGGAGCCGGTCACTGCCTCATTCGACTGTTTGCGCGGTTTGGCTCGTGCCCTTCGCGGGGAAGACCTGCACCGTCTTGATGTTCACCATCTCGAGGAGCCCGTAGCGACTCAGCTCGCGGCCGATGCCGCTGTGCTTGACGCCGCCGAAGGGCATCCGTGGATCTGACTTCACGACGCCGTTGACGAACACCATTCCAGAGTCGATCTGCCGCACAAGTCCCTCGGCCCGCTTCAGGTCCTGGGTCCAGAGGCTTGCGCCCAGCCCGAACTCGGAATCGTTCGCTTCACGCACCGCGGCGTCGAGGTCCGGGACGGCGAGGATTGGTGCGACCGGACCGAACGTCTCTTCGCGCAGCACCCGCATCGTCCTCGTGACCCGGCTGAGCACCGTCGGCTCGTAGAACCAACCGGGACCGGGAAGGCGCTTTCCACCGACTTCGACGCGGGCCCCTTTGCGGACCGCGTCCTTCACCTGACCCTCGATCTCTTCCCGCTGGGCCTCGTTGACCAGGGGTCCAATGTCCGTCGTGGGACGAAGGGGATCCCCGACACGGAGCGTCCGGACTTGCTCCACGAACCGCGCGGTGAACTCCTCGGCGACGGAGTCGACGACGAGGAACCGCTTCGCGGCGATGCACGACTGTCCCGTGTTCACGAAGCGGCCGGCGACTGCCCCCTTCGCCGCGGCGTCGAGGTCCGCGTCGTCCGCGACGAGGAACGGATCCGACCCACCGAGTTCTAGGATGGCCTTCTTCAGGTGCTCCGCGGCCTGTTGCGCCACCTGCACGCCGGTCCCCACGGAACCGGTCAGGCTCACGAGGGAGATGGGTGAATCGATCAAGGCCGAAGCCGTCGACCGGTCGCCGACCACGACCTGGAACGTGCCATCCGGAAACCCGGCTTCCCGAAATGCCTCTTCGAGGTTCAGCGCCGATTGCGGCGATGCACTCGCGGGCTTCACGACGGCCGTGTTGCCGGCCATGAGCGCGGGGACGGCGAAGCGGACGATCTGCCACATCGGGAAGTTCCACGGCATGATGGAACCGAGGACCCCGCGGGGATCGAACGCGATGTACGCCTTCATCGCCTCCGTTTCAACGGGCTCGGGATCAAGGAACCGCGGGCCCTCCTTCGCGAAGACGTCCGCGGCCCACGCGCACTTGTCGACCTCCGCGTTCGCTTCGCGGATGACCTTTCCCATCTCCAGCGTCATCGTGCGGGCGTAGTCGTCGCGGTGCTTGCGGAGGATTTCCGCGAGGTGGGAAAGGTAGGCGGCGCGGTCGGTCGGGGCGAGGCGGGACCAGGAGCGGAATGCGACGCGGGCCTTTTCGACGGCGGCACGGACCTGCCCCGCGGACGCGATCGGATGGCGCGCTAGCAGTTCTCCTGTCGCCGGATTAATCACTGCGATCGAACGACGTCGCGCACTAGGCTTCTTCGATAATCGCGTCCTCGTTGGTCTCTTCCTCGGCGTCACGCGAAATCCCCGGTGATGTCCCACGGCGTGCGCGGCAAATATCCTTTGCGGGCCCGGACTCCGTATCATCGAGAGGCCTGCGTTGGTACGCGAAGGAACCTTAATATCGACCCGAGCAATCAAAGCGGCCCGTGCGTGGGTGGCCCAGCTTGGTCAAAGGCGCAGCGTTGAGGTCGCTGTCCCGCAGGGGTTCGCAGGTTCAAATCCTGCCCCACGCATCTTCGATTCGAGCGCCACTCATTTGGCGCTGAGGCGACGATCGAATTCCTTTTCCAAACGCCATGTCCTCCGGCGCGAATCCGGCGTTGGGTCGAGATGCGCAATCGTGTGACGAATGGCTTTCGATCTCCGAGTCATTGACCGACGAGCCATCCGCGTGCATCCGCCATCAGGATTGCGAGGGTGAGCACCGCGGACTCGAACGTCCCGGCCCGCGCGTTGGCCAGGGCCTGGGTGACGCTCATTCGTTCGACCGCCTGAATTTCGTCGGGATCGGGGCGGCGGCCCGTCGGATGGCACTCCCGCGTGAAGAACACGTGCAAGGTACCCTCCAGGTATGCGGTGAGACTGTTCCCCGCGAACATCTCGAGAAGGCGTCCTGCTTCGTAGCCCGTCTCCTCCAACAACTCGCGGCGCGCGCATGCCTCCGGGGATTCGCTGTCGCGCGCGGTGCCGCCCGGCAAAGAATGCGCGATCCGTCCTAGGCCATGACGGTACTCTCGCGTCAGGACGATTTCCTTCTCGCTGGTCACCGCGAGGATCGCAGCAGACGTGCCGAGGTGCATGCGGATCCAACGTTTGCGAGTGCCGCTCGGCAGCACGACCTCGTCCTCGGAGATGGGAGGCCATGCGTCTCGGATCCGTTTCGTCGTGACGACATGCGGTTCGGAAGCCGTGCAATCACCGGTGGAGGCCGGGTTAGGCGACCCGACTACTTAGGGCCGTCGTAGAAGGCCGAATTGCAAGGAGCGACCAACAGAGCACAACTCTTATTATGAGCGACCCAGGTATGCGCGCGATGCCCCTCAGGTTCTGGAAGAAGGAGAAGCCCGAGAAGGGGAAAGAAGAGAAGACAGACGAGAAAAACGAGAAGGAAGAAAAGAAAGCGACGCCCGCCGCGCGTGAGGAAAAGGTCAAGCCGGCGGAACCTGAGGTCAAGAAGGCGGAAGCAAAGAAGGCGGAGACCAAGAAGCCCGAGGCCCAGAAGCCCGAGCCGAAAGCACCTCCGCGTCCGCCGCAGCCGGGCGAGGTCGAAGCGGCGGTGAACGAGGCCCATGCCGCGATCGTGGAGACCGGCCTGACCGTTCCCCAGACCCGGACCGTGTTCGCGAAACGCGTGGCCTCCTACCCCGGCGGCGAGGCCGCATTCCTCGCGGATTTCCGATCCACGCCGCATCGAGCCGTCACTCGCGTACTCGCCGACTGGCTGGGCTTCCATGTTCCGGAAGTCTTCGAACCGGACACCCTCCTCGCCGACGTGAACTTGCGTCTGAGCTCGTTCAAGCTGAGCATGCAGTTGAAGGATCTGACGTGGCTGGACAAGGAATTGAGCCTGAGGAAAGCGAAGCTCGTCTTGGGCGACCAGGAGAAGGTCGTACGTTTCAAGGACGCGCGCGATCTGTTGAAGTCCGTGAACGAACTACTCGTCCCGAAGAAACTCGCTTTCCTGGAGCTCGAGACCTGGGCCGACGACTATGCGTTCCTGATCGTCCGCGAGCCACGATGGGACAAGATTGCGAAGAACGCCTTCGTGATCGTGAAGGCGGACCAGACCGCCAATGGCGGTGAATGCGGCGAGTGCGGCGCCCCGGTCGGCAAGTATTGGAGCGACTGCCTGAAGTGCGGTGCCGTGTTCGGTTAGTCCTTCTTCTCCGCCTTCTTTGCCGGCTCTTTCGGCTCCGGGGTATCGATCTTCAAGGAGTCCGGGCCGCCCGGCTTCGTGCGCAAGATCGGCATGGGGTCGTAGAGCTTCTCGGGCCATTCGCGACGCTCGACGCGCATCCCGCAGTGCGGGCAATTCTTCGCGTCCAAGTGCTCCTCGTTCCGCGTGAAGAGCACCTTGCCGTCGCAGAACGGACAGTGCAGGGTCCGAGGCTTCCGCATGATCCGTTTTGCGAAGACGGACACTTGGCCTTCGCGGAGATCCGGGGCCATCGTCTCCAGACGAAAGCGCGGCCCGTTATGAAGGTTCCGACGCGATTCGCAGCCGACTGCCGAGGAGCGTTTTCTCCAGGACGCATCTCGCCTTCGGGCCATCCGCAAAGGGTCAAATGGTGCCGACGCTTGGTCCGTCCCGCACATGCAAGAGTTGCGACTCCAGTCCTACCATGATTTCGACGGGGCGCTGTTCCGCAACGAAGCGGGCTGGTCCGTCCCGGCGGGATACCGGTCCGTCGACGCGGAAGCGCGCGTGGCCCGGACGCGCGCGGGCATGGTCGATCTCAGCGATCGCGCGAAAATCGCACTCACGGGCTCCGAACGCGTTCCGTTCCTGGATGGCCTTGTGACGCCAGACTTGAAGATTCTGACGCCCGGTACGTCGGCCTATGGCCTCCTGCTCAATGAGAAGAGCCGCGTCCTCGGAGATCTTCGCGTGTATGCGCTGCCGGATTCCCTCGTCCTCGACATCGAGGCCGCGCAGAAAGACCGCGTCCTTGGGATTCTCGAGAAGGCGCGCGTGAGTGATGACGTGGAGTTCCGCGACCTCGGACCGGCCGGTCACCTCGAGGTCCTCGGGCCGAATGCGGATTCGACGATCGGTTCCGTGCTCGGTGTCGAAGTCCGTGGAATATCTCGAAACGCTTTCTTGACGGTCACATCAGGTCGCTATCGATCGACGCACGTCGGCCGCGTGCAGTCGACCGGGACAACCGGCTACACGATTTGGTCGCCCGATTCGAGCCTTTCTGATGAGTGGGAGAAATTCTCCCGCGCGGGTGTGTCGCCCATCGGGCGCGACGCGTTGGAGCTCCTTCGAATCGAGGCCGGCATCCCTCGATTCGGCGCGGACATGGATGAGAACACGCTCGCCCTCGAGGTGGCCCCGGAATCCGCCCTCAGTTTCACGAAAGGATGCTACGTCGGTCAAGAGATCGTCGCCCGCGGGACCTATGTCGGCCAGGTGCGTCGGAAGCTGCTCGGCCTGCGTGCGGACGGCGACCTGGCACCGGTCCATGGGGATCGGGTGTCGAACGACGGACGCGAGGTGGGGTTTGTGACGAGCGCCGCTTGGTCCCCGTCCCTCGGTGGTGTGATTGCGCTTGCGATCTTGCGCGTCGACGCCATCACGCCGAATGGAGTCCTGTTCATCGATCGCGGGGGATGGGCCCTGCGCGCTCGATTGTCATCGCTACCATTTTTGTGAATACGTCGAATCCGATATTCGGACCGCTGGCGTGTCTGCGGCTCCTTAGCCTAAATTAGAAGAACCCTTAAATCCCCACGAGCCCCATCCCCTTTGCCCGAATTTCGGCAATGGAGAGTGCCGAGACCGGGAAATTGGGGAGGAGAGAGATTTGCGAGCAGATGTGTATCAGCGTGCGTCAGCGCTGTCGTTGGCGATTGCCCTCGTGAGCGTAGTGTTGGCGGCGTTCTTCGCCGCGCCGGTGACGGGTTCGTCACTGACGCCGTCGCCCATCATCGACAATTCGGCGCGGGCCGTGCTCATTCGCACGATGACCGCATCCGAACGTGTGGCCTTCGCGAATTCGGGAGTGATTCCGATCGTCGACTATGGAGCGTTTGTCCTCGCCACGGTCTCTGGACAGGCCTCGGCTGCGCTCCAATCGAAAGGCATGATCCTCCGTACGTTGACGGATCGATCGACGTTGTATCTCGGTTCTGTATCCTTCGATACCGCGAAAGCGGCACCCGCGATCGCGGACAATCTCCGGATCGCATCGTATCCCGCGGGAACCGCGGGCCTGTACCTCGTCCAGTTCAAGGGTCCCATCCTCTCCAGCTGGCTCGACGGTCTCCGCGCACAAGGGGTGCGCGTTTACAATTACATTCCCAACTTCGCCTTCGTCGTGCAGATGACCCCCGAGCAGGCGAAGGGCGTTTCCTTCTCTCCCATGGTCCAGTGGGTCGGCGTCTACCAACCCGCGTACCGGATCAGTCCCCTCGTGTACCAGAATTTCAAAGATCCAACTCTGACGGACAAGGTTCCGTTCACAATGCCGAACGGGAAATCGACCCCAGCGAGCTTGTCGCTCTCCGCCGTCGCAGCCCCGGGCGGTTCCGGCCTCACCGCGTCGGCCGATCCCTTCTCCACCGTCGGCGTGAGTCCCGCGGCCAAGGTCGGCCCGAGCTACGATCTCAGTGTGTTGATTCTCAAGAGCGCGCCCGCGAGCACGTCCCGCTCCCTCGGCGCGATGTCCCACCGCATCTATCAGACGATGAGCATGGGCTGGTTCGAGCTCGTCCGCGTGTCCGTGGACGCAGCGAACTTGCCGCGCATCGCTTCCATGCCCGGCGTGTACTGGGTCGAGCCGTTCTACCGGCCCCACGTCCTCGATGAAGTGTCGAGCCAGATCGACGCGGGCAACTACGTCTCCCAGCTAACGCCCGGTTATCTCGCGTGGCTCAACTCGACCGGCTACACAGGAGCCGGCATCCGCGTCGCCGTCGATGACACGGGCGTGGACACCGGCGTCGACAACCCGAACGTGAATGGAGACATGCATCCGGAACTCGACAACCGCGTCGTCGCGAACCTGTGGTACGGATCCCTCACGAACGGGGCGGACGGCTTCGGCCATGGGACGCACGTCTCGGGTATCGTCGCGGGCAACGGCTCCCTCGGGACAGGCGACCCGAACGGCTTCCTCTGGGGCCTCGGGATGGCGCCTCAGGCGGACATCATCAACCAGCGCATCTTCGACAGCGGCGGGGCGTGGCAGAACCCGAGCTACTACTCGCTCGGTTCCGACGCCTTGAACAACAGTGCTTCCGTCAACAGCAATAGCTGGGGCATCCAAGATGGAGGCGCCTACCTCATCGATGACATGATCTATGATGGCCTCGTCCGAGACGCGAACATCTTCACGGCGGGGAACCAGTCGCTCATCTTCGAGTTCTCCGCAGGCAACGCTGGTTGGGGCGGCGGCACGCCGGTCTACCAGAGCACCGGGAGCCCCGGCAACTCCAAAAACGTGATCACGACCGGCGCCTCGTTGAACTTCAGGCCGACGGTCCCGCCTCCGGGCACCTGGCCGGCCGATGACTTCAACGCATCGATCGGCTTCAGCAGCCGCGGCCCGACCGCGGACGGCCGGATCAAGCCGGACATCGTTGCTCCGGGCGGATGGATTGCGTCCGCGCTCTCGAGCCAGGCGAACCCGAACTGGTGCTGGCAGAACATCGACGCGTTCCACATCTACTGCGGCGGCACGAGCATGTCCGGCCCGATGGTCTCCGGCGCGGCGGCCCTGTTCGTACAATACTTCCGGAACACGACGGGAGCCGATCCGAGCCCGGCGATCACGAAGGCCGCCCTGGTGAACGGCGCGGTCGACATGCCCGCGGTCGCGAACCCGTCCTTCGGTTCCTTCTCCACCGGCCCGATCCCGAACATGGACGAAGGCTGGGGCCGGCTTCACCTCGGGAATGTGATCGCGTCCTCGGCAGCGCACTTCTACGATGACCAGACGGTCTCCTTGGCGACCGGAGCTTCTCACTCGTACCAGATTGCGGTCGGAATCGTCGATCAGCCGGTCAAGGTGTCCGTCGCGTGGACGGATGTGCCCGGCACCCCGGGAGCGGGCACGGAGCTCGTGAACGACCTCGACCTGACGGTCACCGCGCCCGATGGGACGATGTATCTGGGGAACAACTTCGCGGACGGCGCGAGTGCTCCCGGCGGAACACCCGACTCGAAAAACAACTTGGAGAATGTCTACATCTCGAATCCCGCGGTCGGCGTCTACACGGTGACCGTGACGGGAGTCAACGTCCCGTCCGGTCCTCAAGACTACGCGCTCGTCGTCTCCTACGGCGGCGGGCCGACCCCGGTGGGCAACGTGTTCTGGAACCAGGGCACCTTCATGTCGTCGGCACTCGCGGGCCTCGTGCTCATGGACAGCGACCTGAGCGGCACCGCGACGGTCGCCGTGACCAGCGACACCGGTGACGCCGAGACCGTCACGACCACCGAAGTCGGGAACGCCTCCGGCGTGTTCTTGGGCTCCATCCAACTGACGTCCGCGGCCAGTAGCCCCGGCGACAACCTGCTCAATGTGGTGAATGGTGGCACGATCAACGTCACGTACGATGACGCGAGTCCGCCCGGGACGAAGACCGCCACCGCGACGATCGACGACACGCCGCCGGTCATCTCCGCCATCAACACGTCGAGCGTCACGCACAATTCGGCGCGGATCGATTGGCTCACCAACGAGGCGGCCACGAGCTCGATCCTGTACGGTACCACGACGCCGCCGAACGCGACCGGCGTCGGCGGGTTCGGCCTGACCCACGGACTCACGCTGAAGGGCCTCACGCCGAACACCACGTACTTCTTCGAAGTCACCGCGACGGACCAGGCCGGGAACACGGCGGTGGACAACAACGGTGGAGCGTACTACACCTTCACGACCCTCCCGATCCCGCCCGTCCTCCTGCTCGACGACGACTTCGGCCTGAGCTTCGAGACGTACTACACGCTCGCCCTCTCCGCGGTCGGCCAGGACTTCGTCTACTGGGACATCGCGACGCAGGGCATCCCGGCCCTCACCGATCTGGCCAGCTTCAAGGTCGTCATCTGGTACACGCCCGGTTGCGGGGCCATGTTCCAGTCCCAGACGGTCCTGACGAGCTACCTCGACGCCGGCGGGCGTCTGATCGCGATCGGCCAGGACCTCGGTTACTGCAGCAATTTCATGTCCGGGCCGTTGTACGGCACGTACCTCCATGCATCGTACGTGACCGACAACGCTCCGACGCGGCACGTGGTCGGAGTCGCGGGCGATCCGATCGGCGACGGACTCGACATCCAGATCGCGGGCGGCGACGGGGCCAATGACCAGTTCTACCCGGACGTGGTCGACCCGATCGCCCCGGCAGAGACCGGGGTCCAGTACGACTCGGGCCCCTCGAGCCGGTCTGCGATCCTCCACGTCGACACCGGAACCTACCAGACCGCCTACCTCGCGTTCAACTTCGAGGCGATCAGCACCGCTCCCGATCGGCAGAACATGATGGACCGGCTCCTGAGCTGGATCATCCCGCCGCTGTACGGCGTGCGACTGTCGCCGAAGACGCAATCGTCCCAGACCGTGCCGGGAGCGACCGTCTCCTACGACTTCAAAGTCGTGAACCGCGGTATCGCGCTGCCGCAGGATACGTTCAACCTGGCATGGAGCTCCGCTCCGTTCGCCTGGCCGACGTCCCTCTGGTACGCGAACGGTTCGGCTGTGACCGACACGAACGGCGACGGCGTCCCGGACACGGGACCGATCCCGTCGAAGGGAGCCATTACCCTGACCGCGACGGTCGATGTGCCTGCGGCTGCGGTAGATGGTAACGCGGACGTCGCGACCATCATGGCGAATTCGGTCAGCCTACCCTCGGCTTCGTCGGCCACCAGTGCGACGACCTTGGTACCCCCAGCCGGTGTCTTCGTGGCGGCCGGGCCGTACTTCAAGGTCACGCCGGGACAGACGGTGACCGCGGCGATGAGCGTCCGGAACACCGGTGGGCAGCCGGACGTCCTGAATATCGTGGCGACGTCCCAGAGCGGATGGCAGGTCTCACTCCTCGCATCCGACGGGTCTCCGTTGCTCGACACGAACGACGACGGCATCCCCGACGTCGGCACGGTTACAGGGCTCCAAGGCGCGAGCTTCGGTGTGCAAGTCACCGTCCCGGCGGGAGCGACGCCGGGCACGATCGACCTCACCGTGGTCGTCGGAAGTTCCGCCATGGATCCCAATGCGACCGGCAACTCGAACGTCGTGTTGGAGTACTACGGACCCGGGCCGGCGGACTGGCCGACGTTCCACAACACGAACCAGCGCCGCGGCGCCTCGCCGAACCTGTTCGGGCCTCCGATGAGCCAGCTGTGGACCGCGCCCGGGAACACGGCCGCCTTGTACTCCGGCCCCGTCTACGCGGAGGGCAAGCTGTTCGCGACGAGCATCGACCAGTTCCTCCGGGCACGGGATCCGTTCCTGGGCACCACGATCTGGTCGCGATACCTCGGCGACGGCAGCGGCATTCCGTTCTACACGGGTTGGCCGACGGTCGCCAACGGCGTGGTCTACGTGATTTATTACACACTCAGCGGCGGCAACCTGTACGCCCTCGATGCGAACACGGGCGCCACGATCTGGAGCATCGCCGGGTTCGACTTCAACGCGAGGATCCCGCTCGCCTACGCGGACGGCATGGTCTTCGGTGAAGGCCGGGACGGAAGGGTCTTCGCCCTCGACGCGACCACGGGCGGCGTCGTCTGGACATACCAGACGAACGGCCTGTTCCCATGGGGCGGCGTGACGGTCGCCGCCGGCACGGTCTGGGTCAGCGCGCTCGATCCGACCGGGTCGTCGAACGGATACGTCTTCTCGTTCGACGAGATGACCGGCGCACTCCGGTGGTCCTTCGCCCTCGACGGCTGGGGCGGTTCGGCCCCGCTGTTCGCCCAGGGGAACGTGTACGTCGGGTCGTTCAACCAGGCGACGTTCCCGCCGACGGGCACCTTGTGGGCCCTCAACGCGTTCAGCGGGACGCCCGTCTGGTCGACCTCCGGATTCGGAGGGTTCTGGTTCGACACCCCGGCATACGACGGCACGAACCTCTACGTGGGCTCCGTGAACGGCGCCTTCAGTGGCGTGGACGCGACGACCGGCACCGTGCTGTGGCAGACCTTCAGTTCCGGCGTCATCTTCAGCTCCGTGGGCCTCGCGAACGGGTACGTGTTCGGGACCTCGACGGACGGCGGCTTCTACATCTTGGACGCCGCGACCGGAGCCATCGTGGACGCGCACTTCCTGAGCGGCGCCGGATCGGCGTCGGCCGTGGCCATCGGCAAGGGCTACGTCTGGATGGACGACGCGTCCGGGACCGTCTACGCGTACGGGGCGCCCGGTGCGGGCGTGATGGCCGCGATCGAGGCGCAGCCTGGGACCGCGAGCCTCTCCGTCGGATCCGCCGCGCTGTTCCACGCGCAGGCCTACGACCTGTACGGCAATCCGAGCCCCGGTGGCCCGTACTCGTGGACCTCCGTAAACGGCCTAGGGACCACGCTGCCCCTGTCCGCCAACGGCGACCAGGCGATCTACGTCGCGGGCATCCAAACGGGCACGGACAGCCTGCGCGTCGCCTCGGGCGCCTTCAGCTCGGACGCCACATTGAGCATCCTACCGGGAGCCCTCGATCACGTCGACCTGTCGCCCGGTGTCGCGAGCGTCGGCGCCGGTGCGACGATGGCCTTTGGTGCGGCCGCGAAGGACCGCTTCGGGAACACGATCCCAGGCGCGAACTTCACGTGGACTGTGACCGGCGGCATCGGGACGATTGATGCCTCCGGCTTGTTCACGGCCGCGACGACGACCGGCACGGGAACCGTGACGGCCCAATCGGGCACGCACATCGGGACGGCGATCGTCGAGATCGTGCCCGGAGCCCTCGCTACCATTGGCGTGGATCCGGCAACGATCACCGTGGTCGCGGGAGACAACCGTCTCCTCACCGCCCGTGGCTTTGACCGGTACAACAACGAGATCTTCGGGCTAAGCTACCGGTGGTCCACGACGATCGGGTCCGTCCCGCTCACGGGAGCGACCGCGATCCTGGCGTCTTGCACCGTCAGCGGGTGTCGGGCTGGCACTGGCACGTTGACGATCGCCGCGGGCGCCATGACGCAGGACTTCCCCGTGACGATCGTACCGGGACCGGAGGCGCGGATTGACGTGTCTCCGCCGACCGGGACCGTCGTCGCGGGCGGCACCCTCGCGTTCAGCGGGACCCCGAGGGACGCGTTCGGCAACGCGATCTCCGGCCTGACGGTTGCATGGACCGTGACGGGGGGCATCGGGACGATTTCGGCGGGAGGCGTGCTGAGCGCGTCGAACCTGGTCGGAAGCGGGACCGTGGTCGCGAGCGCGGGCAATGCCCCGCAGACGACCGTGGCCATCGCGGTCGTCCCAGGGGCCACCTCGCGGGTCACGGTCGACCAATCGAGCTTGTCGATGATCGCGGGAGCGACGACGACGCTCGCGGCGAGGGTGTTGGATGCCTACGGCAACGAGGTCACGACCGGGCATCTCACCTGGACCGCGGGCGGAGGCTCGCTGTCTCGGCTGTCGTCGGACGACCGACTGTTCCTGTATACGGCGCCCACGGCGACGGGTCCGGATGTCAGCATCTCGATCACGGCCGTCGGCGTCTCCGGCGTCCCGACCGCGACGATCACGGTGGCGATCCTGGCGGGACCGCCCGCCGCGGTCGTGATTAGCGCGCCCCAATCGAGCGTCGTCGCGACCGGGACCCTCGCCTTCACGGCGGTCGTCACGGATGCGAACGGGAACTCGATCGCGGGGTCGACCGCGACCTGGGTCGCATCGGCAGGTTCGATCGGAATCTCGTCCGGCATCCTGACCGCGCCGCAGCAGGCAGGACCGGTCCTCGTGACGGCCACGGTCTCGGGACGCGCAGCGTTCATGACGGTGACCGTGACGCCCGCGTCCTTGGACCACCTGGTCGTCTCGACGAACTCGATCAACGTGGCGACCGGGGCGGGGATCACCCTGACGGTGACGGCCGTGGACGCGTACGGGAACACCGTGTCCGTGCCGAGCTTCACCTGGACGACGTCGGTCGGACGGGTGGACGTGGCGTCGGACGGGCGGACCGCGTCGTTCTTCGCGGGCGACATGGGCGGCTCGGGCAAGATCACTGTGAGCGGCGGCGGGCAGTCGAAGGACATCCCGGTCTCCGTGACGGAGAGTTCGTTGCCCTTGTCCCGGCAAGCGACCTCGGCGACCTCGTTGCTCTTCCTCGTGGTCGCGATCCTCGCGATTGCGGCGAGCGTGTTCATGTTCGTCCGCTACCGCGACACGCGGCGCGAACTCGAGGAGATGCGCAAGGGCGGATCCGGCGAGAAGTGAGAGCGAACGGAGGGCTTCGGCCCTCCCCTTTCCTATATTTCCTTCATGTCCCAGCGGACGCGAGTCTCAGATAGGCCGGCCCGGTTGGCCTCGGGCATGTACCGCATGATGGGCGTCCTGAGCCGAGGGCCCGTCTACTACGACCTGTTCGAGGAGGTTGCGTACCTCGCCACGAAGGGCATGTGCCCGCTCGGCCCACCGGAGGAACGGGGCACAAGGACGGCTGGCCGATCCAACAGGTTTCGACGTCTCCCACCGAGTAACCTACCTGGCTGTCTCCTTTCGGCGTCCTACGACTTGGAAGACGTTCGCGATCTTCCAGAAGGCGGGGCTTAGTTGGACCAACCGCTTGCCGACTTTCTGCGCGGCCGTATAGGGGCGGGTCGGCGGTTTCAGCGACCAAGTCAGTTCGTTACGTTCGAGAAGTTCCTCTAACCGATTCCAGGATATTGGATACACCGAGTACTCGGTTCCAAACCCCATCAGCCAGACGTAGCGATTCGCCCAAGGCCGCGGCAGCCAAGAGATCAGCGGAATAGGTAGGCCGTAGTGACCCTCGAGAGGCCACCACTTGTTATTCGTAGATAGGAAGTAGGCTCCATGCGGTTCGAGGTGGCGCGCGATCACGGAGATCAACGAATTCGGGTCTTCGACGTGTTCGAGCAAGTAGTCGCACAACACGATGTCGAACGGTGCAAGGTCCAGGTCGATGGCCGATCCCACTCGGAACGTTACGTTATCGAGGCCCTCTCGTTCAGCCCATTCCCGCGCTCGGTTCACGTGAGGTGCGTTGGTGTCTATCCCAAAGACGGAACGGACGATCTTGGCCGCGGGGATTGCGTTCGTCCCTAGACCGGAACCGAGATCCAGAAGACGACACTCTCCCAACGGTTTTTTCAACTCGGGATAGAGCAGGAAGAGCATGTCCTCGACATACTGAGAGCGGGTGATGCGGCGGCGTTCGATCTGTTCGCTCCCCCATGATGTGCTCATCGACCTCCACTCTCCTTTCAAGCGGTCTCGGTCTTGTTTGAGTCTTTGGAATGAGAAGTGACACCTTCGTAATTAGATGTCTCTCGCGGCCGAGGCTGAATGCCGGACTTTCCATTGCCTCGTCGTGCGACTTAGCAGAATCGACCTGTGGCACCCGTCCCAAGTTTGCCGAGCGTAGGCGCGAGCCTTTATACGATTGCTTGGATGCGGCATCGCATGTGCCGCATGATGGGCGTCGTGAGCCGGGGACCGGTGTACTACGACCTGTTTGAGGAGTTCGCAGACCTCGCGACGCAGGGCATGTGTCCAATCGGGGCACCTGACGAGCGCGGGCATAAGGATGGCTGGGGTCTGGCCTGCTTCCGAAACGGCGCGCTCACCTTGCACATGCGGGATGCCGGCAGCGCGGTGGACGCATCGAGGTATTACGGGACCGCCTGGAAGATTGCGAAGCTCAACATCGAGCGCGCGGCGGGGCAGTCGCTGATCGTCATGGGCCACCTACGGCGCGCGAGCGTCGGCGGGCTCGCGGGCCAGAAGTTCTCCCATCCTTTCGTGGTCGAGCGGGACGGTGTGACGTGGGCGTTCCAGCATAACGGATCGCTCGTGAATGACTTCGGAGACCGAGAGAAAATCGACTCCCAGCTGATATTCGAACTGCTCCTCGAACGCTTGGAGGGCCGCGATCACGACGCGGTTGCGAAGGCGGCCGGGGCAGTCCGCGACTTGGCAATCCAGAAATATGGAGGATTCACCGCTCTGAATTTCATGCTCTCCGACGGCCGCTCGCTCCATGCCTTTCGCGACTTCCAAACGAACGGCCAATACTACACGCTCTATCTCGACAACTTCGGGGAGATGATGATCGTGGCTTCCGAGCCCATTCTCGCGATGCAAGTGGAACCGATGCCCCGCGGGGTGCTCCATACGATCACGTCCGACCTGGACCTCCAGAGGACGATCGTATCGTAGAAGGCAACGTCTCCGGAAGTGGCTCGGCTAGGATTGAGGCGGGTCCAGGTTCGACAACCCATTCGTTTCTGGCCGGATCACCGTGGCGTCTTGCGAACGTGGCCACAAGCGTACGACCAAACCAAGAAATTCCCCGATGTTTCGCGCAGTGAGCTTGCTCTCGCCGTTCCTCCGATTCCGGAAGACGTACGGGATTTCGATTACAATGGGTCGGGCTTGAACGAGGATCTCCAGGAGCGGTTTGTTACCGTCTCCCCGGATGCGCACCGATCGTAGGAACGACCGGCGAAAAACGAAGAACCCCGAAAGTGGGTCCCGGCATGGTACACGGAGGCCGATGCGAGCGATGAGCGTCGCGCCGAAACTCATGAGGTGACGCCGGGCGGGCCACGACTCGATGTCCGCGCCCGGAACGTACCGGGAAGCAACGACTCCATCCGCGCCGTCCAATGAGGCAATGAGAGATGGAATGAGGCCAGGAGGATGGGAGAGATCTGCGTCCATGACACACACGAGGTCCCACCGGCACACCTCTAGGCCACGCGCGATCGCCCCTCCGATGCTCCTCGGGCCGTCCGGTGTCACAACCCGAATATCCAGCCCTATGGCTCGACCGAATCCGCTCGCGAGTTCTGCCGTTCCATCGGGCGATCGGTCGTCCACCAGGACAACCTCGGAGGGCCGATTCAATTGGACCGAGACCGACGCGATTTCGGCGAGGAGCTGTTCGATGTTCTCCCGCTCGTTATATGTGGGTATGACGATGGACAGCCCTTCCGAGAATTCCGGCATCGCCATGCCTCCGCTCCCCGACTGCCCTATGTCAAACTATAACTATCATAGTAGTAATTATGCTTTTTGGGAAATCTGGGCAGGCCGGCCGGTCACTCAATGAATCAAAGAACGTTGAATCAGGGGGGTTCAATTCTCCGCATGGCGCCGTTCAGGCCCGGCTCGGACGAGGCCATGGAAGTCCCTCTCCGTTTTGTTGACGTCGGGGGTCGACCGCACATCCTGTATTCGGCGGCGGACCCACCCGCGTGGGTCTCCTGGGCGACAACCGATCTTGTCACCTGGCGAATCGGTGAGAAGGCCTTCGTTGGAAAGGCGCGGCCCGTCGACGATCCCGGAAGATTGCAGATCGACATCCTCCCTGAGTTCACTCGACATTTCGGGCCAGAACGGGTCTCGCGCTGGTTCGGCCCGCAGGTCGGATGTGTCGCCCTATCCGAATCGGCCAACGGGCCCACATACCATGCCCAGGTTGAGGCGCTCTTTGACCTGGCCGCTCCGGCGTACGACCGGACGGTGCAAGCTGACCCGATGAATTGGCATCCGCGACAGGTGTCGGCTCAAGTTCTCCGCAACCTCTTCTCTCCCGGAAGCCGTGTGCTCGAGCTCGGCTGCGGCACGGGTCTCGAAACGATTCCGTTGGCGGCGTCTGGAGTGAACGTTGTCGCCCTCGATATTTCTGCACAGATGCTCGCGGAACTCGAACGGAAGGCGAATGCCGCCTCGCTAGCACGTCGGATCATCACCCGGAAGGGCCTGCTCAGCGACCTCTCGGAAATTGTGAGCGAGTTTGGACCTGGATCGTTCGACGGGGCGTTCTCTCACTTCGGCGCGCTCAACTGCGAGCCCTCCTTAAATGGGCTACCCGAAGCGTTGCATGAACTCGTCAAACCGGCGGGAAGGCTCTCCCTTGGAGTCCTGAACCGAACGAGCCTGCTTGAGATGGTTTGGTTTAGTGCGACTTGGAGGCCGCGGCGCGCGCTCGCACGTCTCGGAACGACGTTGCCTGCCGGGCGGTCGCAATTCGGAGTGGCAGTCTTCCCCCGCGGGCCCGGAGAGATGCGCCGATTGTTTTCGCCGTTCTTCGAGGTCGAGAAGACTATGGGGGTGTCGGTCTTCCTGCCTCCCGCTCATCTCGGCGCCCGTCTTCGACGTCGTCCCGCACTCCTCTCCCTCCTCAGGTCAATCGACAGGTCCGTCGCTCGTCGACCCCTGTTCCGATCCTTAGGTGACTACTTCCTGACGGAGCTGGTGCGGCGGTAGCATGTTTGCCAAAGGTTCGATTCGGGCTTTCTTACGAGTCCATCCCCGAACGTTTCGCGACGGTATCCGGCTCTACGCTGCGTACGTTCTTTCCGTTCTTCTTCAGATCTTCGTGCCGTCCTGCTTCGGGTCGGTCGGCCGCTGGGTGCCAGGCCGCTCGAACTTGGGGGTCTCGGTTGACCGTGTGCGTTTCGACGTTCGCCCTCGGACCAACGACTTGGACTTGATTTCCGGCAAGTACGAACCTTTGACCGCCGGGTGGTTCCAGGTTGGAATCGGGGATGTGGTCGTGGATGCGGGCGCGCACATTGGACTGTACACGTTGAGGGCCGCGACAAAGGCCGCCACCGTCGTCGCAATCGAGCCCGATCCATCCAATCGAAGCTTACTCGAGAGAAACATCCGTCTAAACGGATTCTCTAACATCATCGTCGTTCCAAAGGCTCTCAGTTCCCGCTCAGGGACGCGAACGTTGTCGCTGGCGGGGAGGGCGAACACCGGCGTTTCGAGTCTGGACCCAGATGCGTTCGCCGCTCCACGGACCACCGGATTCGTAGGCGCCGTCCTCGTAGAGACCACGACGTTGGACGAGCTCGTTTCATCGCTCGGGCTAACGCGGATTAATTGGCTCAAGGTAGACGTCGAGCGGCATGAGCTCGCTGTACTCTCGGGCGCGACGGCGGCTCTGGCAATCACGCGGGCAATCGCACTGGAGGTCACCGTTTCGACTGCGGATCGCTGCAAGGCGATTGTCGAATCGGCGGGGTTCCATCTGCGCCTCGTCGAAAACGGCGTTCAGACGACGAACTGGATGTTGACCAAGGAGAGAGCGCCCCGTTCCATTGCGCGGAGTCTCGTCAGCAGCCCTGGAGGCAACGCACCCGCGAACATCAGTATCGGAATATGCGCGTACAACGAGGCTCGGAGGCTTCCGGCATTGCTCGAGTCCCTCTCGACCCAGGTTCTCCCCTCCGGATTTCTGCTGAAGGAGATCCTGGTGGTGGCAAGCGGTTGCACGGATGGAACCGAACGCGTGGTGGAGGATTGGGCGGAGCGCGAGCCGAGACTCGGTTTGATCCCGGAGTCTGAGCGTTCTGGGAAGGCTTCTGCGCTGAATGCAATTCTCGCACGGTTCCGGGGCGACATCCTTGTCCTCGTCAACGCGGACGCCCGTCTCCTGCCAGGGGCTCTGTCGCAGCTGTTAGGGGCGTTCGACCGCGGCCCGGAGATCGAGGTGGTGTGCGGCTTTCCCGTTCCGGAACCAGCTGGCAGTGTCGTCACGGCCGTGGAAGACGTCTGGTGGCGACTCCACAACCGTGCCCTGCAGACGCTCGCGGAGCTGTCGGCCGGCAACCATTGTTGCGACGAGCTCATGGCGTTCCGACGGGGCTTCATCGATGCGATTCCCACCGGCGTTGTGAACGATGGTGCGTACCTCGGAGTCCTCGCGGCGCAACGCGGCATGACAGTGCAATTCGTACCAGGGGCCAAAGTCCTCGTCGCAATTCCAGGCAACCTGCTCGGCTTGATTCGGCAACGTCGTCGAATCATTCGAGGACACCGACAGGTCTTGGACCTGCTCGGTGCACCGGTCTTCACGTTGGAGGGCCTTGCGAAACGACAGCCCGCCCTCGTCGCGAAAATTCTCACCGCGGAACTCGCGAGCCGGCCGGGCCCGACCCTGGCGTTCCTTCTCCTCGCGCTGCCGATCGAAGCCTCCGCTCACGCGCTGGCAATCTTCGAGCGCTTGACCCGTCGAGCGCTGTCTCCGGCCTGGCCAATGGTGGAGTGATGTTCGCAAAGTTGCACGGTCTCCTGGAGACGACTCGCGGGCTTTTGCTCGTCGGGCTCGCGATTCGAGAGGCGCTCAGTTTCTGGACGGGCCACCCGTACGATATGGAGGTGTGGCTTCGGAATGCATACTTCGTCTCTCAGGGGGCGAACCCGTACACGGCATTCCTTCCGCCGGTGCCCGGGCTCAGCTTCGCGTTCCTGAACCAGCGCCTCGGGGGAGTGGGCTACCTTCCCCTGTGGCCGCTCATTGTCGCCGGCCTGTACCGAGTCTACGCCGCCCTTCCAGGCGGGAATCGGTTTATCCTGTACTTCCTTCTGAAACAGCCGCCGATCCTCGCGGACGTGCTCCTCGGATATTGCATCCAACGCTCGATCATTCGCTGGAGCGGGAATGAGACGGCGGCCCTTCGCGGTCTGAAATTCTGGATGTTCTTTCCGTATGCGATCCTAATCTCCGGCCTCTGGGGGATGTTCGACGCGATGGTCGCGGTCCTCGTCTTCGCGTTTCTCTTGTCGACCGACACCGTGAAGGGCTACGCACTCGCGGGTCTTGGAATCCTGCTCAAGTGGCTTCCTCTCATCTACCTGCCATACCACGTGTTCCGTGAGCGGGGCGCCCGAAAGCTCGGGGGAGCAATCTCGTTGGCGGTCGTACTGGGACTAACCGCACTCATTTTCTACGTGACCGGTTGGGATTACGTCGGCGTAACCGCGATGACGCAGTCGATGAGCCACGGCGGCGGGAACGGCATGACGTACGTCATCATTTTTCAGGATCCCGCACTCGTTCCCATTCTGGCGCGATGGCCGTGGTTCTACTATCTGGCCGGTTACCTGTGGCCTCCCGGAATTGTCCTCGCGGGCTGGGTCGCCTACCGCCGTTTCCCGGGGACGGCGGCGGAGTCGACGGTCCAAGCGCTTCTGCTCGTGACAACGATCTTCTTACTCACTCGGTGGGGCGTGTACGAACAATACCTGACGTATCTACTACCCCTCTTCTACATTGACACGGTCCTATGGCACCCGGAACGAAAGCGCTTGTTTCGGTTCACCTGGGTCGTTGCGTCTTTGTTTCTCCTCGCGAACAATGACTTGCTCCTTCGATTTTTTGGACCTGTGTCAACCCAAGCGGTCGATATCGCATTCACCGCCGACAACGCATCGATCTTCGGTCCGATTCGAACGGCGGCTCTATACGCCGTCGCGATTCTCTTCACGATTCATCTCGTCCAACTGGTCTCACAGTTCCTCGATCCCTCGAGGAACACCACCCCGTGGTTGCTCCGGCTAACGTCCCTTCGTCGCTCTCGCGCTCCGAACAAACCTGACATCGACAAGGTCGGCGATCCGTAGGGGGCCAGTCCGACGCGAGTCATCCAGCTGACACAACGTTTTCCTCCGGCCATCGGTGGGGTTGAACAGCACGTATATCATCTCGCCGAAGGGCTCGTCCAAGCGGGCGTCGATGTCCAAGTCCTCACAACCGACCTGATGCGAGACACCCCCTTCACGCGGTTCGCCTCGGATCCACTGCGGTGCGACTTCCCCGTCGCCCGGGTTCGCGCTTGGAAGCTACTCGACGCTCCACACGGACTCGGAATCGTCGCGCCCGCGATGGTCCGCCGGACGATGGCGAGCGGCGCCGACTTGGTGCACGCTCATGGGTACGGGTACTTCCCGACGGTCGCCGCGGCCTTCGGGACGGCGCTCGACGGAGCCGCATTGGTCGTAACGCCCCACTCGGATGCTGGGCGGCCCACCTGGGCCAAGCGCCTCTTTGATGGCCTCGTTCCAGGCCTCACGTTGAAGCGGGCTCATCGTCTGATTGCTGTGTCCAAGCACGAGGCTGCCCACCTCGAGCGCCTCGGCATGCCCCCTGACAAGATCCGCGTGGTGCCAAACGGCGTCGATCTCTCCGAGTTCGCGGAGTTCGCCGAAGGTCGGCAACCCAGTGACTGCGTCACGGGTCTCTTCGTTGGTCGGATCGACCCGGATCAGAAGGGTTTGGTGACGCTTGTTCGGTCGATTGCCCTACTTCCCCACGCCGTACACATCCAGATCCGACTCGTCGGCGAGGACTGGGGCGGGACCGCTCTGTTGAGGACGATGGCAGGACGACTCGGAGTTATCGATCGCATAGTTTTCGTCGGCAAACTCGAGCGCGACGCACTGATTAGAGAGTACGCAAAAGCGGATTTCCTCATCCTGCCATCGCTCTTCGAGCCGTTCGGAATTGTGCTTCTCGAGGCGATGGCCGCCGGCCTGCCTGTGATCGCGTCGAAAGTCGGCGGCATTCCGGAAGTAGTCGGGGACGGCGATTCGGGTCTGCTCGTAGAACCTGGCAACACGACATCGCTCGCCGATGCCATCCTGCGGTTCTGCCGGGATGAGAGCCTCCGTAAGGAGATGGGACGAAACGGCAAGGTCCGGGCGAGCCGGTACGCCTGGGAATCGGTCACCCCGCAGATTCTCTCTGTCTATCAGCAGGCGCTCGAGGAACGGTGTTCCTAGATGGCCAGGACCCGCCGGGGCCGAATTGTGTCAACGGGCCTGTTGATGGCTCTTGTCATCGGTGGCCTAGTCGCCACAAATTACCTCCGGCCGACCGGGAGGCCAGATAGTGAAATCCTAGGGACGACGCCGATTCGCCGGGTGGTCGTCATCATGAAGGAAAATCACGCGTTCGACAACTACTTCGGAACCTTTCCTGGTGTTGACGGCATTCCACGAGCCGTCTCGTTGCCCGACGGTCGGGGAGGCTCGGTGAGTCCGCATTGGATCAACATGAACTGGACCCCGGATCTGCCCCACAGCCGGACTGCGATGATCGAGTCGTACCATAGCGGTTCCAACGATCTCTTCGCAGCGGTCGCGGAGTCTCAAGCGTATGGTCTGGGGAACGCTTCCATGGGCTACTACGATCGTCGGCAACTCGGGTATTACTGGTCCCTCGCCGAGAATTACACGATTGCAGATCGCTACTTTCACTCCATGCTCGGACCGACGGTGCCGAACCGCCTCTTTTCGTTCGCGGGCACGAACGATGGCCTCGAGTCGAACGCGATAAAGCTTGCAACCATCTCCTCGCCGACGATTTTCGGCCAGCTCCAGTCGCGCGGGATTTCCTGGCGATACTACTACAGCCCCAGGGTCCTCGTCGCACCCTTGCCGACCTATTTCCCCGAAGTGGCTTCGCGCCCCGATATGATGGCGAGGGTCGTCCCTATGGACGAGCTCTCCAAGGACCTCTCATCCGGGAATTTGGCTCAAGTGGTGTATGTCGATCCCTCGGAGGACTTCTCGATTAGCGAACATCCTCCCGAGGACGTCACAGTCGGTGAAGCTTGGACGAAGGCCCTGATGGACGCAATCATGTCAAGTTCCTCGTGGAGCTCGACCGCCATCTTCCTAACCTGGGATGAATCCGGAGGCTTCTACGATCATGCTCCGCCCCCGCAGGTGGACCATTGGGGATATGGATTTCGCGTTCCCATGATTGTTGTCTCGCCCTACGCCAGACGCGGCTTTGTGGATCACGATACGATGGACCACACATCGATTCTGAAGTTCATCGCAGACAATTGGCAGCTGCCATATCTCACTGAAAGAGAAGCGCGAGCGGGGAACTTGACGACCGCTTTCGAATTCATGGCGCCGTCTGGGATTGCGGCGCGAGTCTCTCTTGCATCCGGGGAAGTCGCCCCGGCAGCTTCCATGGAATTGTTGAAAAAAAGTTCGAAGCGAATCTCTTCCGGCATGGAGCATAATTCTCTGCAATTCATCAGGCTTCAGAAGGTCGAAGCGTGACGCTGGACTCTTCGGCACGTGGTTCGACACCGAGTCCTACACAACCCACGCCGTTTCTCGAGACGATTTCGGTCATCATTACTGCATGGCGTCGGCGGCAGTTCCTCCAAGAAGCTCTCGGCTCAGTCAGAGTTGGTGTCGGATCGCCCGTTGAATTGGTCGTTGTCTCGGACTTCCACAACGAAGGCCTCGAGCGCGAAGTGCAAAGTCGTCAGGGAAAGTGGGTTGTCTCTCGGGAAGAGCGCTTAGGGGCAATGGTCGCCGACGGCATCCGAACCGCTCGAGGTTCCATTATCGCCCTCCTCGATGACGACGACCTCTTCCATCCCCTGCGCCTCGTGGAAGTCCGGCGGGCTTTCGGCGAAAATCCGGACCTCGGATTTTTCCATAACGGTCATGTTAACTTTCGCGATGGGGAGTCGCCAGTCTTCCCTGAAACACTCCCGCTGCAGAAATGGTTTCGAATTCCACCGGGCCGCAGGACTAGATTGGATTGTGAAAGGATCTGGACCGAGGGCGCGGGATACAACGGGAGCTCCACTGTCTTTCGTCGTAGCCTCCTCGAGCCCAGTTTGGACGAAATCCGTGACATCCGGAAAGGCGTTCCGCCGTACCTCTTCTATCGCGCCTGGACCTCGTCCGCGGCAATCGTCGTGGATTCACGACCCCTCACTGCCGTCCGCGTGCACCCTGAAAACACAACTCCGACTCAATTCCAAGGACGCAGGGCCCGGTTCGCACGCCTTGTGTCAATCGCGCCCGACCTATCTGCCGATGCGGAGACGATTCTCGCGCTCCTCGGACCAGGGGTATGGGACATACCCCTCCGGCAGATGGCCTCGATGGGGGAAATCCTTTCCGCCTCAAGGGACTCTGCTAGGCCCTCGCGTCGCCTTGCGGGCGCCGCCCTCGAGCTGCTTCGACGTCGAAGAATCTGGCTTCCAAGATGGATTTTGGTCACGCTAGCGCTAGTACGCCTCGGCTCCCGTCGCGGGGCCCGAGCACTCTTCAATTGGCTGACAACTCCTGAGTGAGGTGAAGAGGACTCGACCGAAAGATTTCAATCTCCCATTTAGGTGCTTCACTCGGGGCGTCAAGCGTGAAACCGGTTCGATCGTTATTGCGCGGCGTGATTGATTATGGCTTTCGTGGCGCGAAGATCTCGTACTCTCAGTATGGGGAGGACCTCATCGTTCGATTCGCGCTGGAGAACTTGCAAATCCAGCAACCCCGGTACATCGACATCGGCGCAAACAAGCCCTTCTCCGGAAGCAACACCGCAATTTTTCATGAGTCAGGTAGCCGCGGCATCAATATCGAGCCCGACCCATTCCTCTTCGCGGCTTTCCAGAGGTTTCGGAAACGCGACATCAACCTCAATCTTGGTGTGTTGGATCGATCGGGCGAGAGGGACTTCTACGTGATGTCGTTTCGGGACATGAGCACATTTTTGAAAAGCGAGGCCGAGGATCGGATACGGAAATTCGACGCTAAGATTCTGAAAGTGATAAAAGTCGAAGTCTCCACCTTGAACGAAATATTTGCCGAACACGCTTCCACAAATCCGCCGCAGTTTATGTCAATCGACGCTGAGGGAGCGGATGAGTTGATCCTTCGCGCCTTTGACTTTGGTTCTTGGTCCCCAGAGGTGATTTGTTGTGAAACGCTTTCTTTCACTTCGACAACCAAGTGGGAAAAGAACGAGGCATTGATTCAGTTCATGGAAGCACGGGGGTATTTTGTATTAGCCGATACTTGGCTGAACACGATATTTGTGCTGGAAAGTGCCTGGCGGAATGCAATGCCAGAAAGTCTGAGGTCTACCAGAGAACCTCGAACGAAGCACTCCCCACGATGAACGGATGAGCGCCCGATTGGTTCGTAGCGAAGAATGGAGGCCTTGTTTCGAGGCGAAAATCGGCGGGTAGTCCGAACAGATGGGACTAGGGCGGCCCATGGAACAGAAACTTCCTGAAGACTCGAAGTACAATCACGACGGCGATGCCGACCACAATTAGCGATTCGACTCCCAAAATGAGGATCGGCGAGAATGGACCAGGCGCTTCGGATGACGTTCCGTAGGAATATTGCCAGGTGTCACCGAGGAGACCCGACCTCGCCAGACCGCTGAAGACGACCAAGATGCCACCAGCGAGGTCGAATCCACCGGCGGCCGCGAACCGTGGCGGTGGAGATCGTGCGGGGGTCAGGTTAGACCAGGTGTCGCTTGTGGGGTTAAACGCCCATAGGTCGCTCAGGATTGTGTTTCCGAAGCCTCCGGCGAGGAAGAGCAGCCCCAAATTCGGATCGAATGAAAAGATCGGGTAGTCGCGGGCGCTGGGTCCTTCACTCTGGAGGAGGGGCGTCCATAGATTAGAACTCCAGGCGTACCGCCACGTGTCTGCAAGATGATGATTGGCGCCGTTAGGTCCGCTCAAGTCGTTGCCCCCGAACAAGATAAACCGGTCCTGGTCTGACACGTAGACCATTCGCCCGTCCGCGCGTCGAGAAGGTTGGACGGCGGCAGGACGAGGGGACCAGGTGTCGTTGCTTGGCGTGTAGGCCCAGATGTCTCCAAGGTACGCTGTACCGTTGAATCCGCCAACGAGCAGAACCGTGTCCACCAAGGGGTCGTATGCCACCTCAGAGTCGGATCTGGGTGACGGGGACACGGCCGGATGGCGCTCCGTCCATTCGGCATTGTCGAGAGAGAACCACCATGTATCGTCAAGTCGGATGTAAGTCCCGTTTGCTAGTTCGTGCCAACCTCCGAACAGGACGAAAGCGTCCGCTCGCACGTTGTAGACGAACATTTCGTCGCCGCGACCAAGCGGGCTGACGTTCGGATTGAGCTGAGTCCAAGTGCGGTTTCCAGGATCATAGACCCACGTCTCGTTCAAGCTCTTGACGCCGTCCCATCCCCCGAACAGGACGAATCGGTTCGCCTTCGAGCTGTATGCCATCATCGCGCCCGCCATCGGCTGCGGTGAAAGGGTCGGGGTCACGTTCGTCCATCCTTGCGGGACGGCAGACGTGAGTGCGATCTCATGGGTGTTGCCTGATGAACCCCCGAGGCTGAGGAAAACGCCGCAGAGAAGTCCGGCCAGTACCAAGCCGTGGAGTCTTTGCGGGACGGCGGACATCTGCTCAACTTCGCTTTACAGTCCGCCCTTTCCGTACAATTCATCGATCAGTTCGCTGGTCCGCCGTATATCATATCCGGCTCGGGCCACGATCTTGTCGCGGGTGACGATCTTCCGAACGCCGATGAGTGGGCGGGAAAAGAACAGCAGATATGAAAACCTCTTCGTGGTGAGGGAAACTAACAAGCCGTTGGGTTCCGCAAGTACCCGGATCGTGTGGTTCTCCTCGATGACCTTGTCTGCTCGGGGTGATTCCGTGATGTTCTTCATGCGAATGCCTTCAGGTACTTCTCACGAAGTTCCTCGTAAAGCATTGATTCCGTCGCGTAGAGTTCCGGACGGACCACCGTGCGGAAGCGCTCCCGGTCGCGCCCTGCCCGTTGAAGACGGACGTTGCGGACCGTTCCTCCCATCCAGAGGTAAGGCGCGAGGAACAAGAAAGCAGCCGCGTTTGCGAGACTGCCAAGCGCAAGGCCTCCTCCTCGACCCGGCTCATCCTCTTCATACGCTTCCGTGAGTCGCCTTGCAAACATCTCCGGGAACGTGGTCCCCATCCAGGGAGCGGATGCCAATAGGCGACGATAGAGCCTGTTGCCTCGCAAAACGACCAGATTGAGAGCTTCCCTCGCGAACAGAGGTTCCCGGCTTTCGCTGAATGTCTGTATACAGTTGTTTCGCTCAACGAGTCGATTGAAGCAGAGGATGGGAGAGTTCCGGGCGCGTATTCGCCGAATTCGGGCGGTGGTCATCGCCAACAACAGCGAAATCCATAGCCGACGAGGCGCCGTCACCAGGAAGAAGTCTATGTCGTCTTCGGGTTTTGCGCCGGCGTACGCGGTCGAGCCAGAGATTCCCGCCAGCTCTATCCACGGGCACATCTTCCCCAAGCTGCGCAGGAAATCGTCAGCCTGAGAGAGGCGATCGTGGGCGCGGAGTCGTTGAGCTCTTCGGTCGTTCGCGAGGCCCTCCCTTCCGCGCAGCGTGAGTTCGCCTTTGATTTCCGCGACCAATCGTGAGAGACGCTCATCCGTTACAAGAAATTGTTTGAGAACACCGTCGCTCGGAAATCGGTTTTCGGGCATGAGCGACCTTAGCTCACTTACCGAGATTGTGCTCTGATTAGCTACGGCGGTTTCGACAAGGAACCGAATTCGTTCTCGGAGTTCAGGAAGGAAGGGTTCAATTGATCGTGATTGCAAGCTTGCGGGGTACTTTGACTCCGCAGGGTCCAATCGCGTCGCCAGCATCCGATTGTCACCCCGTTGGTGCGCCTACCTCGGTTCCCCGATTGACGAGTTTGGCGAACTCGACGGCTTCCCCAAAATTTCTGAGAGGAGCAAGAGTCGCTGCACCCGCTCTTGGACCGGGGGATATCGACTAAAGAGACCGGTTCCAGGCCCAAAGATGCTCAGACCCCAGGCGGAGGGAGCAGGAGGTGAGCGATCCGCGAGCTTCAGCAGAGCAGACGCGAGGGTCGCAGGCTTTCCCGTCGTCCGCCCGCTCGCTTCATCGGCGAGGTACTCTCTCTCGCGATGCACCGCCGGATCGAAGAACTTACTGAACGGGTCGAAGAAGAGGATTCGAGAAAGGACCCGCGAGAAGACCTTGAATTCGGCGTCATGATGTTTCAAATGCATGAGTTCGTGAGCCACAACAGGCTCGAGTTCGTCTTGGTCAAGAAGAGCGAGCAGACCGCTGGAGACGAGGATGATCTGTTCCTTTCCCCCGACGGCCATCGCTAGAGCATCGTCCGACTCCACAATTCGAACCCTCACCCCAGGCACGCGCTCGAATTTCCCGAAGAGGTCAACATACTCCTGGAGCCACCTCTCGTCCGCTTTAGGTTTCCGCGGGGCGAACTTCCGCATTACCGCGGCGTTCCCGTAGCGCCATACGATCAGGGAAATGATTGACGATGCCGTGAGCCCTCCGACGACCGCCCCGAACACTGCGAACGACACCCCGTTCCGTGCGTAGGCGACCATGCGCGCCTGCGAGAAACAGAGCGCAAAAGAGGCCGCGACAAAGGCCCAGAAGAAGATCGAAAGGGCATAGAGCCCCGTGAGCAGGCTAACGCGCAGTTTCGGGTTCTGGGCGTTCGTCACAAACACATACAGGAGGGTTCCGATTGAGGCAACGCAGACAGCGAGGACCAACAATGGAAAGGTTGACAGCCAGTACGTTTGTAGGGCCTCGCCGATCGTCTGAAGGAAGCTAGCCATTCCGTGTCTCCTTTGACCGTCGCTTCTCCACCTGAGCGCGTAAGGATGCCAGTTTGATCTCGTCGACCGGACCCGGGTTCTCGAGGAGATATGATACCGCGGCTCCGCCAAAGGTGTCGACCACGCGGTCAATCATCGACGCCATCGCCTTGCGGTAGGCGCGGCCTTCTTTCAACCGATAGTAGATTTTCTTTTCGCTCTCTTTGCGCACTGCGACCAAATCCTTGTCCACGAGTCGATAGAGGGTCGTCGTCACACTGGTGTAGGCGATGTCGCGAGACCTACGAACCTCGTCGTAAATCGCTCCGGATGTCGCGGACCTGAGATTGCGGACGGCTCGAAGCACCGCCAATTCAAGCTCGCCAAGTTCCATAGGACTACTAGATGGATAGTAATCTAGTTAAGACTTTGTCCAACAGTCGCATCACGAGAGAAAAGACTTAAGCGAGGGCGGTCGCCTGGCTTGCCAGTTCGGAGAATCGCTTCGCGAGAATGTCTAGCGATGCCACAAGCACCGCCTTCGCACTCAGCGATCCGTCCGTCTCAAACTCCATGACGATTCTCGTGGGATCGTTCCCCGCCTTCACGGATTCGACCTTGTACAGATCGATAAACTTCTTGCATGTCTTGCAATCGCTCGAGAGTTCGAGGGTTTCCTCTTCCTCGGTCGCGGTCGATTGCATGTGGCTTTCGCAGAACGGGACCGCCGGGTCGAGCGCGTCGAGGCTCTTGCTCCCCGCCTTCAGGATCGGGTAGTAGCGGTACCCGACGCCGTGCGTGGCCTGCCACTTCGCATGATCCTTCCCGTTGCCCAGGACCGCGGTCGCGTACACGAGCATGGCCTGCCCGTCGCCGAGCTTCACGATCGGGATCTTCTGGTCCGCGGG
>Ga0209159_1000558_pt1 | contig 33510 bp, 22 predicted proteins | sample GraSoiAngelo_144_FD_185901 | JGI IMG/M metagenome (GOLD analysis project Ga0209159, IMG submission 185901) | Grasslands soil microbial communities from the Angelo Coastal Reserve, California, USA - 14_1009_02_40cm (SPAdes) (version 2) | ecosystem: Environmental > Terrestrial > Soil > Grasslands ...
GCCACCGCCGCCGCCGAATCCTCCGACGCAGCCGCTGAAGCCGCCACCGCCTCCCCACCCACCCCCGCCTCCCCCGCTCCAGCCCCGCCCTCTGCCGCCGAACCGACTGAACAGGAAAATCCACCACAAGATGCGCCCGCGCGTGACGATAATCAGCAGCACGACCACCGCGATCACCAGGCCCGCGGGGATCGGCAGCTGGTGGGTTTCGTCGATCGGAGGCGGCGGCTCGCCGGTCAGCGTGAACCCGAATTCGCGCGCGAATGCCTGCGCGATCAGCTCCACGCCGAGCGTCAACCCCGAGCCGTAGTCCTCGCGAGCGAGATAGGGGGTCATAGCATCCCTGATCCGCCCCACCCGGGCGTCTGTGAGGAACCCCTCGGCGCCGCGGCCGGTGGCGATGAACACCTGCCCCGTGCCGGGGCGATGGTTCTTGAGCGGCACCAGCAGCACCACGACACCCAGGTTTTTCGCCGGATCGCCGGCCGCGCCCTTCGCGCCGACGCCCCATTGCCGCCCGACCTGCAGCGCCACGTCGCTCGCCGCGCGATCGCCGATGTCGGCGAGCGTCACCACGGCGATCTCGCCCCGGCTCTTCGCGCGCACGTCGGTGATCACGGCTTCGATGCGGGACACGGAGGCGGGGTCGAGCACGCCGGCGAAATCGTTGACGTAGCCGCGGGGCGGGGGGAGCGTGTCGCTCCCCAGCTGTGCAACGAGGAGCAGCAGCAATGCTTGCATGGGCGAGCGAGAAAGGTATCACGATTCGGACACGGCGCCCGCTTGACGCCGGCGGGCCACGGCGTATGATGCAACTACCCTCAGGACCGCCGAGGTCCGCTCTTGCTCCGCCTGCGGTCGTCGTTCGCGTCGGTGCCGCTCGCCTTGCTCCTCGCAGCGTGCAGTCACGCCGCGCAAGCGGGCGGCGATGGCGTGCTGGTCACGCCTGACGGTCGGCGGCTCGTCGACGAGCGCGCTATCGAGCAGTCGGGGGCGCGGACTGCCTGGGACGCGCTCCAGCGCACCGTACCGTTCTTTTCGTTCCGAACCAATAGTCGCGGTCGCCCCACTCGCGTGGAGCACCGCGGCCGGTCCAGCATCGTGTTGCGCGACCAACCCATCATCTTGGTGGACGACGTCGAGCTGCAGGATTTTACGGCGTTGGGCGACATGCCTGCGTCCGATCTTCTCGACATCGAGGTGCTGACCGGCGTCGACGCGACGACCTACTACGGCACCAACGCGACCAATGGCGCGATCCGCATACGGACCAAGCACGGCGGCACCTAGTCGCCGCGAGGACTCCTGACACGACACGGGGGAGCCGGACATCGGCTCCCCCGTGTGCTGGGACAGTCTGTTCACTCCATCATGGCGTGTTGTAGTCGCAGCCCGTGAAGTTGGGGTTGTTGCGCTCGTCGAACGGAACGGGAAGCTCCGTGTTGTTGCCGTACACCGTGTTGGTATGGACGTACGTCCCGATCGGGTAGACGGTGGTGACGGCGCGACTATATGGCGCCCGCACGAGCCGGCGCAGGTCCCCCAGCCGATGGCCGGTGGCATACAGCCAGAACGCCCGCTCGCGAAACAGCAAGTCCCCTCGGCCGGCCTGCGTGCCCGGATCGGGGAGAGCCGGAAGGTCGGTGGCGGTGAATCCGCCGTTGTTCGCCGCGTCGGCGCGCAGCGCGTTGAGGCTCGCCACCATCCCCGGCCCGTCGCCAGCCTGCAACTGAGCCTCCGCGGCGATGAGGCGGGCCTCGATGCCGTCCGCCACGCGCACCGGGCTCGTCTGCGACGTGTACTTGGCCAGCACAAACAGTGGGGAGGTGTTGTCGAACCCCTTCCCCGCGAGGGTGTCTTTTACACGCGGATCGGCGGCCGCCCGGAAATTCAGCCCGTTCGTCCCCTCGACATCGGCCACGGAAAAGCGAGCGGTACCGTTAGGCGCTTGGTTATTGAAGACGAAGACGCCGTTCTTCTGCCGGTCGGTCGCGGTCGAATGGAAGGTCGAGTAGGAGAAACCCGCGGGCACGGCAGCGACGGCGGCGGCAGCGCCGGCGAAATCGCCCGAGTCCAACAGTGCTCGCGCCTTCCCCACCACGGCCAGGTTCCGAACGCGGAGGCGAGCGAGGGAGTCGCTCGACGACGACTGTGTCGCCGTCACCACCAGAGCCGAGTCGAACCGGTTGATGGCGCGCGCGAGAATCGCCTTCGTGGCTAGCGGGACGCCGTTCTGGATCGTCCCATCCGGCAGGCGCTCGCTGAAGGGCACGGCCGAGCAGTAGTTCTCAGCGAAGTACACATAGGTGAAGCCCGCGAGCGCGAGCATCTCCCCGACACGGGAGTTCGGCGTCGGCGCGTACTGCTGGAGTGCGGAGGCTGCGCCCTCCAGGGCGACCCGCGCTTTGTGCAGGTTGAAGTACACGTTCGTCAGTGTGCCGTTTCGTTCGTCGATGGAGCGCGAGTCATACTCGATGCGCGTCGGAAACGTCTCGACGTCCGTGTACTCGTCCGACATCACTCCGGAGACGAGAATCTGTCCCTCGGTGCCGCCGTTATCCCCGTCGTTGGCGAAGGCGAAGTCGCCGATGCCGCCGTTATACGCCCCGACGGCGCCGTCCGCGTTCAGGACGTCCGGCGGGTTGATCACGTCGGGGTCCTTGACGTCGAGCAGGCTCGTGCAGGCCGCCAGGAGGGCGACGACGCTCGCGACGAGCGCAATCCGATTGGCTGTCATGGTCAGTGTCCCTCCCTAGAAGCCCAGCGACACCCGCACGGCTAGCGTGCGGATCGGTGGCGCCGTGAGGAAATCGTCAGCGAAATCGGACTGTCCGTTACCGTTCAGCTCCGGGTCGATACCGTCGTAGTTGGTCCACTTGAGCAGGTTCCGTCCCGTGAGCGAGATCTGCATCGAGGTGGCGCGCAGTGCCCGGGCCCAAAGCTCCGGGGCGTAGTAGGTCAGCGAGGCCTCCCGCAGCTTGAGGACGGTGCCGTCCACGATGTACCCAGCCTGCGTGAATCCGTAGAGCGAGCTGCCGGCCGCCACCGCCCGCGCCTGCTCGGCCAGCGGCGCGCGGGGGTTGTTGACCGCGTTGCAGTTGAACCCCACGCCCACGCAGCGGAAGCGCTCCGTCAGATTGTAGGCCTTCCAGTCGCCACGGTAATCCAGCTGCCCACCGACGCGGATCCGGTTGTGGAACAGCGTGACGCCGGTGTTGAGCGTGATGTTGGTCTTGGGAATCGAAGAGCCGAGGAAGCGGGCGGCCGTATCGACGGTCACCTCGTTCACGCCGACGATCCCGTCGCCGTTCGCGTCGTTGAAGCCTAGAATGGGCCGATCCCAGAACCCAAACAGTGGGTAACCCGGCACCTGGCGAATCACACCGTTCACCAGCGAAGGGATGCCTGGTGCTAGTGACAACAGCTTGTTGACGTTGCGAGCGATGCTGAGGGACGCATCGAGCCCGACGCCGGCGCCCACGTCCGTCGTGACGCTGACCAGCGCCTCGACGCCCCGATTTTGCACCGAGCCGATGTTCTCGAAGCGGGTCTGGCTGATGCCATTGGACGGCGGGAGACGCCGGTTGACCAGTGCATCATGCGTCTTCTTGTCGTAGTACGTGAGCTCGAGCCGCGCCGCGTCGTGGAACAGCCCGGCGTCGAAGCCGCCCTCGAACTCGGCCGAGCGCTCCGGCTTGAGCGTCTCATTCCCGAAGGCGGCGAGGTCGATGCCCGGCTGGTCCGCTGACACAGCGCCCACCGTGGCCGTCTGCCCGGCGTAGTACAACAGCGCGGCGATCGTGCTCGGCTGCTGCCCGGAGGCACCGTACGCGAACCGCAGCTTCAGGTTGCTCACCGGGAAGCCGTGCGGATAGAACGTCTCATCCGACACCACCCACGACCCCTGCACCTTGGGGTACCAAACGGAGCGCACCTGGCTGCCAAACGCGCTGTTGCGATCGTTCCGCACGCCACCAGTCAGAAACACCCTGTCCCGCCAGCCGAAGGTCTGCTCGACGTAGCTCCCCAGGGTCACCGCAACCGTCGTCGACTCGAGCGCGGTCCGGAGCGCCGCACCGGTGATCGTCTGGGCGCCCGCCGCCAGATTCTGGCCGTTCGCCACCACGGCAAACGACTTATCCTTCAGATACTGGAAGCCGATGGCCGTCTTCGAGGTGATGGTCGGCGTGAGGGTGAACGACGCGGTCCCTCCGGCGTCCGCCGTGTAGTGGGCAAGCGTGAAGCGGTTGTCGTTCCGACGCCCCTGGCGAAAGTTGGAGAAGTTCGTGCCCTGCCCGCGCTGTTGAAACTGAATGTCGGTGAGGGAGGTGTAGTCCAGTCCCACCGTCGCCCGTCCCGTCAAGTACGTGGTCGGCCGCCAGGTGGTGGCGAGGCTCGGCGTCAAGCGGCTGATGTCCTGCTGCACCAAGATCTGGAAAACGTCCCCCGGTAGGAAGAAACCCCACTGCCCCGCCGAGCCCGCCTGCCCCACACCAAAGAGGCCGCTCGGGAGGAAGCCGGTCACGTTGTTGTCGTTCTGCGGCAACCGACCCCGGCTCTGCACGATCCCGATGTTGCCCTGGAAGTCGAGCGCCGCCATCGGCACCACGTGCACGTTCGAGCGGATGCTCACCTGCCTGAGCTCGTTGGGGCGATACACATCGTACTCGGGCGCGACGCCGGCCGAGGCTGCCGTGAGACGCTGATACTCCGTCGCCGGAAGCCGATACACCCCCAGCTCGTCCTGGTAATCGCCCGACGCGAAGTACTGAACCAGGTCGCTCCCACCGGACACCTGCACGCCGGCCTGACCTCGGTACCCCGTGCCGATCGGCGTTTGGGTCGGGTCCATCAGGATGTTGTAAGAAGTCAAGCTGTCGATAACGCACGAATTCAGTGTACCAGGCGCCTTCACCGAGTTGAGTAGGGTGCACTGCACCACGCGCTTGCTCGCCGGAAAAGTGTCCGGTAGCAAATGCCCCCAGCTGCGATAGTTTGTCGGATAGGTGTTCTTGTCGTTCAGCACGCCGGCCTCGGAGTAGACCCGCCAACGGGCGTGGCCTGCGAGCCCGTGCTTCGTGGTGATCCGGACCACGCCGTTGGCAGCCTGAGTGCCGTACAGAGTGCTGGCGGATGGCCCCTTCACAATCTCGATGTTGGCGATCTCCTCGGGATTGATGTCGTTGACGCGGGACGGCTGCTGGCCGCCGGTGTTCACCGACAACGACTGGCTGTTGTTCTCGACGCGAATACCGTCAACGTAGTAGATCGGTTCGTTGCTGAGCGACAGGCTGGTCTGACCGCGAATGCGGACCCGGGTACCCGTTCCGATCGTACCACCCGCTTGGAGAACCTGCACCCCCGCCGCCCGCCCACCCAAGGCATCGGCGAAGTTCGACGTGGTCTGGACTTCCTGGACCTTGCTCAGATCGATGTTCGTGATGGCGTTGCCCGACTCGCGAGCGCGCTGCTCACCGGTGGCGGTCACCACCACCTCGTCCAGTGAGATGACCGCTCTCGACAGTGCGAAGTCAGCCGACGCCGACCCGCCCGCCGCGAGCTGCACGCCGTGCGTCTGGCTCGCGAACCCCACGGCGATGACGCGTAGGTCGTACGTGCCGGCGGGCACCGCGGAGAGCGTATAGCGCCCGCTCGCGTTGCTGAGAACGGTACGGTTGGTGTTACCGAGCAGAATGCGAGCGCCCGCCACAGGCACGTTGTTCAGCTGATCGGTGACGACGCCCGTGATCGTTCCCTGCTGCGCGGCGGCGACGTCGTCAGTCCCGACCAGCAGAGCCGCGACAACGATGCCGACGCACAGTCGGTGAAGACTGGAAATGTTCATCGGGATCTCCTCATGCAAGGAGCTGCTGGTACGCTGCACGTCTGACGAAGCCTAGAAGCCCATGACGGCCGCCGTGGGCGCAGCCAGCCCGGGCCGCACGACGGCCGGGCGCGCCGGTGACGGTCGACGCCTTACCGCCTACATCGCTGCTGCAGGAATGGTGCGGTGGGACAATATCGTTGAGCGGACAAAGCAGGGCGCATGATCCACCTCCGTGGATCGGGTAGGACCGCACGACGGCAGAGACGACGGTCAATACTCGCTCGCGTTACAGACGCCCGCAAGATGCCTGTGGTCAGCGGGGCGCGCGCGCGATCACCTCTCGCTGCCCCGCCGCGAGCGGCACCTGCGTCTCCGCTCCCCCCGGCCACCGGACCCGCACAGCCACCGGTCGCTTCCCCGCCTCCACCCCGAGCACTTGGATCGCGCCGTCCACCGACCAGTAGCCTGACCCCCCGTGCACCTCGCGAGCGGGACCGCGCGACCCTTCATACACGATGCGGAGCAGCGCCCCGAGCGCATGCGGGTTCGCCGCCCCGCCGATCAGCCGCACCCGCAACCCCGGTCGCGCGTGCTCGTTGTGGTACAGCTTGGTCTCGGCTCCATTCTCGGAGACCGCGAGGTCGAGCCGCCCGTCGCCGTCGTAGTCGGCGAAGGCCGCGCCCCGTTGATCGCCGTAGACGGTGATCCCCGAGACCTGCCCCGGCACCGGCGCGAGCGTACCGTCACCCGTCCCTAGGAGCAGCAGCCCGCGACCGGCGTCGTAGCGCGGTGTCCCGATCTCCGTCGGGAAGAAGTTCTGCGCCAGGAACAGGTCTTCATGCCCGTCGCCGTCGAAGTCCGCCACCCCCGCGTAGAACGCCGGAGCGAACTGCGCCTCCACTGGCAGCGGCGCGGCCGCAAACGTCCCACCGCGGTTGAAGAACACCACGTGGTCCAGCGTCGTCGCCTCGAGGCGCTGCACGCCCTCGAGCCCGTGGCCGAGCACGTCCTGCAACGTGGCGTTGGCGTATGTCGTGAAGGCGCGGGTACCCAGCCGCACCGACGGCAGCGCCGTCATCAGCCGGTCGAGCGGCGTCAGCGGGACGATGCCGTGCAGCCGATCGTCGTACTGAGCCTCGATCATGTCCACTCTGCCGGACGCCGTGAAGCCCCCGTAGTAGAGCAACAGCGGGTGAGCGGGATCGACGTGATCCATGGTATTGCGACCCCAGCTCGTGGCGACGATGTCGAGCCGACCATCGCCGGCCAGATCGCCGGTCGTGACGCCGTTCCAACGACCCACGACGCGGTCCAGCCCCCATGCGGCGCTCGCGTCCCGCAGGCGGCCGTGGTCGTTCAAGAACAACTTGAGCGATCCCCACTCCGGCGCGAGGATCAAGTCGGGCCAGCCATCGCCGTTCACGTCGGAGAAAACCGCCGCGGATATCAGGCCAACGCCCTGGAACAGACGGGTGTTGATATCGTCCAGCACGAATCGGCCGCCCTCGTTGCGGAACAACCGCGACGAGGCCGGCCGCGGATACGCGCCCGGCAGCACACGCCCGCCAACGAACAGGTCCAGGTCGCCGTCCCCATCCACGTCGGCCACCGCCAACGGGCCGATGCTGGAGACGTCTCCCGGCACGATGGGCCTGATCGTTGGCCTCGCCGGCACGACCTCCACCACGGACGGCACTGCGGCCGCTTCGGCCGGGGTCAGCGACTCGTAGCTCGACTGTCCCACGAGCAGTGCCGTCCCCCCTTTGCCGGCGGGCAGCGGCACCACGGTGGTCTCGTCGTAGCGAGCGGCTGGGAGGTGCAGCGCGACCTGCGTCAAGCGACCGCGGTCGGTACGGTAGTAGCCGAGCGACCCCCCCCGGCCGGACGTGATCAACAGATCTTCATTCCCGTCACCGTCGACGTCGTACCACGTGACACCGGGACCGAGCCGGCTCAACGCCTGAGGGAGGAGCGGCTGGCGGGCCCAGTCGTTGTACGGGGTCTCGACGTGGCGGTGACCAAGCTGCGCCGAGACATCGCGGAACCAAGGAGCAGGGGTTGGGGCCCGGGGGCTGGGGACTAGGGGGGGGATGGGAGGCTCGCGGATCTCATACTCGCGGTTCGACTTCACGTCGCGAATCACGGACCGGCCGCCGCGCCGCCAGTCCACTTCGATTGTCAGCTCCTTGGTGCTTCCCGTGGCGAAACTGTAGAGCGGATCGGAGCCCGAGAGGTAGCCGCCGCCCAGCACGACTTCCTTCTCCTGGACCGGGACGGGCCCGCCCAACACGCGAATCTTGGATCCCGCGCCCGCGGTGTTCGGCGCCTGCCCGCGAAGACGGACGGCCACGCGCGGCGCGCTCGCGAGGTTGCGGAACACGGCCGCCGGCGTCCCGAGCCGATTCACGACGACGTCCAACGCGCCGTCCCCGTCCAGGTCCGCCGTTGCCATACCGTGGGAGATGGCATTCTCCGCGCCGAACCCCCACGCCCGGCCCACCTCGGTGAACGTCAAGTCACCGTTGTTACGGAATGCCACACTCGGCACCGCCAGCGTCGGGAACTCGGCCAGCTCGCGGCGCCACTGGAGTGCGGTAAACGTCGTGCGGATCCGCTCCCAGGTGTCCGCGTCCATGATGTCCCAAAGGTGCCCCGTGGTGACGAGCAGGTCTTCATAGCCGTCGAGATCCACGTCGAGGAACTGGGCGTCCCAGGACCAGTCGGAGGCTTCGACCCCAGCGTAGCCCGCGATCTGCGCGAACGTCCCGTCGCCGCGATTCCAGAGCAGGGTATTACGCTGCCACTGCGGACGGTCGTCGATCTGGCCGATCAGCTTGGGCAGCGGCGTGTGCGTGGGGATTTGGGTCTTGCGGCGCGGCCCGCGGCCCAGCATATCCGCGACGAAGAAGTCGACGTGCCCATCCCGGTCGACGTCGGAGAAATCCACTGCCATCGAGGAGTTGCTGGTGTTACGGAGCGCAAGCCGCGGCGCGGCGCGAAACGTCCCCCTCCCGTCGTTCAGCCATAAGAAGTCCGGATCCTCGAAGTCGTCGCACACGTACAGGTCCGGCGCGCCATCGCCGTCCAGATCGGTAAACTTGGCCGACAGCGCGAAGTACTCCGGCGCCGCGGCGAGCGGCTTGCCGGTCTCGTCCCGGAAGCGGCCGGCCGTCCACGGCACCAGGGTGAAATGTCCCGTGCCGTCGTTCAAGTAAAAGCCGTCCGGGTCGGCGCGCTGCTGCATCGACACGAGGCCGTACTCCGGCCGATCGACGACGCGGTAGTCGTTCCGGAACTTGGGGACGACCTCGAAGTGGTGGTGTCCAACCTCGCGGACCACTTGATTGAACGCGCGCTCCTGTGGCGGGTAGATGTCCTGCGCCGATCGGGTCTTGTAGTTGGCGACGTAGAGGTCGAGGTGGCCGTCCCCGTCCACGTCGGTCAGGGTCATCGTCATGCTGCCGGCGTGGGATGCCAAGCCCGCCTCCGCCGTCCGCTCGGTGAACACGCCGTGGCCGTCGTTCACGAACAGCACCACGCCGCCGCTCAGTGTGCTGACTAGCAGGTCCAGGTCGCCATCGCCGTCGACATCCGCGAGCACGGCCCCGGTTGAGTGTCGCCCCGTAAGGGCGACGCCGGCACTCGCCGTGATGTCCTCGAAGCGCCAGCCGCCGAGGTTCTTGTACAGGACGTTCGAGCCATCGTTGCTTGTGAGATAGACGTCGGGGAGGCCGTCGCCGTCCACGTCGCCCAGGGCCACGCCACCCCCTTGGGCCAGGTGGCGGTTCCAGAGTGCGCTGTCGAGGGTGACGCTGTTGGTGAACCGGATGCCGGTCCGGGAGGCGGGGAGCTCGCTGAACCCCGGGCCCCCGCTCGAGGGCACGCTGAGGTCGCGCCAGCGATACCCCGCCTCGGCGTGCCACGCGGGGGGTGGCGCGGCGCGGCGGCACGCGGCAGCCAGCGCCAGCAGCGCGAGGCCCGCTGCGAGGCGGCGACGCCAGCTCAAGGCGGAGCAGCTCCTCATCTCTGGGGCCGGAATGAAACAGGCGCGCCGACCAGCGACGCGCCTGTTGGCGCCGACCGATTGCGAGTCGAGCCGGGTCTAGCGGCGCCGACCCAAGATCCTGTCCAGCTGCGCCCGGTCTTGTGCCTGCCGCTGCATCGTCTCCCAAACCTGGGGCGCGTTCGTCACCAGAGCCGCGACGACACTCGGCGCCGGGTGTACGTCGCAACTGCCGTCGGGATGGGCGCCGCCGCCGCACGTGTACAGCGACTGCTGCAGCACGCCCAGCTCCTTCGCCGGCACCGGCATCTCGTGAGGGGTGAGCGGCTCCAGCTTGTCGATGCGCCGCTGGTTGTAGAACGGCACCGTGTTGGAGCCCGGCAGCTCGACATCCTGCTCGTACTGCAGCTCCTGGAGCAGGTTGGCGTCTCCTGCGGTGGCGGGCGTGAGGCCGCCGCGCGGCCGCCCCAGGCGATCAGGGCCAACGCGCGTATAGTTGATGAGCGTAGCCGCCAACCCGAGGTTCTGTGGACCGCGGATCAGCGCCTCCGCCCAAATCAGGTCGTTCTCGGCCGCGAGCACGAGCGCGCCGTCCAACGTCCCCGCGGACAAGGTGCCTTGTGGATTGTCGCCGCACCCGGGGAAGCTGTCGTAGCGGACCTGTCCAATGGCGCTCTGGTGCCACGACCCGCGCGTCTTGTTTCCAAACTCCTGGCCTTTCACCCAGACGTAGTCGTATCCGGCCCTCCTCACGGTGTGCGTGTCCGGGTACGCGTCGAGCACCGCTTTCGCGTACGCTGAATCACCCCTGAAGCTACCGTCGCCCAGCCGCTTGTCGGCCGAGTTTGGCTGGGTGTTCTTGGTGATATCCCAGGGATCCGGCTGGGTCACTGGATCCATCAGATGCGCGACGCGGGTGTGGATTCGCATCGTGGTCACGTCGTTGGACCACACCTTCAGAAAGTCGCACCAGGTGACGCACGCGTCCTGATGGAAGGTCCAGTTGAACGGGGTCCCGGAGCTGATGCCCTTGGAGGCGTACCCCGCCACTTTGGCCCAGTCGACAGCGGCGTTCTGCGCCGCGTTGCGCGGGAAGTAGGCCAGGTTGCGCGCCGCCATGGTGTTCGCGATCTGGGCGATCTCCACGTTCGTGTACGTCTGGCTCGGCGTGCCGAAGAAGTCACCCGGGACCGTGAACTTGTTCGCATTGGCCATTGCGATCGCTTCGTCGAACTTCCCCTGTGCCGTGTCGCGCATGACGGAGCTGGGTTTGAAAGTCACGATCAGTGCCCCGTTCGCATCAACCGGCGTGCTGTCCGTCACGATGAACCCCTGGTCGTAGTTCAGCGCAACGCTGCTCAGCGACAGTGCCTGCACCAGCACCGACATCGTCTCCACCATCTTCGTCGTGGCCGCGTCCGAGATGACTAGATTCTTCGCCCGAATGGCGTTGAGGACGGCGTTGGCCGAGGACAGGGCCGAATAGTACCCGTACCACAGCGCCTCGATCTGCGTCCGTTGCGCCGAGGCGGGGTTGTTCTGCCACTCGACCCTCGGGTATGGTGGGCCTTCGGTCTGGGGGCCGCACGTACCCAAGGGAGCGGTGTAAACGTCCCACGCCCCGAGAGTGCATCCGGTGTAGAACCGGATGTTGAAGTTGTTCCACATGGCGACGTGGCTCCGCGCCATGACCGTCAGCGTCGTGGCCGGATACAGGTCGGCCCCGAAGGAGCCCTGCCCCGTCTCATACCACGTCCGCAGCGCGCCCAAGGCGATCGCCTGCACGGTGGCCGGGTCCGACAGCGCACGGCCGCGGTCCGGCTCATTCGGGTTCGAGACCGACAGGCTGTCGCATCCGCCCGCGAGGACCAGGGCCGCCATCAGGCCCAGCCCCTCCGGGATACGCTTGATCAAGCTCATAGGTCGCACGCTCCTAGAGAAGGTTGGTCGCGGGCTCAGAAGTTGATCTCCGCAAAGCCCGTGAAGGTCCGGAAGTTCGGGTACGAGAAGCCGTCGACCCGGAACGAGTAGGGATCGCCTGACAGGCCGGCTACCTCCGGATCGTAGCCCGAGTACTTGGTGAACGTGAACAGGTTGCGCCCGATCACCCCCAAACGGAGGGTGTTGATCCCGAGACCGAGCTTGGCCAGGGTGTTGCGGTCGAAGGTATAGCTGACGTTCAGCTCCTTGATCTTCACGTACGTGCCCGGTTCGACGAAGAAGTCGATCGGGTTGATGCCGTTGTAGACGGCTTGGTAGTAGCTGATCGGCTTCTTCCCGGTGCTGTAACACGCCGGGAGACTACCCGAACAGCCTGCGGCCACCGGCTTGCTCGACTGGTCGTAGACGCGGTCGCGATACTCGAAGAAGGGCCACTGCCGCGTGGCGTTGTAGATGCTTCCGCCCTGCACCCAGTCCACCAGCGCATAGGCGGCAAAGCCCTTGTACCGCAGGTTCGTCGTGAAGCTCGCGTTGAAGTCGGGGTTCACGTCGGCGATCTGAACGACCTTGTTCCCCGCGGGATCCACGTAGCCGATGTACTTCTCGTTGACGGTGTGGTAGCTGGCCGTGGTCACGAGATACCCGTCCTCGTTCACGACATAGTTGGCGGGGTCATAGGTCAGGCCCGGTCCACAGCCCGCTGCCTTCTTCACCGGATCGTCGCACAGCTGGGCGAAGCTGCGCACGATCTTCGTGCCATAAATGACGCCGAACGTCTCGCCCGGCGCGATCCGGAACATCTGCACGACCTCGTTGCTGCCGGAGTAGTCCGGGCCGACGAGGAACGGCGCCTCGTTGAGCTGGGTGATCTTCTGGCGCGTCCGGTCTGCAGCCACGTTCAGCCGCCAGGAAAACTCGGGCCGGTCCACGAGAATCGCGCCCAACGACAGCTCGTGGGTCTTGCCGAGCAGCGTGCCGGCGTTCTGCCACTGCCCGTTGCGGTAGCCGGTCACCGAGGAGAGCGGCACCAGCAGGATCTGGTCCTTCGTCTCCTTGCGGGAGTACGAATACTCCAGCGAGAACCGGTTCAGGAAATCGATGTTGCCCCCGAGCTCCAGCTCGCCCGAGTGCGCCGGCTTGAGCTCCTTGTTGCCGAGCGTCTGCGGCACGGGCACGCCGCCCTCGATGGAAAAGGTCTCGTACTGGGCGGCGAAGGTGGGCCGCAGCCCGGCGGTCCCGTAGGATGCCCGCAGCTTCAGCTCGTCGATCCCGTTGATGGGGAAGTCCTGCGTGACGCGGTACGCCCCCGAGGCCCGGTAGTACGTCTGCCAGCGACTGTCGGGGCCGAACAGCGATGAGCCGTCCCACCGCACCAGCCCGTCGAGGATGTAGCGATCCCTCACGTCGAAGCCGGAGATGACGTAGTAGTTCTTGTTGCGGATCGTGTAATCCTGGGAGCCCGGCGACAGCGTCGAAAAATGGACCGCGGTGAACTCAGGCGTCCCCACGACGTAAAAGTTGTTGCCACTCAGGGAGAAATTGCTCGCCGTCTGGTCCTCGTAGACGTAGGCGGCCTTGGTCGTATTGCGCACGTTCCACGAGCCGAAATGGAAGGTGCGCACGCTGGTGAGGGTCGCGCCCGTGTTGAAGGTCCGGCCGCCGCTGTCGACTTTCACCAGACCGCCCGGCGTCGGTTGGCCGTGCGAGTCCAGGAAGTTCTTCGGGGTCTCGTCGGTGTAGTTGGACGACTCCTGGTCGTAGTTGTAGTTGCCCTCGAGCGACAGCCAATCGAAGATCCGGTAGGTCGCCTTCGCGTACCCGGTGTAGCGCGATCGGTCGGTGCTGATGTGCTCGTTGGCCAGCGTGTATACCGGGTTCGTGGCGTTCGGCAATTGATGCGGGATCTGTGCCGCGTACAGCGTCCCGTCCGGGTTCGGCGCGAACAGGTTGATGTAGGGCTCGATAAACGTCACCGCGAAGAACGGCGCGCCGGGGCCCTGCGCCACCTGGTTGTTGTTCGACTTGCCGAAGAAGCCGCCCACCGACAGATCGAGCCGGGGCGTCAGCGCCTGATCCACGTTCACCCGGAAGTTCTGCCGGTTGTAGCCCTTGAGGAGGATGAGGATGCCGTCCTGCTTGGTGTTTTGGAACGACACGTTGAAGTTGGTGTTGCCGCGCCGCTGCCCGATCGAGATGTAGTTCGTGTAGAACGCGCCGTGCGACAGGAGTTGGGACTGCGCATCGTACACGGCCTTGCCGTAGGAGTTGTAGGGAACATCGGCGATGCCGTCGGCCTTCACGGCGGGCAGGCCGGTTGGGCCGACCAAGCAAGAGGCGACATTGAGCGCGACGCAATTGCCGTTCTTGCTGATGAAGTCCCCGTTGTTGACCGTATTGTTATTCGCATCGGTGTACGTCCCCAGCGTGTCGATCACGTAGGGAGACGCGAGCGCCGTCGGGATCACCTTGGGGCGCAACGACTGGCCGTACTCGTTGCGCACCGTCACCACCAGCTTGCCATCCGGGACGCGTTCGCCCCGCTTCGTGAAAATCTGGACGACGCCGTTCGCCGCGTCCGAGCCGTACAGCGACGACGCAGCCGCGCCCTTCACGACCTCGACCCGTTCGATGTCCTCGGAGTTGATGTCCGCGAGGCCGTGCCGGGTGATGGTCCCGTCCACGATGATGAGCGGACCCGCCGCCGACGTTGAAGGACACGGTTGCGAGCTGCAGGCCGAGGGCGATGTGAGAGCGGTGGCCGAGCGCAGCCGGATCGTCGGCTCGCCACCGGGCGCGCCGCTGGAATTGATCAGCCGGGCGCCTGCCACCTTACCCTCGAGCGAGCCCAGCGCCGAGACCGCCGGCGCCTGCTGCAGCTGCGACGCGTCGACGTGGCCCACCGAGAAGGTGAGCTTCTTCGCCTCCGTCGCCTCCGCGACACCCGTCACGACCACCGCGTCGAGCGTCATCGGGTCGAACTTGAGCTCGAGGTTCTGGGTCTGCGTCCCCGGGGTCAGCGTGATCTGGCGCGTGGCCGGAGAATAGCCGATGTAGCGCCCGCGCAGTGTTACGGTCTGCCCCTTGGTGCGCTCCGGCGGCACCGTCAGCGTGTACGTGCCGGTGGTCGTCGTGGCGACGGCGAGGTTCAGCTCGTCGACGACGACGAGGGCGCCGCCCAGCGCTTCGCCCTGGCGGCCGCTGACCTTGCCGGTGATGACGGCGCCTTGCGCGTGCAGCCATCCCACTGCGCCGATGAGCAGTGCCGTGGTGACGGCGAGGACTCCGGATGTGCGCAACGTGGCGTGCCTCATGCTGACCCCCCTGAAGAGAAGTGGCTCGGGGTACTGCAGGGTCGTGCTACACGCCGCCCTAGATTCCACGCCTGCGGAGCCGGTGTGACGGCACCGGAAGAGAAGAACATACCCCGGCGATGCCGGGTGACGGACGGCAGAGATATACTGTGCGGCGCGCGGGAAGGGCGCAAGATAGCGCCGTGCGCCCCCCGGACCTCTTTCGAGGGTAGTTGCAGCGTGGTACTATAAGCCCAGCGCCCAAGACTCTAGGTGCACGCCATGCCCCTCCTCCGCGCGCGGCCGGCAGCCCTATGGCCGCTCGTCGCCCTCGGGCTCGTCTTACCGCAGGTTGCACCTGCGCAGCAGAGCCGCACGGGGGTGCTCCACGGGCAGGTTGTGGCCCGGGTCACGGGGAACGCCGTCCGCGGCGCCCGCATCGTCGTCGACACCCGCGATACCGTCGCGGCGGACAGCGTCGGCCGCTTCGAACTGACTCTTGCGCCCGCGCGGTACATGCTCGAGATCGGCGCGGCGGGCTACTCGCCGGCCTCGTGGCGGATCAGCGTCCACGAGGGAAAGACGTTGGAGCACGTCTTCGAGCTGGAGCCCACCTACCAGTTGCCCGGGGTGGTCGTCGAAGCGACGCCAAACTCGAACGGGCGGCGGTTCGCGGACTTCGAGCGGCGGCGCCAGGCGCGGATGGGTTATTTCATCACCAAAGAGCAGATCGAGCGCGCCGGCTCGGCCACACTGATCGATATCCTCGTCACGGTGCGCGGTGTGGAGCAGGTGTGCCTCTCGAACACGTGCGTCGCGAAGATGGTCCGGTCGCCGCCGGGCTGCTATCCGCAGTATTTCCTCGACGGCACCGCATCGACGCCCTACTTCGCGCGCAACACGCCACCGCAAGACATTCAAGGCATCGAGATCTACCGCGGCTCCTCAGAGATGCCAGGCGAGTTCATCGGGAGCAACTCCGCCTGTGGCGTCATCGCCATCTGGACTAAGTCGGCTCCCTAGGGATTCGCGGCGAGAAACCGGGTCGCATCCGCGAGTCCAGGGAGACTCGGGTCGGCGCCATGCCAGATCTCCCTGAGCTCGCTGTAGGCGCGAGTCGCGGTGGCTCGGTCTCCGGCCGCAGCCGCGGCGCGGCCGAGCCCGAGTAGCGACAACGCCCGCTTGGGAGCGAGCGCCAGCGCGCGCGCAAACTCCTGCTGTGCCTCCTGCGGACGACCGGCCTGCAGCAGCATCTCGCCAAACAGCTCGTGCGCCGGCTTCACGTCCGGGGGCGGCCCATACTCGACCGGCATCGCGTCCTCGAGCGCGGTCGCCTCACGCATGAGGGCGATCGCGTCCGTCGCAGCCCCGTCTGCCAGCCGCAGCAACGCCCCGAGCTCCTTCAGGAGAATGTCCGGGACCTGGTCTCGCTCTTGTCCAGGACCGGCCGGGGCCCGACTGCGATTGACCACAGCCAGCTCGGCCAGGCCGCGCTCGGCCCCGCGGCGGTCACCGCGCTTCAGGGCACTGAGCCCGGCTACGAACACGTCCACCGCTGCGTCGCGCGCGCGCACTCCAGTGAGGTCGATACTCCACTGGAGGCAGGGACTGTCCCATCGCTCGGTGTTCACGACGTATGCGGCGCGCATCTCCGCGAGTACTGGGCGACCGCGGCGGGCCTGGTTCACGTTTCGGTACATCAACTCGAGGTGTTGCAGTGCCTCCCGGTAGCGGCCCTGCTGCAGGTAGCCGTAGCCCAGCCATTCGGTGTAATGGTGTGGAGTCCATGCGGCGTGGTCGTGCCCGGACGCGATCTCGTTCTGCGACACCACCTCGTCCCACATCCCCAGCGCGAGGAAGATGTGCGTCGTCATGTGCTGCGCATGCGCGGCATCCGGCGCGATCTTGGAGTAGGCGCGGGCCGCCCGCAGACCCAGTACCGCGTGACTGGGGTCGTCGTAGCAGTGGATCAGCAGGTGCGCAGCACCCGGGTGATTGGGATTCTCCCGGAATACCGGTTCGACGATAGCCGCGGCCCGCAGGTAGGTCGGAACGTCTCGCACCCCCTGATTCAGGCCGAGCAGGGAGAGCGCATAGAAGACCCTGGCCTCGCGGTCCGCGGGGAAGCGCTCGACCAGCCGCCCCATGGCAGTCGAGTACGCCGTGTCGCGCTCGGCCTTCGAGCCCTCGCCGTAGAGGATTTCGACGGCGTCGAGATACGCCTGCTCCCGGAGCGTGGGCGCTTGGGCGCGACGGGCCGCAGCCGTCGGGCCGAGCCGTTGCAGCGCGGCGCGGGCGGCGTTCAGGTCCTGCTCGTTCCACAGCGGATGGGTGTAGCTCAGCGCCTCGCCCCAATAAGCCAGGGCGAGTCCGGAATCGAGCCGCTGCGCCTCCCGAAACGCTCGCGCCGCGTCCTGATACTCGAAGCTGTGCAGCAGCAACACGCCACGGATAAACTGTGTCTGAGCCGTCGGCGCGCCCGACGTGGGAAAGTCGATCGTTCCAAGACGCGGTGTCTGAGCGGACAGCAACGCAGCAGCGGCCAGGCATAAGAGCAACATGGGCTATCGGTTTTCTGTCGCTTTGTGCGATTCCAGCACCATCGCAGCAACCTCGGGATAGATGCCGATCGCATGGCTCCGAAAATAGAGGGCAGATCGTTGCGTCGGTGTATTGATCTGGATCGCGTTGGACTTCTTGTTGGGCATGTGGCAGTCGACGCAGTCGGTCATCATGCGGTCGCCGATCCTGTCGGCCATCGGATGTTGGCTCGTCTGGTGACACGCCAGACACTTCCGGGCAAACCCGGTCACGTCTCTTTCCAGTCGATGAACGTCGTGGCACGTAGAACAGGACATGTCCGGGCTGGAGCGGAAGCACTTGCTGCGCTGCAACAGGCCAACCTGATTGCCGTGCACGTCCGGAGCCGGAGCGCTCCGGGTGGACGGAGCAGCCAGGTAGTCATCCAGCTTCGCTCCCGGGCGGTACGAGAACGGCGGCTTTAGTGGATCCCGTTCGCCCGAATGGCACAGCGCGCAGTTGTCCACCTTCCGATCTCTCGAGAAACGCGCGGGATTGAGGATGAATTCCCCGCGCGTCTCCGCCGGATGAGAGGACTGGTACCTGATGTGTGCTTGCCCCTCGCCGTGGCATTTGTCGCACGCAATGCCCAGACGATAATCGCGGGAGTACCTCGCTGCGCGCCGATCCGCGTTGAGGGTAAATGAGGTACTATGGCAGTCCAGGCATTGGGGGACGATGACACGTCCAAAATCGATCTGGCCGTCCGGGTAGCCGGGACTGTTGATCCACCGCTCCGGTCCAGTCAGATAAGAGACCGGCAGCTCGAACAGGAGCCCGCTTCTCCAGTAGAGATAGGATTGTCCTCTTCTGCCCGACCCAACCACCAAGTCGATGCGCTCCGTTCTTGACCACCCCCGAGCCGAGTCGACCCCGGTCTCATAGAAGGCGCCATTGCGCCGTTCCATTGTGAAGTACACGCCCTCCGACCTGGTGCGCAGGAAGTTACGCCCTTCGGTAAAGTGTCCCCTGATGGAGCGAGCGGTTGCCTCGGCGGAAGTCCGGAAGTGCGCCGTTTGAACGAAGCTGGCAACGATCGGCTGGTGGCATGCCTTGCACGATCCGGCTCCCTGTGCGAGGGAGTCGAGGGCTGACACCAGCAGACCGAGCAGCAGTCGAGGCATCGTCATAGAAGTAGTTTAGCTTAGGAGGTCGAATGCAAGTCCCTGAACAGGAAGCAACACAATGACCGACGCGCCGCTCTCCCGCCGAGCCCTCCTTGCCGGAGCCGTGGGCGCGCTGGGCGCATCAGGGCTCCGTCAGGCTCGGCTCGCCGAGGCGTTCGGTCAGGCGCCCGCCGCGACGGTCCCGCCGGACCCCACCAAGGTCCCCGGGGCGCCGCTGAGCCCGCTCGGCCAGCGCTCGCCGTTCGAACGCCCGCGGCGCATTCCCATCGGGAGCCGCCAGGGCAGCTCGCTCGCGCCGCTGCAGGACCTTTGCGGAATCGTAACGCCCGCGGACCTGCACTTCGAGCGGCATCACGCCGGCGTGCCGGCCATCGACCCGCAGCGCTACAAGCTGCTCATCCACGGGATGGTCGAGCGTCCGACCGTGTTCGACCTCGCAGCCCTCAAGCGGTTCCCCTCTGTGTCGCGACCGTATTTCCTCGAATGCTCCGGGAACGGCCTCCCGAGCTACCGGAACATCCGGCCGGACCTGTCGCCGCAGCTCATCGACGGCCTCACGAGCACGAGCGAGTGGACGGGCGTGCTCCTGTCAACCCTGTTCCGCGAGGTTGGGGTGAAAGGGGGCGCGACATGGTTCCTCGCGGAAGGGGAAGACGCGGCGGTGATGGCGCGGAGCATCCCGGTCGACAAGGGCTGGGACGACGGCTTCATCGCGTACGGCCAGAACGGCGAAGCGCTGCGCCCCGAGCAGGGGTATCCGGCTCGGCTACTGTTACCAGGCTGGGAAGGGAACGCCAACGTCAAATGGATCCGGCGTATCGAGCTTGCGGACCGGCCGTTCATGACGCGGGAGGAGACGTCGAAGTACACCGATCCGCTCTCCGATGATACCGCGCGCCAGTTCAGCTTCGTGATGGACGCGAAGTCGATCATCACGTTCCCGGCGTACCCGGTGACCCTTCCCCGCAGCGGCTGGTGGGAGATCAATGGGATCGCCTGGAGCGGCCGCGGCCGGATCAGCAAGGTCGAGGTAAGCACGGACGCTGGACGGCACTGGGCGCTTGCCGAGCTACAGACCCCCGTGCTCCCCAAGTGCCACACCCGCTTCCGCTACCTGTGGAACTGGGACGGAGCGGACACCACGCTCCTGAGCCGCGCCGTGGACGAGACCGGGTACGTGCAGCCCACGCTCGACGAGCTGCGAGCCGCGCGCGGCCGCGGCACCACCTACCACTTCAATCACATCCGGGCATGGACGGTCCGGCGCGACGGCACGGTCGTCTTCGGACTGGAGGGATGAGCCTGCGAACGCTGGCAGCCATTCTCGCGCTGGCCCTTCTTTTTAGCACGTGTGGGAGAGGGGAGAAGGGAGAGGTACGATTCGATGCGCCGCCGCGCTACGGCTTCGGGAGACCCGCTACCGTCGCCGAGATTCGCGCTTGGGACATCGACGTGATGCCGGACGGGACCGGGCTGCCGCCCGGGAGCGGCACAGCGTCGCAGGGCGCGGCAATCTACGTTCGCAAATGCGCCGCCTGTCACGGCAAGACGGGGACCGAGGGGCCGTTCGACCGGCTGGTCGGTCGGGAGCCCCGGCAGGGCTTTCCGTTCGGCCGAGATCCGAGATCCGTGAAGACCATCGGCAACTACTGGCCCTACGCAACGACGCTGTACGACTACGTCCAGCGCGCCATGCCGCTCGACGCACCCGGCTCTCTCAAGCCCGACGAGGTGTACAGCCTCGTTGCCTTTCTGTTGTGGCGGAACGAGATCATCGCGAATACCGCGGTCATGAACGCTGCAACCCTGCCGCGCGTGGTCATGCCCGCGCACGACCGATTCGTGACGGATAATCGTCGCGGCGGGCCGGAGATCCGCTAGCTCGTATGTCGCATTTGCTCCCGTGGCGTGGCCACGTCCTCGTCTCGGCGGTCGCCATGCTTGGCTCCTGCCGGCCCCACCGCGCCGAACGCTCCACGGCGTCGGCGCCTGCCTGGTTGCTGGAGCGCGCCGCCGAAGAGTCGGCCCTGGTCGCACAGTCGCAGGTGGTTCACGACTTCCGGTTCACCGACCAGCGGGAGGCGAGCGGCATCACGTTCCAGACCCGAGTCGTCGACGACGTCGGCAAGGCCTACAAGAAGGTCCATTACGATCACGGGTCGGGACTCTGCGCCGCCGACGTCGACGGCGACGGGCTCCCGGACCTGTACTTCGTCACCCAGCTCGGCACCAACGAGCTGTGGAGGAACCTGGGCGGCGGCCGGTTCGCGAATATCACCGACGAAGCGGGTCTCCGGATAGACGATGCCATCGCCGTCGCATGCTCGTTCGCCGATATCGACAACGATGGCGATCCCGATCTGTTCGTCACGACGGTCCGCCACGGCAACCGGCTGTTCGAGAACCTGGGTGGCGGGAAGTTTCGTGACATCACGGCGCAGGCGGGCGTCGGATACGTCGGCCACTCCTCCGGCGCCGTTTTCTTCGACTACGACGGCGACGGCCTGCTCGACCTGTTCGTGACCAACGTCGGTGTCTACACCAGCAACGAGCAGGGGCCCGGCGGCTACTACCTCGGCTTGAGTGACGCCTTCCACGGTCACACGCACCGCGACCGCGCTGAAACCAGCATCCTGTACCACAACCTGGGCGGGAACCGTTTCAAGGACGTCACCCGCGAGATCGGGCTCGTGGATCGGAGCTGGAGCGGTGATGCCACGGTGATCGATGTGAACGAGGATGGTTGGCCGGACCTCTACGTCCTCGACATGCAAGGGGAGAATCACCTCCGGCTGAACCAAGCCGGGAAGCGGTTTCGGGACGCGACGCGGGAGTATTTCCCGAAGACCCCCTGGGGCGCGATGGGCGTCAAGGTCTTCGATTTCGACGGCGACGGTCGGCTCGATCTCTTCGTCACCGACATGCACTCGGACATGTGGGTCAACATCCCCCCTGGCGACTGGGCGGCGGAGGCGAGCAAGGCCGACTCCACGCCCGCACCCCCCGACTTCTTTCCGGAGGGGAAGCATCGCTTCATCTTCGGGAATGCGCTGTTCGCGAACCGCGGCGGCAGCCGCTTCGAGGAAGTCTCCGACGCCGTCGGGCTGGAAACCTACTGGCCCTGGGGGCCGAGCGTCGACGACTTCAACGCCGACGGGTGGGACGACATCTTCGTCGCGGCGGGCATGAACTTCCCGTACCGGTATGGCATCAATTCCGTGCTGCTAAACGAGGCCGGCCGGCATTTCCTCCCCAGCGAGTTCGTGCTCGGCGTCGAGCCCCGTCGCCACGGTGCGACGGAGCAAGTCTGGTTCAATCTCGATTGTGCCGGAGCGGACCAGGGGCGACCGATGTGTGCGGCCTGCTCTCAAGCGGGCGCAGCCGCTCTAGGGTGTCGCCAGGACGCCGCCGGCCGCTTCACCGTGATGGGCTCGCTCGCCTCGCGCGCCGCCGTCGTGCTCGATGTGGACGGTGACGGTGATCTCGACATCGTGACCAACGAGTTCAACGGGCCGCCACAGGTGCTCGTGAGCGACCTCGCCGAGCGACGCCACATCAACTTTCTCAAGGTCCGGCTGCGCGGCACGCGCTCCAGCCGCGCAGCGCTGGGCGCGCAGGTCAGCGTCGTTCTGCCCGACGGGCGACGCATCCTCAAGGTCCTGGACGGGAAATCGGGCTACCTCTCCCAAAGCGACCTGCCGCTTTACTTCGGCCTCGGGGATGCCGAACGTGTGGACTCGCTCGAAGTCCGCTGGCCTTCGCGTCGGCGCCAGCTGCTCGTCGGCCCCCTCAAGGCGCGGCAGACACTCGACGTCGTCGAGCCGTAGCGTGAGGAAGATCCGTGACCTCGGTGCGCAGTACCCTCGCAGCCCGCCTCGGCGCGGCGGCGCTCGCCGCCCTGCTCTCCGCCGCGCCGGCCTGCTGGTGGCACCGCAAACCGATCGGGCATGCTGCGGTCGAGGCGCCAGCCGGCGAAATCGCCCTCCAGGTCACCAACCACAACTACCTCGACGTGGTCGTCTACGTGCTCCACGACGGGCAGCGGACTCGCATCGGCACGGTGACCGGCTCGTCGAGCCAGGTCTTCTATCTTCCGGTACGGCTGCTCGGACAGGGCCACGAAATCCAGCTGTACGGCGATGCCATCGGCAGCCCGGACTTTGCCAGCACGGAGCGGCTGATCATCCAGCCGGGACAGTACATCGAGTGGACGCTCGAGTCGGACCTCCGGCGCTCGAGCGTGGGGGTGTACTAAGGGAAGGTCTGCACCAGTCGCGCGAAGTCGGGGGTGGGGGCTACTTCGAGCCGGGAGGCGGTCCGCCCACCGCCGACGAGCCGCTCCCGATGAGGTTGAACGCGCCGTACACCGCCACGAGCGCCGCGACCGACGACCCCGCCACCAGAGCGCTCCGCCCCTTGGCCAGGCGTCGCTCGTCGACGCGCGCGATCAGCCGCTCGGGCAGCTTCACCGCCTCCCCCTGCCAGGAGAGCGTGGTGCCGCGATCGAGCTCGATGGATGTCACGGCGATCGCGAGCACGCCGTCGGCCGAGCCGAGGCAGCGTCCGCGCACCACGCGCACGTCCGGTCCGAGATATGACGCCAGCTCCTGTGAGCCCGTCTCGGTCAGCGTGGCGGCGATGGGGGTCCCGGGCTGCGGTGCCGTGATCGCGAGCGGCCGGTAGGTGTAGCACGCCGTCACCGCGACGCCCGCAGCGATGGCCGTCTCAAGGCGCATGAGAGCGTTCCTGCCGCAGGGGATGACGCGCTACCGCGGCATCCCGGGACCGGCAGGGGCGGGCACGCCGCCGCCGCCAGAGCCGAATGCCTGGTAGGTGGCGAGCAAGGCGAGGATCGATCCGCCGGCGAGGAGCACCATCCGGCCCCGCGACACGCGGCGCTCTTCGAGCGACGCGACGAAGGCGCGCGGCACGACCACAGTCTCGCCCTGCCAGGAGAGCACGTCGCCCCGGCGCAGCTCGACTTGCGAGACGGACAGCGTGAGCCCGCGCTCGCTCGTGCTCTGGAACCGACCGCGTACCACCCCGACGTCGGGGCCGATGTAGCGCGCCAGATCCTCGGAGCCGGCCTCTGTCAGCGTGACGGCCAGGTACATCGCCGGCTCCGGGCGCGGCGCCGCAAGGGGCCGATAGATGTAGCACCCCGCGACCGCGCAACACCAGAGCAGCACAACCGGCGTGCGGCCGACCATGCCTTCAATCAAACGCACGAGGCCGCCGGTGGCCAGAGCACCACGCCGGCAGGCCCATTACGGGCAGTCCGCCGGGTCGTTGGGATTCCGGAACCCGTTGGTGGCAAGCTGCTGGCTCGTGGTCGGAATGTTGGAGTTGACGTTCCCCTCGGTGCCTCCGTAGTAGAGGCGGCCCGGGATCTTGTCGCGCCAGATCGGGTTGGCGCCGTTGGCCGTGCGGTACGGCACGAGCGCCGGGACGCACGTCCGGCGGTAGTCGCTCCAGACCTCGATGTTCTGGAACAGCGCCACGTATTTCTCGATCATGATCGAGTCGAGCAAGGCCGGGCCCGTGATGGCGACCAGCGCCGGCAGCGGCGCCACTGCTCGAGCGTTGTTGAGATGCGTGAGCGCCACCGGGTCGTTTCCGGTTTGGTTGTAGGCTTCCGCAAGGATCAACTCGTTCTCCTGGTAGGTCACGAGGGGTTGCCGAAAGTCCGGCACGTTGCGGCCGGCGCCCTTGATCGCGGAGATCGAGTCGCTCGGCTGGGGCACGTTCATGTCTTGACCGCCGTACCCACCGCCCTTGTTTTTCCCGTAGTACTGCGGCAGTCGCGGATCGCTGCGCGCCTTCATGAGGTCCACCAAGAACTTCCCGGCCACCACATCCTGCCCGAAGGTGGTGAGCTGGAACTGGTACCAGATGTTGCGTTCGGACGTCGCCGACGTATGGAACGTCTTCAGGTCCCCCGCCGACGCGCCGATGCCGGCCGATGCCGCGGTGATGGCGTTGCCGTACACCGCCGCCTTGTTCGCCGCGCCCTCCACCGTATGGAGGTAATAGCGCGCCTTCAGAGTATTGGCCGCCGCGATCCATTTCGCCTTGTCACCGCCATAGACCAGATCCTGAGGACCGGGCCCGCCCCCAGGCCCCCCGAGCTCGACGATCGCCTGCGACAAGAGCGCTTGCACGGAGTCGTAGACGGAAGCCTGCGCGTCGAGCGTGGGGGTTGCGGATGATCCCACGGCGTCGGTGTACGGGATGTCCCCCCACAGATCGGCCGCCGTCCCGATGTCGAACGCTTCCCAGATCTTGGCGATGGCGAGGTAGACGCTGTCGCCGTCGGCGCGCGCACTCGCCTCGATCTTGCGCAGGTCGATCAGCCCGCCACCGGTGTACACGTTGAACCAGTTGCCGTCCCAGCTGAACTCGTCGATCACGTAGTGGCTGTACTGGTCGACGAAACGGCCGCCGACGCCGGCGCACTGCTGCATCCACATGCACAAGGTCATCGCAACCGAGTTCTCCTGCGAGCTGAACAGGTTGGCCTGCACTCCCACGAACAGCTGGTCGCGGGTGGCCGAACTCGGCTGGTTGGGGTCGCTGCTGAGCTTCTCACCGGTCAAGAAACTGCCGCACCCCGCGCCGCCCAGCGCCAGGCCCAGGGAGACGGCCGCGACTTTGATTGAGCGAATCATGCGTCGATCTCCTCGGGCGTTAGCGGTTCAAGGTGATGGTGAACACGAACGAGCGGCTCTGGGGATTGCCGAAGTACTCGGACCCCTGAATCGCGTCCGTAGATCCGCCGCCGCTCGTCTCGGGGTCGAAGCCCGGCCACTTGGTCCAAGTGTGCAAGTTCCGGCCGGAGACCCGGATGTCGATGCTCCCCAGCCCGAGCGAGCTCTGCACCCAGGGCGCATCCAGCGTGTAGGTGACCGATAACTCGCGCAGCTTGACGTAGCCATCGTCGTCGAGGCACGCCTCGTCGTAGCCCGTAAACGGGCAGGGGGCGAGGTTGCCGTTGTACCAGTTCTGGCCGATCGGGACAGCCGTTCCGGCCCCCGGGCCGGCGACCGGCCCGTCGTACCAGCCACCTCTTCCGAACGTCCGCACGCTCAGTGGGTCATTGGGGTCCGCCACGCAGCCCGCGGACGTGCAGATGGCGCGATGCTCGGTGTCCTTGTGCGTCCCGTAGCTCCAGAGCGCACCCTTCGAGCCATTGGCGACGACCCCGCCGTGCCGGATGTCGAGCAGGCCGGAGAGCTGCAGCTTGTGATAGCGCAACGCCGTCCGCACGCTTCCCGTCCACCGCGGGTTCGGGTTGGAGACGATTCTCGCTTTGGGGTCTCCTACGGGAAAGCCGGTGGCGTCGATGTAGAGCGCACCCGCGGGCTGGCCGACGCACGCCGCAGCCAGGCCCGCCACGAGCGACGTGTCGCTGATACCGCAGCGGATGAATCCGAGGCTGCGGTGGACGCCGATCTCCTGGCCCACCTGTGCGACCCCGTCACCAAAGAAGATGTATTGCGGGCCGTTCAGGGTGAGCACGTAGCCCCGGTTCCGGGCCCATTGGAGTCCCACTTCCCACCCGTACTCCGGCTTCTGAAGGGGGCGGACGTTGAGCGACGCCTCCGCGCCGCGGTTCCGGAACTTCGCCGCGTTGGTGTATTGATTGCTATAACCGGTCGACGGTGCCAGCGGCGTCGACAGAATGACGTCCGAGGTGGTCGAGCTGTACACCGTCAGCGACGCGTCCGCGCGGTCGCGAAACAGTCCGACGTCGACGCCCGCCTCGAACTCTTTGGACCGCTCGGGCCTTAGCACATCCGCCGGCTTCTGGCCGCCGGTCAGCAGTCCCCCCAGCCCGTTCTGCGTCGGCGTGACACCAGTGCCTTGCGCGATGCCGCCGAAGATCCCGGAGAAGAACGTCGGGGTCGTGACGTAGGGGGGCGGCTCCGTGCCGGCTTCACCGTACGCCACGCGCACCTTCCCAAACGTGAGCCACGGCCGCTCCCCGATCGCCTTGGTGAACGTCCACGCCGCACTTCCCTTGGGGAACCATGCCCGCCGCGACAGCCGCCCGAAGTTCGAGAAGCCGTCGTTGCGGAGCGATGCCACCAGGTAGAGCTGATCGAACAGGTCGAGCGTCGCCTGTCCGAAGTAGGACTCTCGATGGATCACCGTCTCGTTGTCGAGCGACGGATCGCGCAGCACGGTGTTCGAGAGCTTGAACGGCGTGGGCGCGACGAGCGTCCGGCCGACCTGGAACAGGTTCCGATGGTTCTCGCTGTTCAGGTTCTGTCCGAGCGTGACCGTTCCCGAGGCACGGGGGCTGATCGTGTAATTCACCGTACCGGTGAGGTTATGGTCGATCTGGTACGTGACGATCTTTCCCTCGATCACGCGGCCGCTGAAGCACACGTCTGAAGACGAGATCGGACAGCCTTCCAGGCGCTCGTCGTTGGAGTAGTCCGCGCCCAGGGTGTAGTTGAACTTGAGCCACGATGTGGCGAGGTATTCCGCACCGATGTTGCCGAAGATGCGGCCCACGTTGCCCAAGTTGCGCTGCTCGTAAATGTCGTAGAACGGATTGTCGAACCCCCGGTCCGCCACCAGGTCGGTCGCCTTGGGGTGCTGAAACCGGTACGAGCGGTGCAGCTGATTGATCGGATCGAGATACGGCAAGTTGTTGAAGTCGGGCGGCGTGCGCATCACCGGGATCTGCACGCCGTTGACGTTGTTGCCACGCTGGGTGTAATGGCCGCGCGTGTCCGCATACGAGAGGTTGGCGTTGATCTTCAACTGCTCCGACGGCCGGTGTGACCCTTTGACGCGCACGGTGGTGCGGTTGTAGCGATCGTTGTCGCCGACGAAGAAGCCGTTGTTGTCGAGATTCTCGCCGGACAGGTAGAACGTGGTCCGGTCGTTCCCCCCCGACACCGTCATCGCGTTCTCGATCACGTGGCCGGTCGTGTACAGCTCGCGGGCGTGATCGAATACGGCTGCCCCGGCCGGAATCGGCGGCCCCCAGCTGCGCCGGCAGATCCCGGCTCCGATGTTATCGCAAGACCCGCCCACGGACGTATCCGCGTGCACGCGCAAGCTGCCCTGACCGTATTTGGTCTGCAGCTCCCAGACGTGGCTGACGTCGTCGAACGAGGCCGACGAGCGCAACGAGAAGTGCGTCGCCCCCGCCCGGCCGGACTTCGTGGTGATGAGGACGACGCCCTGACCGGCCCGCGCGCCGTAGATCGCGCCCGCAGCTGCGCCCTTCAGGATCTCGAGCGACTCGATGTCGTTCGGGTTCAAGTCTGCGGCCCGGTTCGTGACCACCGTGCCCTCACCCGGGTAGCCGCCATCGACCGGATTGAAGCTCGACGTGGAGGTCGCCGAGTTGTCGATCGGCACGCCGTCGACGATGAACAGCGGCTGGTTGTTGCCCACAACCGTCCGGATGCCGCGGATCTGGATGAACGATGAGGCACCGGGGTCGCCCGACTGGCCGGTGACCTGGACGTTGGGTGCCTTGGCCGCGAGCGCCTCGACGATGTTCGTCTCGTTACTCTTGTCGATCTGCTCCGCGGAGACGGTGTTGCGGACGTTGCCGAGCTTCTCGGTCGCCGTGGCGGTACCGGCGCCGGTCACCACGACCTCGCCGAGCTGCAGCGGGTTCGGAGCCAGGGTGAAGTCGTGGGCCAACCCGCCCGCCGTGAGCGTGATCTGCGCGCTCTGCGCCTTGTAGCCGAGCCGACGCGCCGTGAGCGTCACCGTCTGCCCGGACACTCGCGCGCCCGGCACGAGGAAGGCGTAGCGGCCGTCGTCCCGCGTGAGCGTGCCCAACCCCATGGCGGGAATCGTGACCTCGACGGTGCCCAGCGGCACCCCGGCGTCGCTCGTCACTCGGCCAGTGATCGTGACCGGCTGCTGAGCGCCGAGACGGAGCGGCGACGCGCAGAGCGCGGCAAACAAGACGGGAACGAATCGACGGCAGCGAACGCGCATGTTCCCTCCTCCATACGTGTGCGTTGACGGCTCGGGCGGGGCCGCCCGGGCGGCGGTCCCAGCTCGGTGCACGAGAGCTGCACCAACTGCACCAATGCGCCGCGCGCCGGACTGCGTCACGCAGCGACAAGGGTCGCGTTCGGTTGTTTGTGTCAACGAATCGCGTGGGTGCGCCCAACGGCTAGGGAGGACGCGCGCGCGCGTACGGCTCAGAAACGGGCGGGAGTACGCCAACCGCACCCGTCCGCGGTTTCATATATCACGCGCCTCGCCGCTCCGCCAGGGGTCCGCCAGTGGCGCGCCGGGACACGAGTCACTATGGTAAGCCCACCTTCGAACGACAGAGTCCCGACGATGCGCCTCGCCGCGACCGCTTGCGTGCTGCTTGTCGCAGTTTCAGCCGGCGACGCTCAGGCCCCCTCTCCCCACGACCCCCTCGCCCCCCGCACTAAGGGGCGTCCCGACGCTCCCGTGACGGTCTACGAGATGTCCGACTTCCAGTGTCCCTACTGCCGCGCCTTCGCCCTCACCACCATGCCGTTGCTGGAAAAGGAGTATGTGCAGACAGGAAAGGTCCGACTCGTCTACATCAACCTGCCGCTCACCACGCTCCACGCCAACGCCGCCCGAGCCGCGGAGCTGGCCGTGTGCGCCGCCCGCCAGGGCAAGTTCTGGCCGATGCACGACCTGCTGTTCCAGCGCCAGGATGGCTGGGCGTCCCGCAAGGACGCCGGCCCGTATTTCCTCGCGCTCGCCGACACGGCAGGCCTGACCCGCGGTGACGTGGTGCGGTGCCTCAACTCGAAGAGCGTGCGGGCGGAGGTGCGGACGGATTCGACGCGCGCGGCGCAGGCGGGCGGTCGCAGCACGCCCACCTTTTACATCGAGGGAGGGTTGCTCGAGGGCGCGGCCCCGGTCGAGGTGTTCCGGGCCGTGCTGGACTCGGTCTATCGCAGCAAGACGGCCGGCCGGACGCGGTGATGCGGAACCGCCCATCCTTCATATACCGGCTGAGCATGCGGCTGGCGCAGCGGGCGCTGCCCCTCGCCGCCCGGTTCGACAAGAAGGTCGCGCGCGGCGTGGACGCCCGCCGCGGCGTGCTCGAGCGCCTGGCGGGCTGGGCGCGGGCGCACCGTGACCCGAAGCGGCCCCTCGTCTGGGTGCACGCTCCGTCCGTGGGCGAGGGTCTCCAGGCGAAACCCGTGCTCGAGACCCTGCGGGCCGAGCAGCCGCAGTGGCAGCTCGTCTATACCTTCTTCTCCCCCTCCGCCGAGCGGCTCGCCCGCACCCTCCCCGTGGACCTCGCGGACTATCTGCCGTTCGACCGCCCGGGCGACGTGGCGGCGGCGCTCGAAGCGCTGCAGCCGTCGGCGCTGGTATTTTCGAAGCTCGACGTGTGGCCCGAGCTCACGCTCGCGGCGCGACGCCGCGGCACGCGGCTGGGGCTCATCTCGGCGACGGTGGCGCTCGACAGCTCCCGGCTGCGCTGGCCCGCGCGCCGCTGGGCCGAGCCCGCCTACCGCGCCCTCGACCGCGTGGGGACGATCAGTGAGGACGACGGTCGGCGGCTGCAGCAGCTCGGCGCTCGGCGTGAGGTGATCGAGGTGACGGGCGACACGCGCTACGACAGCGTGGCGGAGCGCGCCGAGCGCTTCGATCGAGCGCGCGAGCCGTTCGCGCGGCTCGCCGCCACTCCCGCCGGGACGTTCACCATCGTCGCCGGCTCCACCTGGCCCGCCGACGAGGCGGTCCTGCTGCCCGCCTTGGTCGACCTGCTCGCCCAAGTCCCGACGGCGCGCCTCATCTTGGCGCCGCACGAGCCCAATCCCGACCACCTGGCCCTGATCGCCGAGCGCGCCCGACACTTGAAGCTGCACCGCCCCGTGCGCCTGTCCCAGCTCGAGCACGCGGCGCCGTCCCCCGTAATCGTCGTCGACCGGGTGGGCGTCCTCGCCGACCTGTACGCCCTCGCCGACATGGCGTTCGTGGGAGGCGGCTACCACCGCGCCGGGCTCCATTCGGTGCTCGAGCCGGCGGTGTTCGGCGTGCCGGTCGTGGTCGGACCCCACTGGCACATGAGCCGCGACGCCGCGCTGCTGATCGAGCGGGGCGGGGCCGTCGCGCTGCCCGGCGACGGGCGGCATCCGTTGCACTCGCAATGTCTCGTGTGGCACCACGACCCCGCCGCTCGGCGCAAGGCGGGCGACGCCGGGAAACGGCTGGTGCAAGAGGGCCGGGGCGCCGCGGAGCGAACGACCGCGTTGGTGAGAAGGCTGGTGGAGGATACCTAGCGGAGGTCGAGGGGTCCCGCGAGCGACTGCGTATTTTTGTCGCGCAGCGGGACCCCTCGACCTCCGCTGCTACTTCACCACCACTCCCTCAAACGTCACTGACCGCGGCACGATGAGCCCTAGCGTCAGCCCCGTCACCAGGAGGTCGCTCCAGCGGCTCCGCACCCGGATGCGGAGGTTCTCGATGCGCGCTCCAGTCCCCACCTGCCCTGCCAGCACGTCCTCCAGGTTCGGCTGCGACACCGGAAGGAGCCCCGCCACGAGGTATACGGGGTGCTTGGTGACGCGAAACGGGACGCCTGAGTCCGCCGGCGCCGCCGCGGCGCCGGCCATGCTCACCGGGACGCCGAGCCGCGCGCTGTCGAGCGTGAGGGCGCAACCGCCCTCGGCGAGCGCCAGCGCGAGGATCGACGCTCGCAGGACCAGGGTACGACCCGTCACATGACTCCTGGGAACGAAAGGGGCGCGCCGGGAACGGCGCGCCCCAAAGGTAGTGGCTTCAATAGCGCTTGTGAACCAGCCTCACATGCCGAGCGGCACCTTGATCGCCACGTGCGCACCCAGGCCGAGGATGCCGGTGTGGCCGCCGCTCCTGTGCTCGTAATCGTAGGCGGCGTGGACGCCGAACATGCCGAAGCTCAGGTTCGCCCCGATGGTGTACCCGAAGTTCGTGTTACCCGTTCCCGACGCATGGCGGTAGCGGAATCCGGGAGAAACGTACGGCTCGATGCTCAGGCCGGGCGTGGGCAGGCTGATGGCGAGGCCCACCGCACCGATCACACTCGTGGTGGCCGGCCGGGTGGGGCTGCTCGAATCACTGCGCGCGGCGCCGACCTGCAGGTTCAACGATACGGGAATCAGGCTCCCACCGATGACGCGCATCGCCGCGTTGCCGCCGATGGATGTGATGCTCGAGGTGGCGTTCTCGGGCTTGTAGCTCTCGATGCCGGCCGTCAGAGTCAGCGTGCCGAGACCGAGCGACGCGCGGCCGCCGAAGGCGTTGCCCTTGCCGAAGGTCGAATCCGGCCTGCCCCAGTCTCCGTTGATGGTGATGCCAGTGCCGCCCTTCGGGCTGTTCCACACAGGCATCCCGAGCCACTGCGCCGCGGCGGGCGCGGCCACGCTCGCGATCATTGCCACCGCAAGAAACACGCGCTTCATATGCGACCTCAGAGTAAGGTGTTCGATTGCAGTTCAGTGATGCAGACTCACGTCCCGAGTGGACGCCCGATCTCCAGGCTCACTCCGATGCCGATCACGTGGTGGGCCGTGCCACTGGCGAACTTCTCGGAATCATACGCGATATGGATCGCGATGGGCCCGAAACCGACGTTGCCTCCCACCACCCAGCCGAAGTTGGTCTCGTCCTTACGCGCACCCACCGGCACGTTCCAGTACCTATGGAAGCGCACGCCCGGCGAGAAGTACGGCTCAACGCGGATCAGCGGAACGGGAAGCGGCGTGCTGAAGCCCACGGCCCCCTGCGCCGTGGTTGCCTCGGGCAGTGTCTGCGTTCCCGACGTGACCTTGTTGTTGTACGCTCCGCCGAGCTGCAAATTGACAGCGACCGGAAGCCGGCTGCCGCCGATCAGGCGGAGCGCCAGCGAGCCTCCCAGCGACGTGACGCGGGTGTTGAAGCTCTCTGGCTGCCACGACGACGCGCCGACGGTCACCGTCGTCGTCCCCACGCCCAGCGACACGCGACCTGCAATTGCATTGCTGTTGCTGCCGATCACATTGGAACGGGTGTAGTCACCGGCGATCGTCACGCCCGACCCGCCTTTGGGGCTGTTCCACACCGGCACTCCGCCCCACTGCGCCGCGGCCGACGGACCGGCCAACGCGGCCACCGCGACTACAAAAACAGCGCGCCTCATAAGTCCCCTCCGGCAAAGGAGTGAACGGGACCCGGGCGCTTGGTCTCGCGAACGACCCGCCAACGGTAAGAAGGCGCCGCCGTCGAGTCAATGGTGTCGCTCTAGTGCACCCACACGGCGCCGATCGACACACCCTCGTTGTCGCCCAGGCCGGCGCTGAGGCGCGCATCAAACGCGCGGCTCAGCCGAAAGTCCGCGCCGAGGCCGAGCGAGAACTTCACGTGGTCGGCGGTGTCCCCCGCGAGCAGATACAGCGTCGGCTGCACGTAGGGGACGATGCTCACCGTAGATCCCTGAGGATCGATCCGCCGCCCGAGCGACAGGCCGACGGGGACGATCATCAGCGACGCGCCGCTCACGAAGTTGGCGCCGGCGCCGAGGATCACCGCGCCGTCGAGCGGGAAGTCCAAGGTGTGCGTGATGACGCGCTGCCGCGCTTCCACGCCAGCGAGCGCGACCGCGCTCCCCGGCCCCGGTGGATCGAAGAAGCCCACCCGGAACCCGAGGTCGAGCCGGCCGCTCGCCATGCGGTACGCACCCTCGACCGCGGTGCCGCCGCCGTTGGGGAAGCTCAGCAGCAGGCCGATTTCGGAGCGCTGGAA
>Ga0209159_1000561_pt1 | contig 33394 bp, 26 predicted proteins | sample GraSoiAngelo_144_FD_185901 | JGI IMG/M metagenome (GOLD analysis project Ga0209159, IMG submission 185901) | Grasslands soil microbial communities from the Angelo Coastal Reserve, California, USA - 14_1009_02_40cm (SPAdes) (version 2) | ecosystem: Environmental > Terrestrial > Soil > Grasslands ...
CGCAGAATTCATTGCTTCGCGAACCTCATCCAGGATGCCGATTACTCGCTCGACGATGACGGGGACTATTTCACTTGGACCCTGGATGAGGTTCGCGCGGTTTTGACTCCTGAAGAGTCACGCGTCATTGAACTCTATTACGATGTCGAGACGCACGGCGAGATGCATCACAATCCTGCCAAGAATGTCCTATGGGTCGCACGCGGCTTTCACGAAATAGGGCAGATCCTCGAGCGCGATCCGGACGATATTCGAACGATCAAGCTGCGAGCGGAAAAAAAGATGCTGGAGGCCCGATTGAGGCGGCCTACGCCGTTCGTCGATAAAACCCGGTACGTGGCTTGGAACGCCATGTTCGTCTCTGCGTTTCTGGAAGCATCCCATTCCCTGAATATCCCCTCGATTGAGGAGCAGTGCCGCGCGTTTGCTTTAAAGACGATCGATTGCATGCTCGGTGAAGCTTGGAGTGAGGAGCGAGGGTTTGCTCATCGGATCGGCGGGCCCGCGCTCGAAGGCTCCCTCGACGATCAGGTTTTCAGCGTTCTCGCCTTGCTCGACGCCTACGAAGCGAGCCTCGATTTGCGCTACTTCGCCGCGGCGCAGAAAACCATGGACCTCACTGTTGCCCGCTACGGCGATGGCGACAATGGCGGCTTCTTCGATCGCCCGAGTGACGCTGCGCCCATGGGCGGACTCGAGGTGCGCCGCAAGCCCTTTCAGGATTCGCCCACGCCGGGGGCGAATTCCGTTGCCGCCATCGCACTGATTCGACTGCATGCTTTCACTGGCGAACAGCGGTACCGCGATTTCGCACAAAAAACGCTCGAAGCCTTCGCCGGGGTCGCTCTGCAGTATGGCCTGTTTGCTGCCACGTACGGTCTTGCGGCCACGCTCTTTATGCGTCCTCCGATTCAGGTCGTTGTCACTGGCAATTCGAATGACCCCGCCGCTCAGGCCCTAGAAGCCGCTGCTCATCGCGTCTACCGTTTCGGCAAATCCGTCTTGCGCTTTATGCCCGGCACCGCGCCCGCCGCTCTTGCCGGTGCCCTCAAAGAAACGCTTCCTCATCTTCCCGCCGACAAGCCCATCGCCGTCGTCTGCTCCGGCCAAACGTGTGTCCCGCCCACGAGCGATCCTGCCCGGCTCACCGCCTATCTCGAAGACGGCGCCGTGGGCGTTGTGGCATTCTAGGCTCGCCCGGGAGGAAGAGTGCGATGCCGGAGCGCCGCTCCCTCCATTCGGCGGTTCCGGACAGCAATCATAAACACGCGACTGGCTGCCAGTCACCGTCCCCTTTCATTTCTTTGGCCTGGACTCCGGCGGCACCAAGCCGTTTACGCGGTAATACACGACCAGTTGCCCGTAGTGCTCGCCGGAATGCTCGATGAGTTCGTAGGCCAAATCCCCCAGCCGCACATGCCGGTTCCCATACGGGTCGACGATGGTTTCCGACATTCCGGCATCCCCCTTCGCTTTGATCGCGGCAGCGCCATCGGCGAACGACTTTTTCACATACGCCACGACTTCCGATTTGGTTTTGAGCTTGTTCTTCGAAGGATCTTCTTCGGTGGGCATCTTCTGGCCCATCGCGGGATTAGTGAAGAAATAGGTTGAGTCGGAGGCGTGCAGCAATTGTTCCCGGAAGCTGCGCTGCTCCGGCTTCGGTTTGTACTCGTATTTATCTTCTGGGAAATCCTCGGCCATAGCGATTAATTTGCGTCCGATGTCGTTCCACTGATCGACAACCGCCTGTGACGGGCTGGCCGCCGGCTTTGGCGGCTCCTTCTTCGCCGCCTCCTGCGCGACCGCCGGGAGCACCGCTATCCCCACCGCCAATGCCGCTCCGCATAACGTCGTCCACTTTGTCATGGCTTTGTTTCCTCCGTTTCCTCCGCCCTTGGACCCGCTTGGACAGGGCACCCCCTTTCAGACGCACCGCCCTCGGGAAGAGTTTCCCCTTCGGCCAGCAAGACACCCTGTCCTTTGGCGCGGTTTAATCTTACGCGGTAGTCTCCACCGGGTCATTCGAATTCCCCCGAAGCCACATGTTAAAATTGTGCTTTGCAGACTGGGGGCATCATCACTGTGGACTGGCACTACTTATTTTTGCGCGCGGGGATCGGCCTGAGCCTATGCGCGCTGCTCTACCTGTCGCAGCGTTTCTGGTACCGCTCCCTCTGGCGGGTCACCGAGCACTGGGGCCGCTTATGGCTGCGTCGCGCGCCGCGGCTGGCCTATGTTCTTCTGCTGGTTCTCATGGTTTTCACGCTGGTTCGCGTGGTGATTATGGGTCATGCCAGCCTTACTCGCCGGACTTCCTGGATAACCGTGCTTACCGGCCTTTGGTTCTTCAGCGCGCTGTTTGCCTATCTGTCGGTTAAGACGGTTCACGGATTGGAGCGCATTTGGCGCTGGTCTCATCTAGCCGCCCTCAACCGGATGCCATCTTCATCCGACACCGCGCAACCCGGCACCCCTTCCGAATCCTCGGAAACGGTTCCCGACCCTGGCCGTAGGTACTTTTTCCGGGCCGCTACCGCCGCCGCGGGGGCCGCTCCTTTCCTCACGGCAATGTACGGTTTTGCTGCCGAACGCCTGAATTATCAGGTGCGCCGTGTCGAGATCCCCATACCGAACCTGCCGCCGGCCCTCGACGGCATGAAGATTGTTCAACTGAGCGACATTCACCTGAGCAGTTATATGTCCCGCGCCCAAGTCCGCCGCGCCGTGGATATGGCCAGTGATCTCGGAGCCGATCTTGCCGTGGTTACCGGCGACCTGATCACGGGCGCGGGCGATTCGATTGCCGATTGCATTGATCAAATTCGCCATCTTTACGCGCCGCTGGGCATTTGGGGTTGCAATGGGAATCATGAGATCTACGCGCATGCGGAAGATCAGGCTTACTACCTCTATGCGCAAGCGGGGATGAAGCTGCTCCGCCATTCGAATGCGCAAATTGCGTTTAAGGGCGAGCAGCTCAATCTGATTGGCGTGGATTACCAGCGGGAATACAACGGGCGCGGGCAAAAGCAGCACATGCTCGCCGATGTCGAGCCGCTGGTACGCCGCGACATGCCCAATATTCTCCTCTCGCACAACCCGAATTCCTTCAATCGCGCCGCAGAACTGGGGATCGAGCTTTCTCTTGCCGGTCACACGCACGGCGGCCAGATTCAGGTGGAAATCCTTGATCACCGCTTGAGCCCCGCGCGCTTTATCAGCGATTACATTGCCGGCCTCTATCAGCGCCCGATGTTCGCGCCCGCGCCGTATGAACGTGCGGGCTCGGTCGTTTCCACACAGCGGAGATTTACACCACAACCCGGGGCCATGGCGAGTATCTACGTAAATCGCGGCTTGGGTACGGTCGGCGCTCCCGTGCGGCTGGGGGTTCCGCCCGAAATCAGCCTGCTCGTACTTCGCCGCGTCGTCTGACCGTTTTGTCTCCAATCCGGGCCCCCTCAAGGTTCTCTGTTTGGTTTGAGACTCCCCACGCCTTAAAGGCGGGGGATTCTACGATGTTTCCTGCTGCAGGAGGCACATGCTTGAGTTCGCACCCAAGTCTTACTGTGCCTCCACAGGCGGATACCGAGCGTCCCTCGGCTAAGATTCGCAAACCCTCGACAAAGATATTGACGACAGCGTTTTCGTCCCGCTTGGTGTTGCGTGCTGCAATAGGGGGACTTCCAACGGTCTTGGAGTTTGCGTTCTGCGTTCTTCTGATGGCAAATGCAGCACAACTTCGATGACCTGCCGTTAAAGAAATGGAATGTCCTCGCGTTGCTATCCACGGAAACGTACTGGGTTGTCCCGAAACGGCAGATGCCAACACGTTCTGCTGTCTCATTCTTGTCGCGTGCGCGAGTTCCGCTTCCTTTGTGTCCTTTTGTATCTTTGCCAAGTGCGAATGCTACAATCGCTTCACGTTTGAGCGCAGCAATGCCGGCTCAGGAACAAAATTATTGGCTCGAAACGCTAAACGCACCATCGGTCGAAGCGGCGCCGGATCTGCCTGAAAATGTCGACGTCGCGATTGTTGGCGGAGGTTTCTGCGGGCTTTCCGCGGCGCGCGCTCTGGCCAAACGTGGTGTGCGCGCTGCCGTACTCGAGGCGGAAACTTTCGGTTGGGGCGCGAGCTGCCGCAACGGGGGTATGGTCCTGTCCGCCGCGCTCATCGAGCGCGAATTCCGTCACCAATTACGCATCGTTCCCCAAGGCCACCTGCGCAGCGAAATCGGCTCGCACATTTATTTCGGCGGCATGGTGGACGAAACCAGCGCGGGGGTGAATCCCGCGCGCTATGTCACCGGGCTGGCGCATGCCGCCGAGCGTGCCGGAGCCTGGCTGCACGATCACACGCGCGTAGAAGAAATCACCGCCGAATCCCAGAACGGCGCACGCAAATTCCGTGTGCGCACTTCCCGGGGCAGCATCGCCGCGCGCGAAGTGATTCTCGCCAGCGGCGCCTACACCACAGAGACTACTCCCGCCCTTCGAAAAAAAATCATCCCCATCGGTTCGTACATCATCGCCACGGAAGTGCTGTCCGCCGATTTGGCGCACGAACTCAGCCCGCGCAACCGCATGATCTACGACTCGAAACATTTTCTCTATTACTACCGACTGACTCCGGACAATCGCACGCTCTTCGGCGGGCGGGCGGCGTTTTTCCCGGCAACCGAAAGCACCGTGCGGCAGAGCGCGGAAATTCTTCGCCGCGGCATGATCACGGTATATCCGCAACTGTGCGATACAAAGATCGAATATGGGTGGGGCGGAACGCTGGACTTCACCCTCGATGTGATGCCGCACGCCGGAAAAATGGACGAAATGTATTTCGCGGTGGGATTTGCCGGCCACGGCGTCGCCGCCGCCACTTGGTTCGGTACGAAGCTCGCTGAAATGATCTCCGGAAATATCAACAGCATCCCGTTCGCCGAGCTTCCGTTTCCCGCCGCACCGATTGGGCTGCGAAGCGGCCGGACCTGGGCGCTGCCGCTTGCTGGGCTGTGGTACCGGATTCTCGATTTCTTCACGTAGTGCTCGGGCTCACCACATTCCTTGCCGGTCGGAACTTGCGAATCACGAAATACATCGGAAGCGCGAGCAGCACGGGCACTGGTCCCCACTTCCGTGCAAAGGGATCGCTGCCGACCAAAGCGACGACACTCATCGCCAGCGGAGCACCCACCACGTAGAAAAGGCCGGCCCGGCTCCACGGGATGCGAAATGGCCGAGGTATATCGCGCTTCGTGTTGCGCAAACGCCCGGACGAAAGCACGGTCAGAATCGTCACGCCGATGCGCAGCCAGACGTACACCGTCAACAGTTGCACCATCGTTTTTTGCGCAAGCAAGACGTAGACAATCGAGGATGCGATGATGGCGACCCACGGCGTGCCGTAGCGTGGGTGCCGCGCCGAGAACATCGGGGGAAGGTAACCATCCTCCGCCATGGTCGAGGGCATGCGCGTGCTCGTTAGCACCGTGGCGTTCAACAAAGAAACGTTGCCGATCATCGCCGCGATCGTGATGGGAATGGCCAGCCAGGGGCCGCCAAGGAGTTGCGCGGCGTTTGAAAAATAGCCGGTATGCCATTTCTGCCAATCTCCGAGGGCGGCGAGCGAAAAAAGTGTCGGAAGAAAATAGGTAGCGATCGAAAGCGGCACAACAATCGCCAGTGCCCGCGGATGGTCTTCTGCGGCTCTTCCACTTTCTTCGGCAACGCTTGAAAGTTGCTCGTACCCGGAGTAAAGCCACAAGCCGAGCGCCAGCCCTGCGCCAAAAACCTGAAACCTCGGCGCGTGCGGAGGGACTAGTGGCGAAAACGGGTTGTGGTGCCACTTCAGCGCAGCGGCGACGCACAAAGCACCCACGACCAGCAGCACGAAGACCTCTAGTATGGTTGAGACCACTCCCACCATGTGGATCCCACGCACATTCACGTAACAAATCACCGCGACCAGAGTGCAAGCGATGGCGTAATGGATCCCTGCGCCAACCGAGGTGAAATAAATGGAAATAAAGTCGCTGAGATAATCGGCAAAAAGTACCGCGTAGGCGGCGGCCAGCACGAACGATGCGCTCCAATTCCACCAGCCCGCAAGGAATCCCCAGAAGTCGCCGAATCCTGCGCGCACCCAGCGGTAGAACCCGCCCTCGACAGGAATCGCGGTAGTCAACTCGGCCGTCACCAGCGACACCGGGACGCACCAGAACAGCGGAATAAATAGTTGGTAGAGCAGCGTCAGTCCCGGGCCGCTGGTGGTAACCATGTCTTCGAGACCGAACGGCCCGCCGGTGGCATAGGCGTACATCACGAAGACAAAAGGGAGCAGGCTGACCTTGCGCAAAGCTGGCCAGGCGCCGCATTGCGCCCGGGAACTCGGGGAGACAGACCCGCGATCTTGGCTCGATGGGCGGGGAATGTTGGTTGCCCCGCTTTCTCGAAGAAGTTTACAGGCGCGGCGGGATCGTTCACAGCGGAAAGACAGCTCCCCTGCTAGCTGCTAGAATCGATAACGCAGCCAATGCCGTTTATTTGCTCGGTTGCTCCGCTCATGAACTTTTCTTGGGTTCACCTCTTTCGCGACCAAGGAAAGTTGAGTTGGCAGGTTCCTGCGACTTGTAATCAATTGCCCGATGGCTGACCAGCCTGCATTTCTTACATTCTCGAAAGAAACGAGGAGCCGGAGCGTTGATGTCTCTTACCGTTTTCGATTTTCTATTTCGATTTAAGCTTGCCGACAATTGGTGGTTTGTGCTCAGCAGTCTCGGAAGGAGGGCGCAATGAGTCGAAACTCATTCATGATCTTGCATGAATTGCCAGCCGAAGCGCCCCTTGATGCACAGGTTTCCTTGCGTCACCGAGTGGTCGATCGGCGAACTGACTTTCACAATTTGGCCATTCTGTGCGTGTACCGTCACTCCGCAACCCACCCCGCAATACGGACAAATGGTTTCCGTGCGCGTTTGGCGCGATTCGTCCCACGTTCCCGCGGCACGCATCTCGTATTCGATTTTGCCCATGAGCGCGCCGGTGGGGCATACGCCGATGCAGTTCCCGCAATACACGCACGCTGAGTTAGTCAGCGGAATTTCAAATTCCGTGGCAATGTGCGCGTGGAATCCGCGTCCCGCGACGCCAATGGCGAACGTGTTCTGCGCGTCCACGCCGCACGCTTCCACGCATTTGTAGCAGAGGATGCATTTCGAGTAGTCGCGCACGTAGAGTTCGTTGTCGATTTTTGGCGGCTGCGCCACGGTGGCGGCCCGCGGCCCGAACTTCTCTGCGCGGGCCTTGTAGCGTTTCATGTACGCCCGGAGTTGCGGCGCGGTCGAAACATCGACCGACGAGGCGAGAAATTCCAGCACCACGCGCCGGCTCAGACGCACGCGCTCGGAATCGGTGCGAATCACCATGCCCGCTTCCACTTTGCGGGAGCAGGCGGGCACCAGCGTCCGCGAGCCCTCTAGCTCCACAACGCAGACGCGGCAAACGTTTACCGGAGTCAGCGTTTCGAGAAAGCAAAGCGTCGGTGTCTCGATGCCCAGCTTTTTTGTCGCATCCAGTATCGTCGCGCCTTCGCAAACTTTCACCCGTTTTCCATCGATGGTGATTTCGAGTTCGTCCCGCGCCGCAGCGGCAGGAATTTCCGGAGCGGGCGCACGGGGTACCGGAATCAACGGCGAGGGTGCTTGAAGTTGCTCGCTCACGAGAAAAGACTCCATCGATCCATCGCCGAAAGGATCGCGCCGGAAGCCGTCTGCCCCAAGCCACAAATCGAAGCGTCGCGCATTGCCTGTGCCATCTCTTTCAGCAGGGCGCTTTCCTGTTCGTTCGAACCGAGCGGCTTGCGCTGTGCTAGGCGGTGCAACGCTTCTTCTTGGCGCATCGTGCCAACGCGGCATGGCACGCATTGGCCGCACGTCTCGCTGCGGAAAAATGCCGCGATGCGCAGAAGGATTTGCTTCAAGTCTACCGAATCGTCAAAGAGCAGCACCACGCCGGAGCCAAGTGTCGCGCCGATCGCGCGCGTGCCTTCGAACGTCAGCGGCGTGTCCAGTTCCTTCGGGGAAACAAAACTGCCCGCGGCGCCGCCGAGCAGGACCGCTTGCAGCCGTCCCGTTCCACCGACACCGCCCGCCACTTCAATGACGTCTCGAATGGTCGGGCCAAACGGGACTTCATACACACCTGGCCGAACTACGTGCCCGGAAAGGCAGAACAGCCGGTAGCCGGACGAATTTGCCGTGCCGATGCGCGAGTAGGCCGCACCGCCGTTCAAAATGATCTCCAGGACGTTGACCAGCGTCTCGACGTTGTTGACGACGCTTGGCTCGTGGAACAATCCGCTCTGTGTGGGAAACGGCGGCTTGTTGCGTGGCTCGCCGCGATAGCCCTCAATCGAATTGAACAACGCGGTTTCTTCGCCGCAAATGTACGCGCCTGCCCCGCGGCGAATTGCAATGTCAAACGAAAATCCGCGGCCCAAAATACTGCTTCCCAAAAAGCTCTGCGCGCGCGCCGCATGAATCGCCTTCTCCAGTTGTCTTGCGGCGAAGGGATATTCTCCGCGAATATAGATGTAGCCCTTTGTCGCGCCGACCGCGAATGCCGCTATGGTCATGCCTTCGAGAATGGCGAAAGGGTCCCCTTCCATCAGGATGCGGTCCTTGAAGGTGCCGGGCTCGGACTCGTCCGCGTTGCAAATCACGTAGTGCGGGCGGTGCAAATTGCGCTGGGCGTGAACGGCTTGCCATTTTTTCCCGGCAGGGAAAGCCGCACCGCCGCGGCCAAGCAGTTTCGAATCGATAACCTCGCGAATAACGCGCTCCGCACCGAAGTCCAAGGCTTTCTTCAACGCCTCGTAACCGCCCAAGCGGCGGTAATCATCGACGCTCGCCGGATCCGCTTGACCTAGGCGGCCTAACAGCCGCAGTTGCGATTGTCCGGCTTGCGGAACGGAAACCTTCGAGTCGAGCCTGTCGATTTCCGCAGTAAGCCTTCCGAGGGCGGCCTCCGCGACCACGCTCGAGATGCTGTCCGCCTTCGCGGGAGCGACTATCCGTTCCCGTGGCGTTTCTCCTGCCGCGGTGATCAGCGCGGCAGGCGCGCGCTCGCAAAGACCCAGGCACGAGCTGCGCTGCCAAAGGGCTTTTCCGTCCACGCTGGGCGAACCTGCTGGTCCAAGTTTGCGCTCGAGATCGCCACAGAGTGCTCCGGCGCCGCGCGTCATGCAGGCAATGTCGTCGCACACATGCGCGACGACTGGCGGCCGAGGCGTAAGCGAAAACAGCTCATAAAATGACGCGACGCCATGCGCTTCGGCAGGCGGCACGCCCAGTTGCAAGGAGGCGTAATTCAGCGCGCCTGGGCTGATCCAGCCCAGGCGTTCCTGAATCGCCTGCAGCACGGGAAGAAGCAGGTGGCGTTTCGAACGCGCCGGCAAGCCGTTGGAACGGGCGTGGCCGTCCGTAGCACCCAGCGGAGTCGCTTCGCCTGGGGAAGATGCAAGCTTTTCGAGCGCCGCATCAACAGCAGCTTCCTCCTCGGGACTTGCTTTATCCTCGGTCAGGTGCAGGTCCACTGGAGTTCTCCACGCACTTCTCGATGCGAATCGCCGTCGCCTTGAATTCCGACGTTCCCGATTTCGGATCCACGGCGTCGATCGTGAGATCGTTTGTCGCAATCTCATCGTGAAAATGCACCGCAAGAAATGCCAGGCCGGGCCGCAGGCCGGGGTCAAACCGCACCGGCGCGAGCACCGAGCCACGGCGGGAACTGACGCGCACTTGTTCTCCTTCGCAGACCTTGTAGCGCTTGCCGTCTTCGAGCGAAAGGTCCAGTGTCGCCGCGCGGCGCAACGGAGAAGGGAAGCGCCGGCTTTGCTCTCCGGTGTTGTAAGAATCCAAGTGCCGCCCCGTCGTCAGGCGGATGGGATATTCCTCGTTCAACTCATCCACCGGCGGCTCGAATTCGACGACGCTGAAAGGGGCGCGCGGGCCAATCAGCGGTTCGCGCCACAGCCGGCTGTGCAGATAGAGTTCGCCCGGATGCGACTCATCGTAGCAGGGCCATTGAATGCCGCCGAGTTCCTCAAGACGCTTGTAACTCATGCCCGCATGCATCGGACTCAGCGAACGCAGCTCGTTCCAAATCGCTTGCGCATCCGGTTTGCCCCAATTGCGGCCAAACCGCTTCGCCAGTTCGTAGATGATTTCCATGTCGTCGCGCACGTCGTCGGGCAGAGGCACGGCGGCGCGCACGCGCTGCACGCGGCGCTCGCTGCTCGTCACCGTGCCTTCGGTTTCACACCACCCGGCGGAGCCGGGCAGGATGACATGGGCGAGTTCCGCCGTCTTCGTATAAAAGAGGTCCTGCACCACAAGGAATTCGAGCCCGCTTATGAGTTTCACGGCGCGGTGACGGTCCGCTTCGGAATCGATCGGGTTTTCGCCGAGAACGTAGAGAGTCGTGAGTTCGTCCCGCTCCATCGCTTCAAACATTTCGCTCAGATGCAAGCCGCGTTTGGGATCGATCTCCGCTCCGTAGGCGCGTTCAAATTTCGCGCGCAGCTCCGCATTCTCCACGTTTTGAAAGCCCGGCAGGCGGTCGGGAATCGCGCCCATGTCGCCGCCGCCCTGCACGTTGTTTTGCCCGCGCAGCGGATTTACGCCGCTCCCGTAGCGCCCGACGTGTCCGGTCAGCAGGGCCAGGTTAACCAGCGCCAGCACGTTGTCCACGGCGTTGTGATGCTCGGTGATGCCCAGGGTCCAGCAAATCTGCGCGCGCTTTGCTTTGGCATAGGCGTGCGCGGTTTGGCGAATCACTTCGGCGGGCACACCGGTCTCGAGTTCGGCACGCTCCAGCGCGTATTTTTCGACGCAAGCCCGGTAAGCGTCAAATCCGCTGGTCGCGTGTCGTATGAACTTCTCGTTGGCCAGGCCGGAATGAATCATCTCCCGGGCCATGGCGTTGGCCAGGCAAATATCGCTGCCCACGTCGAGCCCAAGCCACGTGTCCGCCCACTGCGCGGAGCTCGTCCGGCGCGGATCGATCACATAGAGCTTCGCGCCGTTGCGGATTCCTTTCAGCACATGATGGAAAAAGATCGGATGCGTCTCGCGCGCGTTCGAGCCCCAAAGCAGGATCACGTCGGTCTCTTCGATTTCGCGGTACGAGCTCGTCCCGCCGCCCGCTCCGAACACTGTCGCCAGACCGACGACGCTCGGCGCGTGTCAAGTCCGGTTGCAACTGTCGATGTTGTTCGTGCCAATCACCGAGCGCACGAATTTTTGGGCCACATAGTTCAGTTCGTTGGTGGTCTTCGAGCAGCTGAACATGCCAAATGTGCGCGGCCCGCGCTTTTCCACTTGCGAGCGGAATCCATCTGCCACACGGTCCAGCGCCTCGTCCCAACTCGCGGCACGGTGCCTCCCATTCTCACGAATCAACGGCGTCTTCAGTCTCTCTCTGTTTCCGTTATTCATATCCGGTCCCTTATGCGATTCTTTCGAATGGCCAATGCTCGTTTGCGCTACCCAATCCATTTGTCCCCCACATGATAGCGCTTTTCAGAGGCCCATTCCGCTTCGTTCGATTCCCGACGTCCGGTGGTCCAGTGCTTTGAGCTTTTTGGAAGCTACGCTCCCTCGCGAGAGCAAACGCCTTTGGCGAATAAGTATTGTTCGCTGCAAAAGACGGCGCGAAACCTCACCCAGGGGGAACCCGGCAACACCTACAGCAATGGCATCATGAGACAACTCGGAGCCCCTGGGACCGGACATGTTCCAGCTAGGAAGGTACGTTCGAAAGAGGCGAGCCCGTAGGTCCGGCGCAGCCTATGGCGGGATCAGTGCAGCCGTCCTCGAAAGACCTTCTGAACCGCCGCATCACGGACAACGCTGGAATCACGGGCGACTAGGATTTCACGCCGCAGTGGAAGACAGGAAATGAGAGCCGAGAAGGAACAGGCACGCGATGATGGCCTAATTCAATTCGTGCCGGTTGAGCACGCCACCGGGCGAGGGGAATGCCAGGAGGCCAGTCCGGCGGTGTCCGCTGCGGCGAATAGAGGATCACTCAATCGAGCGTGCTCCCTCGCTTCCTTGTCGAAGCGATAAGACTCGATGACATTGGCGACCACTCCCGGAAAATTCTCATCGCACGGCACAGTTTCCAGAATCTCTTCGCCGGCAACCGCATGCGGGCCAGTCTGGCCACCCGCGTAAATGGCCACGGCGTCCACGAGCTTTCCCTCGCGTCTGGTCTTGAATCCACGAAAGCCAATATCCGCCGCCTGATGGTTTCCACATCCGGCGGGACATCCGGACCAGTGAATCGTCAGAGGATTTCCCCTCGAACCGAGTGTTTTGTCGAGAGCCTCGGAAAGCGCGACGGCGCGGCTTTTCGTTTCGATGAGAGCAAGATTGCAGTAGTCCGTGCCGACGCAAGCCACCATGTTGCGCAGAAAGGGCGAAGGGCGCGGCGAGAACTGCTTGAGCAGGGGTTCGGCAAGCAGCCCGCCAACGGCGTCTGCGGGAATATGGGGAATGATGGCGTTTTGTGCGGTGGTTAGACGAATCTCGCCGTTGCCATAAATTGCGGCAAGCCGCGCAAGTTCGTCCAATTGTTCGGGATTCACGCGGCCGGTGGGGACGCACAGCCCCACCGCCCGTAATCCCTCCTGCCGTTGCCGTGTCACGCCGAGATGGTCAGCGTGCGAAGAGCTGCGCATGTCTCTCCCTTGAAACGCCAGCTCATGACCGAGGCGCTCAATCAGTTCCGCGCGCAAGCGCGATAGGCCCCACTCCTCGATAAGAAAAGCAAACCGGCACTTGGAGCGTGCCTCGCGCGGGCCGTGATCGCGATAGATCTTGATCAGTTCCACGACCACCGGCACGGCCTGAAAAGCTTCGACAAAAACGTTCAGCGGCGAAGCGACCGTGAACCCGCCCGAACCCATTTTTCCGCCGACCAGGACGTTGAAACCGACGCGCCCCGCTTTCTTCGCGGGGACCAAGGCAATGTCCTGTGACTCGGCGTGCGTGCAGTTGTCCGGACAGCCAGTAACCGTAATGTTGAACTTGCGCGGAAGGTTGGTGAACTGGGGGTTGCCCTGTTCGCCGACAATGATGCGGTCCAAGTCCTGAACGACCGGAGAAGCATCTAGTAATTCGTGCGGGTTCGCGCCTGCGAGTGGACAGCCGTTGATGTTTCGAACGTTGTCCAGGCCCGTTTGAAGCGAGCGGAGCTCGACGCCGCGCAGCTTCTCCCAAATTTCCGGCACGCTGTCGAGCGAGAATCCGCGCAGCTCGATTTGCTGCCGCGTGGTAATGTCCACGGCGCCGTTGCCCAGCCGGCGCGAGAGCTCGGCGATGGCGCGGAGTTGTTCCGACCGCGCAAAGCCGTTGGGCATTCGAATGCGCATCATGAACTTACCCGGTGTCGGCCGGCGATAGAAAACCCCAAGCCACTTCAACAGTTCTTTTTCCGCAGGAGTCAGCGATTCCGCCCCACGCTCCATGATTTGCGGCAAACATTCCAGGATGCGCAGCCCGTCACCCCCCAATGACGCCTTGTATCTTTCGACGACGTTTGCGGGAGCAGCGTTTTGGACCACCGTGAATGGCGCGTGTGCCGCAGATGAAATTCGCCCATCTTCCATGACGACCACCTCGGAGAAGCGTTCGTACGCTTCTTGGCAGCTGGTGGATTCATGCTGGCACTCCCGTTTGCAAGAGGGCAAACGCAAAGTTCTGCTTGCTTCGATTGAAAATTCTGAAAACTGGCGTGACGGGATGCCGGCTCGAGTTGGCTACCCCGGACATCTTGAGGGGCAAAACCGGTGCAAAGGAAGCAACCTTTCATCGGGTTCGTTCGCTGGCGGGAGCATGCTAGTTGGGATGGGGCGAAGCCTCGCCGGTGCGGTGTGGCGAAAATTCGTGCTTCGTTTTTTGGTAGGTCGGAGCTTCAGATCCCCCACAGGCTGTGCTGGGGATAGGAAGGCTGGCGCGAACGGTCACTACCTGAACGGTAACGATTTGAAATGGATGTGGTGCATGCTAGTGAGATCCGCAGCGCACTTGCACTTCCGCCGCCAGATCGGCGTCCATGATGGCCGTCCGGCCGTTCTGGGCGGAGCACACCTGCAGCGAGGTAATTCCCAAGGCGCCGCGCAAGTCCGCGCCGGTCAGATTTGCTCCATCCATTTCGGCTCCGCGAAAAACCGCGCCCGTCAAACTGACCCCGCGCAAATCCGCGTTCTTCAAGTCTGCATCCAAAAAAATAGTTCCTTTGCACCGTGCCCCGGTCAGGCTGGCATTTTCAAGCCGTGCCGAGGAAAGATCCGTTTGTTCGAGGCCGGCAAAAGACAGCACCGCATGTTCGAGCCGGGTGTCGCGCATGTCCGTGCGCGAAAGGTCGGTGCGTAAAAGCTGGGCGTTGCGCAAGTCGACCGCATAAAGCGAGGCACCGGAAGCCCGGGCGTTCGAAAGCACGGCACTTTCGAACGTGCCGTAGGAAAGATCCGCGAAGCGCAGGTCGGAAGAGGAAAAATTCGCGCCGGTCGCGTTCGCGGATACCAGCACCGCATGCGAGAGCAACGCGCGATCGAAAACTCCGGAGCGGAGCAAAGTTTCTCTTAGATTGGCGCCTCTTAGGTCCGCTTCGGAAAGATAAATTCCCTCAAGGTTGGCTCGCCACAACTTGGCGTTCACCAGAAACGCCCGGTAGGCGCGGGCATAGCGAAGGTTCATTTCGTTCAGGCGCGCGCCCGAAATTTTTGCGAGGTTGTCGTCGGTCCACGGCGTGCCTTTGGGAAGAGGCGTTGATAGCGAGGCTTCGGTCAAGTCCGCGTAGGGCCGATAGCCCACCGATTGGAAAACCGTGGCGGCCCAGCGGCGTGGGTCGGCGGCGGCGGATCCCGCCGGGCTGCCCGTTTTGTCCGAAGGCAGTCCGCGGTTTACGCCAAGGGAAATCACAAAAAGGATGCATCCGACGGCGAGCGCCGCACGCGTGGTTCCGAAAATCATGCGCAAAACGTTTTTGGATTTTGGCAGCCGGATGTCGCCAGGCCGGAGCACGCGCGACACTATGAAAGGAACACTTGTCGCCGTCGCCACGGCGGCGGTCACCAAAAAAACGTGGAGCAACGTTCCGCGAAAGTCCTGGCGGGTCAGGTACCGCAGCCAGAAGAAGAACAGCGTTACCGGAACAATCCAATATGCCAAGACCGCGGAGAGCGCCGATTCGAAAGCGGTCATGGCAGCACGCGATTCCCCCTGCCACCGGAAATGCCGCCGTACCAGACCCATCAAATACCAGGGACCATCTTTTTCGAGCGTCTGCCCGTCGGGAAACACAGCGGGCAAGGCCGCCATGCTTCCCCACAAACGCAACAGCAGAAAATGAAAACGGAGCGATAGGATCAAGAGAACAATGGGGCCGCCAAGAAAGAGCCCCGTCGTTGGCAGCAAATTGCCGAGTTTGGGGAAAGGAAGAGCCGAGGAGTTCAGCAGCAAGCGCACGTCGGTGGTGTAGATCATGAGCAGGCAGCAAAGAAGACTCAGGCCAACGGTCAGGAAATAGAACCAGCGCGCCACTTTCGTCGCGTCGCTGATGGCCTTCGAACTGTCCACCGCGGATATCGATTCGGGAAGCACCGCGTCGAAAAGATTTGTTCCGCCGAGACGGCCGAACCACAATCCGTCGGCACCGTACACATTGGCGCCCATCAAATTGGCGCCTCTTAATTCCGTTCCCAATAGATTGGCACTTTGCAGATTCGCGCGAACCAGACTGGCTCCCCGGAGATTGGCCATCGAAAGGTCCGCACCGGCCAAATTTACTCGATGCAAATGAGCTCCCTGCAAATTGACGCCGGTCAAATCGGCTTTGGCCAGGTTGACTCCGGTGAGGTCGGCCCTCGCACCGGTTTCTGCGCCAGATTCCACCCACTGTTTGTGCTGGTCCAAAATTTCAGCGAGGTCGATGAGAGAAATTCCGACAGTGCCTTCTCCGGTGGAAGGCTCCTCAACAGCCGGAGGTTTTTCCATTGCCGTGTGATCGATCGAGATTTCCGTTTTCAATTCTTCCATTTCTTTGATTGCCTGGATTTCCGGAGCCATGCGAACACTTTCCCCCGATAGATTTCCTTCGCCCATGCGCACATCTGGCGGCGGATTCCGCTTGAATCCGCGTGAAGCCAGCCCCCACTTTCGAGTTCACCGCAGCTACTGCTCAGCCCTCCAATACTCTCGCACCTGCGCCATGAAAATCGCCTGACCAAAAGTACAGGTTGCCAGAGAGGTAACGGTCGAATTAGCGTCCGGACGGAGCGGAGGTGTTCCTTGGGCGCGCCGATCTGCGTCGGTTGTAAAAGCAGGAGCCGCGAAAACTGTCGCGGCGGGCGCGCTGCCGATCGCGCTCCGCAACCGCGCTCAGAACAAGCAGGAACTGGCCAATACTCTGTTTCGGCGGGAAAGCCACGGCATGGCGATGGCCGAATCCCAAAGGCGCGACGCTCGGGGGCGAGTATGGCAGCAGCGATGGCCATTGCAGCTCGCGTACACGTTCATAAGATCTTTACAATCTGAAGCGAAACGATCTCGTTCTGATACAGGGACGACCTGCTAGTGTCTGCGTGCTCAAGTGATGCGCTCATTCTCATCAGAGCAGTGGCTTCAACTCGGATCCGATGACATCTGTGTATTCAAATCCAATGATCTTTTCGCGAAGTATGCCGTGGCGGTCATAAAGCATTGTCGTTGGAAGCCCCTCGATGCCGCCGAACTTATTTTTCACCTCGTCGGAGGCCACCGCGAGTGGATAACGGACTCCGAGTCTTTTGGCGAAGGAGACTGGATCTTCCGTATCCATCATGGTGTCGAACTTGAACCCGATGACGGTGAGTCCTCGCGATGCATATTTGTTGAGGAGCCCCTGATAGCCGGGCATCTCCTTTTTGCACGGCTGGCACCAAGTCGCCCAAAAATCGACGAGCACCACTTTGCCACGGAGTTCGCTCGAAGAAATCTCATGTCCTTGCAAATCCTTCACCGAGAACTCGGGAAGGCGCGAGCCAATTTCCCCCGGTTTGGGTTCCTTCGGCTCGGCCAAAGTTGCGGCATGCTGAGCGCATCCAGCGAGCACGGCCGCGACGAGACTCAAAAAGAGAGAAGCTGGTCTTCGCATTTATTCCTTCTTCTCGATTTCCAAGACCAACAGCTTCAACGGAACCGATGGGTCCAGCTTCAGTTTCTTTTTTCCTTCCGGCTTTTTGTACAACTGACCTCGAACGGTGACGGTGTTTGCGGAATCGGCAAGGTGCTCCAGTTCCTTTGACAATTCGTTCATGGCCATGGCGAATGATTGATTCGGGCTGACATTGAGAGCGAGATTGCCCGACGCATTCTTCGCGACTCTTCCGCGAACTGTCACATCCATCTCGGCCACGCTGACGCCGCTGTCGTAGACCGCCTTGAGGAGGTGCTGAGGATCAATTCGCCCGTCATCTTTGGGGACGATCTCAACTTTTCCATCGATCAGGGTTACATCGACGCTTTGAACGCCAGACTGGCGTCCGAGGTGTTGCTTCACCCCGTAAGCTCAAAAGTTTCAAGTCATGCCTTCGACGCGCATTTCGATGTGTTGGATCTGAGCCTGCGATCCTGGCACGAGTGCGCAGCCGAGTAAAACAAAGAGCGCCAATTTCTTCGAATGCATCGATTCTCCTCCCTAAAAGTGCAAACGAAATTGCTGTGTAATTCCGAAACTGATGTGACGGCGGATAGGCATGAACGTTGGGCCAGTCGAATGTGCCACATCCCAATCCGCTCCGACCCAGACGTGCAGGCCAGGACGCAAGCCGAGGTAATTGGCGACTCCCGCCAGGAGCACGTCTCCGCCACTTCCGTTCTGCGTGAGTCCGGAAATGCGGTCATCTTGCATGTGGACCCAGGTAAGCGCCGGTCCGATGAACCATTCACGAGCAACGTTCTTAGACTCATAGGGCCGGTAGGAGAGCCAGAACCGAGACGCGATCTCCGAGCCGAGTCGGGTCTTCTCCGTGCCCTGTGAACGCAGGGCCGCGTGGAAATCCTCGTCGGCAACGAGCCGTCTGATGTTGAAAAGGCCGGTGTATGTCCAGTTTGCGGCTAGGAACAAATCGGTCGAACCTGAGCCTGGTTCGAGACCGGCAGGCAGGAGAAGTCCATTTGCGCCTCTCAGATTTGTGCTCCCGGTTGGAATCTTGGGGCCGAACGTAACCGATGCCTGCGTCGTACCCCGTTCGGAATCGCGGCGGTAAAAGCGATACTTCACTACGAGCGTTACATCACCCAAGCCCGTCCCGCCGAGGCTTGAACGAAAGGCGGAGGCGTTCACATCGAAACGATTCGTCACCACGGGGACGAGAACGGTTAAATCGAGATCGCGATGGAAGCCCCATGTGAAATGGAAGAGTCCTTCATGGGAAAAGGTTGGGCGCGCCGTCGCTGGGATATTGCCAGTAGAAGCCGCGAACATGCCGCGAGTAGAGAAAACTGAGTTGTACGAAACCAAAGCGCCCCCCGGAAAGAGCGGCGGGGCTGTTTCCGGTGCGGCGCCTTGAGCTCCTGCGCGCCCGGCACAGATCACGAGAACCGCCAGCAAGGCCCCCCGTAAAAGTTCCTTGCGTGAAACGATGTCCATTCCAGGTCCTTTCGGCAGACAAAGTAGGTCCAGAGACAAGAATGCTTGTCGTCGAGCGTGGCGTGCCAGAGGTGGCCTAGATTCGGATGGGTGTGGAAGTTGGGGGACTAGCGCGGGGCGGCCCGTGGCAGCTCGCCGCGAGTCGGGAAACGGCGGAGCCTGCACGGAGGGCTTGTTGAAAGATGGAAAGCACTGCAATCAAATCAGGTGTGAATGAAACTCCGTGAGCGGAGGGCGATTGAACAAACGGCGCATGCATCTGCGGCATCGTCTCGCAGCATTCCTGGCTGTGGCCGGACGAGGAGCAAGGCATGGACTGGCAGCATTTCATGGCTTCGGCGGGAGTGGTCGTGCCTGAGCAATCGAGAACATAAGCCGCGAGCGCGGTCGCGACGAATGCAACGAGAATTGGCCGCCCAAGGCGCATCTATTCGACGCTAAGGGCGAAGGTGATCCAAGTCAAGGGGGCGGTCGGGATTGCCCACCCCCGTGACCAGGATAGCCTCGGGGAATCGCGACGCGGCTTCCTGAGTCCGGGAGATGCGGAAAGGAGGGCCGGTCAGAAAAAACTGAGCCGGGGCGCTTCGCTGAGGGGCCAAGGCACCCCGGCTGATCCTGCCCGCCTCCGCAGTGTGCGAGCAAGAAACCCGGAGAATTTCTTAAGCCGCAGCCAGATGCAAAGTCGGCAAATGGATTCTGCAGACTTTCGGCTAACGGATCGAGCGCAGGGGCCGTGGGGGTTGCGGCCTCGCGCAGCAGAGAAACCTATTTGTCCTCGTCGCCGCGGAGGAATTCATACCGCTCGATCGCGGCAACCACGCCCACGGCGCCCTCATTCCGCGGCTCGGTACGCTGCACGCGCCCAAGACAGCGGACGCGCACCGGACCAGCCATGGTGATCTCGTTCGGCAAGGTCAGGACAATCTCCACCGGGGAGCCTTCTTTGACGTCCTTGGAAAGATAGAAGTAAACCCCGCGAGAGCTCACATCGCGCGATTCGGTGCTGGTTTCACCGACGGCCGCGCCAGTCGTCCAGCGAACCGTTAATGGCAGCCGCATGGTGAAACGTTGCGTGGTGCGGCGTTCAGAACCCGTCAAGATAATCCTCCTGACCGATTTTCAAGTGTATCCGGGGAAGCGTTCAGCGAACAATAGGACTCCCGATACAAAAACGATTCAACGCTGAGAAGTACGGAGGTACTAGACCATTTCACGACTCGTGGCCGGCGGGGTGAAGGGCCTAAACAGCGCTCCGCCGCGGTGGTGACAAGAGGCGTCGCTTTACAAGTAAATGAAAAAACACGACTTACGGCTAAGGACACGGCGCCCCGGGGACTGCCATTGCTTTAGGTTTCCTGGCCGAAGCGCTTGATGTCTTCCGGGCCTTCCTGGAGCTTCACGGCGGCGCGGCCCTGGACCATTTCGCGAATCTGCTCGACGATGTCGGGATTTGCAAGGGTGGTGATGTCGCCGGTGTCCATGTGGTTGGAAATCGCTGCCAGCACGCGCCGCATGATCTTGCCAGACCGGGTCTTCGGCATGTCCGGCACCATGTGGATCGTCTTCGGGCGAGCAATCTTGCCGATCATGGTTTCGATGGTGGAAGTCACCTTTTCCTGGATGGCTTTCTTAGGAAGGAACCCGGGCTTCAGTGAAATGTAAACGACCGGGACGCGGCCTTTCACTTCGTCCACTGCGGGAACGACGGCGGCTTCGGCAACTTCGGGTACGGTGAGGCAAGCGGACTCGACTTCCTTGGTACCAAGACGATGGCCGGCCACGTTGATCACGTCATCGACGCGGCCGAGGATGCGATAGTAGCCGTCCGCGGGAAGCACCGCGCCGTCTGCGGCGTAATACGGCCAATCGCGCCAATCCTTGCTGTGCAGATTCTTGGTGTACTTTTTGTAGTATTGATTCACGAACCGCTGTGGATCGCCCCAAATCGTCTGCATAATTCCCGGCCAGGGATTGCGAATGCAGATATTTCCCGCCGTGTGGGAGCCCGGCTTAACCTCGTTTCCTTCCTCATCCCAAATCACCGGATAAATTCCGAGCGCCGGGGGACCGGCGCTGCCGGGCTTCATGGGGTCGAGGGCAGGTTTGGTGGAGCAAAGGAAGCCGCCGGTTTCCGTTTGCCACCAAGTATCGACGATTACCGCTTCCCCTTTGCCGACGACTTCGTAATACCACTGCCAGACTTCCGGCTCGATGGGCTCACCAACCGTGGTCATGTGCTTGAAGTGGTAGTTGTATTTCTTCGGTTCGTCCGCGCCGGCTTTGCGTAGCATGCGAATGGCCGTCGGCGAAGTGTGAAAAATGTTAACGTCGAGCCTTTCGGCGATGCGCCACGGCCGGCCGACGTCCGGGAATTGCGGCACGCCCTCATAGAGAACGCTGGTTGCCGCGAGCGCGAGCGGTCCGTAGACGATGTAAGAGTGCCCGGTGATCCAGCCGATATCCGCCATGCACCAGTAGACGTCTTCCGGATGAATGTCCTGGTAATACTTTGCCGTTCCCGTTACGTATGCCAGATAACCGCCGGTGCGATGTTGGCACCCTTTTGGTTTTCCCGTCGTGCCGCTGGTGTACATGAGAAATAGCGGGGCTTCTGAATCCTGCGAAACAGGCTCTACCGTATGACCTCGGTAGTCCTTTAGAACGTCGTCAATGAAATAATCGCGCTCCATGACCATTGGCGTTTCTGAGCTGTATCTACCGGGATAGCGCTTCCAGACCAGGACTTTGTCGATTTCCTGGCCTTCTTTTGTTGCCGTTTGCACGGCGATATCCGCGGCGGCCTTGATCCACCCACTTTCCATTGCGCCAGTAGCCGTCCGCGTAGATGAGCACGCGACTGCCGGAATCCGCGGCGCGCAACCCGCAAGCCTCGCCGCTAAATCCGCCAAAAACGACCGAATGCACGACACCGAGCCGCGCGCAAGCCAGCATGGTGATGGGCAGCTCGGGAATCATGGGCATGTGAATCGTCACGCGGTCGCCCGTTTTCAGCCCAGCGAAATCGCGCAGCAGCGCCGCGGTCTCATTCACGCGCTTGTACAGCTCCTGATAGGTGACCACCACGTGGGCTTCGCCGGGAGGTTCGGGAACGAAAATGATGGCCGCCTTGTTTTTGTATTTGGCGAGGTGCCGGTCCACGCAGTTGTAGCAGGCGTTCAGTTTTCCGCCAACGAACCATTTCCAAAAGGGAGGATGATCGGCGTCGAGCGTGGTGTGCCAATACTGGTCCCAGTCGAGCAGTTCGGCGTAGTGGCGGAAGCACTCCGGGAAGTATTTCTCGTCGAACTTAGCCACGAAGTCGGGATCGTGCAGGTTGGCCTGGCCAATAAACTTCGCGGGCGGGCGGTAATAGCCTTCTTCTTTCCAGTGCACCGCGATCTGCGCTTCACTGACCTTGGGTCTGCCCTTATGGTCTTTGGTGATTTGTTTTGCCGGTAGTTTCTGACGCGGTGTGGCCACGGTAGCGGCTCCCTTGGTAGATCGATTTGTTTTAACGCAACGACGCGGGACGGTCCGGCTCGGGTTCACGAAAAATGATGCTACCGCGCGGCCGCGCTCGTCAATCGCAGCGAAGCCGTCCCACCGCCGCAAAAAAGCGCAACCAAAAGGTTGCTTTTATCTCGGCGAGCAGATATTATGTAACCAGGAGGTTGCATAATATGAGCGACCGCATCGAAAAACGGATCGAACTCAAGGCCCCGCTTTCCCGCGTCTGGCGCGCCCTCACCGATTACCGCGAGTTTGGCGAATGGTTTCGCGTGAAATTGGACGGCCCTTTTGTTCTGGGCGAGGTCTCGCGCGGTCAGATGACTTATCCGGGGTACGAGCACGTGAAGTGGGAGGCCGTGGTCGAGAAGATGGAGCCACAGCGGCTGTTTTCCTTCACTTGGCCGCATCCCAAGTCCCACGAAAAGGCGGATTATCCGCCGGATTACTCCAAGGAGCCCAGCACGCTCGTTGAATTCCGGCTGGAGAAAACCGCCAATGGCACGGTGCTGACCGTGACGGAATCCGGCTTTGACAAGCTGCCTGCGGATCGCCGGCTTGAGGCATTTCGCAGAAACGAGGGCGGCTGGGCCGAGCAAATAAAAAACGTTGAGGCCTATCTTGCGAAAAACTCTTAGACGGACTTCTCGAAGGCGGTGTAGCTATGCACGGGTCTTTGCCGCTCTCGGCGATGAGACGCGGTTGACGCTGGTTGCAAAGCTTGCCAAGGGGCAGCCTAGTTCGATCTCTCAACTGACCGAGGGTTCGCAGCTGACCCGTCAGGCCATCACCAAGCACCTTCGAGTGTTGGAGGACGCAAGAATCGTGCGCAGCGTTCGAGCCGGCCGCGAGAGCCGATTTGCGTTCGACCCTGAACCTATTGCCGAGGTTAAGGACTACCTCGATTTCGTTTCCGAGCAGTGGGACGAGACGCTCGCAAGACTAAAATCCTTCGTCGAAAGCTGAGGTCATTCCGAGCAGATAAGCCCGTGCTCCTTCACGTGTACAATCCCGCTCCTGCGCGCGTACCGAATCATCATATGGCTCTCCTGGCGCTGGGATTTTGTGGGCCATGCCGACGAGCTAACGTGCAAGGCCAGGAAGGCGGGAGAAAGGTCGCCAAAGACTTTCGACCGGACTTGAGTGGAAGGGCGCTTTCACCGACGAAGTGCGATCGTCGATTTTTGACAGCAGCCTGACTGAAATCATGATACAACCTCTGCTTGAACCCAGAGGGTGCGATCTTTCTGTTTTTTGCCGGCGCCCTCGGAGGCGGCATGAATGCCGTGGCCGGGGGCGGGAGCTTTATTGCTTTTCCCGCGCTTCTGTTTACCGGCGTTCCCGTGATTCCTGCCAATGCGACCAACACGCTCTCTTTGTGGGTAGGAACCACGGCGAGCGGCGGCGCCTATCCCCAAAAGCTGGATATTCCGAGGCGCGTTCTGATTCCTCTCGGGATCACCAGTTTGGCCGGCGGGCTCTCGGGGGCGATTCTCCTTATTCACACGCCTGCCCGGACTTTCCTGCGGGTGATTCCGTGGCTGCTTTTGGGCGCCACCTTGCTCTTTGCGTTCGGCAAGCATCTCACCGGACGCATTTCCGAGGGCATCTCGCCCGAGGCGGGCAGCGGGGCAGTGATCTTCGCTTCGCTCTTCGAACTCCTGGTGGCCGTCTACGGCGGCTATTTCGGCGGAGGAATCGGCATCATGAACCTGGCGATGCTTTCAGCGCTTGGCATGACCGACATCCACGCCATGAACAAGCTGAAAGTCATACTCGGGGGTGTGATCAACGGCGTGGCCACGGTAACCTTTATTGCGAGCAAGGCCATTTTCTGGCCACAGGCCATCGTAATGATTTTCGGGTCGGTTCTCGGCGGTTATTCCACCGCGCATTATGCGCAGAAACTGCCGCAGTCCTGGATCAAAGCTTTCGTCATTCTTGTTGGCACGGCCATGACCGTTTATTTTTTCCGGCGCGGCTACCGCTAGCAGGCTTACCGGGCACGGGTCAGAAGCGACGCATGGTATAGTCCCCGCTGCCATGAGTGTTGCGGAGCTTCCGTCCAATCCAAAATCGACGCTGGTCCCGCTTACGCGAAATCAGATTCGCGGATTTTGGGCATCCTGGGGAGGCTGGGCGCTGGACGGCATGGATTCGTTCATCTACGCGCTTGTCCTGCTGCCTTCGCTGCGGGAACTTCTTCCGCGCTCCGGAATTGCTCCGACCAAAGGAAACGTCGGCTTCTACGGCGGATTGCTATTCGCGCTGTTCTTGTTCGGCTGGGGAATGGCCTTTTTGTGGGGCCCGATTGGCGATAAGTTCGGGCGCGTTCGCACGCTCATGCTGACGATCGTGTGGTATTCCGTTTTCACGTTTCTCAGCGCGCTCGTCACGGGCGTCTGGCAGCTTGCCGTTCTGCGGCTGCTTGCCGGGATTGGCATCGGCGGCGAGTGGGCTATGGGCGGAACCTTCGTCGCCGAAGAATGGCCCGAACCGCGGCGGCTGGCTGGCGCCGGGTTGATGCACACGGGATACTACGTTGGGACCTTTTTTGCATCGTTGGCGAATTACGTCATAGGGAGTCACTTCGGCTGGCGCACGATGTTTGCGGTCGGCGGACTGCCGGCGCTTTTGCTCGCCTGGGTGCGGCATGGCGTGACGGAGCCGGAGAGGTGGAGACAAAAGGAAGGCGTGGTTCGCTCCGGGAAAATCTGGAGGCCATTTTCCGCCCTTTTCTCGAACACGCTGCGCCGCCGAACGGTTCTGAATTCCTTGTATATGCTCGCATCGATTTGCGGTTTGTGGGCGGGAACGGTCTATGTGCCCGCCGCGGTGACGACGCTGGCGGAAGCGGCCGGGAAAATAGGACCACCGGCAGCGCGGCTGGCTTCGCACGCGGCGATGCTGGTTTCCTGCGCGACGATTCTTGGCTGCCTGGTGATGCCGTGGCTCGCGGAAAAAGCCGGGCGCCGCGGCGCGCTGGGGGTTTATTTCGCGCTGATGCTTGCGTCCATTGCGCTGACGTTCGGAAAGGTTTTCTATCTCGGAGCAGCCGCGCTTCCGTGGTTTTTTGTCTGTCTTTTCTTTCTCGGGTTGGGCGGCGCCAATTTCGCTGTGTACACGCTCTGGCTGCCGGAGCAGTATCCTACGGAGTGCCGCGCCAGCGCATTTGCCTTTTCTACCTCGCTCGCGCGTTTTGCAGGCGCCGGGATAACATTTCTCGTGGGCGCCGGCGTCGAACGCTACGGCTCGCTGGGAGCTCCTGTCGCCATGACCTCGATCGCCTTTGCGGTCGGCTTGCTGCTCGTTCCTTTCGGCGCGGAAACTCGCGGAGAATGCTTGCCCGCCTAACGCCGCACGTCGGAGAAAATATGACCGAAGTCGCATCGAAGGTTTTTCCCATTGAGAAATTGCGCGAATTTTGCATCCGCGTGTTTCTCCATTGCGGCGTGCCAAAAGCCGATGCGACGCAGGCTGCCGACGTGCTTGCATGCGCTGATCTGCGCGGCGTCGATTCCCACGGTGTGGCGCGGATGTACAGCTATTTCGGAATGCTGAGCGAAGGCCACATTAATCCCAAACCAAAAATCAAAATTGTGCGTTCGACGCCGAGTACCGCGGCGGTTGACGGCGACAACGGTCTTGGCCTCGTGGTTGGCCCGCAAGCGAATCGCATCGCCATGGACATGGCGGAAAAATGCGGCTCCGGCTGGGTCGGCGTGTGCAACACAAACCATTTCGGAATCGCCGGATACTATGTGCTCCAAGCACTCGAGCGCGATCTGATTGGCTGGGCGATGACCAACTCGACGAAGATCGTCGTGCCGCTGTGGGGCGCCGAACGCATGCTCGGAACAAACCCCATCGCCATTGCGTTTCCGGGCAAAGCCGAGCCTCCGATTGTGATTGACATGGCTACCAGCGCGACGGCGTACGGAAAGATAGAAATTGCACGTCGGCGAGGCGAGCCCGTTCCCGAAGGCTGGGCCATTGATCGCGAAGGACGCAGCACCACGAATCCAAACCAGATGATCGACGGCGGGGCGATGCTCCCGCTGGGTTCGGAACGCGAGCGCGGGGGCCACAAAGGGTATGCGTTGGCGATGATGGTGGACATTCTTTGTGGGCCGTTGAGCGGCGCGAACTGGGGCCCGTTCACGCCTCCCTTTGCGCTGCGACAGGAGATCCCCAAGCGCAGCGTGGGGAAGGGAATCGGTCATTTTTTCGGCGCGATGCGCATTGACGGTTTCATTGACGCCGACGAGTTCAAGCGCCAGGTGGACGAGTACATTCGCGTGTTTCGCCGCACGAAGCCCGCACCGGGCACGCATGGCCCTTTGATTCCGGGCGATCCTGAACGGGAGGCGGACCAGGCGCGGCGAAAAGAGGGTGTCCCGCTGATTCTGCCTGTCGTCGAAGAGCTGCGGGATATTTCAAAGAAGACCGGCGTCCCGTTCGAATGAACCGCGATCACCGGCTTCTGGCGATTCGAGAACTTCCTTCAGAAATGTTGGCGGACGATGCGCTGGGTCTTGCTAGTCTTTACGCGCGCGGGTCTTCTCGCTGATTTTTCCGCTTTCGAGGTGTGCCTTCCGCCTTGTCGTCGAAGGGCATGCGGCAGGTGAGGTCTATCGGAAGGAATCGAATGACTGGGCGCGCAAGGAAGCGTCGAGAAGCTGAATCGAGTGGACAACGGGCGTCTTCAGATGACGGCGCGAGAGGGCCGACTGCAGCTGGAGCATGCAGCCGGGATTGCCGGTAGCGACCACGTCGGCGCCAAGTTGAGAAACGAGTTCGGCTTTGCGGTCGCCGAGCGATCGCGCAGCGTCGGGCTGCACGAGATTGTAGATTCCCGCGGAACCGCAGCAGATCGCCGATTCCGCAATCTCCTCGAGTTCGAGGCCGGGAATGCTGGAAAGCAAAGCTCGGGGCTGCGAGTGTACCCCTTGCGCGTGCTGCAAATGGCAAGAATCGTGAAACGCGACGCGCAGCTTCAGTGGATGACGCTTCGAGCGCGGCTCGAGCTCCGTTAAGACTTCGCTGATGTCCCTGCACTTCGCGGCAAATCTTTGCGCGCGTTCGGCATATTGCGGGTCATCGCGAAGCAGGTGGCCGTATTCCTTCACGTTGGAGCCGCATCCGGCGGCATTCGTCACAATCGTTTCAACGTTGGCCTGCTCGAAGGCATCCATCGTCTTCTTGGCGAGGTCGATGGCAGCAGCCTCTTCTCCCGCATGCACAAGCAAGGCCCCACAGCAAGCTTGCGTTTGTGGAGCGACCACCTCGCAGCCCTCTCGAGCGAGGACGCGTGCCGTGGCGGCATTGACCTGCGAGAAAAATACGCGCTGCACGCAACCGAGAAGCAGGCCGACGCGCCGGCGTTTCGTGCCGACGGCAGGCGTGACTTCCAAAACCGCTTCCTGAGGCGTAAGTCTTGGAAGCAGCGCCTCCATCGTCCGCCATTTCTTCGGGAGCAGCCTGACGAGACCGAGTCCGCGAGCCAGAGCTTGCAGGCCGGATTTTTGATAGGCGAGGAGCGGCGCGCGCAAGCGATCGAGGCGATCCGGCCGGGTAAACGTCTCGAACAGGAAATGGCGATGACGTTTCTCGCCGGAAGGCCGTGTGAAGTTTCGCTCGATCTGCGCGCGGGTGGCCTCGATCAGTTTGCCGTAGTCCACGCCCGAAGGGCACGCCGTCATGCAGGCCATGCAGCCGAGGCAGCTATCGAAGTGACTCACCCATTTGGAGTTGATCTCGGCCGCTCCTTCCCCGGCGAGCTTCACGAGGTAGATGCGGCCGCGCGGCGAATCCATTTCCTGTCCCCAAAGGAGGTAAGTCGGGCAGACAGGAAGACAGAAGCCGCAGTGCACGCACTTGTCGACAATGTCCGCCGCCGGCGGATGCTGCGCGTCAAAAGCGGAAGGAAGCGAGTTTGGCGTGGTGGCCATCGCGAGATTTGAAGCCAGTTGCCAACTCCGAAGGTACCCGAAGGAACGACAATGAGGCAATGGTTTGCGCGACCGTCAACTGCGCAACGCTCGGGCTATGAAGGTCTAATCCCAGGGGTGAAGAGCCCGGCACGGGCGCGTCCAGTTGCGATTCCTCGCCGGCGGGATGCAAGCCTTCCTGGAACTCGGCGAAACTTGCGACGATCGCAAACCCGCTCAAGCCAACCAACCTCCGGTCACGGGTTGGTCACAGCCAGCCGAGCATTCTCGGCCAGCCGCTGTAGCTCTTGGCGAGTTCGGGATGGGCAGCGAGCCCGCAAGCAGGATGAATGCGGGTCAGGATCCTTCGCTATCCGGGCGTGCCGGGGCAAAGCCGAAACGCATGAGCTCGCGAGGCTAAGAACCGGTTTTGATAAGCACCACGTTCTGTTCGATGGGACCGCGCGAGAGGGCAATGCGCTTCCCGTCCGGAGACCAGGCAAAGCCGTGGATTTCCGACCGCTGAAAATGCGTGATTTGTTTGCCCGGGCTGCCGTCAAAGGGAAAGGTCCAGAGATTGCGGATCCCGCTGCGGTCATCGAGCGCGGCAAAGCTCCCTCCGTCGGCCATCCAGCCGACGACTGTCATGGGATCCAGAGTGGATGGAATATCGCGGGAGTAGCGCGGGGCGCCGCCCGAAGCGGGAACAAGCGAGCCTTTGACGGTCCCGGTCTTCGGATCCATAAGGGAGGCCAAAATGCAGGTTCCGTCGGGAGAATAAACCGGCTTGCTGACAAGCAACTGATCGGAAAGCGCGACCGGCGAAGCTCCGCCCAGCTCCATCTTGTAGAGCAGGGTGTGCCGGTTGGGGTCAGTTCCGGAAAAGACAACATCGCCGGATTGCATGCGGCAGCTAGGGCTGCCTTCGCCAGCGCCGCTGGTGATTTGCGTGAGATTGTTGCCGTCGAGGTCTGTCTTGAAGAGGTGCTGAAGGCCCGTGGGGTCGGATTCAAAAACAATGGAGTGGCCTGATTCGCAGACCGCGGGATGGGTGTGGAAGTAGCGGTCGTTGGTCACTTGGTGGGCCGCGGAGCCGTCGGCATTGACCATCCAGATTTGATAGCTGTCCCCGACGTTTCCTTGATAGACAATGCGGCCGTCGGTGGTCCAAGCGAGACCGCCGATGCCGTCCATTCTTCCGGAGGTGACTTGCACGGCGGCATCGGGGTCGTTCCCGGGACCAACCCAGACATTGACGTTGATGTCGCTCTGGACGGCCAGGAAAGAGCGGGAATCGGAGCCCACGCTGAGAGATAAGTAACTGTTCACGTCACCGGTGATCTTGCGTACTTCCCCGCTGCCTTCCGCATTCCAATAGATTTGCTGGGGAGCGCCGCTTCTTTCCTGAGCGGCGATAAGCATGCCGCTGCCGTCGGGAAGCCAGCGAGTGTCGTTTAAGCTCCTCCAATGGACCGGCGAAAAAGACGTGGCGGAACCGTCGCGGACGGAGACATTCAACAGATGGATGTACAGGCCGTCGGAGGCGGGGTCGGCAACCGAAACGGTAATGGTCCTGCCGTCCGGCGCCCAGGAAGGAAGGTCAAAAGGACCGATGTCATTGCCGATGCGGCGGGTAGCCAGATGGGTTTCATGAGCGCCAGAAGGATCGGCGAGGATGAGGGAAGATTCGCCTTTGACACCATCGTTGCGGACAAAAGCCATTTGGCTCCCGTCGGGAGAGAACGTAACGAGACTATCAACGTGGTCCACCAGCTTGCGCGGCGTGCCCCCCCAGCACGGGAATCTGGTAAAGGGATTTGTCGGTGGGATTCACTCTTTCGAGATAATCAATGAAGCCCCCGTCCGGGGTGAATTCTGGGATGAGCATGGGGCGCGGGGCCGAAGGGAGAAGTTGAACGCTATTGGTCGAGGCCAGCTGGCGAAGCCAGAGGCTTTTCTTTCCATTGTTGTCCTGGCAATAGGCGACATAGCGGCCATCGAAAGAGACTGCCGCAGAAACGGCTTGGCCGGTCGTGGTGATTCGCTGCATGCGGATGGACGAGAAATCAGTGCGCGGCCGGCCGCGAGGCCAGAAGTAAAGGACCGCTGCGAGTAAAGCGGCCACAACCAAGACCGGGATCGCGACGCTCGGGTTTTTTATGCCCAGTGATTTGGTTTTTGCCTTTTCGGCCTGCGATGGCACTGTTCCCGCTGCAGTTGCCGAAGACGGAACCCCTTCGGCTGGCGCGAGGGGCAAAACCATCCAGAGAAACGGGTAAGCGAGAAGGCCGATCCCTGTAGTAAGGCCCACGACGAGCCAGAGCACTCGGATGAGCGTGGCATCGGTGTCCCAATAATCGGCCAAGCCCGCGCATACGCCCGCAATCTTTTTGTCTCTCGATGAGCGAAAAGGTCTTTTCCTGCTCCCGCTTTGCCCCGGAAGTGGCGGTGAAGGAGCCTCCGATTGTCTGGCGGCGGCCGTAGCTACGGAAGTTGCCTGCCACGCCCGGGCTTTCCCGGAATTGGAATCTCGCTGTTGTCGCTGGAGGTCGGCGCGCAAGTCCGAAGCTGTCTGGTAACGCAGCGTGCGGTCTTTTTCGAGCGCCTTGTTCAAGATGCGCTCAAGCTCCACGGGCAGTATGGGGTTGAGCCGGAGCGGCTCGACGGGTTGGCGATTGAGGATTCCGTCGAAGATCACGCCAGAGGTTGCGCCGGGAAAGGGCTGATTGCCGGTCGCCATTTCATAAAGAACCACCCCGCAGGAAAACAGATCCGTGCGGGCATCGAGTTCCTCGCCGCGAACCTGTTCCGGTGACATGTAAGCGATCGTGCCGACCGCCGTGCCTGGACTGGTGAGATGGTCGTCGAGAACAGTGGCGCCCGACGCAGTCGTCATTGCGGAAACGGGGGACGCAGCGCGCGGACCGATCTTGGCGAGACCGAAGTCGAGAATCTTGGCTTGGCTGCGGGCGGTCACAAAAATATTGGCTGGCTTGATGTCGCGGTGGACGATGCTTTTGGCGTGCGCGGCGTCCAGCGCGTCGGCCACCTGGCCCCCCAGGTCCAGAAGCAAGTCCAGCGGGAGAGGGCGGCCCGCGATGCGATCACGAAGGGTGTGGCCTTCGAGATACTCCATGACGAGAAAATTGCGGCCGGCGGATTCGCCGATGTCATAAATGGTGCAAATACTCGGGTGATTCAGCGAAGAGGCGGCGCGGGCTTCGCGCTGAAAGCGCTCGAGCACCAAAGGATCTTTGGCTAATTCTTCAGGAAGAAATTTGAGCGCAACAAAGCGTCCCAGACGCGTGTCTTCCGCCTTATAGACGACGCCCATCCCCCCGCCGCCCAGTTTTTCAAGAATCCGGTAGTTCGAGACAAGTGTGCCGATCATGCCGTGGGCTTTTGAGAAAGTGCCATGTTATGTGGCGGTAGATGCCAAGTCAAATCATGGCCTAAAACGTGGCGGCTTCAGATGCCGCCGACAAAGCGCCCGGGATTCAGCGTGCTCCAGGGGTCGAGGCGGGTCTTGACGGCTTTCAGGAGAGGCAGGGAATCGCCTGGGGAGCCCCAGGCGTCGAAAGCCTGCATGTTCGCCGGACGATGAAGCACGGCGAGAGAGCCGCCCATTTTCTCGAGCTCCGCACGCAGTGTCGTCAGCGCGCGGTGCAAATTGCCGGCAGGGCCTTCCCCGCGCAGCCAGCCGAGACCCGTTGCATACAGAAGGAGTTTCCAGTTGACTCGCGAGGGCTCGGCGACGGTGCGAATGAGTTCGACGGTGCGCGCGAGATCGGCGGGGAGCACGCTGATTTTGGCGATGGCGTTTTCCGCCGGGTTGGAGAACGACCAGAGGTCTTCCCGGGCATTCCATGGGCTCGGAGAAGACGAGGCTTTCGCGTTCGTGACCGTTCGCGGCTCGGGGTGAACCTGAGCCAGGGAGCTTTTTGCGGACTTACAGAACCCGCGTAACTGGCTTGCTTGCGCATCGAGGCCAGCTTCCGTGCCTTCGAAGAGAATGTCGATCACCGGCAAAGCTTCGGCCGAGAACTGCGATTGAAGCGCAACATGAGCAAGTTTGGAATCCTGGATGGCAAGAATGATTTGCTGTGCTTCCCGAGGATTGCTGACGGAAATGGTGAACGAACGGCTATGGCGCGGCAGGGGATGCAGGCGAAAGACTGCGCGGGTGATGACGCCAAGCGTGCCGAGCGCGCCGGTGACGAGTTTTGGAAGATCGTAGCCCGCAACATTCTTGACGACTTTGCCGCCGCTGGAGGCGAGCGTGCCGTCAGCAAGAGCTATCGTGACGCCGATGATGAGGTCGCGCAGCGCTCCAAAGCGGAGTCGCAGCGCGCCGCTGTCGTTGCTGGAAAGCACGCCGCCAACGGTGGCTTTCTCCGGCCACAGCGGATCGATGGCAAGGCGCTGGCCGTGCTCGGCGAGCGTTTGCTGCAAAGTCTCGATCGTGCAGCCTGCTTCCACCGTGACGGTGAGGTCGCCCCAGGCGTGTTCGACGATGCGGCTCAGGCGCGCTGTGGAAAGAAGTAAATCGGCGCGCGACGGCGCATTGCCCCAGCCGAGTTTGCTGGCGCCGCCGCGCGGGATAACGGCAAGTTGGGATTCATCGGCGAGGCGAAGCGCGGTAGCCAGTTGTTGTTCGGTGGCAGGTTCGATCAGGAATTGCGGCTGAACCCCGCAAATCGAGTCCGCCGGAGAGGCGGGGCGGATTTGATCGGCGCTGAGGACGGCGCGGAAGTTGTTTTGAAGCGTGGCGGAGATGGGGGTCATGTCTGTCGATCGCGCTGATAGCTTACACCGCCTAAGCGGCGTCAAGCCGCCGCACTTCCAGACTAAGAGCGCTCCGCGAGACCCGCGGATTCGACGGGGTGGGGCAGATATTCGCCGGGCTTCTCGCCACAGAGACGCGGCGTGGGGAAAACTTTCGTAGGATTCGAGAGTTGCAAGGGATCGAAGGCGCAGCGGACCCGCTGCATGGTGGCGAGATCGGGCTCGGCAAACATTTTGGACATCATGCATTTTTTCTCTTCGCCGACCCCGTGCTCGCCGGTGATGGAGCCGCCGGCGGCGATACAGACTTCCAGAATCTTGAAGGAGAGCGCGAGGGCGGCGTCTTCCTGCCCGTGGATTCGGCGATCGTACAGAACCAGCGGATGGAGATTGCCGTCGCCAGCGTGAAAAACGTTGGCAACGCGCAAGCCGTTTTCTCGGCTGAGCCGTGCGATTTCGCCCATCACCTGGGGAAG
>Ga0209159_1000564_pt1 | contig 33233 bp, 52 predicted proteins | sample GraSoiAngelo_144_FD_185901 | JGI IMG/M metagenome (GOLD analysis project Ga0209159, IMG submission 185901) | Grasslands soil microbial communities from the Angelo Coastal Reserve, California, USA - 14_1009_02_40cm (SPAdes) (version 2) | ecosystem: Environmental > Terrestrial > Soil > Grasslands ...
GCGAGTCTTTGACGAGTTCATTCGTGAGAAGGGCCTCAAAGTAGCCTAAGACCCGAAGAATGAGTTTTCAGGTTCACGGCAAAGATCTTCTCGGACGAATCGGGACCATCAAGACGAAGAGCGGAGCCTTCACTACTCCGCACATGTTTCCGGTACTGGACCCGAACCACCGGAGTCTCGGAAAGGAATTCTTCGATCGAGTGGGCATTCATGCGGTGATGACTAACGCATACTTGTTGAAGCGAGGCCGGCAAGGCGTGGACCCTGTCGACGTTCACGAAACTTTAGACTATCCAAGGACTGTCGCCACCGACTCCGGCGCATATCAGATACTGGAGTATGGCCATGTCGGTGTAACTCCTGAGGAAATAATCGCCTACCAAGAGAAGATCAACACCGACATAGGAGTCATTCTAGATTTCCCAACCGGGTTCAAGAGCGATGCTTCGCGGGCAAGATGGACGGTCGATGAAACTGTTAGACGTGCAGACCAAGCTCTCGAAGTAATTACTCGTAAGGATATTCTGTGGGTTGGCCCAGTCCAGGGAGGCGTCCACTTGAAGGAGGTGGAGCGGTCCGCGCAGCTAATGGCTAGGCGAGAGTTCGACATCTATGCACTCGGGAGTCCTACGGAACTGATGGAGACTCAGCGGTACGATTTGTTGGTTGATATGATCGTTGCTGCTAAAAACGCGCTGCCTAAGGGAAAACCGTTTCATCTATTCGGCGCTGGTCATCCGGTCCTTTTTCCGTTCCTAGTTGCGTTAGGCTGCGATTTATTCGACTCTGCCGCTTACGCTCTCTACGCTCGTGCGGGTCGATATCTGACCCCGGAGGGGACGCTGCTTCTCGGAGATATGGTAGAGTTCGTCTGTCCATGTCCAGCTTGCGTCGACTCAACTCCAGACGAGATGATGAAGTCTCCGGATAATCAGGGCCATACAAGACTGGTTCAACACAATATCTGGACTTGTTTCTCGGAGCTACGTCGAACGAGGGAGGCTATCAGAAAAGGGAGGCTCTGGGAACTACTTGAGCTTCGGGCCAATGCTCACCCCGCTTTGAAAGAGTGTTTCAATCGAATCAGCAAGTATGCCAAAGTTCTTGAGAGTTACACTCCAGCGGTCAAACCACACGGAATATTCTACCTTGGGTCGTCAAGTGACAACAGGCCCGAGAAACTGAGATTCGAATCAAAACTCCGAGGGAGTGTCGAGGAACGGAGGAAACTCGTTCTAGTCCTGCCGGGTCGATGGCGGAGACCGTTTCACGAGGATCCCCGATATGAGTCAGTCGCAAAGGCGTTTGACGATCATACGAAGGTCTCTATCTGTTTCTACTCGCTCTCTTGGGGGCCTGTCCCGATCGAGCTGGATGAGACCTTTCCGATTGCACAAACGGAAGGCCCTGACGCTGGAGATCCTATCTTTCTTGAAAAGAGAGCGAAGAAAGTTTCGGACTTTGTCCAAAGTCTGCACCCAAAACGAGTAGTCTTAGTCTCCGACGGCGACTACGGGCGAGCCATAACAGAGGAATTGTCGAAGAGATTTGCGAAGCGTATCCTTGCTGTCTTGGACGGTGAGAAGATGAAGCCAGATGCTATCATCAAGTCCATAGAGAGGAAAATAGTCCTTAATGCCTAGGCGTACATTCTCTGCAGTGATCTGCGGGTCATCCGGGATTTCTGGTCGAATTCTCGTTCGATGAACTTTGCGTCCTTTACAAGGTCGTTAACGTCGACGTTGTAATTGTAGGCTTTCGAGATCCTACGAATCGCTAGAGCGGCTGCAGCGGGGTCCGCTCTGGCAGGTTCAGCGTAGGGTAAGACGGCGACGGCGGGAAAATCGTGGATCTCGAATTGGCTGAGCATAACTGCTAGAGGTCCGTAGACTAGGAGACCCGGTTCAAGTATTGGAGCCTTGAAGATCTTCGCGCGCTCGAGGTATGCTCCGGTCGGAACTACGCAGAACTCGTCTTTGTTCTGTTTGAATGCGCTGTCCAATCCTCCGATCAAAATCGCGTCTTTGAACTTTTGCTTCACAGCCCAATCAGAAAGGGTCTTTGCGAACTCAGCTTCTTCTGATCTGTGAGGAGAGAATTCTAGTTTTATCAGAACAGTCTTGTTCTTTCGGTAGACCTCGAACGGTGTAACAAGGCCGCCTTCGGCGGTTCCGACCCATGGTGGAGGGTTGGAGACGTCGACGAATCCTATTCTGTTAGCTTTGAGGGCGTGGATCATGTATGATGTCGCGATGTATCCTGTTTGTCCAACACCGTGAAACCCGGTCACTAGCGTGGACCCCTTCAGATTTTTCGAGTCTACGAGGAGGCGAATTGTCAAGTTGGTCCACGAGGTAGAGTTGAGCTGTTCTATCCTGGGTGCTGCTTAAATCTCTCTTGTTTGAAAAACGATTGTAGGGCTTTTATCATAGTGTTCTAACGCTCCGTGGTGATTGTGAGTTTAGAGTCATCAAATGTTTCGGCATCAGTCTGACTCGGTGTTAGGATGAAAATTCGGTTCATGGGTGCCTGCCAAGAAGTAGGCAGGTCTGCGTTCGCCGTTAGCATGGGCGAAAAATATCTCGTCTTAGACTATGGTGTGATGGTCAACCATCATGTGGGTTTCCCCATGCATATCCCTCCGAAAGAAGTGGAGGCTATCGTTCTTACTCACGCTCATCTAGATCATGTCGGCTCAGCGCCCATCTTCTACATTGCCGGTGGCGTGCCTCTCTACGGCGTTCAGCCGACATTTACTCTGACGAATCTCATCATCAAGGATTTCTTGAAACTAAGCGGCTACTACGCACCTTACGAGTATATTGATCTCCAGACTATGCTGAAGCATCAGCGTGATCTTCAGTACAAGCAGGCGACTGATATTGGCAATGGCTCAGTGACTCTGATAAATGCGGGGCACATCCCGGGTAGCGCTCAGGCGATCGTCCAGAGCGACGGTAAGAGGGTTCTCTACACGGGCGACTTCAACCGCCAGCCTACTAGGCTCGTCGATGGGGCGGATCCCGAGTACAAGAACTTGGATGCGATTGTAATGGAGGGAACGTATGCGACAGAGGATCATCCGATCCGCGATGGGCTAGAGAAAGAGTTTGTCCAGAAGGTTACTGAGGTCGTGGAAGGTGGCGGGACGGTGTTGGTGCCGGCTTTCGGGGTTGGCAGATCTCAGGAGTTGCTGAGTGTTCTCTCAGCCTACCATTTTGAACATCCTGTGTTTGTCGATGGGATGGCGTTGGACGCTATGGATCTGCTTCTGAAGCATCCAAGTGCGTTGCGTGATGCGGGGGTTTTCGAGCGTGCGAGTAAGATGGCGCACTGGGTTGACGGCTGGAATGATCGGCGTAGGGCTGCGAAGACTCCAGGTGTAATTATTTCTCCCGCGGGGATGCTTAAGGGGGGTGCTTCAGTTTTCTATATGGAGAATGTGGCTGGTAAGAAGCAGAACGCGGTTTTCATGGTGAGCTTCCAGGTTCCGGGGAGTCCGGGGCGGATTCTCTTGGAAAGGCGGAAGTTTGTCATTCACGGGAGAGCTAAGCCGGTGGATGCGAGAATTGAGCGTTTTGATTTCTCTTCGCACGGTGGAAAGAGGGAGCTTGAACAGACACTCTCGGACCTGGACAAGAAGACTCGGGTATTCGTCGTGCACGGGGCTGAAGGGAATTGTAAGAAGCTGGCTGACTGGGCTTCGACGGAGCTTGGATTGAATGCGAGTGCTCCGAAGACCGGTGATGTCGTCGAGATCTAGAATCCCATGTCAGAGAGCGAGAGCAAGGTCTTCAAGCCTCGCCCCAAGCATCTTCTCCCGGTAGTTCTCGGGCTTCTCGCGACCGGAATGTTGGCATACCCAGTCTCGCTAGTTGGGGCGCCACAGGCCCAAGTCACACCCTTTGTCGGAGACAACGTAACTATCGCTTCTCTCAATGCCGTGGTCTTTGTCTTCGCTCTCGGAGCCAGCGCCACCGTAATGTTTCTGCTCATTCGTAGGGGCCGGATGCGATTCATTCGTCGATTGGTTAAGGGAGCACTCGTTCTCGTGTCCTTTGCCGTTGCGTTCTGGTATTCAACATCGATTCTCGCATCCGTTGTCGACTTATCGACCAACCTGTGGACACTAGTCTCACTATTACTTTCATTAGGAATTGCTGCGGCGATCGGGTTGACCATTTTCGGAAAGGGACAGACTCGCCAATTGTCAGGGGTTACTGCCCTCGGAGCTCTTACAGGAGTGTTTCTCGGCTACTCTATTGGCCCAATAACTGCGCTCGTCTTGGTGGGAGCACTCGTCGTCTATGACATCGTGGCCGTGTTTAGGGGCCCGGTTGGTGCCCTGGCCAAGGCTGTCGAGGCAGGCGATCTTCCGGGGGCAATGTACACGTACGGCGAGTTGACGATCGGGATGGGAGATCTAGTCTTCTATTCTCTGGTCGCGACGACGGCTATGGTTTTCTTCGGACTCTTCTCATTCTTTGCGACGGCCATTGGAATTCTCGCCGGATCCTACCTCGGTTTCAGGGCCTTGTCGAAATACGAGATGTTTCCCGGACTACCATTCTCACTGTTGTTAGGTGTTGCTGGAATGTTGCTGACTGCCGCGGCTACAGGGACTCTAGTTTTCTAGATGCGTCGCGGAGCGAATTGAAACGGTAATCAGCTAGGCTATTCTCGACGCGGTGTCTTCTGTCCACTAGAACTGTCTTGAGTCCTGAGATGTATCCTCCTCCAATGTCGTGTATTTCCGAGTCGCCAACCATGACCGCTTCTTCTGGTCGAGCTTTGAACTGCATTAGTGCATAGCGGAATATTCCCGGATCCGGTTTTCTGATCCCGACCGTGGCCGACGTGATGATCTCGTCGAAGTATTTTGTGAGTCTGACGTTATCGAGGATTCCCATGGCTACTTCGTGCGATGATACGTTAGAAATTATTCCCAGCTTTACATCTCGTCTTGAGAGCTTCTGTATGGTCGAGTGGGCGTCGTCGAATGCGACAGCGTTCGCGGCGCGTGCTTTCACGATGATTTCAATGGCTCTGTTGACGAGTTGGTCTGATGGGTTGTCTCCGATTATTCGTTCCAGTAACTGTCTCATCCAGACCTGAATGGGAATTTCTACGTGATGTCTTGATCGAATGGTTTCGTTGATCTTGTAGCCTTCGTGGTAGAGTTCGAACATTTTCTCGGGGGATACTCGTTTGGGCAGCATCGGGCTAATTTCGCGAAGCGCGTTCCTTGTGACCATGTTGTCTTCTATGTTCTGCGTGACGAGAGTCTCGCCTAGGTCGAAGAAGACAACCTTGGCCGATCGAGACATTGGCCTACCGCGTTTTTGTCGCCTTGTTCATGGAATTAGGTTTGTTGCGGGCTCCAAGAATTGTAGTCTGCGACTCCCCCAGAGGGTTTCTTGGAAAAGCACTCTCGCGTCGTGAGAGTATAATTGCTACCCCCCTTTTTTTCTGAAGCGTCTCGCCAGTTGGAACTGTTCTGGGTGAGTCTCACGTTTTAGCGCGCAGAATAGAACGGTCGAAGATTTTTCCAGAGTGGAACTCCAGCGCATGGCCCTTCGTGAAAATCTCGCGATCTAGAATCGCCTGCCCCGATTCCCGATCAGGGGTTATTCCGGGCGATTTTTCGGTGACAGAGTCCTACCTATCAACACTTGTGGGCTCCCGCGTTGAATTGTCTTGGAAAATTCTAGGATGGTAACTGGTCTGGTAACCGCGGATGGTAACCGTAGGGCCAGCTAGTCCTGAGGAGGTGCCCTCTATGGTTGGAGTTGGTGCGGTATGGGTCAGAGTCTAGTTTGCGCCGTAGCGTAATATTGCTGCGACTTTGCCGAAGGAGTCGCGTAGCATTCGTCCCTCTTCTGTCTCTTCGGAGATTACTTCGACCTTGCTTGCTGATTTTTCTGCATATTCCAGGAAGCTGTCTATGATATCCCCGTGATCTGTGGACTCGAGCATTGGCTTGCCACAGTTCTTGCACGGTCTAGTAGCTAATTCGTTGATGACTGCGTGGGCTTCGTATCTGGTTCCTCTGAACTCTTCAATGTTCCCGCAATTCTTGCACTTGAGCACTACCCGTTCTCCTTCCAGTTTCTCCGAGATCAGGAGCATGTCGACTAGTCCTTTCTCAAGGTACTCCTGAACCTTCTTCTCACCGAACGCCGCCTTGCCTGTTTCGTGTCCTAGCTCGTAAAGGAATTTCTGGACCAGCTGCTTCTCTTCGCCGTATCTGACTCCTTTGAGAATCTCGCTGCTCTTCTCCACGACCTCTTCGACTCCTGCTTCGCTAGTGTAGCTGGTGTCGATTAGCGAGAGGACTTTCTTCTTAAGCGTATATTGCAGGTACTCACCTTCCTCAAAGACGTACTTTGTGGGTCCGGGTCCCCCGATGATGATTCCCTTCAGGTCTGGAATTTCCAGCATCATCTCGTTGAAGTGCTGGCCGACGCGTTTGTAGTAGTCGTTGATGACTTGTTCTCTGATCCGCTCGAACCTTCGAGCAGACTGTCCACCCGCCCTGCTCTTGCCCGGTGTTCCCGAAGTGAAAGTCTTCAAAATCTCTACTCTGCGTCCCTTCAGAGTAGCCACCACCGCTTCTGTCCCGTCAATCACGAGTATTCCGTACGTGTCCTTGTCGGCGACGAGCGCGAGTAGTGGTTCGACGTGGAATCGGGCGTCGCATCTGTAGAAGCCAACGATAATCGGTTCCGGCGGAATGAGAGTGTAAGTCTCCATTTTCTCGCTGCCAGCACCGTTCTGTGGGATTGCACCGGCGAAGATTACCAGTCCCGTCGGAGGTGGTTCCTTGAAGAGCTTGAGCCGTTGCATTGTTCGTTCGATGCCATCTTGGACATTATTCCGGGTAGTACGCGATTTGATGTTGACAGCAGTGCCAAGTTCTTCCCGCAACTGTCCCAATACTTCGTGTATCTTCCGGTCCGGTGGGACGTATAGGCTGATGAGTTCCGTGCCTCTGCCCTCTTTCTTTGCTAGTTGTTCGAGAGTTCGTTTGAACTTGAATTGTGCTACGGAGTCAGGGCCTGGCATCTAGCGTCCTCCTGCTTTTGAAAATTCTTGTTTAAGGGCTTGGCCAGAGCGGCCGCTATTCGTTCAAAGAGAAACGTTGTGTGTCGAACTGGATTCGACCGGAGTCTTGCTATTCATTTTGACCAGTCCTCGTTAGTAATAGTGGTCAGAATTGTATTAAATCCTTGTTTCAAAAGTCCCCTCGAAGACTGCGCTGATCACTTTGGGGGTAGGGCTCTCTCTCGCCCTCCAACTGCTTCTCCACTCTAATATACCGAATCAGTTCGTTTCTATCTTCAGACTCGGATGAAGGCTGTTGTGAAGCTAGGGGGCGCGCTGTTCAAGCGGGACCCGGACGTTGACGCGTTAAGGAGCATGGGAAAGGTCCTGTCAGGTTTCGCGGGTGAAGGGAATCAACTGGTTACTGTTGCTGGTGGTGGTCAGAATGCGCGGGTCTACATTGATGTGGCGCGGAAGCTGGGGGCGGATGAGTCGACTAGCGATCTGCTCGGGATAACCGTGACCAGAGCTAACGCGGAATTATTCAGGCTCGCTCTTGGCAGTATTGCCGTCACGAAGATTCCTACAATGCTCTCGGAGCTGATTCACTATGTGAGTCCTGGGAAGGTAGTGGTCATGGGTGGTCTTCAGCCTGGACAGTCGACGAATGCTGTGGCGGCTCTCGCGGCTGAGATAACCCGTGCGGATTTGCTTGTTAATGCGACAGATGTTCAAGGAGTCTATACTGCGGATCCGAAGAAGGATCCTAAGGCCAAAATGTTGAGGTCAGTGAGTGTTGACAAGTTGTTGAGCTGGGCGATGGCTGGGGATGTTTATGCTGGCAAGTATGAGTTGTTGGATATTGTTGCGTTGAAGATCATGCAGAGAGCGAGGATTCCGACGAGGTTCGTCTCATTGGAAGATCCATCGAACGTAACGAGTGCTTTGCGAGGCAGAGACATTGGAACCCTTGTATCGTATTCCTGAGAGGGCTGTTTGATGAAACTGTTAGATCTGTTTCAGTCTAAAGCCCAGGTCAGACTTGTAGAACACTTGCTGCAGAACCGGGACAAGGTCTTCAACCAGGCCGGTCTCGCGCGAGTCTTGGACGTGTCCCCCTCAACCGTCGCGCGGATCGCAGAACCACTAGTCAAATGTCGAGTTTTGATGTTCGAGAGATATGAACAAGGAATGAAGATCTTTGCCCTAAACAAAGAGGAACCTGCGGCCCGAAACTTGATGGATTTTTACGACAAGATTCGCCAGCTGTGACGATCCATGAATCGAATAATCTTATCGCTTTGACCCTTGCGGCTTGGTACTTGCGAGTTTCTTCTTCACTGATGCGCTAGTTAGTTCGCGAAGAGCGTCTGCCGCGACCCATTTCGCTGATCCGGAATCTAGATCTCTGATCTTGGCACAAGTTGTGATCGCTGCAGCGTTCAAAGCAGAGTTTCTTTTTCCGATCTGTCTCAGTGCCCAGTTTACAGCCTTCTTGACGAAGTTACGTTCATCAGATGCTTCTCTTATTATCAGGGGAAGAAAATCTAGAAACGTTTTGTTCGAAGCCTCTTTGTTATGAATAGCCAGCTCAGCCATAAGGACAAAGCCTGCTCTCTTAACGAACTCCTCTTTTCTGACGGACCACTCGTTTGCTTTTCTGTTTGCAAATTTCGTCTTATCGAACAGGTTCCCGCAGCAACCGTCCACTACGTCCCATGAGTCGAAGTCTGCAGCCCATTCTTCCATTTGAGCCTCGGACACTTTCGTGGGATCGTCGATCATACTGGCGAGTATTCGTGCTTCATGAATTCCAGTTTTCCAGAGTTTTTGAGCGAGCTCATGATTTGTTCCCACTCTTTTCGCTAGATCACGGAGTTGTGGAATCGAGACCCCCAAAGCCGTGCCTGTTTGTATCCCAAAGCGTGCCATTCCCGCAACCGCTTTGGGACTGCCTCTTCGCTTAATCTCGTCTATTACGTATTCAAGGGTTATGGAGGGCTGACGTTGACCTACGCTGATTCGAGCTGCGATCTTCATCGAAGTTGCCCGGTTCTTCTCATCATTTGAAAGCTTGTCCTTATCCTCGTGCGAGGCCGCACCGGAGGTTACAGAGTCAATTTCGATATTTTCCGGAATTAGGTAAGAAAACTCTTCGAAATGATAGCCCGTTGATGTCTTGGATATCCTAAGCTATCCCTTGGCGGTCAATGGTTAATTATCGGTATACCAATTTGGACCCCAAGGTTCCGGTTTGCGTCGCTATAGAGTATCGGTGACTCTAATTCTTCTCTCACTGGCTGTGAGCCTCGCTGCCGTGTCGGAAATGGCGAGACCAGCAAATGCGGTAACAAACAATTCTAGCCCACCCACGATCGCCAGGACTGGCGATAACAGCGTGTACCAATCATCTTACCAGAATCCAGGATTCTATGCACAAGGACGATATTGGGTCTTCTACGAAGATTCGTCGTCTACCTGTGAGCATCAAACCGGATGCTTGTTCTACGTGTGGAGTGTGAATGGTGCGACCCTTTGGTCAACTCCGGTCAATGTCGGAGTTCACGTTGCAGATAATGATTGGTCAATCGTGACGGACGGGGCGTATGCGTACTATGTGAGATACAATGAAACATCCTTCGACTCCACTGCTAATCGGGCTCTGCTATTCGGAACGGGGCAGCTGGGCAGTAACGGACTGATTGGCTGGCAACCCGAGCAGGTAGTCTTGAGTCCAAGTTCTGCGACCAAATTTCCAAACGACGTGATCGGGGTTGACTCGAACGGCCAAGTCTGGGTTGGATATCAGCAGGACAGCTCAGGGACAAGAACTCCGCACATCATTCACTCTAACAGTACTCTGCCTCCACAGCCGTTAAGCACGAGCTTCCTCGTCAACGCATCTGACCCGACAGTTCTTCAGACTGTAATGTTCAATGCGACAGGAATAGGTGGCAACTGGGGAGGCGCGTCAAATTACGTTTTCAGCTGGAACTTTGGCGACGGTTCGGCCGCGAGCGGCCAAAGCGTGGCCCATCAATACATCTCGGCCGGAAATTACACTGTGACTCTTAATACCGTTGATAATGGCAGCCCACAGCAAACAACCATCTCAGCTCAGACGGTTCCAGTGGGGCTGCTACTTCCTTCGACGAACACGCCTCCTGCACTTCAGGTGCCAGTGTCGAGGAGCGTCAAGACTGGAACAGCTGTATCCTTTACGGTCACGCCATCTGACAATGACGGAGACATAGTCACTCTCTCCTCAAGTTCGTTACCCGTCGGGGCGAGTTTCAACCTTGGAACTGGACTCTTCACTTGGACGCCAACTCCTGACCAATCGAACCAGTTCTGGCCTATCTCGTTCACCGCAACAGACAACGCTACCTTGTCTGTGATGAAACAGGTTTTGATCTATGTTTCACCCTCATGGTCCGGAGACTTTCTCCTCTCGACTTCGGGCAACAACGGCAATTGGCACGTTGACATTGCGACTCTCGCAACCGGGGGTCAAGTATATGCTGCGTATTGGGTCGAAGGCAACCCCATCTTCGGTAGACTGTTTGGCAACACGGCTTGGGGTGTGGAGGAGGACCTCTGGGGGCCGTCATCTCCGCCCTCGACGGACGTGAACTCGTTCATCTTCGCAACCGGATCCGGTGTCTCGGCGATATACTACGATACAAACGTTGGAAAATTGTATTCCTCTTCTAGAGGTACCTTCGGCGGATGGGGATCGAATGTCATAAGCCCGGGAGATGCAAAATCAGCGGGCACCCTCGGACGTTATTCCCTGCCTTTCACAGCCGCCTATGACCAAGGCGATTCCCGATTCTACGTGTTCTGGTATAACCAGGCGAACAACACTATCGATGAATTTTCAGGTGCCGACACCACTTGGCTCAAGACTGAAGGCGCCTTTTCGACGCATTCCTCAGCCTCGGGGTCTACTATCGGAGGCTATCACTATTCCACATCGGTTGGCGGCAAGAACGCGTTCGGCATAATGTGGATAGATGGGACTGGCTCCCCGTACAACCTGAACTTCGGACTTGAGACCGTAGGGCCACTCAGTTCTCCAACGACCGACAGTTCTTGGAATCCGAGGGTGAGCTGCACTGCGTCGGTCGTGACTATTGAGCAGATCCTGGGAAATCAAAACAATTCTTTTGGGGGCGCGACGGAGAGTGGTAGCATCTTCAATCCGGGGATTCTGGCCAAAAGCCCCGGAGACGCAAAGCGCTGGCTTGCGCCTCCGTGTGCTATGACTAACGCGGACGGACAAGTCGTATCAGCGTTCGTAGAGATCGTTGGCGTCCAGAGAGGTTTTCTCCTCAACGAGGACTATTCCGTACACTTTGACCCTGTAAACGGTGGAGGGCCCTACCCGAACGGCATGAACATGTCAGATACTACCTTCAACATTTTCACGCCCGGTTATAACGACGCGTCCGGTCATGGCTGCTCCAACATCAACGCCACAGGTTGCATGCACACTATTCACCTAGAGTTTGATCACGATTGGAAGGCAGCAGGGTACTGCGGGCCGAATACAGTGTGCGACCCCTACCAGATGGCAGCACAGAGTGCTGTCGGCAAGACATTACTTGATGTTCAGGGATTCATCTACTGGGACCCTGAACACGCGAGTGACGCGAATCATGCCTTTTCAGGGTGGGAGCTACACCCGCTTACGGGGTGGCGATTGCACGGGGTATCGTCATTTTTCACTCTCAGCGCAAACCCTGCGGGACTGACGATTATTCCTGGCGGATCATCTAAATCGAATATCACCATAAACGCCTCCAACGTTTGGCAGAGTTTTCCACTTAGCATGACGGCCAAGATCTCTCCTACAGGTCCAACCGTAACGATGAATCCTGCTACTGTAACTGTTCCATCGTGCAACCAATGCTCGATTGCGTTCTCTATATTGAACATAACCACGACGCCCGCGAATTCTGGAACCTACATCGTGACAGTTACCGGAGGTACTGGCGCCGCCGCGAGGTCAGTAAATGTCACGGCACTGGTCGAGGGATTCACAATCTCAGCCAGCCCCGCATCCCTTTCAATCCAGGCAGGCTCAGGCAGCACGTCCATCATCACACTGACCAGTGTTAGCGGTTTCAGCGGTACAGTGAATTTGTCAAAGGCGGTTACCGGCTGTGGCTGTCTCACTAGTCAGCTGAACTCCACCAGCGTTGTGCTAGCGTCCGGCGGGACTAAGACCGTCGCGCTGACTGTCAACGCAACTTCTACCACGGGTGATGAGACCATTACAGTAACTGGTACTGCCCCAAGCATCTCGTTCTCAGCTTCGACATCAGTCTCGGTTACCAGCGTCGACTTCACTGTCAACGCAGTCAAGTCGGTCCTGACTATGAATGCTGGGTTTTCGAACTCTACGAGCGTAACACTGAGCAGTATCAACGGGTTCACTGGAACGATCACACTGACCGCCACCAGTAATTCGACCAACCTGAGTGTAAGTGTGAGTGCGTCTTCTGTAACTCTACAGGCAACCGGAACTGGTTCAACAGCTTCCATCGTGCTAACAGTCAACGGCACAAAAACAGGAAACTATCTCGTGACACTCACGGCAACCAGTGGCTCCTTAACACACAGGATCACAATCACCGTAAAGGCTGTGGACTTTAGCATCACTTCTGCGGCGTCGATGCAAGTGAACGTCGGGTCCACAGCCTCCACGCCGATCAGCCTGGCTAGCCTGAACGGCTTCGCCGGGACTGTTACTTTGACAAACTCGACGAGCCCCTCCGGAATCATCGCATCTCTCAGCTCTCGGAGCGTATTGCTTTCTTCCAACGGATCAAATTCCGTCATCCTGACTGTTTTCAGCGCGACAGTGACAAACTACAATCTTACAATTATAGGCATAAGCGGTACACTTGTCCACACGATTCACATAAGAGTGAATGTCGTCGATTTCACTATAATTGCAGGCTCCGTAACACCAACATCGATCAACGCTGGGTCCCCCGGCAATTCAACTATCACCGTAACTGGACTTAACGGCTTCGCTGAGACGGTCGCCTTGAGTTTCTCTGCTCCGTCAGGGATCACATGCTCACTGTCTGCAACCAGGCTTAGCCTCCCTCCATCGCCAGCAACTTCGATACTTTCCTGCAGTTCTTCCACAGCAGCCAATTATTCCGTAACTGTCACCGGAATAAACGGGACCTTGTCACGCACAACCGCTTCGATTCTGTTCCACGTAGTCGACTTCACAATTGTGACACTGCCTTCCTCGTCGGTCTCTTTGGTCGTCGGTCAGAGCAGCACGACAACATCAATCCACCTGGGAAGCCTCAGCTTCACAGGAACGGTCACGCTAAACGTCCTAATCTCACCCACCGGGCCCTCAGCTTCTCCCGCCCTTGCCAGTCTCAAACTATCACCAACTGGTTGCGCATGCAATTCAACCGTTCTCAACATCACCGCTGGACAGGTCGCCGGTATCTACACACTGAACATAACCGCGACTAACGGTCAGTTAACACACTCTGTAATCATAACCCTCACCGTCCAAGACTTCAGGATTCTTCCATCGCCCTCAAATGTGACCGTTCATGTCGGAACGATTGGGGCCTCCACTATTGCGGTGAGCAGCCTCGACGGATTCTCTGGAACCGTGACACTCTCAGCTGCCGTCTCTCCGTCTACTGGTTTGACTTGTAACCTCTCTCCAACGAGTGTAGCTGTGAGCACGACCACTCCAAATGCCAACTCGACTCTCTCTTGCTCCGGGTCCGCAGGCGCATACACCGTAACGATTACAGGATCAAGCAACGGATTAGTTCGCACTGCCACAGTCAACTACAAGGTTCAAGACTTTACACTCAGCGCAAGCCCGACAAGCGTTACAGTCTTCTTGGGAAGCAGCGCATCTTCGACCATCACAGTAACAGCTTTTCAAGGCTTCACCGGAACAGTTGATCTGACTGAAACAGTCTCACCTTCGATTGGACTGAGTTGCGTCCTCAACCCGGCAACTTTCGCGTTTAACACGACCGCAACCCTGCGAACTTCAACCCTGTCATGTACCGACTCGGCTCTGTCGGGAACATTCAACGTCACTGTGACTGGCACAGGCAACGGGTTATCGCGATCGGCATCAGTCAAGTACACCGTAGGAACAGCGTTCACTCTGACCGCCAACCCTCCGAGTGTCGCAGTGCTCGCCGGTTCAACCGGCACAGCTACAATAACCGTCACGTATTCTCCCACATTCATCGGAACGGTGACCCTGAATGACACAATTTCGCCCAGCACAGGACTTTCCTGCTCACTGAGTGTCACATCTTTTACCGCGACAGGAAACTCAACTCTGTCATGTTCTGGTGTTGCGGGACCCTACAGTGTAAACGTCAAAGGTACCAACGGCCAGAATACCGCTTCAACAACGGTAAGCTATCAAGTCCAAGACTTTACTCTCTCCGCTAGTCCGACAACATTCACGGTCAATGCGACTGTTGCAGGAAGTTCCACAATCACAATAACGGCTCTCAACGGCTTCGGTGGAGTCGTTGGCTTAGCATTCGGCATTAGTCCCGCTGCCGGCCTAACCTGCACTCTGACACCGGCCAGCGTGTCAAGTTCTGGAACATCGACGCTTTCATGCTCCGGTAACGCTGGAGTCTACTCCGTAACCGTAACAGGTACTAGTGGAACACTATCGCACTCTGCGGCCGTGACTTATACAATCCAAGACTTCACAATCGCGGCAGGCCCAACCAGCGTTACCGTTCTTGCCGGGGTCTTCGGAACTTCCACAATAACCGTAACAGCACTCGACGGATTCGCTGGAGTAGTAAATCTGACCCCGAACGTTAGCCCGGCAACAGGTCTGACCTGCACGTTGACTCCGAATAGTCTAACCGGCTCGGGAACCTCTACACTGTCCTGTGGTGGATCCGCAGGATTCTACACCGTGACCGTGACCGGTGCGAGTGGAACACTTCTCCACTCTGCAACAGTAACCTACACGATACAGGACTTTACCGTGGCGGCAAGTCCGACCAGCCTGACAGTCCTCGCTGGAACCCAAGGCACTTCGACAATCACTCTGTCTGCCTTACAGGGCTTCGCTGGAGTAGTTAGTCTAACCTCGACGATCAATCCCGCCTCTGGGATAACCTGCGGTCTGACTCCGACAAGCGTCACCGGGTCAGGAAGCTCGACACTCTCCTGTAGTGGTGTTTCGGGTGGCTATACCGTCACCGTAACGGGCACTAGCGGCAGTCTGTCTCATTCCATTACCGTCACTTACGCCGTCCAAGACTTCACGATAGCAGCTAGTCCAACCGCGGTCATCGTGAATGCTGGAGCTGCCGGCACTTCCGCGTTCACAATTACTGGGCTTCAAAGCTTCAGTGGAGTGGTCAGCCTGACCTCAAGCACCAGTCCAGCCACTGGCCTGATCTGCACGCTGACCCCAACTAGCGTTACTAGTTCTGGAACATCGACCCTTTCATGCACGGGGAGCGCGGGATCCTACACCGTAACAATAACGGGTACAAGCGGTACGCTATCGCACTCCGCCACTGCAGACTACACAGTCGAAGACTTCACGATCGCAGCCAGCCCAACTACCGTAACAGTTCCAGCGGGCGTTGCTGGAACCTCCACGGTGACGGTGACGGCGGTGAACGGGTTCGCTCAAGTCGTCAGCCTAACCTTGACCATCGTCCCATCAGCGGGTCTGACTTGCTCTCTAACTCCAACCAGCATTAGTGGTTCTGGAACCTCCACGCTATCTTGCATTGGATCCGCTGGATCCTTTACGGTAACGGTAACTGGCACGAGTGGAGCATTATCCCGCTCTGCGACGGTGACCTACGCGGTTCAAGACTTCGCAATCGCGGCAAGTCCAACTAGCGTAACGGTCTTCGCTGGAACCGCAGCGACTTCGACGATTACTCTAACTTCCTTCCAAGGGTTCAGTGGAGTTGTCAGCTTAACGTCAACAATCAGTCCAGCGACTGGTCTCACCTGCACTCTAACTCCGACCAGTGTCACAGGATCCGGAACCTCTACACTTTCATGTAGTGGCAACGCAGGCAGCTACGCCGTAACCGTAACAGGGAGTAGCAGTGGGCTATCTCATTCCGCGACAGTCACGTTCACAGTCCAAGATTTTGCGATTGCTACCAGTCCAACAGCCGTCACTCTGAATGCTGGGACCGCAGGCACCTCGACGGTCACAATTACGGCCCTCCAAGGCTTCGGTGGAGTCATCACCCTAACTTCGAGCATCAGTCCATCCGCTGGTCTGATCTGCACTCTTACTCCAACCAGTCTAACCGGCTCCGGGACCTCTACGCTATCGTGCAGTGGCTCAACAGGAACCTACACTGTGACAATAGCAGGCACGAGTGGAACACTGTTCCACTTAGCAACAGTGACCTACACGGTTCAGGACTTCACTGTAGCCGCGACCCCGACAAACCTCACTACTAACGCCGGAGTAGCCAGCACCTCAACCATTACGGTTGCTCCAATGAACGGCTTCAGAGGAACAGTCGCCTTAGCCTCCTCAATATCCCCCGCGACAGGCTTGACCTGCACTCTAACGCCCAGCAGCATCGTCCTTGGAGCCTCGCAAACCTCTACTCTGTCATGCACTGGATCAGCAGGCACTTACACAGTAACAGTCACTGGAGCGAGCGGTTCCCTAGTTCATACGGCAACAGTGATCTACGCAGTCCAAGATTTCACGATCTCCGCGAGCCCGACTGGCGTCTCAGTGAACGCTGGTACTGCCGGAACATCGACCATAGCCATAACTGCGCAGGGCGGTTTCGGTGCAGTTGTAAGCTTAGCGTCGAGCATTAGTCCCACTACTGGTCAAGCGTGCACTCTGACTCCAGCAAGCGTGACTGGATCTGGCACTTCGGGCCTTTCCTGCAACGGATCCGCTGGAGTATACACGGTGACCGTTACAGGCACGAGTAATACTCTATCTCACTCTGCGACAGTCACTTACACAGTACAAGACTTCACAGTGGCCGCAAATCCACCAACCATGAACTTTCCCTCAGGCGGAAGCGGAAACTCTGCCATAACGGTCACAGGTCGCAACGGGTTCGCGGCGACTATTAGTCTCACTGCCGCGATTTCCCCTTCGGCGGGTCTAGCTTGCACCCTATCACCAAACAGCGTCACACTTAGCAGTGGAACTGCCACAGGAGTTTCGACTCTGTCTTGCAACTCCTCCTCGCCTGGCACCTTCACGGTGACCGTCACTGGAACAGGTAGCGGTTTGACGACAAGTGCCACTGTGGCCGTCGATTCTGGAACACCCTACACCGTAACCGCCGATCCCACAACTATCACGGTCCTTGCGGGTTCCACTGGAACCTCGACGATCACAGTTGCCGCGCAGAACGGTTTCACGGGCACCGTTAGCCTGACATCGTCGGTTTCACCAAGTAGCGGTCTAATCTGCACACTAACCCCGACGAGCATAACTCTGGGAACCTCAGGCACCTCGACCCTGTCCTGTTCTGGATCTGTAGGAGTCTATACCGTAACGGTGACCGGTAAAAATGGGCCCAACAGCGTCTCCGCCACGTTTTCATTTACATCTCAAGACTTTACGGTGACCGCCAACCCGACAACGGCTACCGATCTCGCAGGATCTACGGGAACCTCAACCATCACGCTTACTAGTCAGAGCGGCTTCAGTGGCTCTATTTCTCTAACGGGTACAATATCGCCTTCAACAGGTCTAACGTGCACACTCTCGCCAACAAGCGTAACCAGCTCCGGAACTTCTGGTCTCTCCTGCACCGGATCTGTTGGAAGCTACGCGGTGACTGTCACTGGAGTGAGTGGTTCTCTCTCTCACTCTGCAACGGTCACATTCACCATCCAAGATTTCACGGTCTCAGCCAGTCCGACAGCTTTTACTGTTCTCGCAGGGGTTTCTGGAACCTCGACCGTCACGGTCACCTCACTTCATGGGTTCACCGGAACCGTTGCTCTAACGTCAGGGGTTTCGCCTTCGACCGGCCTGACCTGCGCGCTATCTCCGACAGCCCTGACTCTGGGCACATCAGGGGCCTCCACGCTATCATGTTCTGGAGGTGCTGGAACTTACACTGTGACGGTGACTGGGACTAGCGGCACTCTATCTCACGCTGCGACAGTCACCTATGCAGTACAAGACTTTACGATTGATGCGAGCCCGACCAGTGTGACCTTTCTGGCCGGAGTTAGCGGAACTTCCACAATAACTGTCACTGCGCTCAACGGATTCGCCGGAACTGTAGCCCTCGCCTCGACCGTATCCCCCAGCACGGGTCTCACTTGCACTCTCACTCCGACAAGCGTTGTCGCCTCCGGAACCTCTACTCTATCCTGCTCAGGCTCAGCCGGATCCTACACGGTAACAGTTACTGGAACAAGCGGCTCGCTATCTCATTCCGCAACCGTAACATACACAGTGCAAGACTTTACGGTCTCGGCCAGTCCGACCGCCGTTACTGTCCTCGCAGGAGTCCCCGGGACCTCAACAATTACAGTTGGAGCTCTGCAAGGCTTCAATGGAGTGGCTAGCCTAACCGCAGCTGTCTCTCCGTCAACTGGTCTTACGTGCACCCTTACGCCGACTAGTGTTACTGGTTCCGGAACCTCAACCCTCTCATGTAATGAATCTGCTGGCAGTTACACTGTGACCGTGACGGGAACAAGCGGTAGCCTTTCACATTCAGCATCTGTAACTTTCACAGTCCAAGACTTTACGATTGCGGCAGCTCCAGCATCGGTCACAGGTAACGCTGGTGCAGCGGGCACCTCAACGATCACTGTAACTGCTCTCCAAGGATTTAGTGGAGTCGTCAGCCTAAGCGCGACCGTATCACCAATCACCGGACTCAGCTGTACTCTGACCCCGACGAGTCTGACTGGCTCAGGAACTTCCGTGCTCTCATGCGCAGGCAGCGCGGGAACTTACACCGTAACAGTAACGGGAACTAGCGGTTCTCTATCTCACTCTGCTACGGCGAACTATTCTGTCAAGGATTTCACAGTTGCAGCCAGCCCGACAACCGTCGCGTTCGTCGCAGGCTCCAGTGGAACTGCCACAATAACTGTCACAGCTGTAAATGGCTTCACTGGAACAGTGAATCTGTCCGCAGCCATTTCTCCCGTCACGGGCTTAACATGCACGTTAACCCCGGCTAGCGTAACACTGGGCATCTCGGGCACTTCGACGCTCTCCTGCTCGGGCGCGGCCGGAACATACACGGTCTCGGTGGCTGGAACCAGTAGTACTCTGTCCCACTTTGCAACTGTCACCTATAGCACTCAAGACTTCACCGTCACAGCCAATCCTACCAGTTTGACAGTGAACGCAGGTACGCCGGGGACCTCGGCAATCACTGTAACGGCGGTCAATGGATTCAATGCCGTAGTCAGTCTGACAACAGACAACATTGCGTGCAGTGTCGCGCCTTCAAGCGTAACTGGCTCTGGCTCCGCTACGCTATCATGCTCATTTGCAACGGCATCGAACATCGCGGTAATGGTCACGGGCACGAGCGGCTCTCAGTCCCGCACCGCAACCGTCAGCTACATTGTCCAAGACTTCACGGTTGCTGCGAGCCCAAGCAGCATCACCGTTAATGCTGGGACCTCAGGCAGTTCGACAATTACTGTAGCTGGTCTGAACGGTTTTGCTGGCGTTGTCAATCTCGGCACGAACAGCACGTCATGTTCGATCAATCCTACGAGTGTAACAGGTTCAAGCACCGCCAATCTATCGTGCACATTCGCTTCTGCAAGTACAACTCATGTGGGAGTCACAGGAACGAGTAGCTCCCTCTCTCACACCGTGACAGTAACTTTCGCCTCCCAAGACTTCTCTATCACAGCAACTCCAACGTTAGTAACAGCCAACGCCGGCACCGTCGGCTCTTCAACTATTACAGTCACTGGTCTCAACGGGTTCGCTGCAATTGTCAATCTTTCATCGAACAGCACCGCGTGCACTCTCACTCCCACAAGCGTAACTGGATCAGGCGGCTCTAACCTTTCCTGTAATTTCGTGTCCGTGAGTACGTTTACTGTACTCATCACTGGAGCCAGCGCATCATTGTCGCACACCACTGCAGTAACGTACGTTGTTCAGGACTTTACGCTCACAGTGAATCCTACTAGCGTGATTGGGAACGCAGGGTCCACAGTAACCTCGACCATCATCGTATCGGGACTCAATGGCTTCGCTGGAGTTGTCAGCCTAGCCACGAACAGTACTTCCTGCACTGCGTCGCCCGCTAGCATTTCCGGTTCAGGAAGTTCTACCGTGTCCTGCTCTTTCGCATCTGCCTCGACTATCCACCTTACGACTACTGGTGCAAGCGCTGGGTTGTCGCACTCAGCCACTGTTACGTTCACAGTCCAAGACTTCACGATAAGCCTCACACCTACAACAGTAATGGTGAACGCCGGTAATGCAGGGACGTCAACTGTCACTGTTTCAGCACAGAATGCCTTTGCTGGTGTCGTCAGTTTTTCAACAGACAGCACAACGTGCACGTTGAGCCCTACAAGCGTTACTGGCTCAGGCAGCGCAACGTTGTCCTGTACATTCTCGTCGGCCGGAACGGTCCACGTGGCCGTGACCGGAACGAGTTCTTCTCTCTCTCATTCGGTGACCGTCGCATTCAACGTCCAAGACTTCACAATAGCCAGTAACCCCACAAGTATCAACGTGAATGTCGGCTCCGCGGGCAGCTCCAGCATCACCATAACCCCACTGAGCGGGTTCACGGGAGTTGTGAGCCTCAACACCAACAGTACTTCATGCAACGTATCACCCAACAGCGTAACAGGCTCAGGCGGTTCGACTCTTTCCTGCACATTCGCTTCCACATCGATAGTCCACGTTGCCATCACCGGGACAAGCAGCAGCCTCTCCCACTCCTCGACCCTCACGTTTACAGTTCAAGACTTCGCAATCGGAGTGAGTCCGACTGCGGTCACGAGTATCGCCAACTCCGCGGGCACCGCGACGTTGACCCTCGCGCCAGTGAACGGATTTTCTGCAACGGTAACTCTGGCTGTCGCAACAAACTCTTCCAGCCTTACTTGCGCAGTAACTCCAGCTACTGTCACAGGTGGCTCCGGCACATCTACACTGTCGTGCATGGGAAACGTGGCGGGTAATTACCTAGCAACCGTCACTGGTATCAGTAGCAACCTATCCCACTCAGTAAGCAGCGTCTATCACATACAAGATTTCGCAATAAGCGCAAATCCAACGACAATTTCATTGACCACAGGGACCAAAGGCCAATCGACAATTACTATTGCTTCTCTCAACGGCTTTGCCGGAGGGGTCTCCCTCCCCGAGGCTACTAACTCGACTGATCTCCTGTGCAATGTTTCACCAACGGTCATAAGCGGTGGATCCGGAACGTCCATCCTGTCCTGCACAGGATCCACCCCAGGTAACTACAGAGCGACAATCACGGGAACGAGTGGAACGCTCTCTCACTCCGCAACGGTTATTTTTGTAGTCGCTGACTTTGCGATCTCATCAGTTTCCCCTCCAGCTGTAACTATTGGAACCTCTGCCACCTCAACTATCACGATTACAGCTCTCAATGGATTCACTGGAACCGTCAGCCTGACTGACACCGCATCGCCCGGCCTGACCTGCGGCAATATTACGCCCTCAACCATCACGGCCTCGGGATCTGCAACGATCGCATGCAGCTCAGGTACCGCCGGAACTTACACCTTGACCATAACCGGAGTCAGCGCCACTCCATCCCACTCCGCGACCGCCACTGTCACAGTAACGGACTTTGGAATTGTAGCGAGTTCGCCTGGTCCCGTTGACGCGAGTATACCCGCAACATCCGCAATATCAGTGAACCCTCTAAACGGGTTCACTGGCACCATAAGTCTCACCGATTCCGTACCTGCAGGTCTAAACTGCGGTCCGATCTCGCCGAACACCCTTACAAATTCGGGAACAGCTAGCGTCTCCTGCAGTTCAACGATAGCCGGAACCTACACTCTCACAATAACAGGAACAAGTGGCACGTTATCTCATTCTGCAAGTGCTACATTCGCGATCGAGGACTTCACCATCAGCGCTAACCCCACCGGTCTAACTGGAAATATTGGATCGGTTCTGAACTCGGCGATAACGGTGAGTCCTGCAAATGGATTTGCAGGCTCAGTGGCCCTAACCAACTCAACGTCGCCCACGACGGGAATAAGTTGCAACCTCAGCCCTGCAACAGTCTCTGGGGGCTCGGGCTCTTCAACACTTTCATGCAGCGCGTCTGTCCCTGGATCCTATACTGTAACAGTCAAGGCGACCAGCGGGACCCTCTCTCATACGACGACGGTGACGTTCAGCATAGCAGTCCCTGACTTTACTATCACGGCAAACCCTGTCACCTTAACGACCAATGCGGGTTCGGCCGTAACGGCCACGATAACCGTTTCGTCTGTCAACGCGTTTCCAGGCACGGTGAACCTGAGTTCTTCCACGTCGCCTTCCACTGGTCTATCCTGCACTCTGACGCCTACTAGCGTGACCCTCACTCCTGGAGCCTCTCTCACTTCGACGCTCTCATGCTCGGGCTCGGCTAGCAGCTACACTGTAACGGTGACCGGGACTAGCGGGGTGCTTTCCCACTCCGCAAACGTCGCTGTGACAGTCCAGGACTTCACTGTCACCGTCAATCCTACAAGCGTGATAGCGAATGCTGGTGTGTCAGGAATTTCTACAGTCTTCGTGACAAGTATCCAAGGATTCACCGGAACCGTCAGCCTAACCACAGGCATCTCTCCGAGTACAGGTCTTAGCTGTACCCTCTCACCATCTAGCCTCACGTTAGGTAGTACAGGAACCAGTACACTCTCGTGCACCGGCTCCTCAGGAGCTTACACAGTGGTTGTTACGGGCACCGGCGGCACGCTAACACACACTTCCTCTGTCAACTATACGGTTCAGGATTTCGGCATAACAGCAAACCCGACAAGCGCCACAGTCCTAGCTTCGTCCACTGGGACATCAACGATCACTGTGACTGGCGTTCAGGGTCTTACAGGGACAGTCTCGTTGTCGACGACGATCTTACCACCAATTGGTCTCACATGCGGTACCTCACCATCAAGCATTACCCTGACCAGCACTGTTGCAAGCGGAACCTCAACCCTATCGTGCTCAGGCAGCGCGGGTTCGTACACGGCAACAATCACAGGCTCCGACGGCAGTCTTACTCACAGCACAACAGTAACCTTCACAGTCCAGGATTTCACCATGGCTACAAACCCGACTAGCGTCATCGTTTCGTCAGGTTCTACAGGACCCTCAACGATCTCCGTCTCAGGTTTCAACGGCTTCACGGGAACAGTTTCTCTCACCACGACCGTTTCACCATCGACCGGCCTGACTTGCACTCTATCGCCTACGAGCATTGCCCTAGGCTCTATCACCAGTGGCACGTCTACCCTCTCATGCGCTGGTACCCTTGGAACCTATACAGTAACGGTAACAGGCAACGGGTCCTCTCTCAGTCATACGGCTAGTGTGACGTACACTGTGCAAGATTTCACTGTCAGTGCTAGCCCAACTAGTGTTCTGGTTTTCGCTGGCACCAGTGGGGCATCGACAATCACTATTTCCAGCGCCAACGGTTTCACGGGAACCGTAAGCCTGACTGACATTATCTCCCCTTCTTCAGGTCTTACGTGCAGTCTCAGCCCCGCAAGCATTATTCTCACGACCACGTCATCCTCTGGAGCATCGACTCTCTCCTGCGCTCCTTCGACTACGTCGACATCAACATTCACGGTAACCGTTTCAGGCAACAGTGGCGGACTCAGTCGATCTGCGACAGTGATCTACAATGTCGGGACAGCTTTCAGCATGACTGCCAATCCCACAAGTATCACTGCTTTGGCAGGGTCGGCAGGCTCGTCTACGATAACGGTCACTTACGCGCCTGCTTTCACCGGAACAGTCACGCTTAGTGACGTCATCTCGCCATCTTCCGGCATGATTTGCGCCCTTAACCCCACGACCATGACATCATCCGGAATTTCCACGCTCACGTGTTCCGGTCAAGCAGGATTTTACATCGTGACAGTTACGAGCACCGGCGGTTCCAACACCGCATCTGCTACCGTAACATATGCTATCCAAGACTTCGTAATGACAACCACCTCAACAAGCGTGACGGCACTTGCAGGATCCACTGGCTCGACTACGATAATTGCCACGGGATCGGATGGCTTCGCTGGAAATATTGCTCTTTCAGTCACCGTTTCACCTTCGAATGGTCTGACCTGCAACCTCAACCCCTCGATACTTGCACTGAGCAGCGCGGCTTCAAGCACAACATCGTCATTGGCTTGCTCTGGTATCGCGGGTTCCTACACCGTAACGGTGACTGGTACAAGTAGCGGGCTCACGCATTCAGCTTCGGCGACCTACACAGTCCAAGACTTCGCTATTGGCGCAAGTCCCGTGAGTGTCTCCATTCTCGCCGGCTCTACCGGGACTTCGACAGTCACAACTACAGGTCTCCAAGGATTCGCCGGCACAATATCCCTCTCAGTGTCAACCTCGCCACCGACAGCTCTGACTTGTACTCTATCTCCCAGCAACTTTGCGCTAACAGCTACCACTACCAGCGGTCAGTCAACCCTGTCATGTTCGGGCTCGGCAGGCTTGTACACTGTGACAGTTACTGGTACGAGCAATGGTCTGGCTCGTACAACGAGCATTGCGTATGCCATTCAGGACTATTCAGTCGCGGCGAGTCCTGCGATCGTGAACGCACTGGCAGGATCCTCCGGCACCTCTACAGTCACAATCTCTGGCCTTCAAGGCTTCACAGGGAGTATTTCCCTCACAACAACCGTTTCGCCTTCGACAGGATTGACGTGTGCATTTTCTCCGACTAGCGTCGCCCTAAGCAGCGCAACCAGCAGTGCGACCTCAACCATGTCATGTTCAGGCTCGGCTGGAAGCTACACTGTGACGGCGACTGGGACCAGCGGCTCGCTAACACACTCTGCCACTGTTTCAGTGACCGTACAGGACTTTGCCGTGGTTGCTAGCCCGTCCAGTGTCACGATGAATGCCGGAGCGAATGGAGCTTCGACAGTTATAGTGACAAACTCTCAGGGATTCACAGGAATAGTCACACTCACCAGTAGTGTTTCCCCAACCACTGGTGTCGACTGCACTCTGTCTCCAACGACTATAACGCTTGGTGGCTCGGGTGCCTCGACTCTGTCTTGTACCGGATCCCCTGGTAGCTATGCAGTCACTATAACGGGCACTAGCGGTTCTCTGTCCCACTCTGCGACTGTAACCTACACTGTACAAGACTTCACCGTGGTTGCCAGTCCAACAATTGTCACTGCTACTGCCGGAACTCCCGGAACTTCGATGATCACTGTGCTGGCCACACAAGGCTTCACAGGGGTCGTTAGTCTAACAACGACTGTTTCAGCCACTACCGGGTTGGCTTGCACTCTCACACCGACGAGCATTACAGGCTCAGGAAATTCCGCCCTCTCCTGCACCGGAAGCGCTGGAGTGTACACTGTCACCGTCGCCGGGACTAGCAGTAACTTGTCTCACTCGGCAACGTTAACCTATACCATCCAAGACTTCACAATTTCCACCGGATCAACGAGCGTAACCCTTCTTGCCGCGACCAGTGGGACCTCCACAATTACAGTTACCCCACTTCAGGGATTCACAGGCACGGTCAACCTCGCTACGGGCGTATTGCCCATCATGGGTCTCACTTGTACACTTTCGCCAACAAGTTTGACTCTGGGCGCAGCCGCGACATCCACGCTGTCCTGCTCAGGCTCGGCCGGAGTCTACACCGTGACAGTTAGTGGAACTAGTGGAACATTATCCCACTCTCAAGCCGTGACGTACACTGTTGAGGACTTTACGGTCACGGCCAATCCCCCGAGTGTTACCGTTCTCGCAGGGGCTTCAGGGACATCGGCCATCCTTGTTACTCCGCTTCAGGGCTTCACCGGAACTATCCCTCTGACAACAGCTGTGTCGCCTTCCCCAGGTTTGAGCTGCACGCTCTCCCCAACGAGCGTAACGTTGGGAACGTCCACGACTTCCACCATATCATGCTCCGGTTCGGCGGGAACTTACACGATCATAGCGACCGGGACAAGCGGTACCCTATCTCATTCCGCAACCCTTACGTACAATGTTCTAGATTTTGCTATAGCCGCGAACCCTACCAGTGTAAGCGTTAACGTCAACCAACCTGGAACCTCAACGATCACAATAACTCCGGTCAACGGATTCGCTGGAGTAGTCAGCTTAGCCACCACTAGTAACCCCTCCAGCGGAATCGCGTGTACTGCGGCACCGGCTAGTGTCAGTGGCTCCGGAACTTCTATCCTGTCTTGCGCCGCCTCCCAGAGTGGCAGTTTCACTGTCACAGTTAACGGCGCTAGTGGAAGTATATCTCACTCAGCAACCGTCACTTACACGGTAGCCGTGCCGGATTTCTCAGTGACTGCTAACCCGCTAAGCGTACAAGAAATCGCTGGCACAACAGGCACCTCTGTAATCAGCTTGGCCTCGATCAACTCATTCGGGGGGACTGTGACACTGGCGTCGTCAGTGTCTCCCTCCACCGGATTGACTTGTACGCTCAGCCCAACAAGCGTGACCCTCGGCGCTTCGGGCACCTCCACTCTATCGTGCACTGGGTCCGCAGGAGCTTACACTGTCACAGTAACGGGAACTAGCGGGACACTGTCGCACTCCGCGACCGTGATCTATACAATACGAGATTTCACGTTAACCGCCAGCCCGACGAGCGCAACAGTCAACGCGGGAACAGCGGGAACGTCAACCATCACCGTCACTGCTGTCCAAGGCTTCACTGGGACAGTGACACTTGCAGCCACGGTGTCTCAAACTACCGGTCTTACCTGCACTCTCACCCCGACAAGCATAAGCCTCGGCACCTCGGGCACTTCCACGCTTTCATGTAACGGTAGCCAAGGCGCGTACACTGTAACAGTAACCGGCATTAGCGGGACACTATCCCACTCTGCAGTTGTTACCTACGCGGTACAAGATTTCACGACTGCAACTAGTCCCACGACGGTTACTGTCGTCGCGGGACAATCCGGAACTTCCACGATCACAATAACAGCCCAACAAGGCTTCAGCGGGCTCGTCGGACTAACCTCGACAGTTAGCCCCGCAACTGGTCTGACCTGCACCCTCGCCCCAACGAGCGTCACGGGATCAGGCACCTCCACGCTGTCCTGCAGCGGCAGTGCCGGTAGCTACACCGTAACCGTCACAGGAACCAGCGGCAGCCTCTCGCACTCTGCAACAGTCGCCTTCACGGTCCAGGACTTCACGATCTCGGCAAGCCCAACCAGCGTAACCGCAAACGCGGGCACTGCAGCGACCTCCACAATCACCGTAACAGCCCTCCAGGGCTTCAGCAGAGTAGTCAGCCTCACCTCGAGCATCAGCACAACCACTGGCCTAACGTGCACACTAACCCCAACAAGTGTCACCGGCTCAGGAACATCCGCACTATCATGCTCTGGCAGCGCGGGAACCTACACCGTAACAGTAACCGGCACGAGCGGAACACTATCTCACTCTGCAACTGTAACCTACACAGTCCAGGACTTCACAATCGCAGCCAGCCCAACGAGCGTACCTCTCAACGTAAACCAGGCGGGAACCTCGACGATCGCCATGACCGCGGTCAACGGGTTCACAGGAGTCGTCAGCTTGGCTTCGACTAGCAACCCAGCTACTGGCATCACCTGCACCCTAACCCCGACCAGTGTCACTGGCTCCGGGACGTTGACCCTATCATGCACAGCCACGACCAGTGGAAGCTTCGTAGTCACAGTAACGGGCACGAGCGGAGCACTATCCCACATCACTGCAGTCACATTCAACGTAGCCATACCAGACTTCACAGTAACGGCTAGCCCGACTAGTGTCAGCGTGAACGTTGGCGTCGCAGTAACGTCGACCATAACCGTAGCTCCAGTCAACGGCTTCACCGGTACAGTAACTCTGACCAGCGCAGTATCTCCAGCTGGCCTTGCATGCACGCTCACTCCGTCGAGCATTACTCTAAGCGCTTCTCAGACTTCGACGATCTCCTGCACGAGCAACGTCTCGGACATTTACACCGTAACGGTGACTGGCACAAGTGGTAGCCTATCTCACTCCGCAACTGTCACGTTCACTGTGGCTGACTTTTCAGTCTCAGCGACTTCTCCAGCCGCGGTGCTGGCGGGAACCTCGGCAACCTCAACGATCACAGTCTCCCCGCTGAACGGGTTTACAGGAACAATATCACTAACCGACAGCATCCCCGCCAGCCTATCCTGCAGCGCGATTACACCAACAACTCTCACAAACTCTGGAACTGCAACCCTATCTTGCAGCTCAACAATCGCTGCGAACTATTCAGTCACAATAACTGGGACGAGTGGAACTTTGTCTCACTCAACGACCGTGTCACACATCGTGACGGACTTTACAGTTGCTGCGAACCCTGCATCGGTAGCTCTGAACGTGGGAGTTGCCGGAACTTCGGACTTTACGGTCACACCTCTCAATGGCTTTGCCGGGGTTGTGAGCTTGGCGACGAACAGTACCTCGTGTACCGTCTCGCCGACAAGCGTTACAGGACCCGGTAGCGGGACGCTTTCGTGCAGCTTTAGTTTAGCGTCGACAGTCCATGTCAGTGTTACTGGCGTGGCGGGGTCAAGATCACACATAACGATAGTAACGTATGTCGTCCAAGACTTTACGGTCGCGGCCAGCCCAGCGACAGTTAGCGTAACAGTGGGCACCGCTGGAAATTCGACGTTGACAGTGGCCGGCGTCAACGGGTTTGCTGGAACAGTGACTCTAACGGTTGCAACATCTCCAACCACGGGACTCTCCTGTACGCTTTCTACCATCAACATCGCCGGCTCAGGAACCTCTGCAATATCCTGCAAATCCTCCGCCAGCAGAACGTTCACAGTAACGGTGACCGGCACACGCAGCTCATTGTCACACTCGACAACGATCTCCATTACGGCTGTCAAAGCGCAACCATCTATCACAACAAGTCTCTCCGCCTCCTCGATCCTCGTGGGAGGCTCGGTATCTGACTCTGCAGTTCTTACGAATGCCTTCGAGGCGGGGGGCACTGTCACTTACGAGTATTTCACTGGGTCAACTTGTTCAGGAGCCCCCACAACTGTTGGCGAACCAGTAGCCGTGACCGCCGGATCCGTTCCCAAATCGACCCCGCAGAGATTCGCCACTGCCGGCAGCTTCAGTTGGCTGGCGTTCTACTCAGGCGACTCAAACAATATGGGTGCAACCGCTGCTTGCGCGCCCTTGACAGTTATTTCTCCACCAGCGCTGTCCATCCCTGGAGCACAAACGGTTGTTGCAGGATCCACCGTACGCTTCATTGTTAACGCCACTGATGGGTTAAAGACAGTGACACTGGTCCCGTCCGGTCTGCCGCCAGGTGCCACGTTCTCATCGACCCAGTCCTTCACAGGAGGAACATCCTCAATCTTCCAATGGACGCCCTCCGACGCCCAGGCCCTAGGCGATTACAACGTGACTTTTACTGCGGTTGCGGGAAGTGTTTCAACAAGCTCTGAAGTTACGATACACGTAGTTGCTCCAGTAAAAGCTGCTCCTCTGCCAATAGTCTCGTACTCGATAATTGGAGTGGTAGGATTCATAGCAGTCATCTCAGTAGCTTTTCTACTGCGCCGGTTCCAGAACCCCAAAAGAAGATCCAATTCCTAGCTGATTCAAACGTGATAACTGAGAAAGGAGAAGTTCCTCCATTCAACTACCCCGACTAGTCGTCGTTATTCACAGTTCGTCTGCGGCGCATCTTAGGCACCGTTCTCCTTGGAGCTAGGTAGCTGCTGTATGATCGGCTAAGCTCGGGTTGCGCGTTCAGTAATTCTACTCTCTTCTTCACAGAAGAAAGTTCCGCGCTGGCTCGGATGTGTAGGAAGGAGATCGATGAAACTATCCCTATCAAGGCACCTACTACTAGTAGCCATGCGGTTGTAGTCATCCCTCTGGGTAGTAAGCAGCTGAGGCAGAATCCTCCGCCTGAGGGCTGACCAGCGCTACTGCCCAGGACATGTATAGGGACGGATTGAGTCTGGGTCCATGATGGGTCGTTGCTGTCAGTGGCTGTGAAGTTGATTATGAACGTCTGACCTGCCTGGGTCGAGCTTGGCGTGAACGAGAAGTCTCCCGTAGCTTGGTCAAAGGCCATGTTCGACGCCAATCCAGTGGTAGACAGCATGACTGTTCCTCCATTACCGCTAGGGTCGTTTGCGGAGACGGTGAAGTGCAGGTGTCCTCCAACGGTCGCGTTCTGTGGACCAGGCACTACGATTACTGGAAGAACATATGCCGCTATGAGGGTTACGACCACGTACACTTGGGTTGACGCGACTCCGTCTGTGACCGTGAAGCTAACCGTGTAGGTTCCAGGCGCATCTGCCGTCGAGGGGGTCCATCTGAACGTGCTGGAGACGGGCGATGTGCCTTGGACGGTTGTGAATCTCGCGCCTGAGGGTAATTGGTTGGCTGAGAGGGTTAGGTTTGGTGTTGGGACGGAAGAGTCTGTGCCTGTCACTGTGAATGTGATGGTTGAGGTCTGAGCGACGCTCTGTGATGATGGTGCGGTCAGGATTGGCGAAACCTGGGTCCCGACTGTAATGGTTACGGATATGGTTCTTGTCAGGGACCCGCTGGTTCCTGTCACGACTGCGGTGTAGGAGCCTACTGTTGTTGGGCTGATTGTCAAGGTTGAGGTTCCGGATCCGCTTATGGATGTGGTGCTGAGCGAGGCGGTTACTCCGGTAGGGCTAGTAACACTCAGCGCGACCGTTGAGCCGAATCCGTTCAGTAGGTTGAGGCTGATAGTGGAGGTTCCTTGCGCTCCAGTGTTAAGCGAGAGGCTCGAAGGGTTTGCTAATAGGCTGAACCCATAGAACGTGAATGTGGCTGAGGCGGTATGGGTTAGGCTTCCACTCGCGCCGGTGACTGTCAGCGTGTAGGTTGACGCGGACGAGGATGAGCATGATACAGTTGCGGTTCCATTCGCAGTGAAGCTGGTTGATGAGATGGTGCCGCAGTTGAGCCCAGATGGCACATTATCGGTGAGGGTTACCGGGCCCGTCAACCCGTGAATCAGCTTTATCGTAAGTGTAGATGTTGCAGACGAGCCAACGTTCACAGCGGACGGTGAAGTTGCTGTTATTGTAAAGTCGGAGGGAGTGCCGAATGTGAAGACGGTTGTTCCCTGGTGAGTTAGGGAACTGCTTGTAGCAGTGATAGTTACGGTGTAGACTCCCTGGCTGTTCGAGCTACAAGACAGCGTTGCGGTTCCGGAGCCGCTGACGCTGCTCGGTGTCACTGAGCCGCAGGAGAGTCCTGAGGGAATCGTGTCGGAGATCGAGATCGTTCCAGAGAAACCGTTCAACGCTTTCAGCGTGATCGTGGATGTTCCTGATGAACCGGTGGAGACAGACGCGGGCGAAGAGGCGGTCACGGTAAAGTCGCGGAAGTTGAAGGTCGTGCTGGCGGAATGAGTGAGTAATCCGCTTGTTCCTCTGATAGTCAGTGTATAGCTGCCTGCGTTGGTTGCGCTACATGAGACCGTGGCGGTTCCTGATCCGGCTATGCTCGTGCTGCTGATGTTTCCGCAGCTGAGACCGCTCGGCACTGTGTCCGTCAAGGCCACAGCGGCCGTGAAGCCGTTGACTGCGGTTATCGTGAGAGTCGTCGTACTGGATTGGCCGGCACTAGCGGCCGCGGGTGTTGAAGCGGTTATGGTAAAGTCCGCCTGTTTTACGGTAAAAGTTGCGACTGCTGAATGGACTAGAGAGCCACTGGTTCCGATCACCGTCAGTGCGTAGGTGCCTCCCGCGCTCGCGTTGCACGACACAGTCGCCGTCCCGGAGCCTGATAGGGTTGTTGGACTTATGGTGCCACAGCTTAGTCCTGATGGGACCGTGCCAGTGAGAGAGACTGTCCCGCTGAAGCCGTTCACTGAGGCGATGGTTATTGTGGAGCTGGCGGATTGGCCGGTGTTGACCGCGCTGGGCGAGGTTGCTGAGATGGTGAAGTCGGGAGCGGGCGGAGCCAGCGGTTGGAATGTCAGGAGGCAGCCCCAGCCTATGGGGTTGCTGTTGCACTGCGTCGCTCCATACGTTCCTGCGCCGGGCGTGTTTGTCCAGCTTCCTGCTGGCCACCAGACCCAGTTGATCCTCTGAGGACTGTTACTATCGTAGAGATTCGTCAGTGCTTGTATGAAGGCGAATGTTGTTGCGGTGTAGCCTGCGCTTCCGTCCAGTATTGTGTCTGGAGCGCAGCTAGAGCAGAGTGGGTCTGTCCCACCCTCAGTATTCAACGCGGGCCAGCCGGTATTGGAGACGCCGGATACTACAGCCTGGTAATACTGCTGAGCGACCGAGTCTGCGGTCGCACTGTTCCACGAGCCAGAGTTCTGTCCATAGTCCATGTAGCTGTGAAGACTGATGAAAATCTTTCCCCCCTGTGAGAGGGTTCCCAGCGGATCCGTTACTGTCGGATAGCCATCGGCCATGTTGCTTAGCCCGCAGCCATAGCTGCAGAGGTTCTGGACCACGATCCAGTGAGTATCGCCTAGCGCTCTGGCCTGGTTGATCCATTGCTGGAAGGCGCTACTGAGAGCGGTGACGCATGATGTGTCGCTGGAGCAGGACGCGGTTGGACACGATGAGGGACTGTTTGTACAGTCGAGGGTTGGCTCGTTCTCCGGCTCCCAGATGATCTTTGAGTATAAGGGTCCGATATTCTGGACTATCGGCTTCCAGTAGTTGAGCCAGCAGCTAGTATTCCTGAAAATATCCGAGTAGCCGTGATAGTCGATTATTATCCAGAAGCCATAGTGCTGGGCTATCTCGACCGCCCTCTGAGCATTGGTCTGTGAGTATACACTCATGTAGTTGTAATCGACAGTGTCGCTGCAGTATGGGTCAAAGTCGACTCTGACAGTGTTGTACCCTGCAGCCTTCAACTTGATCAGTAACAGTTCCATGTCGGAGGCAGACTCTCCGGGGAAGACTGCGGATGG
>Ga0209159_1000570_pt1 | contig 33116 bp, 33 predicted proteins | sample GraSoiAngelo_144_FD_185901 | JGI IMG/M metagenome (GOLD analysis project Ga0209159, IMG submission 185901) | Grasslands soil microbial communities from the Angelo Coastal Reserve, California, USA - 14_1009_02_40cm (SPAdes) (version 2) | ecosystem: Environmental > Terrestrial > Soil > Grasslands ...
CGCTCTCTTTGAGCAAGTCCGCGAGCTGATCTTTCCACAACGCGGCCAGTGTGTGGCTTCCGTGACCGCGCGTTTGGTCGCTGAACGGAACCACGATGGCGCGGCCATGCGGAACCCGCTTGATCTCACGTTCCAGAATGCCGAGTTCCGGCGGGTTAATCAGATCATCGGCAAAGTTGATTGCCAGAAGCGGCGCCTCGATTTTTTCAAGATTTGGTGCGGGATCATAATCATGTGAAGCTTCTAACGCGTAGAGCACGTCATTTGCATCATCGGTTTTGAAAATTTGCTCGACAAATTTGTCCAGAACTTCATCCGCTTTCGCAAGCGTAGGAGCATCCTTTTGGCGGAGGACCGGATTGCTGCTCATAAACCAAAGCATCTCTGCAGCGGTGCGCAGGCTCGGCGGTTGAGTTTTGTAGTCGCCATCGGTCCATGCCGGATCGTTGCGGATCGCGTCGATGACCATGCGACGCCATGCACGGTTGCGCCCAGAGATCTGGATCGGCAAACTCGCCAGCGGCATGAGCGCGTCCATAAAATCGGGATGTAACTCGCCCCACAACCAGGTGTGCATTCCGCCCATAGACGTTCCCATTACCAGTCGCGCGTGATCGACGCCGAGTCCCTCCGCTAAGAGGCGATAGTCGGCCTCCACCATGTCGATATAACCGTAGCGTGGGAATTTGGCGCGCATGCCGTCGCTCGGCTTGCTCGATTTGCCGTGACCGATCCCGTCCGGCAATACGATGAAAAACTTCGTCGCATCGAGCGGCTGATCTTTCCCGAATAACTCGCCGGCAAATTCGGGACGAATAAATTGCGCGCCGCTGCCTGTTGTCCCATGCATGATGAGAACGGCATTTGTTGTTTTGCCCTGCGCATCCTTCTCCGGTTTTCCCAGGGTCCGGTAATGAACGCGCAACTCAGATAATGTTTCGCCTGAAGCAAATTTGAAGTCGCGAATCGTGTAATCGCTTTCCGTCGGCGGCGGATAATTGGCGGCGGTCGCGAAATTCGCGGCGAAAATGAATAAGAAAAATACGAAGATTCGGATTGTTGGGTTCATGTTAGAACTCATCTCTTAAGAGGCCGTGTCATGTTGAGCGAAGCGAAACATCTCTGATTTATTGGGTGGAGAACTGTTCAGAAATGATCCGGGATTCTTCGCGTCCGCTCAGAATGACAGTATAAGATCTCATGTTAATGGCTTCGTTGCCGTTCGGCTTGGATTTGTTTGAGCAACTCGGTGTGGGTTCGTTCAAGCTCGTGAGCAAAATTCACTCTTTCTTGCAGAGCTTTGGGATATATCTCAAAGTGTTTTCGCAATTTCTTCGTGGCCGGATCGTAAAAGAAGGCAATGTCCTGGTCGAGATTTGGCACGATCAGTTCGTCACTTAATTTTTGATATCGCCCCATGCGGGCCAGTCCCCAGCGGATCACCGATTCGTCGCTGCGCAGCGCCCTGAGCGTCTGCACGTCGAGCAGCTGGACGCCTCCGGATTGCAGCATCGTGGCCAGGTCGCTTGGGCTGTAGTCCGTGATGAAAACAAAGGGACGCAGGGGCGGCATTTCACCGGCGTCCAGCGCGCGCCGAAATTCCGCCGCTTCGGGTTCTTGTTCCTGCGCGCGGTTAACTTTTGAGCTCTCGATTCCTTCGCTCAATTGTTGCTCGATGAACGCCAGGATTTGGTCACGCCGTTCCGCATCCTGCCGGTGCTGCTGGTAATTACTGAGCCAAAATGCCGCGGAAACGCCAACGAACACCAGAACCAACTCGGCAACCCAATCGCCAAGGCGTGCGAAACGCGAGTGTTTTTCAGTTGTTTGACCCATGATTCACGGGAACAATTCAATCAATGAGACAATCGTGGTCAATCAACAACTTGACCGATTTCGTCGTCGACTCCGTTCAAGCGGCGCATGCTGATGAGGCGCCGTTTTATCATTTGAGATTCGACCGCGTATTTCCTGACGATTTCTACGTGGAGATGTTACAGGCGATGCCAGTCGCGGACGACTACCGCGCGATGTCCGGCAAAAGCAAAATGGGAAGTAGTAGGCCTGACGGAAAACCGACTCGCGCGAAGATTGATCTTTTTCCGGAATACATCCGTCATTTGCCGCCAAACAAGGGTACGGTCTGGGAAGTGGCCGGTCGCGTCCTTCGTTCGAAAGAATTGGAGGCCGCCTTCGTGCAGAAACTAGCGCCAGGCTTAAAACGCCGGTTCGGCGAAAACTTCGAGAAAGTAAGCCTCTATCCCGTGCCAATCCTAACACGCGATATTCCCGGATATCGCATTTTCAAACATACCGACAGTCTTTGGAAAGGCATCACGGTCCAGTTTTATTTGCCGCCGGACAATTCGACACCGCATATCGGAACTATTTTTCACGAGGTGCTCCCCAACGGGAGAAAACCAAAGAAGGCGCAGATGCCATTCTCTCCTAACAGCGGTTATGCATTCGCAGTTGCCGATAACACGTGGCATTCGGCCGACCCGGTGGGAACCGAAGTGAAAACGCGCGACAGCATTCTGCTTACTTATTTTGTCGATGCCGGGCCGTTGCGATTTGTGCGCAATCGCGGCCGGCGAGCAGCTAATTTTGCGCTCAACGAGCTGCGCAATCTGAAACATAATTGATTCAGCTGCGGACGACCTCGCCTGGTGACGAGCATCTGTTTAGCTCGCCAACGGCGCAAGACTAACTGCAAGCCTGGCGCCGCGCCCCAGGGATTCGTGGTATCCGGTAGCGCCGAAAGCACGGTTCATTTTCTACATCGATTGACACGCGCTTTCAGCGCTTGCCTGCAAACAATTGGAATTCCTCGGGCGATGCCCGAGGCTAACCATCAATAGCACCATTGGCGCTAGGCGGGCAATTAACGAGGTAACGGTTGTTCCATGTTCGCTAGCGCATACGCAAGGACGGCAACGACAGCGGAATTTTCAGCCAGTTCTTTCGGCACGATTTTGTCCAACGTGTCAGCGGCAGTGTGATGATAATTGAAATAGAAACGGCTGTCTTGAATCGGACTGAAAGCAGGCACGCCGGCTTTTTCCATCGGGCCAATGTCGGCCCCACAATGTTCGACCAGGTTAAGCATGCCTGCGCCTGATGCCTGCAAGATTGCAGCAACAGGTGCGAACGTCTTTTTCACTTCCGGCTTTGCTTTGATATTGATGCCAAGGGGATGATCTGCGCCACCGTCTGTTTCCATGGCTGCGAAATGGTTCATCCATTCTTTTTCGTGATCTTTTGCGTACTGTTTTGATCCGGCCAGCCCATTTTCTTCGTTCATCCACGCGATCACACGAATTGTGCGCTTTGGATTGAGATGAAGTTTTTGGATCAAGTTCGCCACTTCCATCGACACTGCGACGCCGGCGCCATCATCGATTGCACCCGTCCCCAAGTCCCACGAATCCAGGTGCCCCGAAACGACGATCACCTGTTCGGGATGTTCGCTGCCTTTGATGTCACCGATCACATTTGCGCTTTCGACATCCGGCAGTGTTTGGGGAGTGAGAACCAATTTCATTCTGACGGGGCCTTGTCGGACCAGGTCCGCGATCAAATCCGCATCCTCCGCGGTGACTGCGCCGGCTGGAATTTTCGGCGCATCATTTGCGTAATCCGTCTGTCCAGTATGTGGCAGCCGATAGTCGGCTCCGCCCACTGAACGAATCAAACACGCAACAGCGCCTTGTCGCGCGGCTGCGCTCGGGCCATCGGCTCTATAAACAACTGCCTCGCCGTATGCTTCGCCACCGCGACCTTCCGCGGCCATTTGTTTGTCGAACGGATAATTGAACAGCACGATCTTGCCTGCGACTTTCTCGCGAGGCAGCGATTTTAGTTCATCAAAATTTCTGACAGCGATCACTTCTGCTTCGATTCCATCCGCAGGTGTCGGGACGCTGTCCCCTAGCGCGCACAAGACAATTTTCTGCGCGGTGTTCGCCGCCTGTCCGGGAAATTGAACAAGCGCTGCTGTTTCTTCGCCGCGAACCCAATGCGGCACCCTCACTCTTTCAAGCTGCACTTCACAGCCGATGGCCTTCAATTCGCTGGCGACGTACTCAACGGCTTTGTCCGCCTGCGCGGATCCGGTCAATCGCGATCCGATGTTATTCGATAAATGTGCCACCTGCCTGTAAGCGTAATCGCTAGTCAGAGCCGCCTGTTGCAATCGTTTCAGATCCGCCAGTGTCTCCGTAGAAAAGACTGCAGGCGTCGGCGATGGCGAAGGACTCCGACTCGACGCTGGTGTTTGTTGCGCATCAATATTCAGCGCACAAAAACAGAATGGAAACAGCAGACAACAAATTGTGAAGAATCGACTCCTTGGTCTGAGCATCCCGAACTTTGTCAGAAGAGCCTTCAATCATCAATTGTCGCAAACAGGGAATCGCGCTCGACCATCGCGCTGATAGATCGCTTTTTCATTACACGTCGCGCAGCCTGTCATTTTGAGTGAAGCGAAGAATCTCAGGTTCTTTCTGGCGCACGCCAAGCCAACAATTAGAGATGTTTCGCGTCGCTCAACATGACAGCAGGCGGCGGCTATTTCTCTTTGCTAAACTCGATCTCTTCGCCAAAGAGCTCAGGGTTTCGGACGTTTTTGGTTAAAAGCGCAGCAACCGTAGCTGAGTCCTTGGTTTCCTTTGGGATTAGCTTGTTGACGCTCCGCAAACTCAGCGTCTTGCCGTCATCGGACAGTTTCCAAACCACGTAAGCATACTTGCGATCATTCGAGTTGAGATCCTGGACGCTAACAAACGGCGTTTCCGCGATGTCGGAGTGATAAGCGCGGAATAAATCTCCATCGTAGTAAACGATGTAAATGCTGTCATCGAGCTTGCGCACTTTCATCTTTTCTTTGCCGTCTGTGGAAGTCCAATCGCCAAGCAACGGTTCCTGCACTTTTTGAGTAGGGCTCGGTGTGATTGGAACTTCGTATTCGCACGCACTGAAAGCCAGAATGCACAGGCAAGCCACAATGCAGAACCCGAGTCGGCGATGAATCAAATTCGATGCGGTCACGCGGTTTTGGTGGCCTCAGGGGACCGGCCTTCGTCGAAATCGATGAAGTCAGACATTGTAAGAACGTCGTTGCGATCAGTGATGCTGTGCTCTTTTTTCCTTTGTTCCAATCTCGCCGCGAACGAATCGCGCCATCCGAGTTTCGATGCGAATGCATTCCAGACAAAGAGGTCGCCCTCGTTCAAGCGCCGCCCGTTTTCAAAACACCATTCGAGAATGTCTTCATCGGTTCTCCCTTGGAGAACGCGCTCGCGAAGATCGGCATAGTTGACGCGCAAAAAATTGCAGCAGGCTCCATCAAGCGTTCGAGGCGCCCCGAGGTTGTCGCGATAATCCTCGTGCAACTCCCCGCGCGAATGAAGTCGGATCTTATCAACCATTCGCGGGAAATAGCTCATTCCCTTCGTCATTTCTTTTGGGCTTTTTGGATAGGTCGTCATTCCAGAGTAATCGCCGTGTCGCTATACTCGTGCAACTCCAGCGGCTAGTTTGTCTGGTTCGCGCTGCGATTTGTTAGGGCCAGGATGCGCGCCTTTTTTCCACCGTAATCCAACGAATGAAAGCGGCGGATTTCATCGAGGCGCCGGGCCCCATTCAGAGTATCGAGGTAGTGCGTGTAGCTCGTTGCGAGCTGGCTTGTCTCCAAATAGCGGCCACGCAAATTTGCATCCCGGAACGCTTCCGGGCATTGGCGCGCGAAAAGATGAAAGCGCAGCCAACGCCGGTCCATGCGCGAAACGCGCTGGGTTTTTCGAAAGAACGCGATAAACAAAAGTAGAACGAGATAAGTATCGACCTGCGCCTGGAGCTCCAGATTGCGGGCAAAATCTTCAGAAGCGATCTCGCGAATTCCGCTTTTGAACTGAAGCGCCGCGTGCAAGGCGTGATTGAGTTCCTCCACAAACATGATCAGCGACCGGATATTGCGATCACCCACGCCTGCGCGCGGATCATGCTGTTCGAGTTGTTCAATGAGCCAGCGCGAATAGTAAATGCCGACGTAAAGCTGATCTCCGGTGCGCCGCAAAAACGTGCGGGCGAGCTCGCTCAATTCGCGGGCGGACTTTCCAGCCAGAAGTGACAATTGCGCGCAGCGCCTCCGATCGATCAAACAATCTTCCAGATTGATCCCGACCTGCGCGTAGGTTCGCTCAAATAACTTCTGGATCTGGCTGAAGAGTGTCTCGTTCACAAACAAAGCGATGGGCGCGCATCGTCATCCAGATTCAGTAATCGATCGGAGAGTTGATTCAGCGCGAGCCGAACATCGCGAAACCGATCAGCCAACCCTTCGAAAACGTCGTCGAGTTCACACCGACGCGCAGCGGCGTGCGAAGCAACCAGTTGATAATTGGTCCGGCCAACTTGCTCATAGAATCCGATGTCCGGGCCGCCGCGCAAACTGCGGCGCTGGGTGTTCTCGTGAAAAATCCCGCTGATAAAAAGCGAATAGTTACCAATGTGAGCGCGAAGCAGAAACGCTTGCTCGGGACTCGCCTTGGTGAGCGCAATGAGCATGTCGGAAATGTATTGTTCAGCGATATGATGGGTCTCATCGGAGATCTGCAACCGGCTTGCGCGTGAAAATGTTTCGAGCAACGACGCGACATAATCGCAAAGCTTGCGGTCGCCGATCCTGCCCTGCTGCAGAACGTGCCGGGCCAGAACGTAAAAATAAAACTGCGACGAAATCCGCAGATGTCCGCAATGGTTTAGAATCGCATCGACGAGTCGCGGATGATCGAGAATGGAATCGCGCGTTTCAACATCGCTCAAAAGATCGACCAGCGAGACTTGGTCAGTTTGCGAGCGCGCGAGCGTGCGCACAATGAAGTCGAAATCAGCCGCCGTAAACCGCGCCCGACAATTCGCTTGAACCATCGGGACTTAATCATGCGCGAGAGACGCGCCTATGGCAAGTCAGATTACAAAGGCGTCCTAAGGAACACAGGCATCGTGTTCGCCAAAGGACGAATCCGTCCCGTGTGCGGACCTGTGCGGCACGCGAGCTTCCAGCCTGCGCGATTTAAAACCCACCTTACCGTTGTGCCGGGTTTATGGCGACCGGATTACCTGTTGTGCCTGGCTCCTGCTTCGCATTTTCTGTTGCGATGTCCCTGATTTGCCTCGTGATCGCGACCGATTGAAACGTGTCCGCGCTGGAGAGTTGCTTCAAAAGCTCCTGAATCTTTGCGGCTTTATTGTCTTCGATGATCATATCAACCTTTCGTTAACGCTTTCACAGCGGCAGCGAGTTGATCTTTGGAAATTGTCGCCGCCTGTTTCTCGGCCATCAATGTGAGAATTTTACCACCGCTCAAACCGATCACAAGCGAGGTGAGTAGCTGCGCGACGGTCAAACGCACACCGGCCATCTCTCCGGTTAGCAGATCGACCGACGCTAGCGGACCATAAATACCCCATACGACGACAGACGCTACCGCGCCGACGAGAACGTTGCCGATCCAACCAGGGCGCCACACTTTCGCCGCAGCGTCAAACCGTGGATAATTGAATTCGCCGCTGATCGCGCAGTTAACAATCCCGCCGACCGCTCCACAGCCGGCGATAAGCAGAATAATTTGCCAGATGGTCATAAAACCTCCGTCCTCCACCCTGCACCGTTCGCACAGGCAATTAAAGCAAATTTGAGCAGATTTGGCCTAACGACTTTCAACCACGTGATTCTGGATGAGTTGGTTTTGCTCGCCGCAAAGCGAACCGCGCGGTAAGAGTGGAAGCATGGTGGAGACGCATAAGGTCAATGTTACTGCGGGGCCGTGGAGATCGAAGTGCGCGGTGATCCGATGGAGATTGGTTATTGCCATTGCGAAAACTGCCGGCGTTATTCCGCCGCGCCGGTGAGCGCGTTCACGTTGTGGAAAAAGGAGAAGGTAGTCCTTACCAAAGGAGCGGAGTTCCTCGGGCGATTCAAGGGCGGCGAAATCAGCGACCGCCGGTATTGCACAAAATGCGGCAGTCACATCAGCGTCGATCATCCCGCACTCGGATTGATCGACGTTCGTATCGGCGCCCTGAGAGATTTTCCATTCAAACCAAAAGTGCATCTGAATTATGCAGAAACGATTCTTCCGATGAGAGACGGATTACCTAAGCTCAAGGATTTTCCCGCGGCGATCGGAGGATCGGGTGAAACGCTACCCGAGTAGCAGGCTCCGATCTCTCAACTAAAGCGAAGCGTTCTCTCAACTATCAGCTTCGACTCTGACGGTTCCCCAAGTCAAAAGACTTCCGCAGTTACTCTCGCGGTTCATGGAGCTTTGCATGCTCAGAGTTTTTATATTTGAATAGGTCCCGCTCGATACTTGCATCGAGCGTCTTTGGCTGCTGATTAATGCACCGGCGCATTCCAAGGAGCGGATTGCCGCGAGCGGCAGGATTGACCTGGGGATCAATCTTCACGAAAACGAATTTCGGATTTACGATCCCGCGAAACCGGAGCGATCGAAACGCTTTTCAGGAGCAGTCGTTTCCGGGACTCATAGCGGACCCTTCGTGATTGATCCGCGGGAACTCGTTTCCGTCATTGGCGTGCGTTTCAGACCAGGCTGCGCGTTTCCGTTTCTTGGAACGGCAGCAAGCGAACTGGCAGATGCACATGTTGACCTGGAAGCGCTTTGGGGAACTTCGGCCATAGAACTTCGCGAGCGGTTGTGCACAGCCAAAACGCCAGGAGAGCGATTTAACCTATTAGAGAAAGCGCTCGTGGCGCATCTGTTCCGTCCGCTGGAGCGTCATTACGCCGTGCGATTCGCGCTCGACACTTTCGGTCGAGCCAACTCTGGCCTGGCTATTCGCGATGTCGCGCGAGATGCTGGCCTCAGTCAACGCCGTTTCATTCAGTTATTCGCGCGCGAGGTTGGCATGTCCCCCAAGCTGTTTTGTCGTGTCCGGCGTTTTCGGCAAGCGCTCGAAACAATGCGACGCACCGCTGTGCCGAACTGGGGACGAGTGGCGGTGGATTGTGGGTATTACGATCAATCGCATTTGATTCACGACTTTCGATTCTTCTCGAACCTGAGCCCTACGGAATTTGTTCGTCAACGGAGTGATTGCGTGATGCAAAATCACGCGACGCTGGTCGGGTAGGTCAATTTTTTCCAATACGGAACTCCTCCGCTGTTGGATAATGGGCAAAAATCTATGAAACGAACTTTCGCTCTTATTCTCGCCGCTCTGGCTGCAGCCGCCCTGTTCGTGGGGCTCGTGCACGCCGTGCTGGCGGCCGCGCACGTTTCACCGACCGCCCTAAAACTCAAAGACCTTTCGGCGGAGATCGGAGGGTCGGATGAAAGTATTCCCGAATAGCGCACGAACTCGGCACTTTGCTGCCACTCCTTAGAATCCTCGCTCGGAGTCGCGAGTTGCCTGTTATTCCGCCCCAATCCCCATGAGCAATCCGTTCTCGAGCACAGATGGATTGGTGGTGAGAAACAAAATCACGCCGTTCACCGGCGAAATAATTTTCTCGAGGGTGTCGCCGAACAAATCTCTGACCGTTCCAATCTCTTGCCCTTTCTTCACGAGATCACCCGGCCCGACGTTCGGATACCACATTCCTTCGCGCTTCGCGTAGAGCCACTCAAATCTCGTCAAAACTGTTGTAGCCACGGCGCTGTGCGCTGTCTTCTTCGGCTTCGGTTTTGAATTTGTTTCGGTGTGAGATTCGACCTTGTCATTATCGAGCATGTCCAGATGTCTCATGACGTTGATCACGCCTTGGACCAGCAACGCGACCGCGTCCTCCTGCATCTGACCAACTCCTCCAGCTTCCGCGAGGATGGATGGAACTCCCTTTTCCGCCGCCGCAGCGTAACTCGACGAACCTTTGCCTGGCTGAACCGGTTTACTGACCGTCAGCACATAGGGCAACTCGAACGCCAGTGCCATCTGTTTCGACTTCACTGACACGTCATCATGGCCGTGCCTGCAAATCACGAACGGCACGAGCGCTTCCGGAATATCACCGCCGTGAAGATCGACATACGCATCGGCGTGAACGACGAACTCGTTGATCAACGCGTGAGTCATTTGCTCGGAATAACTTCCCGTCGGATCGCCAGGGAAAACGCGATTCGGATTTACGTTATCGACCGGACACACGAACGGTGTTCGTGCCCGAAAGGCCGGTAGGTTCATCACCGGCATCAAAATCACCGTGCCCGCGATCTTTTTTGGATCCAGGGTGTTGCTTAAACGAATCACCGCTTCGATTGCGGGATACTCGCCGCCGTGCACACCGGCGTTCACAAACAATACCGGTCCCGGTTTCGCACCGGTGATTGAAATTACTGGTCGCGATTCATCCTTCGCCAGCGCTGCGCCTGGCAATTTGATTAGGTGCCGCTGTATTGTGCCGGGCGTCAGTTCACCCAAAATCGGAATGTTCGACGGATGCACTCAAAGAAGATGGAATCTGGAAACCATGAATCCAGGAGATTTATTCACTTTCCAGGTTTGAAACTCGCTCGGCTCCCGCTCTCGCTCCCTGCTTCCCTCGCAGTTTTTCTTTCTATCTCGGAAATCCCCTTCCTCGATTCCTACCTTCCTGATTAGTCTGTTAATCCACTCGGTAATCGTGGCGAGGACAGAAGCTTGGCGAATTCGCTCCAGCGTTTCTCGGGATTGGTGCCGCTGCGTCTCTCGATGTAACGGCGCACCATGTCTTCCCCCAGATTGTAGTTGATCACGTAACTTCGGTAACGCTGGATGAATTTCACCCGCTGCTGAGCGCGGGCTGGTTCCATCACTGCGTATTTTTGCAGCCATTGTACCGCAGCGCTCTCGTCGATCTCACCGTTAATCAATCTTCGCGCGGCCTCGTTTACCGCGTAATCGAGCTGCTTAATCAGGTCCTGCACGGCGTAATATTCCTCTGCGCGTGATGCATCGATTCCAGCGGCGGGAAACAAGACTTCCTTCTCGAACTTCATTCGATCGATCTCAGTCGGGAACGCAACGTCCCTGCCAAAATTCGCCGTCCCTTCGGCGATGAGCGATTGCGGTGAGAACAATGCGTAAACCGAAAATTCCACCCAGCCGCGATCGCGGACCAGGTGCTTTTCCAGCAGCGAATTGTAAACGTGATGCCCGGGATAACCTTCGTGCGCCGCGAGATCGACCGCCCGCTCAATGTAGACTGGCAGATCGGTATTCACCTGAATCACGCTGTGGAAATTGCCTTTGTACCAATTGTAACCGCCCCACGGCTTGTTGGTCACATACTCGACCGTGAAACTCTCGTTAGGCGGAAGCAGAACATGCGTCAGTGTCTGGGCGCGGCATTCCTTGATCGCGAGTTGAAACACGGTATCGAGTTTTTCTTTCGGAATCAGAAACGGCTTCCGCCAATTCTCGTAGCGCTCCCACAAGGGACCTTTGCCCGGAATCTTTGCCTCGAGTTGGGCAAGGATCTGATCGAAGTGCGAATCCGGATAAGTCGGCGCAACGGCGTCGTAAAGCGCGCGCGACTCGTCGTCGAACTTTAATTTTTCGCCCTTCAACATCCGGACCCGCGCCGCGAGTGCGGAAATTTGTTTCTGCAAATATTCACGCCGCAATTTGAGCATCTCGTCGCCGGACGTTGCTGCGTCGGGAGTTTTCGCCAAAGTGGCGATTAGTTCAGCAGCCTCGGCGCCGATCGCATCCAGCGATTTCTTTTCCTTCTCCGCTTGCGTCTTCCACTCGGCCGGACCGTAAAACGCGTCGACATAATCGGGATCATGTTGCCCGAGAGCCAGCACTAGATGCACATACCGCTCGGCGACGGCATTCATGCCGTCTTCCGCCTGCGCGCTTCCGCTCGACATCAGGAAACCGCAAAGGACAAAGAGAAATAATGTTCGGCACATGTCGCTCAGGAAAACATGAATCGAGGAAAAGGGCTTTCCGAGATAGAAGATAAAGCGGTAAGGGTAGCAGTGAAAGAGCGAGGGCAGCGATTGAGTTTCAAAGCAGGCACTCGTCACCTGTCACGCGACAGTCCTGCACGTCAGTTTTCCGACGGCGATTGGCGGCGCGCGAAAACAAAACAGCCGAGCCCTTCCGAGCTCGGCTGTTTGTTAATTGTTGTTTCGGCTGTCGATTAGCCCCGAAATTCTTCGGGGTTTCGCCCGAGACGGTCTCAATAATCCATGCCGCCCATTCCGCCCGGAGGCATCGGAGGAGTTTTTTCCTTTTCAGGAATCTCCGTGACCAATGCTTCGGTGGTGAGCAACAGGCCCGCGATGGACGCAGCGTTTTGCAACGCGGAGCGCGTGACTTTGGTCGGATCGACGATACCCGCCTTCACCAGGTCGGTGTATTCGTCATTCGCGACGTCGTAACCTTCGTTGCCTTTGCGCTTCTTCACTTCCTCAACGACGAGCGCGCCTTCGCGGCCCGCGTTGTCAGCAAGTTGACGCGTCGGCTCTTCAACGGCACGGCGAACAATCGCCACGCCGACTTTTTCATCGCCTTCGAGGTTCTTGACGTTGTCGAGCGCTTTCTGCGCGCGCAGCAACGCGACACCGCCGCCTGGGACGATGCCTTCCTCAACCGCCGCACGCGTGGCGTGCAACGCGTCTTCGACCCGAGCTTTCTTCTCTTTCATCTCGGTCTCAGTCGCAGCGCCGACGTTGATGACTGCGACACCGCCTGCGAGTTTCGCCAGGCGCTCCTGCAGTTTCTCGCGATCGTAATCGCTGGTCGTCTCTTCAATCTGACGACGGATCTGTGCGACGCGGCCCTGGATATCGGCTTTTTTGCCTTCGCCTTCGACAATGGTGGTGTTCTCCTTGTCGATAGTAACACGCTTGGCCTTGCCGAGGTCCTCGAGCTTGATGTTCTCAAGCTTGATGCCGAGATCTTCGGTGATGCAACGCCCACCGGTGAGCACCGCGATATCTTCCAGCATCGCCTTGCGACGGTCGCCGAAGCCCGGTGCTTTAACCGCGCAGACTTGCAACGTCCCGCGCAGTTTGTTTACGACCAAAGTTGCGAGCGCTTCGCCTTCCACGTCCTCAGCAATGATGAGGAGCGGACGGCCGGCTTTCGCGACTTTCTCGAGCAACGGAAGTAAATCCTTCAAGCTCGAGATTTTTTTCTCGTAATTGAGGATGTAAGCATTTTCGAGCACAGCTTCCATCGCCTCCGCGTTGGTCACGAAGTAGGGCGACAGATAACCTTTATCGAACTGCATACCCTCGACCACATCCAGCGTGGTCTCGATTGATTTGGCTTCCTCGACCGTGATCGTGCCGTCCTTGCCAACTTTGTCCATCGCGTCGGCAATGATCTCGCCGATCGTTTTGTCCCAGTTGGCCGAAACGGTCGCGACCTGTGCGATCTCGGTGCGATCGCTGACTTTCTTGGAGAGTTTCTTCAGGTCCTCGACGATTGCATCGACACCTTTCATGATGCCGCGCTGCAACGAAGTCGGGTTTGCACCGGCAGTGACGTTGCGCAGACCTTCGCGGTAAATTGATTCCGCGAGAATGGTCGCCGTCGTCGTGCCGTCACCAGCGACGTCGGACGTTTTGGAAGCGACTTCGCGAACGAGCTGCGCACCCATATTCTCATATGGATCTTCCAGCTCTATCTCCTTCGCGACCGTCACACCGTCCTTGGTGATCGTCGGGCTGCCGAATTTTTTGTCGAGAATCACGTTACGACCGCTGGGGCCGAGTGTGGCCTTCACGGCCTTCGCCAGTTTCTCGATACCGCGCAGCAATGTGTGCCGCGCATTTTCATCGAATTGTAGTTGTTTAGCTGCCATATTTTAAGTTGAGAGTTGTTGGTTGAGAGTTGAGTGACGGGATTAGCCGATAATGCCGAGGATGTCGTCCTCGCGCATGATCAGATAATTTTGATCGTCGATCTTGATTTCGGTGCCGCCGTATTTCGAAATCAGCACCTTGTCGCCCTTTTTCACCGTGAAATCGATTTTCTTTCCGTTTTCATCGATTTTGCCGGTGCCTAAAGCGACCACTTTCCCCTCTTGTGGTTTTTCCTTGGCGGTATCGGGGATGATGATCCCGCCTTTTTTTACTTCCTGCTCTTCGAGCGGCTGCACCAGCACCCGATCTCCGAGCGGTTTTACGTTAACTGTTGCCATAAGTTGTTGTTTTCACTCCTTTTGGTTTGTTGTTGTGCCGGCGGCTGTCGATCTTTTGACCGTCGCCGGCAAATTGTTTCCGCTATTTTTTCTTGTCGTCGTCCACGACTTCGAATTCCGCATCGACAACATCGCCTTCGCGTTTGCCGGCGCCTTCCTCGGCGCCACCGCGCGGCTGCGCCTCGGGGCCCGGGCCTGCTCCTGGAGGTGGACCTGCCTGCGCTGAGGCTTGCTTGTAAAGGTCGGCGCTGACTTCCTGGAACTTGTTCTGCAATTCGTCGTAAGTCCGCTTCATTGCGTCGGCGTCGTTGCGATTGATCGCGTCGCGCACCGCAGCAATGGCGTCTTCGACCTGCTTTTTCTTGTCGCCGGAAATCTTATCGCCCAGCTCTTTCAACTGCTTTTCGCATTGATAGGCGAGCATGTCGGCATTGTTCTTGATCTCGATTGCTTCCTTCGCCTTCTTGTCCTCTTCCGCATGCGCTTCAGCTTCGCGCTGCATTTTCTCGACTTCCTCTTTCGAAAGGCCGGAGCTGCCGGTGATCGAGATTTTTTGCTCTCTACCAGTGCCAAGATCTTTCGCGCTAACATGCAGAATGCCGTTCGCATCGATGTCGAATGTGACTTCGATTTGAGGAACGCCGCGCGGGGCAGGCGGGATACCGTCGAGGTGGAATACACCGAGCTGCTTGTTATCGCGGCTCAATGGACGCTCGCCCTGCAGCACCTTGATCTCCACGCCAGGCTGATTGTCGCTGTAAGTCGAAAAGATCTGCGATTTGCGCGTTGGGATCGTGGTATTCCGAGGAATCATTGGCGTTGCCACGCCGCCAGCGGTCTCGATCGCCAGAGTCAACGGTGTGACGTCGAGCAGCAGCACATCTTTTACCTCGCCTTTAAGAACGCCGCCCTGAATCGCCGCGCCAACCGCGACGACTTCGTCAGGGTTCACGCCTTTATGCGGTTCCTTGCCGATGAGGCTGCGGGCGGTCTCGACTACTTTCGGCATGCGCGTCATGCCGCCCACCAGCACGAGCTCGTTCACGTCGCGCTCGGAAAGCTTCGCATCTTTCAAACAATCCTTGACCGGTTGCACCGTGCGCTCGACGAGCGAATCGGTGAGTTGCTCGAGTTTTGCGCGGGTCAACTTCTTCTGAATGTGCTTCGGCCCGCTCGCGTCCGCCGTGATGAACGGCAGATTGATCTCGTATTCCTGCGAGCTCGACAGCGCAATTTTTGCTTTTTCAGCTTCTTCTTTGATTCGCTGTACGGCATCCGGCTGTTTGGTCAGATCAATCCCGGTATCCTTTTTGAATTCGCTGATGATCCAGTCCATGATCTTCGCATCCCAGTCGTCACCGCCGAGGTGCGTATCGCCATTGGTCGCTTTCACCTCGAAAACGCCGTCGCCGATTTCAAGAACGGAGATGTCGAACGTGCCGCCACCCAAATCGTAAACCGCAATCTCCTCGTCTTTCTTCTTGTCGAGGCCGTAAGCGAGCGACGCGGCTGTGGGCTCATTGATGATGCGCAGCACTTCAAGACCTGCGATTTTGCCCGCGTCCTTGGTAGCGTTGCGCTGTGAGTCATTGAAATAAGCCGGCACCGTGATGACGGCCTGCGTGATTTTTTCGCCAAGCTTCGCTTCCGCGTCGGCTTTCATCTTTGATAAGATCATCGCCGAAATCTCTGGCGGCGAAAAAGTCTTGCGCTGCCCGTTCACTTCCACTTGGACATGGGCGTCGCCATTCGCAGCCTTTACGACCTTGTACGGAACGCGGTGCTCTTCTTCGTGCACCTCATCAAACTTGCGTCCCATGAAACGCTTGATTGAAAAGACCGTGTTCTGGGGATTGGTCACCGCCTGACGTTTCGCGGCCTGGCCGACCACTCGCTCGCCGCTTTTTGTAAACGCGACAATCGACGGCGTCGTGCGGGCGCCTTCGCTATTTTCCAAAACTACCGGATCGCCACCCTCCATCACGGCCATGCAGGAGTTAGTAGTGCCCAAATCGATACCTAAAACTTTAGCCATAATTGAAAAATTCCTTTCTGATCCGAGTTCGCCGACGAACGGACTCGCCGTGGCGAGACTCGTGGTTAAACCTCTAGATTCCCTAGCAACCCTTGGGCCAAGCACGGGCAACCAAGCTTAAGTCGCTGTTCGCTAGGCTCTAACTTGGATTAGCTGTCCAACCAGAAGGGCTCGATCCGAGACAATTCGGCTCGATTCTAACCATCTAATCAGAGCTCGTGTGCCAGCCCGGCACTCCTATTTTAGCATGCGCAGGCTGCCATCCCGCAGTTTGCCGCAAAACTGCGGGTAACGCAAATGCATTGGCAATTTCGAAAGCGCGCTGATAATCCGTTTCGGAAAACATGCGAGACCGAACACTGCCCCTCTCACTAACCCTTTTGTTAAACTGCCAAGTCAATACGAAACAAATTTCTTTTTCGCGCGCACAGTTGAGGCGATAAATTTCTGGGATGCGACAGTATCACGATCTGCTCCGGCTCGTACTCGAAAAAGGTCAGCCGCGAACCGATCGCACGGGCACGGGAACGTTATCTGTCTTCGGAGCACAGACCCGATTTGATTTGCGCACGGGCGGACCCGGATTCCCGCTGCTCACAACAAAAAAGCTGCACATCAAATCGATCGTTTACGAACTGCTTTGGTTTTTGCGCGGCGAAACGAATGTTCGTTATCTCAACGAACATGGTGTGAGCATCTGGGACGAGTGGGCTGACGAAACTGGCGATCTCGGTCGCGTCTATGGTGCGCAATGGCGCGACTGGCGCGGCGCGAACGGCGCGCGAGTGGACCAAATCGATAATCTGATCACGCAAATCAAAACAAATCCGCAGAGCCGGCGCCTGATAGTGAGCGCGTGGAATCCGGCGGAAATCGACAAAATGGCGCTGCCGCCGTGTCATCTCCTCTTCCAGTTTTACGTCCAGGACGGCGAACTTAGTTGTCAGCTTTATCAACGAAGCGCAGATCTGTTTCTCGGTGTCCCGTTCAATATCGCCTCGTACTCGCTGCTTACGATGATGGTGGCGCAGGTTGTGGATCTTACGCCGGGCGACTTCGTCCATACCTTTGGCGATCTGCATCTTTACAAGAACCACCTGGACCAAGCGCACGAGCAGCTTTCACGAGATTGTCGATCCTTGCCCCGGATGAAACTGAATCCCGCCGTAAAAAACATTCGCGATTTCAAATTCGAGGACTTCGAGCTTATTGGCTACGACCCGCATCCATCGATCAAAGCACCTATCGCAGTGTAAACGAGCTGTAGAAGCCAAGCGCGTCGCCTGCGAGGAATACAAGCGCAAAGAGCCGATACGGGGCTCACCACAGAAAGTTTGCGTAATCTCGCCCTGCGACTTTCGCGCGTCGCCTAGGTTTAAAAGCAGTGTGAGGATCGCGATTGCGCTGCCGATCTTTTTCTGCGCCGCCATTTCATTGCGGGCACAGACTTCAGTCGAAATCGACTTGGAGGAACAGATGGCTTTCTTGCTGCAAAATGGGCGGGTCGCTTTCGCTTCGCCAATTTCGAGCGGTCGTTACGGGCATCTCACAGAGAAGGGTTCCTTCAAAGTCTTGGAAAAGGAACGAACACATTATTCGAGTATGTACGGCAAGATCGTCGATTCTCGTGGAAACACGATCGTTGCCGACGCAGATGCAGACATGCCGGTCCCGGCCGGAGGAAAATTTATTCCGGCGCCAATGCATTACTTCATGCGGTTCGCTGGCGCCGATGGAATGCATGCCGGATATCTACCGGGCTATCCAGCATCGCACGGCTGTGTCCGGATGCCGGAACAGTACGCGATTGCGTTTTTCAATTCAGTCAGCGTTGGCACTCCGGTCACGGTGTACGGAAGGACGCCAACCGGGCGTTACCTCGGTCAGTTAGGACCGACATTTCAAAGGAGCCCGAATAGATTTGGAGACCGGCGCTTCGATCCAAGATTTGCTCCGCCTCCGCCACCGTGGTGGTGGCGATAGGTCCTAGACTGTTTGTTGTGTAGCGAGCGGAAGCAGCCGACACGGCTGCCACTACAGAACAGAGAAGGGAGAGAGTAAACCGTTGGTGTTACGGCCGCTGTTCGGGAGCGGTCTTATCAACACTATTCGCACTGGCCGTCTTTGGCCCACGCGTGAGATCGACAAGGTCAGCCAAGATGTTTAGCGCTTCGTCGCGCTCCGGATCGATCGCCGGTGTCTTGGTATCATCATCCGCGCCGCCAGCGCTTCCGATCAAATCTGTATCCGCATCCGAAGCAGCATCGGGATCAACTTTGGGGACAGTCCCATTCTTCTTTGCTTCGGCCAATTTCCCGGGATACATGATCAATTGCAAGTTCGGTTTATCAACGGTGTCGAGCGTCACCCGATAAATCTGCGGCTCCTCCTGATTCCGCGCCAAGCGTTCCTTCGACCGCGTTTCCTTGCGCAGTTTATCGTCCTGAAGCTCCTTCTTTCGCTGATCTTCGTTTAGCGAAATCCGATTCTCATCGAGCTTGTGACGCAAACGTCCGATGTCCTCCATCACGTAGTGGAATTCCGGATCGTTCTTGACCCGCTCTTCCGAACGTCGCCGCAGTTGATCGATAAACAGGGAGTGGCTGTCCGACCACTTTGTGTATCTCGCCTTCGCCACCTCATCATAGGCGAGCGCGTTCTTTAGTGCACCTTCGCCAAATTCCGGAAGATCGCTCAAGCTCGGCAGAATAACGTCGGAAGCCACGCCGTGAAGCTGTGTGGAACCGCCTGCCACCCGATAAAATTTTTGGATCGTCAATTTCAACGCACCATCCTCATCCGAACGGCTGCCGAGAAGTGAAGCGAACCTGCCAATCGGAAGAATCGTCTGCACGGTGCCTTTGCCGAACGTGTTCTTATCGCCAACAACCACAGCGCGACCATAATCCTGAAGAGCGGCCGCGAAAATTTCGCTGGCGGACGCGCTTTGCCGGCTGGTTAAGACGACCATTGGTCCGGAATAAGCGATGCCCGGATCGGGATTGGCCGAGACTCTAATGCTTCCGTTATAATCTTTCGTCTGAACGATCGGACCAGACTTCAAAAACAGGCCCGTGAGGGACAGTGCTTCCTCCAGTGAGCCACCCCCATTTCGTCGCAGGTCGATGACCAAGCCAGCGATGTTTTCTTTCTTGAGCCGTTTGAGCAATGCCAGCACGTCGCGCGTCGTGCTTTTCTGATGCTTGTCCATGTCGGCATAAAACGAAGGCAGCGTAAGCCATCCAAGTTTTATGGGATCGCCGTTCTCGTCTTTCCTAATAATGATATCGGCGCGGGCTTCCTGATCCTTCAGCTTAATTTCATCGCGCACCAATTCGACATTTTTTCGGCGAGAAGGATCTGTGGCATCCGAAGGAATCACGAGCAAACGCACGTGCGTGCCTTTCTTCCCGCGAATCATCTCGACAACTTTGTCCAAACGCATCTCGCGAACATCAACGTAATCGGCCGGGCCCTGCGCTACTGCAGTGATCCGGTCGCCTACCTTAAGTCTTCCGTCGGCTTGGGCGGGCCCGCCAGGAACCAGACTTTCAATTTTCGCGTAACCGTCCTCCGACCGAAGCATGGCCCCGATGCCCACAAGCGAGAGGCCCATGTTGATACTGAAATTCTTCATGTCGGCCTTGCTTAAGTATTCCGAATGCGGGTCATACGCCTGCGCAAGCGCATCGAGAAAGAGCTTCATTTGCTCGTCCTTGTCTTCCTCATGGACGTTGCGAGCGAGGCGATCGTAGCGGCGTGCAACGAGTTGCGCAGGAGGCTCAATAGGATGCTCGCTCAAATGTTCCTGCAAAAGTTCGTTCGCAATCCTACCGCGCCAGAGTTGATCGGCTTCGGCGTCATCTTTTGGCCACGACGACTTTTGACGGCTCAGTTCAACGGTGGCGCTGCCCTTGAAGTCGATCGGCTGCTTCAATAGCTCTTTGATTTTAGCGACACGGTCGTCCATGCGCTTGGTGTAGAGAGCGTAAATTTCGTAGGCGGGTTTGAGGTTGCCGAGCAGCACGTCCCCGGCCATCGAACTGCCATACTTCGCATTTAGGTCATCGATATCCTTCTGAGTAAAAAAGAGATGGCTGAAATCGAGCATCTCCAGATACGTCTGCAAAAATTTTCGCGAAACGTCCTCATTGAGCTTTTGACGGGTGTAATGGCCTTCCTCCAGGAGGCGGCCAACCGACATGGCAATTGTTTCTCTCGACGCCGCCATGGCCGGCGGAGCCGCGATTGTGGCCGTAAGAAGAATGGCGCAAAGCGCCAATGACTGTCGTAGAGATGATCTCATCTGTAAAAAGGCGGTTTACCACCATCGCAGATTTCAGCAGGGAGCGCAAGATAACGAGACGGGATTGACATGTAAGTGAATGAGACAATCAACAAAGGGGAACATTCAAATATTCGTAAAAACTCCTGCCTTCAGTTGTAGCAAAGCCCAGCTAGAATGAAATCCGCAATGATTTACGAGAGGTTTTGCGGTGGCATCTTTGAGACAAATTGCTATCTGCTCAAAGCACCGGGAGGCGGGATTCTTTTCGACGCCCCGGACGGGGCTTGCGAGTGGGTCAGGTTACTCGGAGTCGATCTGAAACTTTTGCTCCTGACGCACGGACACGTCGATCACGTGCAGGATGTCGCCAGGATCAAGCGGCAGTTCGATTGTCCAATCGGCTGTCACCCGCTCACTGCGCCGATGATTTCGGATCGAGAATTTTTCCGCAGCTTCGGTTTCGACCTCGAAATCGAGCCGACGAACCCTGATTTTCTTATCGAAGAAACGCCGAGCCGGGACTTTCTCGGTTCCCAATTCCAAGCGTTGGAAGTTCCCGGCCATTGCCCAGGGAGTCTTTGTTTCTTCTTGCCGGACGATCGATTGCTTATCGGCGGTGATGTGCTGTTTGCCGGCAGCATCGGCCGCGGAGATTTACCGGGCGGAGATATCGATCTATTAGTACAAGAGATCCGAAAAAAAATATTTCCCCTCGGCGATGACGTAACAGTGCTCCCTGGGCACGGGCCGCCGACGAAGATTGGAATCGAGCGTCGCACGAACCCGTTTGTTGGCCTGGAGTAGCGTCACTGGCCGCGGCTCTATTGAAGCTGAAATCAGACTAGCCCAGGTCGGCGAGAAGAGAAGCGAGCGGCTTGAGGTCCTCGATCTTCGCTACGATGTCCCGCAACGAGCGCATAGCTCTTGGAACGTATCGCAGAAAATGCTCATGTCCCCGGACCAACCCCAAAAAGCCATAAGCGCCCAGCGCCTGCATCAGGCGTTGCATCGCACCTAATTGCAGAGTGTTGTCCAACTGTTGGTCAATGGTTCGCCCATTGTCCGTCTGTTTTTGCCGGTAATAACTAATCAACTCAGATCGCTCTGCGCCTGAAAGATCGACATACGGATCAAAAAGCAACGATGCCAGATCATATTCAGCCAAACCCGGTCGCATCCCCTGAAAATCGATCAGCTTGGCCTGCCTGTTCTGAATAATGATATTTTGCGATTGAAAATCGCGATGGACTAGGACCCTTGGTAAACTCGCCAGACGTTTTGCAATTTCGCGCAAACCGGGAAGAGCTGCCAGCTCCTTGCGTTTCGACTCGCTAACCGTGAAATAGCGGCCGAGGCAATTGTTGAAAAAGTATCTCTGTTCCCAGCGGTAAAGAGCCGCGTTAAACTCGGCAGGCAAATGGTCTTTCATTTCCACGCACACAGACTCCGGCAGACTGTGAAGTTTGATAATTTCGTCGAGCGCTGATTCGTAGAACGCGCGGCGGACCAGCCAGCTCTCGTGCCGATACCCGTAGAGGTCTTGCTCGCCCAGGTCCTCGATCCAGATGAGGCCTTCCGCTTCATCGTGAAAATAAATTTTGGGGACCCGGATTCCGTGGACGTCGAGGAATTTCGCGATCTTGACGTAATGCCGATTTTCTTCGCGCTCCAGATTATACTTGACCAGGATGAGCGTTTGATGCGCTGAGCAGCGAATCCGATAAAATTTTCGATCCGACCCGCCTTTTTCAATCGGGCGAATTTTTACATCGGTTTCATCCAGCAGCGGAAAATGCATCCGTGTTCGCCGGAGAAGAAATTCGGTCCTCATACTAGATGTCGCTGTTACGATGGATGCCGCTGACCCTTTTTTGGGAGCGGACAATACAACCGTGAAGCTGGCTTTTGGAAGCAATTTCTGAGGCTCGCCACAAAATTGTGTTTTCAAGAACGGCTTCCGCTCCAACGCAGCAGTCCGGCCCAACCACAGAACAGCCGCGAACTTGTGCGGTCGGATCGACATGCGCGCTTTTCGCGACCGGCTCGGCCCACTCGCGCGTTTTAACGTACGCCGGTCGCCAATGTTTGTTCGAAATTGCGCGGTGCACGTCGAGATATTCCTTGCGTGACCCGATGTTGAACCAATTCCCGTCATCCAGCGCCAGGCCGCCGATCCTTCCTCCCTGGTTGATCCAATCAATTAGGATGGGAATGAATGAAATTTTCCTCCCGGCAGGAATGCGAGCGAAAATTTCCGGGTTCCAGACCGAAATATTAGCGTAATCGAAGTTTTCCTTGGGGTTGAATTTTGTTGAGATCTCCACGATGCGGCCATCGCGAACAACCACGCCCGCCCCGAGGCCGGTGTTCCGCCGAAGGCCCAGCGTCACATCGTTGCCGGCGCGAAAATGTTCGGTAATCAGCGGTTCGAGCGCGACATCGGTCAAAATATCGCCGCTGTAAACGATGAAGGGTTCTTTTCTGAGAATGCCTTCGACATTTTTGATTCCACCCCCGGTTTCGAGCAGGTCCGGTTCGTGAGCGAGCGTAACGGAATGACCGTGGTAACCGTTCCCCGAGAAAACTTCATGAAACAAGTTCGGCAGCCGGTGCGTATTGATCACAAAGGATTGCACGCCTACCGCAATCAAATGATCGAGCGCAAAAGTGATGAGCGGTTTTTGAAAAATCGGGATGAGGGGCTTCGGTAAATCCTCTGTCAGCGGCCGCAGGCGTGTACCGCGCCCAGCAGCGAGAACGAAGGCTTGCGTGATTGTGTTCATCGCACCACAGATTCAGTTAAGGCGAAAGAAAACTATTTGAAGTGCGATTAACTCAATCGCGTGGAATTTCCAGCGAATCCATCACTCGCAATCTGTTCACAACAAGGTCGCCGATTTCAAGATGCCTGATTTTCGCTCGACCAATGACCAGGCGGCCGACCGCGACGACGCCTAACGCAAACGCCCCAATCGCTAGCGCTCCGAGCGCGAGAGCTCCGACGCTCTGCGCTCCGACCGCCAACGCGCGGATGCGCATGGATTCAAGCTCATTCCGTTCTGCCTCGTGCATGCTGTGGTAAATTGTCGGCAAGCTTAATCCACGATATTCGATCTTCCGTCCAGATATGGTCGGCTGGAGTAGCGATTTCGGGTTGATCGAAAGTGGCAACAGTGACATCGATTTCATCGGCATCGGGTTGGCTCGTGAAAGTTAGCGTGCTGCCACACATCGCACAGAACGAGCGAACGCGCCCGGCCCATGCGATTTCAAGCGGGTCTCCCTTCGTAAATTTAAAATTGCTGCGCTGAAACGAAGCCCAGGTCACAAACGGCGCACCAGCGCTTTTGCGACAATCTTCGCAATGGCAATGAGTGACGTTGCAGAGCTCGCCGATGCCTTCATATCGCACAGCACCGCAGAGACAACCGCCGCAAATCGTCTTTGGTTCCGTTTCCATCGCAAATTACAGGGCAACCGCGCGGTTACTCAGTAATCCTAGTAGGTCAAGTTGGGCCCAGCGGAACGCCGCCAACCGACCCGCTGCCATGGAAGCTCGCGCGTTTGCAAATAAAGCGTGCGCGTGCCGAAATCGATGATGCCGTGGTGTCGCCGCAGCGTTTCCGCACCAAGCAGGCCGGCAACCGGCGGTGAACCTTCCAACAATCCATCGTGAATTAATCCTTCCATATCAATCACGCCTACGTCCTTGCCAACGATATCGACCGCGCCCACCGAGAGTTTGCGAATCCTCGCCACGCGCAGGCCGCGCTCCTTCAGGTTCACGGCCGAAGAACTATACGGCGTCTCCCGGGTGGCAATTCGCATTTGCCTAACGAAAGAGCGGTGCAAGAGCGTGGCAAACGAACCCGTATCGACCATAAACTTGGCGGCTTTCCCATTGATCGAGCCATTCACATACAAATTAAAACCGTCACTTACTTGAATCGGAACAGCTTGCAGTCCACGCCGATCGAAACCAGGAACCCCACCTAAAACGTCGGGATCGGTCTTCAAGAGCAGCAACTGTCGTTGGCAATCCAGTACCGCCTGGGTTGGAAAAAGAATATCCGCTCCAATGATTCCGTCGATTTCCTCTTCGTGAACCAGCCGTGACGCGCGGGCAGAGTTTCCCAGATCGACAGTAACCATCGGTTCATCGATCAAAGTCAGACCTCCGAGCCGAAGCTCGCGCGCGAGGGCTACGTTATTGAATGCGCCGTTGATCTGAACGCGAGACGGCAGGTTCGACTTGGCCGTGATTGATTTGAGTCGAAAATAATTGCGGCGATTTACAGCGATTGCGCTTACCGGCGCACCGCTATCAATCGTCAGCCAGGCCTCCCTGCCGTTGATAAAAGCGCGCACCATCAAATGATTTTGCCGAGAGCGCACGAGAGGCAGCGCTACGAAATGCGCTTCTGCTCGCGCGTAAGTGACCTGCGGCATGGCAGCCAATTCGGCAATCAGCACAACTGCAGCGCACGAAATCGACAAAAATGTCCGGCACGCTCGGCGTTGGCTTGAACAAGTCACGGGGCGTGAGATTAACACGGTTCTTTTTACGTGAAAGCAATTTCGCGTTTTTAAGATCGATGGCTTGGCGAAGGGTAAACCGAATGTTTTGTCATTGCGCCGCAGGCCTGAGTGATGATTTACTCTCCGCCGAATCAACCGGCTCAAATGACGACGGCGATAACTGAAGCACCCGTAGCTGACCAAAAATTCGTCAGGGGCCTCGGCCTACTCGACTCGACCATGCTTGTAGCGGGCTCGATGATCGGCTCGGGAATTTTCATTGTGTCAGCGATTATTGCGCGCCAGGTCGGTTCGCCCGGTTGGCTGCTGGTTGTTTGGATCGTGACCGGTTTACTGACACTGATGGCCGCGCTGTCTTACGGCGAGCTGGCAGCGATGATGCCGAAGGCTGGTGGCCAATACGTTTACTTACGCGAAGCTTACAGCCCCCTCTGGGGTTTTCTGTACGGCTGGACGCTGTTTCTGGTGATTCAAACCGGCACGATCGCGGCGGTTGCGGTTGGCTTCGCACGCTACAGTGGCGTACTTATCCCGTGGTTTTCAGAATCCAACTATCTAATCCCGCCAATCCGTTTTGGTGGCTGGTTTAACGGCTACGCTGTTTCACTTTCTACGGCACAGTTTCTCGGTCTGGCGATGATCGCGCTACTGACTTTCATGAACACGCGGGGTTTAAATCTTGGCAAGCTCGTGCAAAACATTTTCACGACAGCCAAAACGGGCGCCCTCATCGCATTGGTCGTGCTGGGAATCATCGTTGGTGTGAAGTCCGGAGCGGGTGCGGAAAACTTTCACGACTTTTGGACATTACGAGGCGGGTTGCAGGATGTGGGAGCCGGGCTCACCGCCGCCACCGCATTCGGCCTCTTCGTCGGCATCTGCGTGGCACAGACCAATTCCCTTTTCTCAGCCGACGCGTGGAACAACATCACGTTCATCGCCGGAGAAGTGAAGGAACCGCGGCGCAACATTTCGCTATCCCTCGCCTTCGGAACGCTTCTGGTTATCGGACTCTACCTACTGGCAAACGTCGCTTATTTGGCGACGCTTCCGTTCGCCTCAATCCAAAATGCGCCAAGCGATCGCGTCGCTTCAGAAACTGCCAACGTGATTTTTCCCGGCGCCGGAGCAACAATCATGGCAGTCGCGATTATGATTTCGACCTTCGGTTGTAACAATGGACTGATCCTCGCCGGTGCGCGCGCCTATTATGCGATGGCGCGTGACGGTCTTTTTTTCCGGCGGGTTGGTGAATTGAATAAAAACCATGTCCCTGCGTGGGCGCTGATTATTCAAGGAATTTGGGCCGGTGTTCTGGTCCTCCCGCGGACAGTTAAAACAAATAGCGTCGGCGATCTTGTCGGCTATGGAAATCTTTACGGCAATCTGCTCGATTACGTAATCTCGGCTGCCCTGATTTTTTACATTCTCACAATCGCAGGACTGTTTTTGCTTCGCTGGAAACGCCCTGATGCAGAGCGTCCATACAAAGCATTTGGATATCCGATCGTCCCTATTCTTTACATCGTTGGCGCAGGCACAATTCTTTTGGTCCTTTTCATCTATCAAACCGCAACCACGTGGCCGGGCTTACTGATCGTTATCAGCGGTGTGCCAATTTATCTTTTCTGGAAACTTGCGAGGAAAAAATCAGAGACGTGAATAAGCACTGACCGACTCGTTTCGCATACCAACTCGGCATTTGAACCAAAGGAGACGACGCATGGCAAAGTTATTTGCAAGGAAACCGGTCGATCGCCTGATGGAAGAAGCGCGGGAAGTCGGGGAGCACAGTCTGAAGCGCTCTCTGGGACCGATAAACCTCGTAGCGCTAGGTATTGGGGCAATTATCGGTGCCGGTCTGTTTGTTCGCACAGCGGCGGCTATCGCGGATCGGGCGGGTCCCTCCGTTGTTCTTGCCTTTGTCGTAGCCGGTGTCGGTTGCGCGTTTGCTGGTCTCTGTTACGCGGAATTCGCTTCCATGATTCCAGTTGCTGGAAGCGCCTATACTTATTCGTATGCAACGATGGGCGAATTCGTCGCCTGGATCATCGGCTGGGATTTAATCCTCGAATACGCGGTCGGTGCGGCGACCGTGGCAATTGCCTGGAGCGAATACGCAAATCGCGTACTCGACTGGTTCGGTTTGCGGATACCGTACCCATGGGCGCACTCGCCCTTTGAACACGACATCACGAGCGGTGTTCACGGGATTATCAACATACCGGCCGTGTTCATCCTGCTATTACTGACGCTACTCCTGATTCGCGGCACGAAAGAATCGGCATTCGTCAACGGCCTTATCGTCATCTTGAAGGTGAGTATCGTGTTGCTCGTGATCGGAATCGGGTGGCACTTCATAAATTCGGCGAACCACACTCCGTTCATTCCGGCGCCCTCCACGTACGTCACGCCGCAAGGCATCACCCACTCGTATGGAGGAATTCTCGGGATACTCGGCGCCGCGGGCGTTGTGTTTTTCGCATACATCGGCTTTGATGCCGTCAGTACCGCGGCGCAAGAGGCGCGAAACCCAAAGCGCGACATGCCGATCGGCATCCTTGGTTCTTTGGTCATCTGCACGATTCTTTATGTGCTCTTTTCGTACGTGTTGAGCGGCGTTGCGACTGTGCAAGACTTCCGCAGCGCTGGCCGTGAAGCTTCTGTCGCGTTCGCGATCACGAAATACATGACCGGCTATGAATGGCTGTCTAAGTCTGTGACAGTCGCGATCATTGCCGGCTTTTCATCCGTGATTCTCGTGATGCTGCTTGGGCAATCGCGCGTTTTTTATTCGATGAGTCGCGACGGATTGGTTCCGAAAGTCTTCTCCGCTGTGCATCCAAAATTTAGAACGCCATACAAGTCCAATATTCTTTTCTTCTTATTCACTGGAATTTTCGCGGCGTTCATCCCCGAGGACATCGTCGGCGAGATGACCAGCATCGGAACGCTGTTTGCGTTCATTCTCGTTTGCGCCGGAGTTTGGATCATGCGCGCGTCGCGTCCCGATTTGGAACGCGGGTTTCGCGTACCGGCCGTGCCGATTGTTTCCACGCTCGGCATTATCGTTTGCGGCGCGATGATTTACGGTCTCGGCTGGACGAATTGGATGCGGTTGTTGGTTTGGCTTGTGATCGGCCTGGTCTTTTATTTCAGCTATGGCAAACAGCACAGCCGTATCAATGCGCCGCCGCCAGAAATGCCGGAAGGCATTCAGCTGACGCGGTAAGGTCCACCGCCGATTTAGACCTTAAGATCCAGCTGAGGTCCATTCGAACGCGCGCGACGGGCTTGTTGATCCTGCCCCAAGAAGCGCTTCGGCACGTCTCTTGAGTTTTTCGCGATCGATTTGGTTGAAAGCGCGCCGTGCGTCGGCGAGCTGCGATTGCGCAATGCCGGTCCGCTGCAGAATTTTGCGCTCTTCGGATGACAACCTCTCGTGTTTTCCGCCGCTTACTGCGCGCGCTTGAAATCGCGAGATGACGGTGGCCAATGCATCATCATTCGCGGCTCCAAATAAATCCACAAGCTGTTGAAAACGGAGATGAAATGGAATCGTAGCAAGATCCACATGTTCAGCTTCGGATGTTACTGCGCCCGGGATCATAATCTCATTCGACATCACCACTGAATGCCAAATGTCAGCAGGCTGGTAATATCCAATCTCCACGCGACAAGCACGATGCCGTTGCGACATCGTAACATAATGCATTCTCGCCATCGGTTCGACAGCCACTTCTTTCTCCGCCAGGCCATCTGCACAGTGAACCCGGAGATGAACCTGCCGATCAACAGGCGCGACATTTTTGAAAATCGGCGGCCAGTTAACATTCCAATATGCGAAGATTGTCCACGGATCGCGCGCAATGGCGACAAGACGAGGTGGACCCTGAAAGCGTGGCAGTTCCAAATCGTTGCTGAAAGCGTGTGACTCCCCATCGTCCGCGAGAGAGATCACCGGTTTCCTGGAAATGTGGAATGTCTTTCTCGCCTTCATTTTCTATAAACTGGCTCAAATCGAAAAAAGGCCAACCGCAGATTTTTGCGGCTAACCGTCGATTACTCAAAGATTCCATCTCAACTTGTTTAGGAATTTTTCCGCGCCTTTTCGCCGCGTTTAACGCATAGTTCTCGTCTATTTTGAGAAAACACATGAGCTCTAAAATCGTCGGCCTGGAGGAACTTTCGGAACGCAGCAAGCAGTTACGTGCTGCCGGGAAAAAAATGGTAGCGACGAATGGCTGCTTTGATTTGCTGCATGTTGGACACGTGCGCTATTTGCAAGCGGCGCGCGCGCTCGGCGATTTGTTGGCGATCGGCTTGAATGGCGATCGCTCAGTCCGCGAATTGAAAGGAAAGGGACGTCCCGTTACTGGCGAACGCGATCGTGCGGAAGTTCTTGCCGCTCTACAGTGCGTAGATCTCGTTACAATTTTTCCGGAGATGCGAGCGACGCAGTTTATCGGCGCAAGCCATCCTACCATTTATGTCAAAGGCGGGGATTACAGTCCAGAAACGCTCAACGAAGAAGAACGCGCACTTTTGAAGGAAATCGGCGCCGAGATTCGCTTCATCCCGTTTGAGGCTGGCTATTCCACTTCGCGTTTACTCGAACAAATATGCAAGAGCGCCTGTTAAAATTCTGGCGGCGCTTGCCGCACTCGATGTTCAAGTATCGTTAACCTCGGACGAGTCAATGAAACGGCTGCCAATTGGAATTCTCGGATCAGGAAGGGGAAGCAATTGCCGCGCGATCCTTGAGCGTATCCGCTCAGGCGATCTGGCGGCAGAAGCACGTGTTGTAATCTCGGACATCCTGGATGCGCCAATCCTCGATATAGCGCGGGAGTTTTCCATTGCTAATGCATACTTGCCTCCTGGCCAATTTCGCACGCGGTTGGAGCCGGATGCCGAAAACGAGCTCGTGAACATGTTGCGCGAGGCCGGGGTCGAGCTCGTAGTGCTCGCTGGCTTTATGCGCGTGCTACATGCACCGATGCTCAAAGCTTTCCCGCGGCGTATTATCAATATCCATCCATCGCTTCTCCCAAAATTTCCCGGACTCGAAGCGTGGAAACAAGCGCTTGCAGCCGGCGAAGAGATAAGCGGTTGCAGTGTTCATTATGTGGACCAGAAAATTGATCACGGTGAAATCATCGCTCAGCGTGAAGTGGCGATCCTGCCGGAAGACACACCCGCGAGCCTGCACGCGCGGATTCAAATTGCCGAGCGCGAGTTGTACCCGGCTGTCATCGCGGAATTTTGCGAAAGATACCAAGCAGCGGGCTTGTAATTTTGAATCTCGCGATTCAGTCGCGGGCTGCGATTTCAATCGAACGTCTAGAACCGTTCTGCTTTTTGCTCGCGACTCAGTACTTCTTCCAGCGCAACAGTCGGTTTTTTCCGCTCGTACAGCACGGAATAGACCTGGTCGATAATTGGCGTCTCGATCTTCAACTGTCGCGCGCACTCAAAAGCGCTCCGTGCAGTGGGAATTCCTTCGGCCACCATCTTCATGGATTCGGTGATCTGCGGGAGTGATTCACCTTTCCCGAGCCGTTTGCCGACTGTGTGGTTACGGCTGCGCTCACTATAACAAGTCACAATCAGATCGCCCGCGCCGCTTAACCCATAGAAAGCTTGCGCAGTTCCTCCCATGGCAACTCCGAGGCGCACCAGCTCCGCCAATGATCGCGTCACTAGCGCAGCCTTCGAATTGTCGCCCAATCCGAGCCCATCGCTGATCCCAGCCGCCACAGCGAACACATTTTTCAAAGCGCCGCCCAGTTCAATGGAAGTGACCTCCTGGCTAGTGTAAATACGAAAGCGTTGGCCGCCCAAGATGGCTTGAAGGCTCGTCGCGCACTCATCGTCGTCGCAACCAACCACGGTCGCAGTCGGAAAGTTTTGGACGAGCTCTACCGCCAGATTCGGCCCCGATAATACCGCGATCTTCTGCTTTGGAAAAAGTTCGCTTAGGATTTGACTCATCCGCATTCCGGTACCGTGCTCGATCCCTTTCACGCAACTCAATAGCATCGAGCGAACATTGCCAATTGCCTCTCGCAGATGAGCTCCGACTTTTCGCAAGGCCATTGATGGCGTTGCGAAAACGATCAGATCCGCTCCGGCGCAATCACTGAGATCGGAAGTAACACGCACTGATCCAGGTAGTGTTAGTCCGGGTAGATAATCACTGTTTTCGCGCGTTTCTCGCATGCGCGCCACGCGATCAGCGTTGTGACCCCAAAGCGAAACTTGACGTCCATCTTTACCCCATAACCAGGCTAAAGCCGTTCCCCAACTACCAGCACCAAGAATTGCTGTTTCGCCGATTTTCACTTTCGAGTAAAACGCGTCTCTGTCCCACGCACGAGCCGCGAAAGATTTGAACGATGGCGCCAAATCACGACTGCCGCGAGACAAACCGACGAGTAGAATAACGATTTTCCGGCGATTTGACGTAGCCAGGTCATAATCAGAATGATGAGCGGTAATGCTGCCGCAGCTGCCACTGAAGCCACCGAAACATAGCGCGTGACCGCGAACGTTAGTATCCAAACCGCGGCACCGACCAGTGCCGCGACGGGAGCCAGGCCGAAAAGCGCTCCGCCTGAAGTCGCAACGCCTTTGCCGCCTTTGAAGCGTAGCCAGACCGGAAAAGAATGGCCCAGCACGCTAGTTATCGCTGCGAGAATTCCAAACATTTCCGACGAGTCCCATTCTGGCTGCACTCTCGTGGCAATCAGCATCGACATCTTCACGGCACCAAAACCCTTCAAGAAATCTGCCATGAAAACCGGGTAGCCGTAACCCTTTCCGAGTGTGCGTATCACATTAGTTGAGCCGACGTTGCCACTACCGCACTTTCGAATGTCAATTCCTGCGATTCGACCCGCGAGATAGCCGAACGGAATTGATCCCAATAGATAGCTCCCGACCACGGCGACGGCGAATGCGAGCATCAGAGGTTACTCGGAGTTGCGGCTACTTCCATAGTCGACTGTCTACATAAGTTATTCTTAGATAACCATATAGATATTATAGCAATATCAGCTGGTGTAATTCCACTTATCCGACCGGCCTGTCCCAGCGAACTTGGCCGAGTGGTCGCTAGTTTCTGCCTCGTTTCAGAGCGAAGGCCAGGAATTTCATCATAGTTCAGCCAATTTGGAATCGCTTGCTCCTGCCTACGCTCAAGCTGCCGATTCTGGTCTGATTGTCGCTCTGCATAGCCCGAGTATTTGAAGTCTGTCTCAATTAACTGCCAGACTGCCATGGGCATGAGACGAAGAAGCTCTAACGGAAGGTCTTGGGCCCGAAACTCGGGTCTTTTGAGTAATTGAGCGATCGGGAGGCCATTGAGCTTGGTCTGGGCAGCTAACAGTCGCGCCTCATCCAAAAGACGCAGCTTTTCCCTATGGTGAGTCCACCGTCCCTGACCTACTAATCCCACGTCAAATGCACGGGACGTCAGGCGCTGATCAGCATTGTCGTGGCGCAAAAACAAGCGATCCTCGGCCCGGCTTGTAAACATGCGATAAGGCTCTTCGGTGCCTTTAGTAACAAGATCGTCGATTAGAAGCCCGATGTACGCTTTGCTGCGTTCGAGCACTAGGGGCGAACGGCCTTGAAGCTGCAAGGCTGCGTTCGCCCCCGCAATCAAGCCTTGCGCCGCCGCTTCTTCATAGCCCGAAGTCCCGTTAACCTGACCGGCGAAATACAATCCATTGATCAGCTTCGTCTCAAGAGTCGGGAAGAGCTGAGTTGGCGGAAAATAATCGTATTCCACCGCGTATCCAGGCCGCATTATTTCCGCTCGCTCCAGAGCGGGGATTGAATGTAAGAATTCAAGCTGAACGTCGTATGGCAAACTAGTGGAGATGCCGTTTACGTAATATTCTTTTGTGTGGCGGCCTTCCGGCTCAAGGAAAAGTTGATGCGACGCCCTATCCGAGAATTTTACAACCTTGTCCTCGATCGATGGGCAATACCTGGGTCCCTTCCCCTTGATCCGGCCAGCATAGAGCGGGGAGCGCTCAAGATTGGCGCGGATGATTTCATGCGTTCTTTTGGTAGTATGAGTT
>Ga0209159_1000571_pt1 | contig 33099 bp, 31 predicted proteins | sample GraSoiAngelo_144_FD_185901 | JGI IMG/M metagenome (GOLD analysis project Ga0209159, IMG submission 185901) | Grasslands soil microbial communities from the Angelo Coastal Reserve, California, USA - 14_1009_02_40cm (SPAdes) (version 2) | ecosystem: Environmental > Terrestrial > Soil > Grasslands ...
GATGGCTGCCCGACCTGGCAACGGGCAAGCGCCGCTCGGGCATCGCGCTCACCGAGCCGCAGGCCGGCAGCGACCTGCAGGGCATCACCACCGTGGCACGGCGGGAAGATGGCCACTACGTCGTCAACGGCACCAAAACGTGGATCACGAACGCGCGCCACGCCGACCCGCTGCCGGTGCTCGTCAAGACCGATCCGAAGGCCGAGCCGCGTCACCGCGGGATGAGCGTGCTGATGATCGATAAGGGGACGCCCGGTTTCACCGTTGGAAAAGATCTCGACAAGCTCGGCTATAAGGGCCCCGAGTCCTCCGAGGTGTTCTTCGCCGACTGCCGCGTGCCGGTCGACAACCTGCTGGGCGGCGAAGAGGGCCATGGCCTCCAGCAGGCCCTGTCCGCCCTCGAGTTCGGTCGTGTCAACATCGCGGGTCGCGCGGTGGGCGTGGCACAGGCGAGCCTCGACCGCTCACTCGCCTACGCACACGAACGGCAGGCCTTCGGCAGGCCGATCGCCGAGTTCCAGGCCATCCAGCTGAAGCTGGCGGACATGGCGACAGAGGTGCAGGCCGCGCGGCTGTTGACGTGGTGGGCCGCCTCCGCCCTCGACTCCGGAAAGAGGGCCGACCTCGAGACCGGAATGGCCAAGCTCTACGCATCTGAGGTGTGCATCAAGGCATCACTCGAGGCAATGCGGATCCACGGAGGTTACGGATATTCGACCGAGTACGAGATCGAACGCTTTTACCGCGACGCGCCCCTGATGGCGATCGGCGAAGGCACCAACGACATCCTTCGCACGGTGATCGCCCGCCAGCTCGCTCGTGATCTCCCGTCCTGAAAGGAGGCTTCGCTTTTGGGTACGAACTACTTGTTCAGAACGCCGCGCAGGAACTCGAACTGCCTCGCGTTCGCCTTGCGAGCCAGAGCGGTCGGGTACTGGTTGAAGCCGTGCACGCCCTCGGGATAGATGACGACCTCCGCGGAGTTGCCGGCGGTGCGCCAGCGCTCCGCCATGAAGAGCGTGTCGTCGATCAGCGGGTCAAGGGTGCCGACCGTGAAAAGGGCCGGAGGCATGTCCGCGAGACGGGCATATAGCGGCGAGACGTCGGGATCGCGCTGACGATCCGATCCAAAGCCAGGAAGAAAGTTGGCACCAAACCACTTGATGATTGGCGTCGATAGGACCAGGTTGCGATCGCCCCAGAGCATCTGGCTCGGCGTGCCGCTGAGGTCATAGGCGCCGTACACGAGGTTCGCGGCCGCGATGCGTTCCTTGATCCCATGCCGGTCGCGCAGCCTGAGCAGCGTGACCACCGCGAGATGCGCTCCGGCCGACTCGCCGCCGATGGCAAAGCGCGCGGGAGCATCCAGGAGCTGAGGGCCATGCTCGAGCAGATGGAGGACCGCATCCTCGCAGTCATCCGGTGCGGCGGGGTACGGGTGCTCCGGCGCGAGCCGGTAGTCGATGCTCGCAGCACATAGACCCGTCTCGTCGGCGAGGAGCATCAGGGCCACGTCCTGCATGTCGTGCGCGCCCAGGGTCCAGCCGCCGCCGTGGATATGGAGATAGATGCCAGTCGCCTCCTTGTCAGGACGCAGGACCCGGACCTTGAGCGGACCGCTGCGGCCCGCGACTTCTATGTCCCGCGCCTCGTCCAGGAATACGGGCGCTGGAAAGATGCCCTTGCCCTCCCGCCTGGCCCGCCGCGACACGTCTGGCGGGACCGAGATCACGGGTACTTGGGTGGCGATCAGAGCTTCGAGCTGGGCGTTGAACGCCCGTGCCTCGTCGATGTCTTTCTGCTCCACGTCGGGCGCGGCCGGCCGAACCGTGGCCATTGGAGCCAGTCTATTCCGCTTGCGTCCCCGCACAGATCGGGCATGCCGTGCCACGTGCGGGTACGATCCGGCGCAGTGCCAAAAGCGTGGGTCGTCCGTGAGCTGGGAACGCCCGACAAACTTCACTTCGAGGATGTCGATCCGTCGCCAATGAGCGACGACCTGGTCCGGATCCGCGTGCGGGCCGCGGCGGTTAACTTTTTCGACCTGCTCCAGCTCGGCGGCACCTATCAGGTCAAGCCTGAGCTGCCCTTCATCCCGGGAGCCGAGGTGGCGGGCGATGTCGAGGCCGCGCCGCCCGGAACCGGGATGAGGCCCGGAGACCGGGTGTTTGCGGTCGTCTCGCAAGAGGGCCTGCACCGCGGCGGCTACACCGAGGTCACCCACGCCGAACCGGGCGATGTCCGGAAGATGCCCGATGGCATGTCCTACGCGGCGGCCGCCGCCTTCTTCATCAACTATCAGACCGGTTGGTTCGCACTCCATCGCCGAGCCAACGTGCAGCCGGGTGAGGTGGTCCTCGTCCACGCCGGCGCAGGTGGTGTGGGGACCGCCGCGATCCAGCTTGCCAAAGCGGCCGGTGCCCGGGTGATCGCGACGGCAGGCTCGGACGCCAAGCTCGCCGTGTGCCGGGACATGGGCGCCGACGTCGCGATCAACTACAACGACGAGGACTTCGTGGCCGCGGTCAAACGGGCGACCGACGGCAAAGGAGCGGACGTGGTCTACGACCCGGTCGGCGGCGACGTGTTCGATCGGTCGACCAAGTGCGTCGCCTTCGAAGGTCGCATCGTCGTGCTGGGATTCACCTCAGGACGCGTGCCGACCATCGCGACGAATCACCTCCTGATCAAGAACTATTCGATCGTGGGCCTGCACTGGGGCCTTTATCGTCAGCGCGCGCCGCAGCTGATCCCCGAGTGCACTGAAGCGTTGTTCGCCCTCTACGCGGCGGGAAAAATCCGGCCCCATGTGGGACGCGAAGCTCCGCTCGCTGATGCTGTGATGGTCCTGGAAGAGGTCGCCTCGCGGAAGACCACCGGCAAGGCGGTGCTCACCGTCGAAGCAAGTTAAGGGCGCGACAGACCAAGCGCCGCCTCGCTCATCTTGCCGGGGTTGAGGATCCCGAGCGGATCCAACGCCTTCTTGATCGCGGCCATCACAGTGAGGGCCTCGCCGTGCTCGGCGGCGAGGAACTCCGCCTTGCCGTAACCGACGCCATGCTCGCCCGAGCACGTGCCGCCCATCTCGATCGCGCGCGCCACCATGCTCCGGTTGATGGCACGCGCCTCCGCGAGCTCATCGTCCCGAGCGGGGTCGATCAGGAAGCAGACGTGGAAGTTGCCATCGCCGACGTGGCCGAGAATCGGCGCGATGAGATTCGACTTTTCTATGTCGGCCTTGGTCTCGGCGATGCACCGGGCAAGGTTTGACAGCGGGACGCAAACGTCGGTGACCAGCCCCTTCGAGCCAGGACGCAGCGCAAGCCCGGCGTAGTAGGCCTCATGCCGCGCACGCCACAGACGGTTGCGGTCCTGCTGCGTCGTGGCCGACTCGACGGATACGGCGCCGAACTCCCGGGCCAAGGCGGCGACCTCCTCGGCGTCGTGCTTGACGGCACCCTCGCTGCCATGGAACTCGAAGAGGATCGTGGGCATCACCTTCAGGGCGAGGCCGCTGCGGCGGTTCACGGCATCGATGTAGATCTCGTCGAGTAGCTCGGCCCTAGCGACCGGCACACCCATCTGGATCACCGAGGTCACGCAGGAAACTGCCTGATCGAGCGCCGGAAATGAGCACACCGCCGCGCTCATCGCCTCGGGCAACCCGTACGCGCGAAGGGTCAGCTCGGTGATCACGCCGAGCGTTCCTTCCGAACCGACGAACAGGCGGGTCAGGTCATAGCCGGCGGACGATTTGCGGGCCCGCGATGCTGTCCGGATGATCCGCCCGTCCCCCAGCACCACCTCGAGACTGAGCACGTTGTCGCGCATCGAGCCATAGCGCACGGTCGTCGTGCCGGAAGCACGGGTGGCGGCCATTCCGCCAAGCGAAGCATCGGCGCCCGGGTCGACCGGGAAGAACAGGCCATGGCGGGCGAGCTCCCTGTTGAGTGCCTCGCGGGTGACACCCGGTTGCACGGTCACGTCGAGGTCCGCCGGCCGGACATCGACCACGCGGCTCATCCGGCTCATGTCCAGGCATAGGCCGCCCCTGACCGCCGCGATGTGGCCCTCCAGTGAAGTGCCGGTTCCGAACGGGATTACCGGAGTCAGGGTTCGCGCGCAGACAGCCATGATGGCGGCTACGTCCTGGCTGCTCTCGGGGTAGCCGACCATGTCCGGGCTCATCGCTCGGTGGTACGACTCGTCGAGACCGTGCGCCTCCCTCTCGCTCTCGGCCATGGACAGCCGCTCGCCGAGGATCGCCCTCAGATCCGAGGCGGTCGCGGAGTCGACACGCATACCGAGATCGTGGCACCTTCGGCCCGGTTCGAGCGCCTGATCAACCCGTATCTCGACGGTTGGCGAACCGCGAATTACCATATCGTCGTCGCTGGGGCACCGCCGACAACGACCTCGAGAAGGCGTCCCGCCAACCAGCAGGGGAGGAATATGACCTTGGTACCGCGTAGCGTCAGGCCACTCGTCTGGCTGGCCCTCGTCCTGGCCGCAGCGGTCGTTATGGCCGCCTGTGGCAGCCAGCCCTCAGGCAACCAGGCCCAGAGCTTCAAAGGCACGAAAAAGGTCGGCTATTCGGCGCCGTTGACCGGCCAGTCGGCACTCTACGGTCACGCGGTGAGCCAGGCACTGCAGCTCGCGGCGGACGACATCAACGCCAAGGGCGGCGTCAACGGCTACAAGATCGAGATGGACATCCAGGACGACGGCACGACCGTCCCGCAGGCGGTGAGCAACACCAAGAACATGATCCTGCAGGACAACGTAGTTGCCCTGATGGGCTCGGTGACGTCGGCTCAGTGCCTGGCCGAAAGCCCGATCGCAAAGCAGAACAAGGTCATCACGATCGACGCCACGTGCAACAGCTGGCAGCTGACCATGGAGCCCGACATCGTCAACCCCTACTGGGTCTCGATCGTCCCCAACACCTACATGGAAGGCACCGCTGCGGGCCGGCTCGCGGCGAAGCTGAACGTAGGCAAGATCTTCATCGTCTCGCCTAAGTACCTGTTCGGCATCTCGGAGACCAACGCCTTTGTGGCCGCCTTGAAGAAGGCCAACTCGAGCGCGCAAATCGTGAACGACCCGAGCACCTGGTACGTGCCGTTTCCGACCAACCCACGCTGGGACTCCACCATCAACGCCATCCAGGCCGCGAAGCCAAACCTCGTCTACTCCAACATCTTCGCCGCAGACCAGATCAACTTCATCAAGCAGGCTCTCGCGGTCGACCCACAGTTCTTCGTCAAGTACCCGATGACGACGCTGGTTTCAGTCGACGAGCTGAACGCGCTGGGCTCCCAGTACCCAGAGGGTATGCACGCATACATGCGTGCTCCGTTCTTCGCGCTGCAGAACAACAACGCGAAGCTCACCGACTTCATCAGCCGCTACCGCGCAAAGTTCAACGGCGAGTACCCGTCCGATTGGGCGGTCATGGACTACGACGCGTTCATGCTCTGGGCACAAGCCGCGAACTCGGCCAAGGGCTTCGACGCGGATCAGGTCGTCAAGCAGATCAGTGGCCACGCGTTCGACAGCCTGCGCGGATACAAGATCACGATCCGCCCTGATGAGCTGCAGGCCAACGTCGGCGAGACCACTGGCACAACCACAAGCTCCGGCGGAGCCTTTCCGTTCCCGATTCTCAAAGACGTGACGAACCTCAAGGGCGACGACTTGCTGATGCCGCTTCAGATGGTCAACGAGATCAAGGGCAATCAGTGCGACGCGAAGGCGGGCGATCCCACGACCGCGAACTTTGCCCTATGTCCGTCCTGGAAAGCGAGCTAGTCACACCCACCAAGAAACAAGAACGAATATGACGCCAGGGCAAGTCCTGCTGTTCGCGGTGGGCGGGCTGGCCAATGCGGCCTACCTGTTCATAGTCGCGGCGGGACTGTCCCTGGTGTTCGGGGCCTTGCGCGTCATCAACATGGCGCACGGCTCGCTCTACATGATCGCGGCGTTCGTGACCGTGGTCATCGGCAACCAGCTGGGCGCGGGCCTTGGCTTCTGGGGAGGGATGCTCGTCGCGGTGGCGGTGGCCGGTGCGATCGGAGGAGTCGTTGAGGTGCTGGTGCTAAGGCGCGTTTACGGCCGAGAGCATCTAGTCCAGCTGCTTGGCACCTACGCTGTCAGCCTGATCATCGCGGGCGCGGTACGGATCGTCTTCGGCGCCAACTACCGAACCATCGTTTCGCCGATCCCAGGTCACCTCAACCTGGGCGGCTACAGCTACGCCAGCTACTCGCTTTTCATGATCGCCGCCGCAATTGCCATCGGCGGCGGCGTGTGGGCGATGCTCTACCGCACGAACCTTGGCCGGAACATCCGAGCCGCCGTCGCGGATCCGGACCTTCTGAACGCCACCGGCGTCAATGTCACCAGGCTCTACACCACCGTGTTCATGATTGGCGCCGCATTGGCGGGGCTCGGAGGATCGATCGTCGCGCCAAGCCAGGCAGTGGGCTCGAGCATCGACACTGACGTCCTGGTCCTCGCTTTCGCGATCAGCGTCATCGGCGGCCTCGGCAGCATCGTCGGCTCGGCTGTCGGCGCGCTGATCGTGGGCATGGTGATCTCGTTCGGTCTCGTCATCCCCGCCACCAACCCGTTCGCGCTTGCGTTCGTCTTCATCATCATGACCGCGGTCCTCATCGTCCGGCCGCGTGGCTTCTTCGGTCTGCCCGACAGTTGATCCGCCTCCTTCCGCGCTCCCGCGGCGACCGGGTGCGCTGGGGAATGGTGCTCGCCCTGTTCCTGTTCGTGGCCCTGATCCCTCCCCTGGCCGGCCTCAACGAGAACCTGAACCCCGACGCGAGCTCGCGATTTCAGATCTTCCTGGGCACCTCAGCGCTGGTGCTCGCTTTGTGGGCGATCTCTTACAACCTGATGCTCGGTTATACGGGCATGGTCTCGTTCGCGCACGCCGCCTACTACGGCGTCGGCGCTTACACGGTCGCCCTGATCTTCAAGCGCTATCACCTTCCCATCCTGCTGGGTCTTGCCGCGGCGCCGCTCGCGGCAGCGGCGGTCGGTGTAGTGACCGGGCTGGTCGCGCAGCGGGCGGTCCGACTGTATTTCTCGCTCCTCACGCTCGCCATCTCCCAGCTGCTCTTCTCGCTCGCCTTTACGTGGTACGACTTTACGGGCGGCGACAACGGTATCGCGGTCACAGTGCCCGACCAGCTGAGCGACTACACGACGCTCTATTACTTCACGGCGGCAGTCGTCGGGGTGTGTCTCTTGCTGATGTTTCTCCTCGTGCGCTCGCCGTTCGGCGCGGCTCTGCTCTCGATCCGCGAGAACAGGCAGCGCGCCGCCGCGATCGGCATCAACGTAAAGGCGTACGAGCTGGCCATCTACACGATCGCGTCGCTGTTCGCCGGCATGGCGGGAGGCCTCTTCATCCTGTACCAGCAGCAGGCATACCCCGAGATGCTCTACTGGACGGCCAACGCGCAGCCGGTCGTCGTGACACTCCTTGGCGGGACGACCACGTTCCTCGGGCCGGCGATCGGCGCCTTCATCTACGTGGTGCTGGACAACGCGGTCTCGAAGCAGTTCCCCTACCAGTTCGACATCATCCTCGGCGCGATCGTGCTGGGCGTAGTGCTGGCTGTGCCCGGCGGCATCTCGGACGCGCCGACCGTGTTCCTGCGCCTGCGCGAGCGTTTCCATCGTGGCGAGCAGGCGGAAGCGCCGCCTGCTGAAAGCGCGGGCGAGGCGATCCGCATGTTCGATGTCCGCAAGGCGCTCGCCACCGATGCGATTCAGGCCGAGGAGGTGCATCCCGGGCAGACCTTGCTTCAGATCGAGCACCTGAGCCGGCGCTTCGGCGGCTTGCGCGCGGTCGAGGACGTGAGCCTCGAGGTCAAGCAGGGCGACCGTCACGCCATCATCGGTCCGAACGGGGCCGGCAAGTCCACCCTCTTCAACCTCATCACCGGTCAGCTGAAGCCCACCTCGGGCACCGTGAAATTCGACGGACGCGACATCACGGGCAAGGCGCCTCACGTGATCGCGCGGACCGGCATCGGTCGCGCCTTCCAGATCACGACGATATTCCCGAAGCTGACCGTTCGTCAGAACCTGCAGTTCGCGATGCTCGCGCACGCCGGCTACACCGTCCGGCCGTTCGGACTTGCGAATCGCATCTTCTCCGCTGAGGCGCAGGAGCTAGCCGAGGCAGTTGGCCTGGGAGCGTGGACAGACCTCCCCGCCGGTCAGTTGAGCCATGGCGATCAGCGCGCCATCGAGATCGCGATCTCGCTCGCGCTCGGTTCGAAGCTCGTGCTGCTCGATGAGCCCACGGCCGGGATGTCCGCTTACGAGACGGACAAAGCGATGGAGCTCGTCCGGCGCCTGGCCACGGAGCGCCACCTGACGCTACTCTTCTGCGAGCACGACATGTCCGTTGTCTTCAGCACGGCTCGCACCGTCACGGTGATGCACCAGGGCCGCGTCCTCACCGAGGGCACACCGGAACAGATCCGGCACAACCCGGACGTGCAGAAGGTCTACCTGGGGGAGCTGGAGCAGGAGGAGTTAGGCGCGTAGTCATGCTCCAGGTCGAGGGATTGAACGTCCGGTACGGCAAGAGCCATGTCGTCTTCGACTTCAGCGTCGAGGTCGAGGATGGCAAGCTGCTCGCGGTGCTGGGCCGCAATGGCGCCGGCAAGACAACCATCATCCGCGGGATCACCGGACTTCTCCCTGGTGCTTCAGGATCGGTCAGCGTCGGAGGTCGCGACATGAGCGGATGGCCCGCCCACCGGCGGGCGCGCGGGGGACTGGCATACGTGCCCTCCGGCGCGCGCTGCTTCCAGAACCTGACCGTCGACGAGAACCTCGAGATCGCATCGCACGCCAACGGCGGCGACCGCAGCTGGACGAAGAAACGGATCTGGGAGCTGTTCCCCAAGCTCGAGAGCCTGAAGAACAACATGGCGGGCGGCCTCTCGGGCGGCGAACGGCAGGTGCTCGCGCTCGGGCGCGCGCTGATGGGCAATCCGCGGGTGATGCTCCTCGACGAACCGACCGAAGGCCTTGCGCCGGTGCTGGTGCAGTCGATCGGGACGCTTCTCGGAACGCTGAAGTCGACCGGCGTGTCAATCCTGCTGGCCGAACAGAATCACCAGATGGCGCTGCGCGTCGCCGACCGGGCGGCCTTCATCGAGAAGGGGCGCATCGTCGAGGTGCTTCCGACCGCGCGTGCGCGGGACAGCGAGGTGCTGCACCGAATCCTCGGCATCTGAACGTTGAAGGGCAGACGGAAGGAAGCCACGGCAAACCCGACTGATCCTGGCAGTGGCTTCCCGAATGGCGAAAGGTGTTAGCCGATCTGCATGCCGGACGGCGACGCCACGTACGAGGGACCTCGAAAGCCGTTCATCGGAGGACACCTTGGGGCGCCTTACACAAATAAATACGCGGAGCGACATTGCGATCAAGCATCGCTTGATCGATCACTGGATTCTGAATTCCAAACTGGCTCCGGGACCGGCACTCGAACCCTCAACCTTGCGGTTGACTGATCGCTGGGGTCGGTTCAAAGGTTGCGGTCTGAATTCGCTGATTGGCTGCCGCGTGCCGTCAAAAACCATCTTTTGCCACCGGCGTTGCTGTACGACAGTGGGTCCCTCTGCGTAAGCCTAGACCGCCACGACCGAGTCTCAGCTGCGGTGGCTTTTCACTCGCGAACTAGGCTTAGTATCGCCAACGAGATAGAGAAAGCGATCGACTTCGAACTGCCCGACGAGGAGGAGAAAGCCTGGCGGCTCCACGAGCAGCTGGGCCAAGGACCTATGGTCCTGGTCTTCTACCGAGGAGACTGGTGACCATACTGCAACGGGCAGTTGGCCTCGTACGCACGGAACTGGGACCACTTCGTCAGGGAAGGCGTAGGCATGGCGGGGATATCGGTCGACCTCATCGCTAACAACCACGCCATGGTTGAAAAGCTGTTGCTGCCTTTCCATCTGCTCAGCGACCCAGAGGGTCGCGTCATCAAGGAATGGAGCGTGTGGACGGATGCAGGCGGGGGCATCGCCAGGCCGGCGATCTTCGCGATCAGGCGCGATGGAACCATAGGCTGGAGATACGTGGGCCGCGATTTTGCTGACCGCCCTACTGATGACGAACTGTTCAACTCAATTCGGGGAGAAGTCTGAGATGGCGCGAGGCGACCGCCCTCTACCACTCGAGCAGTTGGAGCCTTACATGAGGGGGGTCAAGTTCGCGGTCGAAGCGTTGGGACGGCGGCACAAGGACCACGACCCTGACCTCGCGGATGATGCCGCCCGCTATATCGACATGGCGGAGCGCTACGGCCAGGCTGCGATCGCGACCTTCCGTTTGCAGCGCGAGCGGAGGAAGACGACCTAGGGCCCCGAACGATACCGCGTTGACGCAAGGCCAGGATGCCAGGTTGGCCCCTCATGCGTGCCGGGCTTTCCTTCACAACCATTGTGCCGGCACTTTCGGCGAGGACACATCGTTCCAGACCGCCCGAAAACGAGGGGGCCGTCCCCCTCTCCAGGCATGAACCTCAAGCTACCGCGGCGCGGCCTCAATAAGCAACTGAGCTGATGCGGCCCTGGCCGACCCGTTTGGCCTCGGCAGCCAGAACGAGAATCGGGTCAGACCTGCGCGAGACTCGGCGCCGACCTCGCCGCCCGCTGCCCTCACCCGCATCCTGACGATGGCAAGCCCGATCCCGGCGCCGCCTGTGGAGCGATCGCGCGACTTATCGACCCGGTAAAAGCGCTCGAACACACGCTCCAAATCGTCTGGCGGAATGCCGGCGCCACTGTTGAGCACCTCCACGTTCACGCGCCTCGTTCGGACCTGGACTCTGGCCTGGACCTCACCTCCGGAGTCTGTGTACTGAGCAGCGTTCTGGAGCAGATTGGAAAGGATCTGCGCGAGGTGGTCGGGGTCGACGTAGGCGACCGCGGCGGCGGGCATACGCGACGAGGTTCGAATCGACCGGCGTTCGAGCAGCGGACGCAATGCGTCCATCGCCGCACAGATCGCCTGCACCACGTCGGTTTCGCGCGGCGATGGCTCCCGGCCTTCCCCACGCGCCAGTGCTTCCAGCGAGGCTGAGAGCCGCACCAGGCGCTCAACCTCTTCGTGCAGCGAGGTGAACACATCACTCCCAGGGGCGATGACGCCATCGCGGAGCGCCTCCAGGTATCCCTGCAAATTGGTGAGCGGAGTGCGCAGCTCGTGGGCGGCATTCTCGATGAACTCCTGGCGCACGCGTTCCTGCTGCTCGAGTTCGGACGCGAGCTGGTTGAACGATCGCGCCAGAGACTGGACCTCCCGCGGACCGGACCCCCGCAGCCGCATGTCGTACTGACCGGCGGCGAGCCGTGCCGCCGCTTCGGAGACCCGCATGAGCGGTCGCGACATCCAGCGAGCAAGCCACGCGGCGAGAAAAAGCGTGGTGCAGATCGCAGCTCCGACCGCCGCAAGCAGGACCAGGGTGACACTGCTCTGGAACATGTCGCGCGCCGCAGCCACGCTGGCTCCGTGCTGGACCATGAGTTGCTCGAACTCCGCCCCACCAACACGCTGCACACCGATGGCGACGATGGCGAGTGCCAGGGCGGCAACTCCAATTGAGGCCGCGGCGATGTGCGCGCCGATACCAAAGCGCTTCATGGCTCGGTGGCGCGGTAGCCGCCGCCCCTCACCGTAGCCACGTAGCGAGGACGCCTTGCGTCGTCGCCGAGCTTGACACGAAGCCTTCCGATGTGGACGTCGATGGTGCGGTCGAGGGCAGCGCCGGCGCCTTCCTGGTAAAGCGCGTCCTGCAGTTGCTGCCGGCTCAGCACTCGTCCGCGAGCCGCGGTGAGAGCTGCGAGCAGCCGGAACTCCGCCGCAGTAAGACTCAGTTCGCGATCACCCTGGTGGACCTGCTGGCGTCCAAGATCGATGGTGAGGTCCCGGTGGAGGAATGTCGCCTCTTCCCTCTCGCCTCGCCCGTCCAACCGGCGCAGGATGGCCTTGATCCGCACCACCAGCTCCGCCGGCGAGAACGGCTTGCCGAGGTAATCGTCAGCACCCTCCGTAATGCCGTAGACGCGATCCGGTGTCGAGCCGCGAGCGGAGAGAATCAGCACGGGCACGTCCGATTCCTGGCGCAGCTGCCTCAGCAGGGACATCCCGTCGAGCCCCGGCAGCATCAGGTCGAGTACGACCAGTCGAGGGCGCGCGCGGCGGATCGCCTCCAGGGCAAGCACGCCGTCGCCTACAGTGACGACTGGAAGGCCTTCGCGCCGAAGGTAAGTGCTCACGAGAGCCTGGATCTTGGGGTCGTCATCGACCACCAGCACGGGAGCCTCGAGCTTCGTCTCGATTGCCATGGTTGACAGGCTAGGCAATGATTGTGACGGGTTCGTGACGACCCGCGATCTGAAATGGCGTTCGGCCATCACTGAACTTTCACGGACGCGTCATCGGCGAGTCACGCGCAGCCTGGATCGTGGTTGGACATCACCACCAGGGAGGCAACCATGCTTAAAGCATTCGTGCTGGGTCCAGCGGCCGCCATCGTCCTCCTCTGTGCAGCCACGACGCCCGTACTCGCATCGACTCAGGTGGGGCAGGGAAGCCTGTTCCTCGACGACCGCGTCGTCGGTACCGTGCTTCCACCATCGCATATGGAGGCCGGAACCGGCCTGGATCCCTTCTACAAGGTGACCAACGGCGCTCCGGGCCAGCTTGGGATCGCCGGCGTGGGGCCGAGCGACGCCGGCGCGTATCACGGTGGCGCCTGGCAGGTATGGACCGTCACGTTCAATACCGGCGTCACCCCTCATCTGCTGACCTCGGGTTCGGCGGTGGCGGCGGCGCAGGCGGCCGGCGACGTCGCCATCACGCGCGTCGCGGACGCAGACTTCCGGTGCCCGATCACCGAACAGAGCAAGGGGTAGGGTGTGATGAAGATCTTCGATTTTCTCTTCCACCTCTCCCAGAGGATCGGTGAGCCGCTGCTGCGCTTCACCATGGGCCTGGTTCTGCTGTGGATCGCCGGACTCAAGTTCGTCGATCCCGCACCAGGGCGCGGCATGCTCGAGGCTTCGCTGCCGCTCTTCGCCTTCAACGGTTTCGTGTACACGTTGGGCGTCCTGGAGATCGTGGCGGCGCTGTTGCTCTTTGCCGGGCTGTGGGTCCGCTACGTCGGGCTTGCGCTGCTGCTGCTTTTCGGCGGCACGTTGACGATCTTTCTCGTTGCGCCGGCCATCACCTACGGGCCGCACAATTTTCCGATCCTTTCACTTGCCGGCCAGTTCCTCTTGAAGGACACCGTGCTAGCCGCCGCCGCGATCAACCTGGTGGCCATGGACAGCGCCAGGGCACGGGCGCGGAGTGAGCACATGATGAATACGCGAACCGCGGTGCAGACCTGAGCACGCGCGAGCCGATCTAGCCGGCCATACCTTCCCCGGGGCAATCTGCGGCACGTTCGGAAAATAGCGCCTCGTATTCGCAGCGAGTCGTTGAGTGCTGCTAAAGCCTACGGTTTGACACCGCCGTTGCTATAAGACTGCGAGCTGATAGCACTTAGTGCTGCCCAGACCCAGGCTGGCCGCCGGCCCCTCAAATCAAGGCGATACGGTACTGTCGAACGGGTCGCCGGAGCGAGTTCTGGCCAGGCGGTGAGGGACCATTGAAGGAAGAAGAATGATCGATCCGAAACATGAAGTAGTCGTCGAATACTGCGTACCTTGAAACTATCTCGATGAGGCTGTCCGTGCGGCAGTCGAAATCGCGTCGGGGTGGGCCCCCGTTCTAAGGGGGATCGAATTGCGTTCAGGTGTGAAGGGAGTCTTCAAGGTCTCCATCGATGGAGAAATCATTTTCGACAAAGCTCGTTTGGGACGTTTTCCGAATCCCGACGAGATGACGCCAGCAGTCCAGAAACGTCTTGGGGCGAAGGTTTATTGGCGAGAATCCGAGCAGAGTTGATTTCTCCTCGCCAGGCAAACGCGTGACCCTTGAAGGCTGATCGAAATCTTGGACATCATCCAACGCAGGACTACGCTGTCGCCGCTTACTTCGTCGTTGGTTTCTGACGAGAGGCGGATAGCGATCAGCCCACGCCAATTGTGAAATCAGAAAGAGTGCGCCGCCGGCGCCGGCCTTCGTCAAGAACTGTCGTCGTGTAACTGCCCTCACCGGAGCATCTCGCGAAATTCCATCCCGAGGGCGATGAAAAGTCTGCCGTCGGACTTCGCCGCAGGGTCACATCATCAACGTCGACTTCGCCACGGGCACGCTCTCGGCAGGCGGGATAGCGTCTGCCCGAGCAAACGACAACTCGAAGATCACTTTGACCGGCTCCGGCACATTCGCCGTCTTCACCCATGGCTCCGGGACGGGGATTCGAACCCCGAACCTTGCGGTTAACCGATCGCTGTAGCCCGTTCGGAAACGGCGGTTCGAATTCACTGAGTGCCGCCGAGTGTCGCCAAATCACGCCCTTGGCCACTGGCGTTGCTGTACGGCCGGCACCATGGCCTGACCTGGCGAATGCCCGACTCCCCGCGGTTTTGAAGACCGGGGCCCGGTCATCGTCTCGTGAGGCGAGCGCCGCAGTCAGAATCGCGGCGCTCGCCCAGACAAACTGAATGTCAGATCTTGGTCGGTTCGCCTGCCGGGATGAAGATCGAGAAGTGCTCGAAGCACGCCTCTTTGACGGGGTAGTTCAGGCAGTCGATGTTGTCCCGAATGAACGCCTCACCGGCGAGCAGCGCCTTGAAGCCGGCGGCGATTTCCCGCACCAGTGCAGACGCTTCGTCGAATCGCAGGAAGTGACAGACGAATACCCGCCGGTAGGCACTTGCCATGTCTGCAAGCCGAGCTGTAGAGAACGCGAAGTGATCGAGGTTGGAGTCCTCGAGCTGCGCATAGATCGGCCCCGTGTTGATGGTGTCGCCGCCGAATAGCAGGCCGTTGGCCTCGTCGAGTAGGCAGATGCAGTCAGGAGAGTGGCCCGGGGTATGCAGCACTTGCAGCTTGCGCCCGCCGAGGTCGAGCACATCACCCTCGTCAAGTAGCCGAGTCGGAATGGTAGGCACGACCCTATAGCCGTCGGGGTTGAATCCATCCGGCAGCTCGCGAATCATTCGCTCTGCCGTAAGCAGGTGAAAATAGAGGTCGTCCGCCTCGCGATACGGACCCCACGCTTCGAGGAGCCGTTTCGTGTAGGCCATGTAACCTTCGGCCAGCTCCGGGGGCGATGGCTTGGAGACGAGATCCGCGCCGATGCGGTGGATCGCAAACTCGCTGAAAAACCGATTTCCGCCCGTGTGGTCGAAATGGTAGTGAGAGTTCACGACAAGGAGCTTGCGAGGCGTGATCTCCTCGGCGACTTTGCGGATGTTTGCCACGCCGAGTCCGGTGTCGAAGAGCACAGCGCTCGTCGAACCCTCGATTAGCCACGAATTCACGTGGCCGGGCTCAGACACCAGGTAAACGCCCGGCTCAAGTTTGCTGACCTCGAACCACGCGGTTCGAAACGGGCTTACGTCGACGGCGTGGTCTGTGGCCGGGCGCGTCATGGCCTGACCGGGCTCGCCGCCGGAGTCACGGGCTTTGCCGCGACCTGGGCTCTGGCGACAAGGTAATACAGGACGCCGGTCACGATGAGGCCGGCGAACAGGCTGAGGTCGGCGCCGCCCAAGGCCCCGGTTGCAATCGGGCTCTGCCAGAGGGTGGAGTTGGCGAAGGCAAGCGCGGCGAGTACGCCAACCACATAGACAGCGAGCGCAGGCCAGTTGACGCCATTCGCGTACCAGTACGGCCCGCGCCCCCATGTGTGTAGTGCGGCGGCGTCATAGCGTCCGGCGCGGACCACCCAATCCACCAGCAGGATGGCGCCCCACGGACAGAGAAGGATGAGGGTGAGCGACAACCACTGCGCGTAAAGCGCCATGAAGTTGTAGACAAAGACCGCAACGAGGGTAAGGACGGTCGCGATGGCGCCGACCATGCAAACCGCGATCCAGCGCGGCACCTGAATGCGCAGGGCGAGCAATCCAAGTCCGGCGGTGTAAAGGTTGAGCACGTTGTTGGCGGTTGCGCCCCAGATGACGACCAGCAGGAACGGAACCAGGTACCAGCCGGGCAAGATCTTGGGTAGGTTGTCAATCGGGTTGGACATGTCGACGAGCGTGGCCAGGACCACGCCGACAAATCCGGCGAGCAGCGACGAGACGAGCATGCCCAGGAAGGCCCAGAAGGCCACTTGTTGCGGCCTGGTATCGCGGCTGAAGTAGCGAGAGTAGTCGGACGCGTAGTTGATCCACGAGATTGGTCCGGCAAAGACCACTGAAAGCCCAAGCAGCCATGTGCCGAGCGCCGTGCTGCCAGCTTGCTGGCCACCGGCGTAGCCCCAGTCGACCTTCGGCAACGCAAAGACAAGCAGCCCAGCGATCAGGACGACGGAAACGATGAAGAAGACCCGCTCTGAGGCGATCACCGTGGCGTGGCCGAAGAGCGCGATGGCCACCTGGCCGAGTAGAACGATGATGATCGCAGCGATTTTGATGGCTGTGCCGCTTCCCAGGCCCGCAACCGACGAGAGCTCGACCAGGGCGAAGACGGCCAGGACGGAGTTCACGGCCACCCATCCGGACGCCGAAAGCCAGCTCAACAGCGCGGCGGGATAGTTCCCGTTAAGCCCGAATGCCGCGCGGGTGTTGACGATGGTCGCTGTCCCGGTTCTAGGTCCGAAGATGCTGCAGAGGCCGAGTACAACCGACCCAGCAAAACCCCCGATCGCGACGGCGAGAAGCGCCTGCCACAAGCCAAGCCCGAAGAGAACCGTCAACGCCGCTGTTGTGAGGATGATGTAGTTGAAGTTCCCGCCCATCCACGTCCAGAACAGCTCGCGCGGATGGCCATGAGCATGCTCGGGCGGGATCGGGTCGAGGCCGTGGATCTCGATCCCGAAGATCGGATCAGCTTCCCTGGCGTCCATCGCATGATCGCTCACCTGGCTCTTGCCTCCCTTCAGGACGACACGGAGGCAAGACAGGGCGACCTACTCCAAGCACCGCACGCCCGGTTCGCTCTCGCCATCGAGTGCCTCCTCGGCACGGGTTGACCAAGGCGAAGTCTCCCGGGCTTTTCTCCCGCCGTGTGGCACGCCAGCGTGCTCGCTACTCTTGGACCAGACCCGGCGCGAACAGCCGTCGGAACCCTAGTAGTGTCTTCGGTTGACGCTATTTCTAACATCGAGACGGACCGCCGTCAATGCCCGGATCGTCGTGGGCGTCCGGACCGCGGAAAATTGGCAGGGACGGAAAATTGGCAGGGTGGCTTGGACGTTCGTAAAGGCCGATGCTGCCGAGGCGCAGTGCGTCGGAGTTCACGAGCGCGGAACGCGGTTTCGCTTTAGGCTCGCTTACTGACCGCCGTGGCGGCGGCCAGGTTGGCCCGACGGACCGCATCAAGAGGGCTCGCGCCGGCCGCAAGCGCGGCCATGAAGGTTCCCGTGTGCGCGTCGCCTGCTCCGGTGGTGTCCGCGACCTCGAGGGATGGCGCAGGCAATCGCTGGATGTCGCGACCGCGCATGAGCAGCAAGCAACCGTCACGTCCGAGACGCACCAAAACGCCGTCGCGACCTGCAAGCTCAGCCAGGCCGCGAATGGAGTCGTTGGGATTGGCAGCCCCAGTCATGAGGCGAGCCTCGCGTTCGTTGCAGGTCCACCAGTTGCAGCGGGCGGCGGCGGCGCGGAGAACAGACCGTTGAATCTCAGCGACGAGAGGACCTGGGTCCCCAACCACAGTGACGCTGTCCTCGAGACGAGGCAACCAGCTGGCAAGCGCCGGCCCGGACTCGGGATACGCAAGACCATAGCCGGATACGTAGACGAGGTCGTCGTGTGAGATTGGAATCGAGTCCAGGGCCTGGGCGGTCATCCTTGCCTCGGCGCCGGGAGACGTCGCGAAAGTTCGCTCGCCGTCCCCCGTGACAAAGGTGATCGAGAACCCGGTGTCAAGACTTGTTGCCGGAGGCGCGATCATCTCGATGCCGAGCTCCATCAGAGAGGACCGCACCATGTCGCCAAAGGAACCTGTCCCATGGCTCCCCGCGTAGGTCACTGTCGCGCCTTGATCTCGCGCCGCCGCCATCACGTTGAATGCGCCGCCGACGGCCAACCTCGAGGAGCCCGCGACGATGTCTCCACCGGGCTCGGGAAGTGCCGGCACCTTCATCACGATGTCAACGACTGCGCTGCCAACGCAGACAAGCCTTCGAGTCCGCGGGTGGGTCATTTCAAGGAGCCGCGCGCCGCGTAGCCCCGGCCAAACTCCGTTCGAAGCAGAAGCAATTGTTCGCACAGCGGCTCGAGCTCGAGGCCGTTGACGGTTTTCACCACTTCTAACGCGTCCGTCGGAAAGGCACCGATTCCCTGGCATGAGCCCGCGATCGCCCCTGTGATGGCAGCGATGGTGTCGCTGTCTCCGCCCAGCGACGCTGCGAGGAGACATCGGTGCCAGGCGCCGCCGTCGCCTGCCGCTCGCAGGAGCGCGAAAGCGGCGGGCACAGATTCTTGTGTGGCCACGCTGGTGCCGACCACGCTGCGGATAAATCGGAGCAGCTCGTCATCCCCCAGGCCGCCGACGCCGGCCAAGGCGGCCTCGATCCTCGCGGCTACGTCGGCGCCGGCCACCCAACTCCCATGATTCCTGCCGAGACGCGCTGCTGACAGTCCCGCATCGATCGCGTCGTCGAGGCTTGCGCCGCCTACCCCGGCGCTGACCGCGGCCGCGACCGCGCTGGCTCCGGCCAGGGCGAGCGTGGTGTTGTGTGTGACTCCGCTGGCGTCAATGACCGCCTGCAGCAATCCATCGAAGTCGTTCACAGGCCTGGCTATGCCAACCGGCGTCACGCGCATCGCAGCCCCGTTGGTGTCGCCGAAACGGCCGGCCTCCTCGACCGAGATGCCCGCCGCAACCGCGGAGATCGCGCGCTGGGTCGACGGTCCAAGCAGGTCAAGCGATCCACGCCGCACCATATCGCGCTCCCAGTCCGCCAGCGCGTTCGCAAGGGTGAGGGGTTCGATCCGTCCCCCTCCGTCGATCAAGAGCCGGGCGATGAGGAGTGCCTGCTCCGTGTCGTCAGTGATGTGACCGGCGGGAAGGCCGGCCGCGATGGGATGGTTGTCGGGTGCCGGCTGGAACCAGGTGATCGCACCGAACCGACGATCAAGCTCTTCAGGCGAGAGGAGCTGCGTAGGCATGCCCAGCGCATCGCCGATTGCGAGGCCGTAGAGCGCGCCCAGAGCGCGCTCGAACTCCGACGGCGCTGTCACTGGCCCTCGCCCAACCGGAAACGCAAACGGAAATGGGCCGGGTCGAGAAGGCTCTCGACGTGTTCGACCCAGTGCCCAGATCTGGTCCATGTCGTTCGCCGCGTATGCAGGAACGCCGTGCCGCTGCGCCTGCCCAGCAACTTGGCTTCAACCGGTCCCAGGAAACCGACATCCACAAGCTCTTCACCGTGGTGCGGGACCAGGCCGGCGTCTCGCAGGGTGCGCTGCAGCGAATCATGGTGCAGCCCGCCGGCCGGAAGGTCGCGCAGCTTGGCTTGGGCCGGGACACGGCTGCGTTCGAGCGATACCGCGACTCCGTCCGGGATGTGCCTGACGCGATCGATCGCGATCATCTCGACGTCCTGCACCTGGAGCTGCCGCGCGAGCTCGTCGTCCCGGATGCGTTCGATCCTGAGCACCCGGACCGAGAGGCTGATGCCTTCACGAGCCAGGGCGCGTGTCCAGCCCAGCCTGTCGTCGAGCGGCCGGTCGTCGTACATGACAAAGGACCCGCGGCCTGGAGCGGTGGCGATGAGATCGGCCTCGTGAAGCGCCGCCAACGCCTGGCGAACCGTCGTCCGGCTGGTCGAGAAGCGCTTGGCAAGCTCATGCTCACCGGCGAGTCGGGACCCTCTGTCGTGCAAGCCGGCCCGGATCTCCGCGGCCAACGCTTCCGCAATCGCTTCGTGCTTCAGTTTCATCAGCTGACGCCCTGCCTATCCGACAGGACCAGCGCGGCGCCGGAATTCCACGCGAGCGCAACCTCCTGATCGAGCGCGAATCCGTTCTCCGTCGCGGCGTTGTTGGGCCGCCTCACTCGAATTTCCCGGTGTAGGGCTTCGATCACATAAAGCGTGGTGTTGCCCGCGAACGCGATCGATCGCACGTGCCCGACGAGCTCTGAACTGGCGGACTGGGCAGGCGCGAGCTCGATGTCCTCCGGCCGGATCGCCACGGTGCACGTCTCCCCGACGTCGACCGGGTGATCCGTTGCAATCGCCAGGGTGAGCCCGTCGCCCAGGTCCAGGACAAAGCCGGACCTGTCTTTGCTTCTGACCGAGCCATGCATAAAGTTCGCCTCTCCGAGGGACTCGGCGACAAAACCGTCCACCGGTGCGCGGTACACGTTTGACGGGGTGTCGAGCTGCACGATTCTGCCGTTCCGCATCACAGCCACGCGGTCCGACATCGTCAGCGCTTCCTCGTGGTCATGGGTGACGAAGACCGCTGTGACTCCAACCTCTTTCTGGATCTGCCTCAGCTCCAGCTGCATCTGCACACGAAGCTTCTTGTCGAGCGCGCTGAGGCTTTCATCCAGGAGGAGAAGCTGTGGCTTGAACACGAGCGCGCGAGCCAGAGCCACGCGCTGCTGCTGGCCGCCGGACAGTTCCGCGGGACGCCGGGACGCAAAGCCGTTGAGCCGCACCATGTCCAGCGATTCGTCGACAGCTTTGGAGATCTCGCCGCGGCTGAACCGGCGCTGCTCCAGGCCGAACGCAATGTTCTGACGCACCGTCATGTGCGGGAACAGGGCGTAGCTCTGGAAGACCATGCCGATGTTTCGGCGGTGAGCGGGCAGGTTCGTGATCTCTCGACCATTGACCGCGATGCTTCCCGCGTCTGGTTGGAGAAAGCCGGCGATGAGTCTAAGCGCTGTCGTTTTCCCGCATCCGGACGGTCCGAGAAGGGAGATGAATTCGCCGTCCTGGGCGGACAGGTTGAGCTCGTCGAGAACGACTTTCTCGCCGTAGACCTTGGTCAGATCGCGAATCTCGAGAAACGCCACGCGCAGGTCCTCAGGTCGCGACGGCGGCAATGCCGCCGTCAGGGCGCACGATTTCGACGGCAACCGATCGCCCGTAGGTGCGCCTGCTCAGCACCGGAATGAGCGCGAGCAGCCCGACCAGGACCACGGCCGCGGCCAGCAGAACTGAGGAAATCGCAGCCGCCGTCGGGTCATAGGACTGGCGGAGCTCGGTGAAGATCTGGACGGGCACCGTGCTCACCCTTGGGCTGGCCAGGAAGGAAGCGACGACGACCTCGTCCCATGACGTCAGGAAAGCAAATATTGCGCCTGTGATAACGCCGGTGCGGATCAACGGAAGCGTAACCCTCCGGAACGTCCTCCATGGGTTGGCTCCCAGGCCCGCCGCGGCCAGCTCCAGCGTCCTGTCCACGGTGGTCAGGGCGGTGCTCACCGTGATGAACGGGAACGGAAACGCAAGCACTGTATGGGCGAGGATCAGGCCCGGCACCGTCCCGCTGAGGCCGCCGCCAAAGCCCACCGGACCGACCTGCCATCCCAGCGCCCATACGAAGTAGTCGCCGACGGCGAGGTCGATGATCGGAACGACGAGAGGGGCGAGGAAAAGGCCGGTCAGCAATCCGCGACCAGGAAAGCTGCCGCGAGTCATGCCCAGGGCCGCGAGCGTGCCGAGCACTGTCGCCAGCATGGCGGTGGCGAAAGCGGTCTCGACGCTGACCGGAATCCTGAGCGTCCACTGCGGATTCGTGAAAAGCTCCGAATACCAACGCAATGACAGTCCTTCGGGCGGAAAGGCAAGCGTCGACGAGTTGGTGAAGCTCATCGGGACCACGATCAGGATCGGAGCCAGCAGGACCGCGGCCGCCAGCAGCGCCCACGCTCGCCACAGCCACTGCCACGAGCGCGGGGTCACCGTGCTCCACCGAAAGACATGCGAAGGATTTCACCCACCTTGAGGACACGAGCGGCGATCGCCAGGGTGGTAAGGGTGACGAGCAGGAGGATGGTGCCGATCGCCGAGCCATAACCCCATTCGGCCTGTGCCATGTAGTCCGCCGTGTACTGGCTCAGGAAACGTCCGCCGGCATTGTCCCCGAGCAGCTGTGGCACGACATAGAAGCCAAGTCCCGCGACGAAGACGATCAAGCTGCCCGCATAGAGTCCCGGCAAGCTCATCGGCAAGAAGACGCGCGCGAAAGCAATCACGGGCCTGGCGCCGAGTCCGGCCGCGGCCTGGACGTAGTCGGGGTTGATCCCACGCATGACCGAATAGATGGGAAGGACCATGTAGGGAACGAGCATGCAGGTCATACCGAGCGCTACCGCGAACTCGGTTCTGATCAGCGTCAGGTGCTCGCTGATGAGGTGAAGCCGCATGAGGAACTGGTTGACGATGCCGGTGTCGCGCAGGACGACTTGCAGCGCGAACGTTCGGACCAGCAAGTTAACGCCCGCCGGAAAGATCACCGCGAGGAGCAGCAGCGCCGCCACGCGCGGTGATGCGAAACGAATTGCATACGCGTAGACGTAGCCGACCACCGCGCATATGAGGGTGACCGCAGCGGACATGGCCAGCGTCTCGAGCAGGGACCGAACCCCGGACGGGGTCTGCGCGAACCGCGCGTAGTTGTCCAGTCCCGTCGCCGGATCGGTGAAGCTCCGGAAGATCATCTGGCCGAGGGGCCAGGCGAAGAAGAAGAACATGAAAAGTGCGGCGGGGAATACGAGGAGACCCCACCGCGGCTGGCTCCCGCCGCGGCGGCGAGAGCCGGAGATGCGCGGGGTCAGTGCCAATACGGTCCTTAGCCGGAGCGCCAGTTGTTGAACGAAGTCGTGATCGAGTCGAGATGAGCGGCGACGTATTCAGCGAGAGCTTCGCTCGTTTCAACGATATGCGTTTGATTGAGGTGCGTCGTCGGCAGGTCCTTGGCGATCTTCGGATTTGCGGTCGATTTCACGTTGCTCGGCGCACCCGCCGCGCAGTAGGAGAACGTGCCGTTCACGTCCTTGCTGGTGACGAACGCGATGAACTTCATCGCCGCCGCGGCGTTGGGGTCGCCCTTGGGCACTCCCATGAGATCGCCCGCCACGACCTGACCGTCCCAGCTGATATCGACCGGCGAGCCTGCGTCGCGCAGGGAGGTGACACGGTTGGCGTATTCCTGGCCCATCGTCACCTCGCCTGATTTGAGCAGATCCTGGCCCTGGCTGCCGGTGGCATACCAGACGATGTTGCTCTTGATTGTGCTGAGCTTCTTCAGGGCACGGTTGACGTCGAGGGGCACCAGCTTGTCCGGCGCCACGCCGTCCGCGAGCAGAGCCGCGTAGAGGACGGCGGGAACATCGTTGTCACCCGGCATGGCGCGCTTGCCGGGGAAGCGCTTGGTGTCGAAGAAGTCCGCCCAGGTCTTCGGGGTCTGCCCACCGAACTTGTCGGTGCGGTACCCCATCGCCCACGCGTAGATGTCAATCGAGGTGCCGTACGTCGTGTAGGTCCCGGCCGCCAGCTCGGCCTTGTTCACGACCTGGTAGTCGACGGGCTCCAGGACATTTTTGCCGGCGCTGGGCAGGGCGAGGTTGGCGCTCGGATAGACGACGTCAACGTTGTACTGCTTGGACTGGACCATGGCTTTGATCTGTCCATCGGTCAGGAATGGCCCGTCAACGATCGCTATCCCCGTTTTCGCGGTGAAGGGATCGAAGAAGGACTTTCGCTGACAGGCTCCCCAGTCGCCGCCCGTGTTGACGACGACGAGCGACTTCGTGGTCGTGCCCGGTGTCGAGGCGGAGCTTCCGGTCCCCCCGCCGCATGCAGCTGCTGTCACGACCGCGACAAGTAGGGCTACCAGCCCGTCGACGCCCTTAGCTCGTTTCATCTCCATCCTCCAGATTCGGCCTAGACATGTCTAGGCATGTTGCGCCAGCTTGGTCAGCTTGTCAAGCTCGGGCCGTGCCAGGCAGGCCTTGGGAGTGTCAAGCATCAGCCGGGACACCTGTAAGGCATCAGCCAAAACCACGACAACCATCAGGCGGGACGCTTTGTCGTGCTTCAGCCGGATCAGCACAGCGCCGGAATCGCCTGCGCTCGAGGCCAGCAATCTTCCAGATTTCAGTCGGCTGTCCAGCAGTTCGTTACATGAACTCGGGCATGCTTGGTCAGAACGGTTTGAACATCATCAGCCAGAGCAGGACTGCAAAACCACCTACCCCGACGATGGCGAGCGCTGTCGGATTCAGACGGGTGAGTGCGGCTTCCATCGCTTTCTGATTCGCTCCGGCCGCCGTTCCTGCTGGAGGACGTAGCTGACGGTGAACGCCGCACCGTGGCACAGCAGCAGCACCAGGATCAAGAGTACGTGCACGAAGACCAGCGAGCGATAGGCGCTCAACGTCGCGGGATGCCGGCAAGCGTCGCGAAGTCGCGGCGTGTCCACATCGGCCACTGAAACGCGAGCCAGAAGATGAAGAGTGCGTTGAGTACGTGCAGGGATGACAGCCAGGGCATTCCGGCAAGAGCAGGGATGTCATGCGGATAGCTGTACGGAATGATGAGGATAGACTGCAGCACCAGCAGCGGGAAGAAGGAGGCCGCCATCCCGGTCATCCGCCATGGAAAGTGTCCGGCAAAGGCGGTAACGACCATGACGATGGTCAGGACGAAGATAAGAATTGGGCCGACGCCACGATGGTAGAGGAGGATGCTCGCCCCGGCGGAATTTCCGCTGAGGACCGAGAAGACCCCGGCGCCCGCCGCCGCGAACTGCACGATGATGAGCCCCAACATCAACCATGTGCCGACCAGGTAAACCCGCTGCAGCAGGCTTCGCCTGGGCAGCGCAACCTGCAGCGGACGGATCGGATCGCGAATCTCACTGACAGTTGCCATTACATGTCTCCTTGATGACTTTCATTCCGACCGCAGCACCTCCGCTACCGGCGCGGCGGCGGCCCAGCGTGCAGGCAGAGCAGCGCCCCCCATAGACACCGCGACCGCGGCAGCGAACACGAGGAGCAAAGTGAGTGGCCCGAATGTGCCACTCGCGTCGAGCACCAGGCCTATGAACTCGAACATGGCCGAGAAGATGGCGCTGGTCAGCCATATCCCAAGCGGTACTCCGATTACGCCGGCGGTCACCGTCAGCACGAGAGCGGTGCCGGTCACCATAACCGCGATCTGGCCGGAGGTCATGCCCACCGCTTTGAGCGTCGCGATGTCGTGGCTTCGCTCCCGCGTGCTGAGGAGCGTGGCATTGAACACTCCGACGGCCGCGACCAGGACCAGCACGGTGGTGAGGCCGGCAATCATCCCTTCGATCAGGTTCGTATAGAGGTCGATCTGACTCTGATCGGTCGCTGTGACGTTTAGCGACTCGAGCCCGCCGGCGCTGATCCTCTTGGCGAACGCTTTGGGGTCGGATCCTGCTCGCAGCTTGACCAGGTAGTCGTTGGGCGTGAGGTCTGGTTGCGCTGCGTTCAGCGTGTCCCAACCGACCCGAAAGCCTCGCCCACCCAGCGAGAAGTCGTCGACCACTCCGACCACTTGAAGGGCCAAAGGCTTTCCGTCGAGCGTAACCGTGATCCGATCTCCCATCCGGAGGTGGGCGTCTCGCGCCGTCAGCGCTCCGACCACGGCCTCGCCGGGATTTGCGAACCAGCGACCAGTCCGCGTGCCGTAGCCAAGCCTTGGGGCGTCACCACGCGTGCCAACGAGCGGCGCTGGATCGGCTGCTCCAGGGATGGCCACGTGCAGGAACCTGGTCGCGACCACGATGTCCGTCTCGGGCTGGTCCGCCAGCAATTTGCTGAGATCGGCATCGCTGTATGCCGGATAGCGATAAATCTCGACGTCTTGCGCATACCCATAGCTCGCTCGGTTAGACGCCAGGTCGCCGATGGTCTTCTGGAATGCCACCGCAAACACAAGAGTCGCGATGCCGATGCCAAGCGCGATGACTGTGAGGATCCCCCGAGCCGGCCGAGCGAACGCATCACCTGCGCCGAGGCTCAGCGGCCGAGGGGCGCCGAACCGCGTGAGCAGCGCGGCCAGCCGCGACCGCCGCCTGCCTGCTGGTGACAATCCCAGGGAAATCGCACGTACCGAATCCGTGCGCGCGGCTCTCAGGGCCGGGATGAAAGCGGCGATCAAGACCAGGACGACGATCCCGAGCAGTACTGCCACGTCGGTCACTGGGTCGATGAAGTCCTGTATAGGCAGGCCAGTCTCCGCGGCCGCGGTGCTCAGAAGGGGGCGGCTGGCGAGCGCCCCGATCGGGATGCCGATGATCGCGCCGGCCATCGCCGTCAGGACCATCTGCCCGATGAAAATCGCGACCACCTCTGCGGGCGTGAATCCGAGCGCTTTCATGATTCCGACGTCGCGATAGCTGGACAGGACAGTGCCGGCCACAACGCTCCCGACGATTACGGCTACGGCCGCGAGAGCAAACAGCGAAAACGCAAAGATCACGCTCGACATGAACGTGACGAACCACACTGAACCCATGCGCATGCTCAGCCAGTCGGTCACCTTCCAGAGCTGCGAGCTCGGGGGCAGCGCGGCCTCGACCTCCTGGCGATCGGCCAGCAGTTCTTGTTGCGTCGCCGCATGCTGGAAGCGATAGGCCATCTCGTACCCGAGGCGGATCTGATCGCCATCCGCCAACGAAGCCACTTGCCCGGGCTGGACCCATGCGCGGGCGATGCCGACCCCGTTCTCGTAGATGCCATCGAACTGATCAGCTACGGTTCCAACGACCTTGAACGGGACCAGGCCGTTTCGAGTCACCGCTTGCAGCTGAGCGCCTACAAGAAGCCGGTTCAGGGCAGGAAGGTCTCCTCGATAGGAAACAGCGATCTCGCCAGGCCGCTCTGGCCAACGCCCGTCGCGGAGGTGTATGCGATCGACATCGCCACCGGCTCGGTCCCTGCCCACGACGTTGAAGACAGCCTTTTCTGTTCCGCGTTGCAGCGGAACGAGCGCGATCTCGTGAGGAGGACCGGCGGCCGTCACACCCGGCAAAGTTGCGGTGGCTTGAAGCTGGGCGAGGCTAACCCGACTGGCGTCGACGTGGAAGACCAGGTGAGGACCACTCAGGCGTGCGAAAGCATCGTCAAAAGGTTGGGTCGAACGAACCAAAAGCGTCAGTGCCATCGTCGACACGGTGGTCGCCAGCAGGCACACCAACAGGACGGTTGCCGTTTGGGACCTGCGTCTCAAAATTGCGGCTCGGATCTGGGTGAAGAGCGGTCGCATCGTCAGGCTTCGTCGCCGCCAAGCCGGACCAGTTCTGCCGGCTCGGCGGCACGCTGAGGCTGGAGACGGACGTCATCGTGGACTCTCCCGTCGCGCAGCGTCACCACGCGCCGGCCGTGGCCGGCGGCCAGTTTCGCGTCGTGGGTCACGAGCAAAATGGTCTGGCCGCGCCGGTTGAGCTCGACCAGCAGTCCCATGACTTGGTCACCAGAGCGGCTGTCCAGCGCGCCGGTCGGCTCGTCGGCGAGGACCAGCGCCGGTCGGTTGATCAGCGCGCGGGCAATCGCCACCCGCTGCCGTTGGCCGCCACTGAGGTTGGCCGCATATGAACGGTGGACATCGGCTATGCCGAGTTCCTTCAGCAGCTCCGCGGCTCTGGCACGCGCCTCACCTGAGCGCATTCCGGCCAGCTCAGCCGGAACCATGACGTTCTCCAACACGGTCAGGTTCGAGAGGAGATTGAAGAACTGGAAGACGAACCCCACGTGCGAGCGGCGATATCGGGCGAGCTGGCTCTCATTTGCTCGTGTGAGGTCGATGCCATCCACCACGATGCGGCCCGAGGTTGCTCGGTCTAGACCGGCGACCAGGTTGAGCAGTGTCGACTTCCCGCTGCCAGACGCGCCCATGACGGCTGTGAACTCGCCGGCTGCGATTTGCAGCGTCACGTCATCCAGCGCCACGGTCCGTGCGCCGCCCGTGAAAACCTTGCTTACCTCGGTGATGTCGATCAGCCAGCCCATGTCACTCCTTCCCCATCTCGTCGACGACCGCGTCGAGGAATTTCAGTTCCGCCTCGGTGTGCAGCTGGCCGCCCTTGAACAGCAGGGCCACCTGCAGTCGCCCGTCTTCGCGAGCGATCTTTTCCTGGTCCGCCAGGTCGCGCATCCTCTGCAGGTACACACGCCGCTGCCGGTCGAGCAGCCGCGCCAGATGGCCGTTGGGGTGGCGACCAAGCAGCAAAAGCCTCACGTAAAAGTCCTCGCGAAGGAGCTGCGGCTGCGAGTCCGGATCTTCCAGCCATTCGTTCAGCCCCGAGATCCCGGCGATGGTCGCGCGGTAGGCCTGGCGGCCGCGGTCGCCGCGGTCGCCGGTCGCCTCGACGAGCCCGTCGCGCTCCAGACGTTGGAGTACCTGGTAGACCGATCCGATGTTGACCTTCCAAGTGCCACCGAGCATCTCCTCAAATCGTGTTTTGACCTCGTATCCGTGTAAGGGCTCTTCGGCCAGTAGGCCGAGGACGCCGAACCTAAGTGACATGCCTTGACCATACATATGTCATATGCATTGTCCATAAGCATAGGCGATATGCTTCGAATGTCAAGCGAGTCACATGCTTAGACATCGTGAGCGACGCACTCGCGCTCACCGTTTTCCCCGCGAGCGGTCATGTCACGTTGTGCGGCTTGGTGGTCGAAGTTTGGTTCGCAGCGCGTCGCCGGGCCTAATTCGAAGGGGCCAGGGCCCGGTACGAACGTCCCATTGCTTGGGCGCCTGGTGGGGAGGCAGGCTCCACTGTGGCCTTCTCGAGCCTTTACCGGATGCCGAACATCCGCCGCCTTCCCGACGACGTTCGGGCGGGCAGCATGTCTGGCTCTTGCGCACAAGTAGTTCGGCGCCCCCCTGTCTTACTTGGAGCGGCACTGGTGGCCTCGGGGTGGACCGCCCTGTATTCCTGCGTCATCTGGCTGCTGGAGTTCGTGACCGCCCCCATGCACGATGACGTGCGCCTCTACTACGTGGCTGCGGAGGCCGGCCTCCGATACGGCTGGTCCACGATCTATGACCAGGGGGCCCTGCGTTCGGTCTCCAGTTCCTTCCCGGCCGCGGCACGCCTGATCGACGAGAAGACCTACGCGAGTACACCACTCCTGGCGTGGGTGTTCGCGCCTATGACCGTGTTCCCGGAAACGGTGGCTTACGTGCTGTGGGTCCTGCTATCGGTCACTGCACTCGTAATCGCATGGCACATCAGCGCTCCCTACGATGCCGTGGCCAAAATCACACTCCTGTTGTTGGCGATCGGGGCCGGACCGGTGCTGCTGACCATGTACTTCGGGCAGCCCACATTGATCGTGTTGGCGCTGTCTGCAACGGCTTGGTGGCTTCTCGTGAAGAACCGAGACATGGAGGCGGGAGCGGCCCTTTCGCTCGCCATGTTCTTGAAGCCGCAGGCAGTGATCCTCCTGCCGGTCGCCCTGCTCGTCAGCCGTCGCTACCGAGCTGTCGTGGCCTGGGCTGCCGTCTCGGCCGCGCTCGCGCTGCTCACAGTGCTGACCCTGGGCTCCACCGGCCTGACGGAGTGGTGGCACGTGGTCCAGAGAGTTCAGCACCTGCCGCTCGACACGATCTTCACACTCGCGGGACCGCTGAACGACCGCCCGCTCACATACATCCTCTGGCTGATCCAGGGCGCGATGGCGTTGTGGATCGCGTGGGCAAGGCGCCGCGAGCTGGAGATCGTGTTTGCCGCTGGAATCCTCGGCACGGTCGCCACCGCGAGCTATTTCCACAACTCCGATTACTGCGTACTCGTGCTCGCGGGATGGCTGGTTCTGCGCACGTCGCCGCCGCTGTGGCACCGACTGTGGCTCCTCGTTGGTGTCCTCACCATGCAGCTACTGCTTACGCCGCTACTCGCAGCGCCGCAGCTATTGTGGGACGGCGCGTGGCTCGCGATCCTAGCGATTGGGACGCTGCCCATGCTGCACGTACCAGCTATGCCATTTCAGCTCTTGGCTCCTATACGAGACGCAGACAAGGCGGCGCGGGTCCGTCCTCGTTCCCGCAGTGCTGCCCGACTAGCGCCACCTCGATAGTTCGATCCCCAAAGCCTCAAATGAATGGCCATGTTCGGTGACCTCGTCATGCTCGTCCAGCCCGCTGGCCATCAATTCGCTTGCTGTCAACGAGTGACAAGTTGATCGCATCTGGCATGGCGTTCGATATATCTAAAGATTGGTAGATTGTCCCGGTCACGCGTTGTGCTTGATCGAGCGCGGACATGCGCGGCGCTACGCTGACCTGCGTGGCAGCACAACTGGGTCTCGAAACATCATTTAAGTTGTCGCGGTTGACGCTAATCCATGGCGGCCAGACGTATAACACGCAATCAGGACGCGGTCGTTATTGCAAGGATGGCATCGATCTGTCCGAGCGCCAGCCTCGTCCCCTCTCCCTTGCCTATCCCGAGCAGCTGCTCCATGTCCGCGATGGAAGCGAACCGGGTGATGATCGTCATGGTGGTCTTCTCGGGCGTCTCGACTAGCCGAACCTCGGCCGTCGTGGCCGGCAGGTCCTCGTTCGGTGGGCCGCACCCCTCCTCGAACTCGAGCGACCTCGGTGGATCGACCGAGATGATTCGCCACCACCCGTGGAGCTTCTCGCCGTCGGGCCCGGTCATGTAGTAAGCGACCCGGCCGCCGTCGGTCAGATCGTGGTCGACGACGGTCGCGGGGTAATTCGGCGGGCCCCACCATCGTTCCAGCTGCCGGGGGTCGGCCCACACCTGCCAGACCCGTTCGACCGGTGCGCCGAACTCGGACACGATCGTGAGCGTCAGCGCAGCCAAGTCGCGGTCCACAGCGATCACCGTCATGATCTGTCTCCACCCAATGGGTTGGCGAGAACATCGCCGATCCGGTCAAGTCGGCCACGCCACAGCAGCTCGAACTCCGCGAGCAGTGCTTGCGCCTTGGCGATAGTGTCGATCTCGGTCTTGACGAGCTGCTCACGGCCGTGCCGCGTCAGGTGAACGAGCCCGGCATCCTCAAGGACGGCCACATGCTTCTGCACCGCTGTTGTGCTCATCGGATACAAGCGCGCCAATCCGGACACTGACAGTGTCCCTTGCATCGCGCGGCGCAGGACGTCTCGCCGGGTGGGGTCAGCGAGCGCCTTGAAGACGCGATCGGCGTGCTCCCCCTGCAGCCCGGCACGACCTACAACCATGTGGTTGTAAGATTAGCAGATCGCACCCACCCTTGCGGCGACCTCGCCAGCTGAACGGACGACAGACATATAAGGAGTGACTTCAATATGAGATTGACGACGACGACCAACGTCTCTGTGGACGGCGTAATTCAGGGGTTGGGCGGACCTGGCGAGGATCGTCGTGGCGGCTTCGATCGCGGCGGATGGGCACCGCCCCTTGTCGACGCCGAAACAGCGGACTATCTGAATCATGTCTACGGCGGCGCAGCCGCGTTCCTCTTCGGCCGTCGGACATACGAGATCTTCGCCCGCTCCTGGGGAGCGATACCCGAAATGGCCACAAGCACGATCGGCTCCGCATTGAACGGCCGGCCCAAGTACGTGGCATCGACCACCCTCACCGACCCGCAGTGGACGGGCACGACTGTCCTGACGGGCGACATCGCCGTGGCCATCCGTGATCTGAAGGCGCAGCAAGAGGGCGACCTGCTTGTGCCCGGCAGCGGCGTCCTCCTCCGATGGCTGCTCGCCAATGACCTGGTTGACGAGTTCGACCTCGTCATCTATCCCGTGGTCATAGGCCAGGGCACGCGACTCTTCCCGGATTCCGGTCCGGACAGCGCGCTGGATCTGGTCAACTCGCGTACGACCTCCGGGGGCATAGCGATTCAGACTTATCGGCCTCTTGGGCGGCGCCCGGAGTACGTAACCTCCTCTGCCCTCCCCGAACACATCACCTAGCTCCGCCGACCCCATCGCGCGCGGATAACAATCAGGATCGGTACTCATCACGGACTCATGTCACCTGAGTACCAAGGAGACCCCAGTGCCAGAGCTTCTCATCGACTTCATCACCTCGCTTGATGGCTACGCGGCTGCCGAGGGCTGGCCCGGCTTCTGGGGGCTGGAAGGCCCCGAGTACCTCGCATGGTTAGGAGAGCAGCCCGACGCGGCCTACACGGTCCTGATGGGCGCAACCACTTACCGCGTCATGTCGGGATTTGCCGCAGAGGGCGAGCAAGGCTCCGCGTCCCTGACCGGCATGTCGAAGGTCGTCTTCTCGACCACCTTGAGGGAACCCCTTGCCTGGGCGAACACGCAGCTCGTTGCTAAAGACCCCATTGAAGCCGTGCGGGAGATGAAGGCCAAGGGCTCCAAGCCGATGCGCACCATTGGCACCCTCACCTTGTGCCGGTCTCTGCTGAAGGCCACCCTCGTGGACCGCTCCGCGTGGTTGTCTTCCCGTCATCACCGGAAGCAGCGGCCGGGAGCGGATCTACGACGGCTATCCCGATGTCGCTCTCGACATGATCAACAGCCGGACGTTCGACGGGCGCATCCAACTGCTCGAGTACGCTCCGACGATTCTGCCCGGGCCGCCGGGCAGCACCAGGGTCAACGCCTGATGTGGACAATTTTCGCTTCATCTGGCCCTCATTGATCGCCTTCTCTTGGTACGGTTGTTGTCAGGTTGTTGTCAGATCGCGAGCGTTGGGCCATTACGGAGGGACACTCCTAATTCAAGAAGTGGCTCCCCTTGGTGGACGCTCTTCGAACTCTGCTCCTCGCCCCAACCTTTGAAGTGCGCGAGGTCCTGGATAAACCATGGTCTCATCGACCCTTTGCTGCAGCTCTTCCGCCTCAAAAGTTCGAGTCCGTGCCGGGCCATCCCGCCTATCTCCGTGTATGACTCAGGTGGGGGCTCGGATGAATGAGGTCAGCTCAAGCCGATCGAGGGCGCTGCGGACAAAGTATCGTCCAGCATCCTCAGCATCAGTGTTCGCGGCAGA